>Ga0247813_10003530_pt1 | contig 10005 bp, 9 predicted proteins | sample UWRJL169409C1_FD_180719 | JGI IMG/M metagenome (GOLD analysis project Ga0247813, IMG submission 180719) | Plant litter microbial communities from Arlington Agricultural Research Station in Wisconsin, United States - UWRJ-L169-409C-1 | ecosystem: Environmental > Terrestrial > Plant litter >... | reverse complement strand
GGACTACGGCATGTCGCGGGCGGCCATGGCCATGTGGGCCTGTCAATCCGCCGGATCGCCGCGGACGCGCTGGTGTTCGACGCGGTGGCGGTATTGATCGCGCACAACCATCCGAGCGGCGACGCACGACCCAGCGAGCGCGACCTGGCGTTCACGCGCGAATTGGCGCGGGGATTGGCGGCGCTGGAGGTGGACCTCGTCGATCACCTGGTGATCGCAGGTGAAACCGTCACCAGTTTGCGGGCGGACGGTGCTCTGTAGGCCGTAAGCCCGACGTCACTTCATCCGGCAGGGCACGATACCGGTGGGCTCGGGACGCCGCCCGGTCGCGCGGAACGTGGCCATGTAGCCGCCCGCCGACGGCATGTCGTCCATCGCCACCTGCGTATAGCCGACTGCGGCGAGCTCGCATTTGAGCAGCGGCGGCGGCGTGCCGTGGTCGCGTGTCGGCCGGTCCGCATCGACGATGACGACCAGGCCGTCGGGCTTCAGCGACGGTCGCAGCCGCCACAGGAACTCGTATGGCTGTTCGATCTCGTGGTACATGTGCACCATCAGCACGCGGTCGAAGCTCGCCGGCGGCAGTTTCGGGTCGGATGGCTCGCCCAGCCGCACGCTGACGGTGTCGAGCCGCTCGCGCGCGACGCGTTCGGCGAGCTGGTCGCGCACGCTCGCGACGATGTCCTCGGCCAGCACGCGGCCTTCCTTGCCGACCCGTGCGGCGAGGCGGATCGTGTAATAGCCCTCACCCGCGCCGATGTCGGCGACCGTCATGCCTTCGCGGATGTCGGCCTTGTTCATCACCTCGCCGGCTTCGTTCAGCCGGTCGCGCGCTTCCTCGTTCGACCAGCGCGACGACACGATCGAGGCGACCGGCCGGTCGGCGGCGGGGAACGGGCCGGGGCCCTTGGGCTCGCGCTTGATCAGCGGCTTGCTGCCGTCGCACGCGGCCAGCGATACCGGCAGCGCCATGATCAACGCGAGTCCGACCGCCAGTCTCAATCGACGTCCTCCACCTCGACGGCCTCGCCAGTCACGCGCTGCGACAGCGCCGCCGCCATGAACGCCTCGAGGTCGCCATCGAGCACGTCCGACGGGCTGGTCGAGACGACACCGGTGCGCAGGTCCTTCACCATCTGGTACGGCTGCAGAACGTACGAACGGATCTGGTGACCCCAGCCGATGTCGGTCTTGCCGGCGTTCTCGGCATTGGCCGCAGCCTCCCGGATCGCCAGTTCGCGCTCGTACAGGCGCGCGCGGAGCTGATTGTACGCTTCGGCCTTGTTCTTGTGCTGCGATCGCTGGTTCTGGCACTGCACGACGATCCCGCTCGGAATGTGCGTGATGCGCACCGCTGAATCCGTCGTGTTGATGTGCTGCCCGCCGGCGCCCGACGCGCGGTAGGTGTCGATGCGGAGGTCGCTTTCGTTGTATTCGACCTCGATATTGTCATCGACGACCGGATACACCCAGACGCTGGCGAACGACGTATGCCGCCGCGCCGCCGAATCGTACGGACTGATCCGCACCAGCCGGTGCACGCCGCTTTCGGTTTTCGCATAGCCATAGGCGTTCTCGCCCTTGAGCAGCAGCGTGGCGGACTTGATCCCGGCCTGCTCGCCCGAATGCTGGTCGACCAGTTCGACCTTCAGCCCGTGGCGCTCGCCCCAGCGCGAATACATCCGGCTGAGCATCCCCGCCCAGTCCTGGCTCTCGGTCCCCCCGGCGCCGGCATTGACCTCGATATAGGTGTCGTTGCCGTCGGCTTCGCCCGCCAGCAATGCCTTGATCTTGTCCTTGTCGGCACGCGCGGCGAGGTCGGCGAGCGCCTGGACACCGTCGGCTTCCATCGCCGTGTCGCCTTCCGCCTCGGCCATCTCGATCAGCTCGGACGTATCGGCGAGTTCGCTCTCGATCGCACGCGTCGCGCTGATCGCCTCGTCGAGACGACGACGCTCGCGCATCACCTCCTGCGCGGCCTTGGGATCGGACCAGAGCGCCTGGTCCTCGACGCGCGCGTTCAACTCGTCCAGGCGACGCAGCGCGCGGTCCCAGTCGAGGAAGCGGCGCAGCAGCGCCAGCGCGTCGTTGATGGTGTCGACATGAGCCTGCGCTTCGGCGCGCATGGGTATTCTCCAGATTGTCTACGTTCCGGTGGCGAAAGCTCGCGCCACGCGCGTGTCGGAACGACGATATAGGTACGCGGCCTAGTAGATGCCGCCCTGACTTTGCAAGAAATCGCTGTCGGACTGCGCTTTCGCGCGCGGCGCGACGGGCTTGGCGACGACCGGCGCAAGTGGCCCGGCATGGCGCGCGGCGCGACGCGGTTCGCTTTCGGGCTTGAACGCTTCCCAGATCACGGCGGGCTTCGGATCGCTCATGCTCGGCCAGGTGCCATAGACCGGACGGCCGCTGCCACGATCGATACGAACCATGCGGATCCCGGCAGGTGCGCGGAATGGCAGCTTCTCCATCCCCTCATACGCCTTGATCGCGAACTGCTTGAAGATCGGCGCGGCCAGCGTTCCGCCCTGCGCGGCGCCGCCCAGGTTCCGCGGCGTGTCGTAGCCGATATACAGCCCGCCGACGAACTGCGGCGTGCCGCCGACGAACCACACGTCGGTCGGGCCGTTGTTGGTCCCGGTCTTGCCGAACATCGGTCGATCGAGATCGCGCAGCGTCACCGCGGTACCGCGCTGCACGACGCCCTCGGTGATGTGGACCATCTGGTACGCGGTCATCGCGTCGAGCACCTGGCGCTGCCGCGCAACCGGCCGCGGCATCGCCTTGCCGTCCCAGTCGGGTGCGTTGCAGCGTTCGCACGGCCGCCAGTTCTCGGGCCAGATCACTTTCCCGCGGCGGTTCTGGACGAAGTCGATCAGCGACGGCGATCCGCCTTTGCCGTTGTTCGCCAGGATCGAATACGCGTTGACCATCCGCCCGACGGTCGTCTCGCCCGCGCCCAGCGCGAACGAGAGATACGGCGCATAATCGCCGACACCCATCTTCTTGATCGTCGCCACGACCTTGGGCATGCCGGTCTGCGCGGCGGCGCGGACCGTCATCAGGTTGCGCGACTGTTCGATGCCCCAGCGCATCGTGTGCGGACCCGCGCCGCGCGAATTGCCGAAGTTCCTGAAGCACTTGTTGCCGAGCCGCGCGCCCTGATAGACGCAGAACGGCCCGTCGACGATGATCGACGCCGGCGTCATGCCGTTGTCGAGCGCGGCCGAATAGACGATCGGCTTGATCGTCGAGCCGGGCTGCCGCAACGCCTGGGTCGCGCGGTTGAACGCCTGGATCCGGTCGTCGAAGCCGCCCTGCATCGCCAGCACGCGGCCGCTGGCTGGTTCCTCTACGACGAACCCGCCCGAGACCTTCGGAATCGCGCGCAGCCCGAAAACGCCACCCTCGGGCGCGACGGCGATGATGTCGCCGGCCTTCAGCGCCGCAAACGCGGTGCCGCCCTGGCCCCGCACCGGCATCTGCGCGCCGGAGCGTGGCAGCGTGCCGGTATCGCCGTTCGCAAAGCCGATCTCCGCCGATCCGCTGGTCCGCGCGATCACCATGGCGGCGACCCAGTCGTTATAATCGAGCGCGATATTGCTGTTGAGCAGCGGCTGCAGCCACGCGACCTCACCCGCATCGTCGGTGGTCAGGTCGACATGGCGGATCGGCCCGTTCCAGCCGCGGCCGCGATCGAACCGGATCAGGCCGTCGCGCAGCGCCTTCTGCGCGAGATCCTGCAACCGCGTGTCGAGCGACGTGCGCACCCACAGGCCGCCCGAATAGACGCTGTAGGGGCCGTCCTTGGCATTCTCGCCGAACTTGTCGAGCAGCTGGCGGCGGACTTCCTCGACGAAATAGCCGCCGACGCTCTCGAACTTCGGCGTACGGCGCAACACCGCGCCCAGCGGCTCCGCGCGCGCTTCGTCATGCTGGCTGCGGGTGATGAAGCCGTTGGCGAGCATCCGGTCGAGCACATAGTTGCGCCGCGTCGTCGCCCGCTCGCGCGAGCGGAACGGGTCGTAGTTGGACGGCCCCTTGGGCAGGATCGCCAGATAGGCGAGCTGGGCCAGGTCGAGCTCGTCGAGTTCCTTGTCGAAATAGGCGTGGCTCGCCGCCTCGACGCCGAATGCGTTGCGGCCCAGCGCGATCTGGTTGAGGTAGAGTTCGAGGATCTGCTGCTTGGTCAGCACGTTCTCGATCTTGTAAGCGAGGATCGCCTCGCGGATCTTCCGGACGTAGCTGCGTTCGTTGCCGACCAGCAGGTTCTTGGCGACCTGCTGCGTGATCGTCGATGCGCCGATCGGGCGTCCGTCGTGCTTCAGATTGGTAATGAACGCGCCGACGATGCCGGGATAATCTACACCGTGATGCTCGAAGAAGGTGCGATCCTCGGCGGCGAGGAAGGCGCGCACCAGCATCGGCGGATATTCGGCATAGCTCAGCTCGACGCGCCGTTCGCGCGCGTAGCTGTGGATCGGCGCGCCATCGATGCCGCGGACGTTGGTCGGCAGCGGCGGCTCATAGGTGCGCAGCGCATCGACCGAGGGCAGGTCGCGCATGACCAGCAGCCACAGCCCGGCGAGCGCGATCAGGCCGAGCACCAGCAGCGCCACCGCCGCCTTGACGAGTTTGCGCGCCCACGCTCGCGCGAGCCATGCGCGGGTGCCGGCCAACGGGCGGCGGATCGTCGAGGTCGGGCTGGGGGGAGGTTCGGACGCCATGATAAGGCCCGAGCGTTTAGCAGGTTCGAGGATACGCGCCAGCCGCGTTCGGTTTCTGCGCTGGTCGTCCGGGCGGTGTTCCGCGATCCCCGGATAACTGCGCGCGGTCCACTTGGCTCTGGATCCCGGGACGAGCCCGGGATGACGGGGGGAGGGGGTACTGACTTTTCCTCCGTCATCCCGGGCTTGTCCCGGGATCCAGAGTAGCAGAGTGCGACCTTCGTAACTCTGCACCCCGGAGCGAGCCACAACGACGGACATGCAGTGTTCCCGAACCCCGACTTGTGGCAGCAGGCCCGAATGACGCCCGCGCTGCCGATCCTCGCCGTCCTCCCCGACCTGCTCGACGCGTTGCGCGAGCGGTCGTCGGCGGTGCTGGTCGCGCCACCGGGTGCGGGCAAAACCACGGCGGTCGCCCCAGCGTTGCTCGGCGAGGACTGGTGCAGCGGCGAGATCCTGCTCCTCTCCCCCCGCCGCCTCGCCGCCCGCGCTGCCGCCGAGCGGATGGCCGCAACCGCTGGCGAGCCGGTCGGAAAAACCTTCGGCTACGCGACGCGGATGGACAGCAAGCGGTCGGCGGCTACGCGCGTGACCGTCGTCACGGAGGGCATCTTCGTCGCGCGGATCCAGGCCGATCCCGAACTCGCCGGGGTGTCGGCGGTGTTGTTCGACGAGGTCCATGAACGCAGCCTCGATGGCGATTTCGGACTCGCGCTCGCGCTCGACGTGCAGGCGGGGTTCCGGCCGGACCTGCGGATCGTCGCGATGTCGGCGACATTGGACGGCGCGCGCTTCTCCACGCTGATGGACGATGCTGTCGTGATCGAGAGCGAAGGGCGCAGCTATCCGCTGGAGCATCGCCATATCGGCCGCAACGCCGAATTGCGGATCGAGGATTCGGTCGCCGCTGCGATCCGCCTCGCGCTCGGCGAAAGCGAGGGCGGCGTGCTCGCTTTTCTGCCCGGTGTGGCCGAGATCGAGCGTACTGCCGAGCGGCTGGCCAATTTGCCCGAGACGATCGTCCTGCACGAACTCCACGGCAGTCTCGACCCGGCGGCACAGCGGGCAGCGATCGCGCCCGAGCCCGACTGCCGCCGGAAAATCGTGCTCGCGACAAGCATCGCCGAGACCAGCCTGACGCTGGACGGAATCCGCATCGTCGTCGATTCGGGGCTCGCGCGCCGCCCGCGCTACGACCGTGCGGCAGGGATGACGCGGCTCGTCACCGAGCGCGCGAGCCAGGCGGCGGTGACGCAGCGTGCCGGCCGTGCGGCGCGGCAGGGGCCGGGGGTCGCGTATCGGTTGTGGGAGGCGGCGGCGACCGCCGGCCTGCCGCGCTACGACCCGCCCGAGATATTGGAGGCGGACCTGTCCGCACTGGTGCTGGCCTGCGCCTTGTGGGGCGTGGTCCCGGGCGACCTGCGCTGGATCGACCCGCCGCCCGCCGCGGCGATTGATGAGGCGCTGGCGCGGCTGACGACGCTGGAAGCGATCGAAGACGGTCGCCCAACCCCGCATGGCCGAGCCATTGCCAAACTCCCGATGCCGCCGAGATTGGCGCACATGCTGCTGCGAGCCGGCGAGCGCGGCTTGGCGCCGGTCGCGGCCGATGTCGCGGTGCTGCTCGGCGAACGCGGGATCGGCGGGCCGGACGTCGACCTGGAAAACCGCCTGCGCAGATGGAAAACCGAACGCGGTCCGAAGGCGCAGGCAGCGCGGGGGATGGCCGAGAGGTGGGCCAAACTCGCCCCCCCTCCCGCAAGCGAGTTCGAGGTGGACGGCGCCCCGCGCCGTCCAGGCTGTGCCGGGGGCACAGCCGACCTCGAACTGGGGCTGGGGGGTGGGCACCCGGCCTCCACGTCGCGCGACGGCGATAGCGCGAGCCCACCCCCCAACCCCCTCCCGCAAGCGGGCGGGGGGGCAGAAGTTTGTGTTGCGCTTGGCTTTCCGGACCGGGTCGCGCGGCGGCGGGATGCTTCGGGCGAAACCTGGGCCTCGGTCGGCGGGCGCGGGTTCAAGCTCGATCCCACCCTGCCGCTTGCCCGCTCCGAATGGCTCGCCGTCGCCGACACGCAAGGCTCGGCGGCCGGCGCGCGCATCCTCTCCGCCGTCGCGATCGACCAAACCACGGTCGAATCGCTGTTCGCCGACCGGATCGAGACCCGCCGAACCGCGACCTTCGACCCGGCGACCGGCGGCGTGCAGCCGATCCGCGAACGCCGGCTCGGCGCGATCCGGCTGTCGAGCGGACCCGACAGCGCCGCCGCCCCCGCGACCATCGCCGCCGCGCTGCTCGACGGCGTCCGCACGCACGGGCTCGGGCTGCTGCCCTGGAGCGGCGGCGCACAGGCGTTGCGCGACCGCGCTGCGTTCGCCGGCGTGGCGCTCGACGATGCGACGTTGCTCGACCGTGCCGAGGAATGGCTCGCGCCGCTGCTGGCAGGCAAGCGCCGGCTCGACCAGATCGTGCCCGGCGCGCTGACCGATGCGTTGCGGGGGTTGCTCGGCTGGGATGCGATGCGGACGATCGACCGGCTTGCGCCCAGCGATTTCACCAGCCCCGCCGGCAGCACGCACGCGATCGACTATGCGGCGGAGGGCGGCCCGCGCGTCGACCTGCGCGTGCAAACCTTGTTCGGGCTCGCCGAGCATCCGGTGGTCGGCGATCGGCGCGTGCCGCTGTTGCTGAGCCTTACCTCGCCGGCAGGCCGCCCGATCCAGACGACGCGAGACTTGCCGGGGTTCTGGGCGGGCAGCTGGAGCGCCGTCGCGAAAGAGATGCGGGGGCGCTACCCGAAACATCCCTGGCCCGACGACCCCGCCTCGGCGTCCGCGACGCTCAGGACGAAAAAGGCGGATGCAAGGGCGGCCGGATCGCGGTAGGGGAGGGGCCATGCCTACCGCCCGCATCTTCCAGCGCCCCAAGAACGCCATGCAGTCCGGCAAGTACCGGACCGACCGCTGGCAATTGGAATTCGAGCCGTCCGAGCCCAAGCGGCCCGATCCGCTGACCGGCTGGGCCGGCAGCGGCGACACCCGCGACCAGCTGCGGCTGTTCTTCCCGACGCTGGAGGCGGCGATCGCCTATTGCGAGCGCGAGGGTCTCGACCACACCGTCGTGCCGGCGCCCGAGAAGACGCTCAAGCTGCAAAGCTACGCGGACAACTTCCGCTAAGCTATCCGCGTACCAGCAGATAGTTCATCCGCGCCGCCGCGATCGGCGCGTCGGGTGAATCCTGCCAAGCGGTCGCCTCGACGTTCGCAACCCGCGTGCCCAGCCGCGTCACGACGCCGCTTGCCCGCGTCGGCTTGTCGCGGCCGCCGCGCATGAAATCGACCGTCACCGTGACCGGCTTGATCCTGCCGCCGCCCTCGGCCTCCAGCGCGTGCTGAAGCGCGGCGATCGCCGCCATCTCGAGCAGTCCCGAGATAGCGCCGCCGTGCAGGAAGCCGGGCCGCCCGAGCACGTCGTCGGCGAACGGCATCACCAGCACCGGCGGCGCGGTGTCGTCCGCCTGTTCGATCGTCACGCCGAGCAGGTCGGCATAGGGCGGCAAGGTCATGCCTTCGGCTCCAGGAACATGTAGGTGCCGGCGATATGCGCGATCGGATCGGCGGCATCGCCGTCATGCGCCTGGCCGCGGACGAACGCGATCGACCGCGTCAGGCGATAGCATTCGCCGCGGCCGATCACGGTCCGCCCTGGCGTCGCCGGCCGCAGATAGTCGACGCGCAGGTCGAGCGTGGCGATCGGCTTGAAGGTGCCGAGCTTCGCCCAGATGCCCAGACTGGCGGCCATGTCCATCAGCGCGATAATCGGGCCGGACGCGATCACGCCGCTGTCGGGGTCGCCGACCAGTTGCTCGGCATAGGGCAGCGCAAGCTCCGCCCAGTCGTCGCCATGCGCGTGATAGCCATAGCCGATCGCGGCGCCATGCCCGCCGACCCATTTCGTGAACCGTCGTACGTCGAAGTCCGTCATCCGCGCAGCCTCTACACAGGGCGACGCCAGGTGCAATTGCCGTGGGCGCGCAGCCGGCGTAGCGATGTGCCCGAAGAGGAGAGGCAATGAACGACCGCGTCACGATCCGCTGCGCCGACGGCATCGCCGATGTCCGGCTGAACCGCGCCGACAAGATGAACGCGATCGACCTGCCGATGTTCGAAGGCATCGCCGCCGCGATCGACCGGCTCGCGGGCATGCAGGACATCCGCGTCGTCGTCCTGTCGGGTGAGGGCCGCGCGTTCTGCGCCGGCCTCGACATGGCGTCGATGGCCGACGGCGGATCCGGCCTCGACATTGATGCCCGCGCGCACGGGCTCGCCAATCTGCCGCAGCAAGTGGCTTGGGGCTGGCGGACGCTGCCGATGCCGGTGATCGCCGCGGTGCACGGCGTCGCGTTCGGCGGCGGCTTCCAGATCATCTCGGGCGCCGATATCCGCATCGCCCGCGCCGACGCCCGGTTCGCGATCCGCGAGGCGCATTGGGGGCTGGTGCCCGACATGGCCGGCATCGCGCTGTGGCGGACGCTGGCGCGCGACGACGTGCTGCGCGAGCTGACCTATACTGCGCGGGAATTCGACGGGGTCGAGGCGCACGAGCTGGGCTTCGTCACCCGGCTGGCCGACGATCCGCTGGCGGAGGCGATGGCGCTGGCGGGGCAGATCGCGGCGAAGAATCCCCACGCGATCCGCGGTTCGAAGCGGCTCTACAACCTTGCGGCGGATGCGGATGCGGCGACGGTGCTGCTCGCCGAGAGCAACGAGCAGGCCAAGGTCATCCGCAGCGCCAATCAGGTCGAACAGGTCCGCGCCAACATCGAACGGCGCGTGGCGGTCTTTACGGATTAGGGCGGTCGTACGGCACGAAGCGGCGGAAGCGGCATACGCCCGACGGGATCGACAGCCCCGGCGTGACCGTGCGGAACAGGTCGTTGCGGCACAGTTGCGAGCCGCGCACCTCGACGATCAGCGTATCGAGCGGGCGAAGCGACGGGCATTTGCCGACGGGGCCGCTCACCCAGATGCGCTTGCCCGATTCACGGTAGAGGATGGTGTCCGCATCGACGATGTCGGGTCCGTTGATGCGTTGCAGGTCGATGCACTCGACCGACGGTCCCGCAACGCGCCCGGCGAGCGGATCGGACCGTCCCGCCGCGAGGGTCAGCGCCAGCGCGGCGAGGGTGGCCAGCCGCCTCATGGTTTGCGGTACGGCACGAAGTCGCCGAGGCTGCAGCTGCCGGTCGGGATGCGCGAGCCGCGATCAACGGTCTGG
>Ga0247813_10003528_pt1 | contig 10006 bp, 10 predicted proteins | sample UWRJL169409C1_FD_180719 | JGI IMG/M metagenome (GOLD analysis project Ga0247813, IMG submission 180719) | Plant litter microbial communities from Arlington Agricultural Research Station in Wisconsin, United States - UWRJ-L169-409C-1 | ecosystem: Environmental > Terrestrial > Plant litter >... | reverse complement strand
TCGACGAAGCGGCGCACGGCATCGGCATCGATCGCGGGGATGACGCGCGGGGCGAGCGTTGTGCCGCGCAGAAACCAGCTCTGATCCCAGTACCCCTCGATGCGCGCCCACAGCACCGGCACGTCGTCCACGACGACGCGCAGGCAGAACGGCCGCGCCGCCTCCACCCGCGTCGCCACCCGCCGTCGAGCGGGCACCCGCACGCGCAGGACAGCGACGACGCCAGGTGTGTCGAGGTCGATCGTCGGCGAGCTCTCGATGATCATCCGTTCCCCTGCCCTGCCCTGACCCTGTGACTGCCGTGCTCGTCACGTTCCGAAGTCGGCTCGGCGGCATCACGTGGTAGGAGCTGCGCGCCCATGGTTCAGAATCATTTTGAACTTTGATAACTTACGAAAAACGGCACCTATGGATTCTGATGACCATCGTGATCATCGGCAACTGATGTAATGATGTTACCGCACAGAGCATCGACCCAGAATGCAGCATCGGTCGAGTCGTGGACAATCACGCGCCGGTTCCACCAGTCACACAACGGCAATCGTTCACCATACGGATCGCTCGCGTCGTAGCGACCGTCGGGAATGTCCACCACTTTCAGGTGGTCCGGTGTGCGACCGTTCGCCATCTGTATACTCCGATGCCCGGTCTTTCTAGACTGTGAAATACACGAAAGTATCAGCTCCCCGGTGCTGCTGAAACCACCAACGTCGTAGTCCGGAAAAGTCGCCATCACGTTCGCAGACTGAAGGACGAGAACGTTGTCTTCGTTCCGCAGCAGCTCACATCCCCCATGCGCGTCGATCAGCGTCGTCGACGCCGTCACACGCTCGGGTTCATCGCCACTGAAAAGAGCAGCCAGCAGTCGTTCTTCGGGCGATCGCGTGTCTTCGACCACCGCCACCGCTGTCGCCTCAAGGCGCCCCCACCGGTAAACGGAGCCCATCGTCGTTGTGATGGCGACGTGTGCATGGTCGACGCTCATCTCCACGCCCAACACCTCGCGCCCGGCAGGCGCCCGCCACAATCCGTGCAAACGCAGCTCGGCGTCGAAGACCCGCACGTCGCGACGACGCGCCACCACTGACCAGTCCCGCCCGAAGGCCGCGTAGAGAATTCGTCCCATCGGCTTATCCGGTCCTTCTTCTTGCGGCCATCCCGGGAGGGCTTTTGGCCGCTTGCGGCCAATCCCTGGAGGGGCTTTGCGCACATGCAATGTTCGCATTCGCGCGCGCGAGCGCGTCTCAATCAGACAGCGTTCACAAGGTGCAGCTGCTGATGCTTCGGCGCTTCCGTCCCCACTGCAAGGCGTTCGAGGCGAGCGATGGACTTCATGATGTTCGTCTGCATGGTGACCTCACTTTCAGGTGAGCCGGAACGGGAAGCATTGCGTGGCCGAATGGGATCGCGCTTGTGCGGTCGCCTGGAGGCTGACGAAAGAGGCGATATTTTTGAACGTTTTTTGAATACCCACTATTCCGAGGAATTCGGTACCTGGATGACAGCGCCTCGCGACCGTTGAGCTGCTGGCGGGCTCTGGTCGCGTTCGGACGCGGAGGCACCGGCTAAATGGAGCTGAGACGCGCCGTACGAATTGATAAATTAATCAACCAACTGGCACTCACCTTCAATGCAGGCGGCCGGGGGGTCGTCACAGGAGGTATCACCGCTCTGAATATAGAGACATGACTCACGATGCTCTGCAAAGGCCGCCTGATAATCTGGTCTGAAGTCGGCATTTATTGCTGCGCGGTTACATCCACCGGCAAAGCATATTTGTTCGTTCGAGACACCCTCGCACTCCTCGTCGACCTCGCAGGCAAGCCACGCGTCGTCGATAGGGACGGATACCTGGCCGGGGCACGCGCTGCTGAAAAATGTAGTAAGTATCACGGAAAGATAATTCTTCATGGTTTACATTCCATCTAAAGTGTTGTCAGCGGGGTGGTCGGAGAAGCGTATCGGTTTTCAATCGGAAATTTCTTGAATGGCCCAATGGGAGGCATTTGCGGCAGCTGGAGGAGGACCTCGCTTGCGCGTTCGCCGTAAGGCTGTCTGCGGCGGTTGCGTCGCCGAGCTGCCAGCTAGCCTTCGAGCCAAGAAGCTCCTGATTGAGATCTAGAACTCACAGGCCTCAACACATTCGAAGACGAATGTACTGTCGTCAATTTCGAGATCGGCAACTGAAATAGCGGTTGAGCATTCATCCTTATCGCGAGCTCCCTGGAACAAACAGTCGAAGGATTCCTGCTGGACGAAACATTCAGCTGCGTCCAGTTCATCCATCAACCGGTCCTCCGCCTCAGCGCGTCTCGATTCAGAGAGGGGTTCCCCTTCAGTCAGCCGACCTCTTACCGAGTAGGAGGTGCAAGCGTCTGGCTCTCGGGGATCTTCGGGAAAAAGACAACCGGTCAGGAAAAAATAGCGAGCAAATAGCTGCAGTTTTGTGTTTCACGTTCGGTCCAATTTTGCGATCACGTTTATTGTTCTTTGTCGCATTTTCAATGTTAAATAGTGAGCATTCCGGAACCAGTGAACGGGACGCAGCTGCCCCGGAAGGGATCGCCGCTTGGCGCCAATCCCTGGAGGGCTTTGCGCAAATGCAATGTTCGATGGCGCTCGGACTATTGCACCTTCGAGTGAGATTTCACAAATCACTAGGCGATGACTCGTCGGCGTTTCGCTCCTCCTGTGAGCGACCAGAGGCCAATCAAGAATGTCGTGAAACTAAGACTTCCGTGCCCGCTAGCGGCGCACGACGGGAAGCACTCTGGTGGGGCCGTATCGAGGTCAGTCGTCGATGGGTCGCCGAGCAGTTGCGAGAGTTCGTCTGCACTCGGCTGGTTGCGGCAAACCAACCCTCCCACATCGCGGTTCCGTCAGCTTGCCTCGCCGCGTAGAAGATAGTTTCGGCGTCGAGAGATACGGTGGGAGAGCATGAGTCCTCAATCGAAAGGACAATCTCGCGTCTTGCCATCTTGCCGCGCCAAACAGATCTCGTTTCGACTTCCCAGGCGACCTCAGATTCTTCGGATGAGCCGCACTGATGCTGCCCGTCGCGCATTTCAGTGCGCGCGACGCCCGAGAAGATCAAGTCAAAGCGCTCAAGGTCTTCTTGGCCGATCGGCGTGAGGTTCTCCTCGCAGCTGCAGCCGAGTGCAGGCGATGCGCCGTAAAAGGCCACTCCGAAAAACAGTAAATATGCCGCTGATCCGCACTTCATAGGCTTCCTTTTAAGGGATCATTTCACAATCTGTCTTTGATCGGAACCATCGAACGGGCTCTCATCGACGACGGGACTGTCGCCAAGGCTGCGACGACGGCTCCTCCGACGCCACGACTGACTGGTTCTCAATGGCCGGCGTTCGTGTCACGCACCGGTGGAAGGTCACGACGCGGCCGGACGCGCGGTCTTCGCCGTCGACGAAGTCGACGACCACGACGACGTCGGCGCCACCTGCTGGGCCGCGAAGCGGTCCCACTGCCGAAACGGGTCGTGGATACGCTCGATGTGGGCCGGGTCCAGCGCCTCTTTGTTTCGGCGCGGCTCGGACCGCGAGCCCGCTCATGCCACGCGCCGAAATAAAGAACGCGGCTGCAATCACCCGAGACGCGCGTGCTCCAAAGGGGCCCGGGGAGTCCAGAGGACCCTGGCCCTGGAGGGTCCTTTGGTCCCGCCGAAGGCGCAGCTCACACCAGGGTGGACTGAATCCAGGACGGCGACAAAAGCATCTGCCGAAGACGAGCTCGCAGCCGTCGTACGACCGGTCGCCACACACCCGTGAATTGGTTTCACACTTCGCCAACACCGCACGTCGACGTCGACGAAGAGGGCGATGGCGTCTGGTTGTCGACGACGGCGTGGCACGCGCTGTGCGTTGCAGCGCGCATGAGCGCTTCAACCTCTCGACTGTTGTTTCTTCTTTCCGCGGCCACGATGGCCGCATGCAATGGCCCTGCAGCGGGCGATGACGGTGGACCCTGCCTCGCCGACGGCACCTGCGCCGATGGCCTCGCCTGCGTCGACGACGTCTGCGTCAATGACGGCGGCGAAGGCGAAGGCGAAGGCGAGGGCGAAGGCGAAGGTGAAGGCGAGGGCGAAGGTGAAGGTGAAGGCGAGGGCGAGCCAGCCGCTGGCACCTGCGCAGACCCCCGCGCGATCGAGCCTGGCGTGGTGCAAGCGGGGACCACCGTCGACGCTGCCGACGTCGCCACGGGTTCTTGCAGTCACTTCCGTGTGGCGGGCCCGTCGGGCGAGGTCGTGTACGAGTACGTCGTGCCCGAGCGCTCGGCGCTGGTGTTTGAGCTCTTCGACACGTCGTCTGTCATGTACGTGCGCACCGCGTGCGACGACCCAGACAGCGAGCTGGTCTGCGTCGACGGCGACCTCACGTTGCTGCGCGACGTCGCCGCCGGCACCGTGCTGTTCATCTTCGTCGAGGCCTTCGTCTTTGATACCTCGGGTCCGTTCGAGCTGATGATCAGCCAGTTCAAAGCCGTCGAGAGTGGCGCGACCTGCATCCCCCTCGAGGAACGCTGTGTCACGCCAGGAGACAGCTGCTACGGGCCCCCCGACGACAAGACCTGCCGCCCCCTCGTCCAGCTCGAGCCCGGTGATCCATGCGACGACGACAACGACGCCGAATTCTGCCCGGCGGGCACGACGTGCACCGGGGGCGTGTGCGAAGCGTCGTGATCGCGCCGCGCGCCACACCTCGACAACACCGCCGACGTCGACGGTGACGACGTGGATCGCGGTGGCGCGCTGGTGACGTCGTGGCACGACAGGTGCTGTGTGCCCGAGATGAATGCCTCACGCCCTCAACTGCTTCTTCTCTCGTTCATCTTCACCGCGGCCTGCGCGCCGCCGAACCGGGCCACCGTTTTGGGCGAGTCGCTGGTGTTCGATGTGGCCACCGCGAGCTTGAGCGACGGCGCGATCCTCTACGCCGCCACCGACAGCGACGACGACGCCACCGTGCTCATCCAGGACGTCACCGCCGACGACGGCTGCGTCGAGGACAACGACGTGAGCCTGATCATCAGCGACAACAGCGGGGGCACCTGGATCGCGTCGTCTGTGTGCGTCGTGATCGATGCGTTTCCGACAGCGCCCGGGCAGCGGTTCGCGGGCACGTACGAGGCGACGCTTATCGCCGCGGACGGCAACGACGACGACATCTTGACGGACGGCTTCTTCGACACGGAAGTGAACTGAGAAGCTGACGCAAGATCGGCGATGGCTCACCGCGCGCGGCGGCGCTCCAGCAGCGTCGCCGCGATCGACGTCGACGCCAACAACACCAACACCCATGGCGCGCGCGCGGCGATGTCTTCGACGACGGCGGTGACGGCGGTGGTGGTGTCGAAGATGCGCTCGATGGCCCAGGCCACGGCGGCCACGCCCGCGATGACGGCGACGACGACGCGGACGACGCCGCCGATGCGCGTGCGCGACAACAGCACGAGCCACGGCATGGTCACGAGGATGATCACGAGCTGCATGGCCTCGATGCCGAGGTTGAACGCGAGCAGGCTCACCGCCAACGAGGTGCCACGCACGCCGAGCTCCGCGAGCACCGTCGCGAACGCCAGGCCGTGCACGAGGCCGAAGACCGCGGCGACGGCCGCTTCACGGCCGGCGAACACCGGCCGGATCGCGTGCAGCGCGGAGACGAGGATCGACAGGGCGATGACGGTCTCGACGAGCTGCGAGGGGACCGTCACCACCTGCAACGTCGCGACCGCCAGCGTGATCGAATGCCCGAGCGTGAACGCCGTGACGACGCCGACGATCTGCCGCGTCGCCGAACGGGTGGGCGACGACGACCACGACGACGACGACGATCGCCAGCGACCGCCGCGCGCCGTCAACGACGCGGGCAACAACAGCACGAGCAGAAACAAGAGGTGGTCGGTGCCATCGGCGATGTGGTGCAAGCCGAGCAGAAAGACCGCGCGAAAGCCGGCGCCGACGTCGCCTTCGCCGCGGTCGACGACGACGCTGTCTCTGCCGGGGGCGAGCACGCCGATGAGGGCGGTGTCTTCGAGGATGCCGGCGGCGAAGTCGCTGCGGAGCTCGACGTAGACGCGGTGGCTGTCGACGTGGTCGAGGATCGCCGTATCGCGCAGCGTAAAGGCGCGCGTCGAAGCGCCCGGCGGCGGCGTGGCGACGAGGTCGACGACGAGCTGGTCGGCGTCGTCGACGCGGTCGACGTGCAGCGCCTCGCGATTGAGCACGAGGGAGAACGCGCGACCATCGGGTGTGGTGAGCGATGTCGATTGCTGCGCATAGGCGGCGAAGCGGCCGCCATCGCGCGCGAGGACAGCGGCGGGCGCCGTCGACACGGACGTCGATACCGGCAGCGCAAGCGCGAGCTGATCCAGCGGCAACAGCAACCGCAGCGAAACGACATCGTCGTGCAAGGCGAGGCGGATCGCGCTCGCGTGCTGCGGGTGGGCCGACGACGACGACGACCACGTCGACAGCAGGAGCGCGAGCAGCAGCAGGAGGCGGTTCATCGGCGCACGTCGAAGCGGTCTCGCGCGGCGTCGCCGACGATCTGCACGCACAACACCGTGAGCAGGATCGCGAAGCCGGGCAACAGCGCCGAAGGAGGATCGGTCTTCAAGACATCGAGGGCGCTCATGAGCATGTTGCCCCACGACGCCACCGGCGGTTGCACGCCGAGGCCGAGGAAGCTCAACGCGCTTTCGGCGAGGATGTTGCCGCCGACCTCGAGGGTCGCCTGCACGATGACCGGTGGCAGGCACAACGGCACGACATGCACGCGGACGATCCGCCACGTCGATGCCCCAAGCGCCGTCGCCGCCAGCACGTGGTCGAGCGACAGCGCGGTCTTCGCGGCGGCGCGCGCGAGGCGGGCGACGGTCATCCACGAAAACGCCGACAGCAGCAGCACGATTCGCAGCACGGCCGTCGTCGTCGTCGTGCCCTTGCCGATGTCGAGGGCCGCGGCCACGAGCAACAACGGCAGCACCGGCAGCGCGAGCAACGCATCGGTGAAACGCATCAAGACCGCGTCGACGACGCCGCCAGAGACCGCGGCGACGACGCCGACGACGAGGCCGGTGGTGGTCGCGACCAGCGCCGCCAGCACGCCGACGAGCAGGCTCACGCGCGCGCCGTGCAACAGCCGCGCAAAGAGGTCCTGGCCAAGCTCGTTGCCGCCGAGCAGGTGGGGCCAGCCGGCATCGCCGTAGCGGTAGGCGAGATCGATCGCCGTACCCGACACACCGAGCACGCCTTCAATGACGTCGGCGAAGAGCGCGAGCACGACGATGACGATCAACGTCGTCACGGCGGCGGTGGTGACGAGCTTCGACGCGGTCATCGGCGACCTCGCGTGCGCGGATCGAGCAGGTGCACGAGCACATCGGCGAGCAACGAGCCGAGCAACACCATCGCCGCGCTGATCAGGAACACGACGACGGCGACGTAGGAATCGTTCTGCAGGATCGCGTCGTATTGCAGACGTCCAAGGCCCGGCCAGGCGAACACGGTCTCTGTGAGCAACGCGCCGCCGAACAACGCCGGAAGGCTCAAGCCGACGAGGGTCACGAGGGGCACCGCCGCGTTCGGCAACACGTGGCCGACGACGACACGCCACGTGCCCGCCCCCTTCATGCGCGCGGTGCGGACGTAGTCGCCGGTGGCCGCGGCGATCACCGCGCTGCGCACCTGCCGCACGAAGCGGCCCGACCAGAACAACACGAGCACGAGCACCGGCAACACCGCATGCCGTGCGCGATCGACGACGACGGCGACAGCGCCTTCATGCTGGATGCCCGGCGAAAACACACCGCCCGATGGCAACACGCGCAGCGTTTCGGAAAACAGCGTGACGAGCAGCAGGCCGACGAAGAACGCCGGCATCGACGACGTCACCGCCGAAAAGCCGCGCACGACGATGTCGACCGCGCCGCGCCGCCACCCCGCCCACGTGCCGAGCACGAGCGACAGCAGCATCGCGAGCAGCAACGCCGGCACCGTCAACACCAGCGTGTTGCCGATGCGGCCCATGCCCACGAGCCAGCCCGCGACGGCGACATCGAATTCGTCGACGATGCTGGCCCCCGAGACGATGCAGTCGTGGTCGCAGCCGTCGTTGTCGATCACGTTGCCGTCGTCGCAGCCTTCGCCGGCGTCGACGTTGAAGTCGCCGCAGACGGCGGGGGCGCCGAACAACAGCTCGCGCACGGGGCGCTTCGTCGCATACGACCAGCCGAGGCCGGAGAGGTCGCCGACGACGATGCAGGCGACACCGCAGACGTATTTGGCGGGGTCGGGGATCGGCGCGCCTTTGGCGAGGTAGACGTCGCCATCTTCGGCGACGACGGTCTGGCCGGTGAGGCGGGGGATCTCGACGACGGGCGGGTCGTCGGGCAACGGCCGCACGGCGATCGCGGCGGCGATGCGGTCGACGTCGCTGCGTTCGACGGGGGCGTCTTCGGTGCCGCCGGCGCGTTGCGCGTCGCTGTCGCCGGGCAACAACACGACGACGTCACCGACGGCGACGGCGGGGGCGACATAGACCGGCTGCAGCCACGGTGCCTGCTGGCCGAAGGCATCGGTGACGATGAGCGCGAGGCGGGTCGCGCCCGCGGGCACGAGCGCCGTGAGGTGGCCGGTGTCGCCGTGCTGCTCGAATTCGGCGGGGTGCGCGGCGTGGGCGGTGAGGCCGAGGCGGGCGAGCTCGGCGGTGTCGATGACGACGTCGACGGCGAAGGGGCGGGCGGTGCCGAAGTCGCGCACGAGGTCCTGCTCGCCGATGACGGGCGGCAGGGTGCGCGACGCGGGCGGGGTGCGCGCCTCGTGATAGCCGGCGAGCCAGCGCCACCAGCGCACGGGAAATGGTTGATCGAGGCCGCGCAATTTCTTCAGGCGGGCGATGTCTTCGGCGCGCAGCTCGGGGTTGCTGGCGACGAGGAGGTCGACGGGATCGCCGGGCAGATGGGCCATCACGCCGAACAACAACAACGACAACGTCAACAACAACACGGCAGCCTGCGCGAGGCGGGCGGCGATGAGCTTGACGAGGTCGAGGGATGGCACGGAGTCGTCGATAGCAGGATCGTCGACGTCTGAAAGCGTCTCTGCGTCGCCCGGTGCCGTCGCGCCCCGAAACGCCTGAATGTCTTTATGTAAATACCCGTAACATCAACGGGCCATGCCCGCCTCGGCTCGAAACAGCGACGTCCAGACAGCGACGAAGCGGTCGACGTCCCAGCCGACGAGGTCGGAGACCTGGCCGTCGCCGAGCTCGACCACGCGCAGGATGTCGTCGTCGCGCTCGATGATGTCGACGGAGAAGAAGCGTCGGCCCCGCAAGCGGGCGGCAACCTCGTGCACGATCGCGGGGACGATGTCGTCGACGTGGGCGGAAAAAACGTGGCCGTCGACGACGAAGAAGCGGCGCTCGGTCGGCGTGCGAAAGGCCTCGACGCGGCGAATCGCGAAGCCGCCTTCGATCTCGCCACGGAACTTGAGGAGCTCATCAGCGATGGCGACGGCGTCGACCACCGACATCGCCACCGAGCCGCGGCTCGTCTTCAACGACTTGACGAAGTCCTTGAGGAAAAAGCCGCTCCAGCCCAGCGTCGACAACGACGTCGACAAGTCGGCATCCGGCGGCAGCAGGACCGTCTCTGGCGTGAGGTCCTTCACGGCCTCGACCCAGCCGTCGATGTGGTGGTTGGCGCGATACTCCGCCGTCGACACGAACGGGGTCGCGCCTGCGGCGACGACGACCGCGACGAAGCGCTCGTACTGTGGCGGCGTCATCATCCAACCGCGAAAGACGACCACGGCGCCCACGAGGTCGAGGTCGCGGCCTGTGATCTTCGTGCCATCGGGCGACAGCACACCGACGACGAAGCCAGCGGCGCGAAAGGCCGCGGCCTGCGCGAGAAACGGCTCATCGACGCGGGTGGGGGCGAGCTCGTCGGCGGAGAAGACAAAGACGGGGCGTCGTTCGGTCATGTC
>Ga0247813_10003527_pt1 | contig 10010 bp, 10 predicted proteins | sample UWRJL169409C1_FD_180719 | JGI IMG/M metagenome (GOLD analysis project Ga0247813, IMG submission 180719) | Plant litter microbial communities from Arlington Agricultural Research Station in Wisconsin, United States - UWRJ-L169-409C-1 | ecosystem: Environmental > Terrestrial > Plant litter >... | reverse complement strand
GACGGCGCTGTACTGCAGAAGGTGCTTCCACGTATCCAAGGAAATAGGGCTCGAATCGAGTCGTCGTTATGCTCGTTGATCTACTATTGCCACGAATTAACAATACCGCCTGCGGGTTCCGATCCGGAGGCACTGGCGTTTCTAACGCCGCCTAAACTTCCTCAGTCTTACGTAAGGGCTAAAGAAATGCTGGCCCGGCTGCGCGATTTCGGTTTCGTGACTTTCTTTAAGTGAACATGATCGCCTTCGTCTATCACGCGAGAAGAGGGGGCGAGGAAATCGCTGCCTTGGTTGGCGGAACTGTGTCGTTCCATGAAAATGTAGAGTATGTAATTGAATTTGCTAGCGCTCCAACGCCGCTTGAAATTGGACGAATGACAGAGATCGGGTATGAGACGATTAACGCTCGAACAGGGGTCCTTTGCTTCCGGAATTATGTCGGCACCGCATACCTAGGGGGCGTTACTTTAAACGTAAAATCTGTGAAGCTTGGGGAAGACGGCGTTTCCAGGTTATTAGAAGATGTGTCATTGATGTCTGCCAGTCTGGTGTTCGGCTGGCGCACACCAACGACGCATGCTGCCGCTGCATCTCGCGAGTCGCGGCTGCCTGTTCCGTACCATCAGCTTCAATTCTTGCGACAAGTCGTATTGCGAAATGTTGTTGGAACCCGGATGCAGGACTATCTAAACACAATCGAAAATAACCCGGCTCGCCGGTTTGTGTTGGAGCGACCGGTAGTGACAATCGAACGTGCCCGTCAGCTAGACGAACGTTCGATCCGGGAGATATTCACACGAACTGAGCGCCTTGCTGTTTTACCTGCAAGTTCCGGTTTGAACTCCAATGCAGTTGCAAAAGCTCTGTCATTTGGGTCTCCGCCCCGCAGGCACTTCCCTGTCCTCGTATCGGAGGCTTCTCGAAAATTCTCATACGATACGGTCGAGAACCGTTTCATAAAATACTTCATCGAGCAAGCACTTGCAGTTGTATATAAGCTTCTCGACAACAAGGCGATTCATCCTCAGTTGCGCGCGGATTGCCGTACTATGGCGACAATTTTCGAATCAGCCTCCAGCGTACCCTATCTGTCGGAGGTGAAGTCCCTGTCTGCATTTCCGAGTCCAACGCAGGTGATGTTGAAGTCTGAGGGTTATAAGGAGGTTTGGCAGCTTTGGAGTGAGTTCAGCTCGCACATGTCCTTGCCGACCGATGCCATCGCTGTAGACCGGTTCATTCAAGGTAAAGACATCGCCCAGCTTTACGAATATTGGGTGTTTCTGAAGGTGATTGAGGCGACCGCCGCTGTATTGACTATGAGGCAAAGTCCGGTTGTGAAGGTGTCGGTGAGCGATTTGGGCACTTCATTGGACCGTGGTTTATCTGTCGAGATTAGGAATGTAAAAATTTCCTTTAACCCGACTTTTGTTCGTTCAAGAGGCGACACATACTCGACGCCTTTGCGTCCTGACGTTGTACTGGAATTCGACGGCAGAAAATTTATTTTTGATGCGAAGTACCGTCTCAAATGGAAAGACTTAAAGGACGAGCTCCAAGAGGAAGAGTCTACTTTCCTTCGTGCCGATCTCTACAAAATGCACGCGTATCGAGATGCCATCCGGAACGTTGAAGCTGCATTCGTTGTCTATCCCGGCACAGAGTTTGGATTTTACGAGCGCAGTGGTTTGTTCAATGATGGCGTCGAGGGAGTACAGGTCTTTGATGGGGTCGGAGCGATTCCGGCAAGCCCGGACACTGGACTTTCGCCCAGCGCCCTGCATGCGGCGATAACGCGAATTTTGGACGCGTAACCAAAGTGCGATTAAGCCTAAGCTTTCTCTAAGATTTTTCGAACATCTGCAAAATCGAAGAATACATTGTGGCCTGATGATACTAAGCGTCGCACCACCTCGGCATGAATGCCTTGGACACCGCGACTTTTGATATCGCTATCCTCTGCCGCAGCATTGACCAAGTCATTAAGACTCATGGCGGTCAATTTCTCCTTGTCTATGCGTTCTATTCCCTCAAACCCGGCTGCGGGCTTGCGGAGATTCATCACGACATCAAAGTGTGCCACATCCTCTTCACCACTCCGCCCCTTGTAGCCCTTATGACTCTGCTGCTTACGATCGAGCGACGCTGCTTCGTGAAATTCGAATCCTGCGCTGATCGCGGCGTTGTGAAGCGCTGTCCATACTTCCCCGTCGGTGTTATGAAATACGATGGTGGCCCAACCTCCAGGCTTTAGGACCCGCGACATCTCCTTCAGAGATAAGGTCATCAAATTCTCATAATTCTTGAGGGTTTTCCCTCCGGCGGCCGCCGATAAGGAACTGTTGACAACAGCCTCGTTCGCAGTATCAGTAATTCTTCCCAGCCAAGATTCCCAAATTAGATTGCAGTCCGCGTAGAATAAATTTGATCCAAACGGAGGGTCTGTGAACACATAGTCGATACTTGCGTTCCCCAGTGCCTTTAACTCAGTGGCGCTACCGTTGAGGATGAAGGGAGCTTGCTTCGCTTTCGGTTTGTACGCCACGTAGTAGCGCTTCAGTTGGGCGATTTTGTTCCTCAACACTTCCAGGACGTTTACTTCTGAAGACAACTGAGGGATATACAGCGTGCCAGTCAGCGGTCTTTGTCCCCCGCGCGCGTTGAATCTGCGCATTCTCGTCCCATGCCAAGCGGTATTCGTGAATGCGAACATAAGCGCCGACCGAGTTCTATGGTCTTTTAACTCAAAAATTGCGGCCCAGATGACTGCAAGCGCTTTAAGATTGCGGGCGGTATAGAAGTCAACTACCTCAGAAATTCCCTTAAGATGAAGAGCACAACGCAGATACATTTCGCGATCGGGGCCTAATGGAACGGAAGGGTACCACTCTGTAATATCTTCGCGTGTAAAGGCCAGTGCCTTGCTGATATCAGCTTGTTCTGCCGGCTTCTCCAAGCGTTTACCACTCTTCGATTTGTACGAGATCCAAACTGGAATCGAATCAATCGTTGCAAGCGCCTTGCGCTTCAGAGTTGCCGCGCAATGTGGGCATGCGACGGTAGTGCCCATTCGACCGCTGTCCCTGTCGACTGCGTCCCACATTGCAAATTTTTTCTTGCACTCGAGGCATTTATGACGCGTACTCCACATCGTCCAATGAATCAGCCCTTGCTCGCCTTCAGCATCGCTTGTCGCGTAAAGTTCACGAAGAACTGGGCCGACTTTCTTCTCGAGCTCTTTGAAGGCCGCGCCCAACTCCTCAGGATCACATGGGTTTGTATGGTTCCACGCTAAATGTGCCGCTGCAGGTGAAAGGTCATTCAGGATTGCGTTCCGCCCTGTCATCGCTGCGGCGACGCCAGTCATCCCGGACCCGCAGAACAGATCAAGAACCAAATCTCCCGGACGTGTGAAGTGTTCCAGGAACGGCGTAATAGCTTCAGGAGGCACCTTCGTGTGGTAGCTATGCGCGGTGTAAAGTGCGCTGTTGCGGCTGCCGGGGATCGAAATGTCAACCGGCGCGGCGGATGGTGTTTCCGACAGCGAAGGCGTTGGCAGCGCTTTACTGTTGGCCAAGTAGCCCATAACCACGTCGCGACCAGTTTTTGTTTTACTCTTCATGATAACTGGCTCTCAAAAATATGCTGCGCATTGAGATCTGTAGATCCTTCTTCTAATCGTAGTATCCATTTTCCTTCTGTTTCCACCGCCCCAAGTACAACAATACGAGCTGCTATAGCCGGCATGGTAATTCCAGATAAACTTTGGGTTTCGCCCAACAACGCTTGGATTACTGTGGAATAAATTTCATCTGTGCGTGCAGGTCCTGCGCGCAGACAAGTCATGATTGCTGTATCAACCAAATCATCTGAGCGCAGTTTTGAATGCTCGTCCGACTTAGAGAGCCGAACGCGGTGCTTCATTGTGATCAGCAAATCGAACGTCGTAACAACTTCTTTACCCGTCACTCCTTTGACACCTTTGATAGATGGTTGACCTTTGTCTAGAATATGGACGCTTGACGTTTCTAATCCAGCCGTTGCAATAGCTTTTTGGATTTCAAGCCACACTCGATCATCCGAATTAGAAAATGCCAAAACTGCGTAGCCAGTTGGCGCCAAAACACGCGATACTTCAGAAAAAGCTTTCGCCATTAATGTACCGTAATCGTCAAGAGTCTTACCACCTCCAACGCGACCACGGCTCTTATTCACGACAATTTCCTCTGCATTGTCTGTAAGTGAACCCAGCCACGCCTCCCAAAGAAGCGAACTGTCGGCGTAGAAAATATTTGAACCGAACGGTGGGTCCATAAAGACCATCGGAATGGAGGCATTCGGGATGCATGAGAGGTCGGTTGCAGAACGATTCATGACTTGTACAGCTGCCGAGGATTTCGGGAATGTCTCGAAGTACCTCTTGACGTCAGCGGCCTTTCGACGGAATAGGCTCCAGACATTCCATTCGTATCGTAATGAAGAGATATACAAGGTTCCGGTCATGACATTTGTCGGCCGCTTGGCATTCCACTGGTATCGTCGTGAGGCCCGGTTCACGCACGCAGTAAACGCAAACATCAACGCTTCGCGGATTCGGCCCTCTGGTACAGCCACGATAGCGTGCCGCAAGGCCGCCAATGCATGAAGATTTCGGCGCGTGAAGAACAAACTGACGTCTGTAATGCCCATTGCCAAATGAGAGGCGCGCCACATCTCACGCTCCGCGCCAAACGGGACATGAGGGACCCAATAAGGTATTGGTGTTTGGTTAGCTTCCTCAATCAGCGCTAATTCATTTTCCGTAGGTGTGTGTGTTTTAATTCGCGTGGACCCTTCGGACACGTGAGACTGAACTGCCATTTCCCGAAGCCACTTCAGGTCTGCTTTTCGCACATAAGATTGACAGTGAGGGCACGTTAAACCCTTTGAATCAGTGGCGCCAGCGGTCTGAACAACATTCCAATACAGGATCTCGCCCGAACAGTTGGAGCATTCGAACACGTCACTCCAGGTTGTGTACTCAACTGTCTGCCCTGGCTGTTGCAATGGCATGTAGAGCCACCGCATTGTTGGCGCGACAGCTTTTTCCAAAAGTTCGAGGGCGGCCCGAAATTCGGTAGGTGAGCAAGGTGTGTTGTAGTTACGTGAAATGTGTACGGCGGCCGGTGAGAGGTCGGATAGTATTGCATTTCGCCCCGTAGACAAGGCCGCCACGCCCGTCATTCCAGACCCCGAAAACAGATCGAGCACGACGTCACCAGGTTGGCTAAGTGCTTCAATGAACGGTGTAATGGCCTCAGGCGGTACCTTGGTATGGTAGCTATGCGCTCGATAAGATGACTTGGTTTTCGTGACGGTAATTCGTCCTGGAATACTCTTCGGAGACAAAGTCTTCATTCGAGGTGTAAGAGGCGGCGGGGCTGTCGTCAGTGAGGTTGGGTAGACCACAGCGTGCTGCTCGCGCTGCTGACGCACTGAAGCAGTGACCGTCGCCGCGTCGGTGTCCACAACCTGGCGAACATCAGTTGGAAGACGACCAGCGCTTAATAGCAATAGGTCAGAGGGGATCCCGACGATCGAAGCAAGCTTAAGCGCCTGAGGTTCGGTGAGGCAGCGTTCGTCCGATTCCACATAGCTCATATATGCTTTCGACACACCAAGGGACGTGCCCACGCTCTCAAGTGAAAGTCCAAGAGACTTGCGACGCGCTTTGATGGCTTGGCCGGCTGCCCAGTTTTTCGTAGTCATTGTTCTGATTTCTAAGCGATGGAATATGCCCGGCATGTTAACAAGAACTGTTAACCTTTGTCACGTCATTTTCTGAATTATCACTGTGTTTTCGTACAGTATATTTGATGCAGGCCTCTGAAAGATGTTTTTTCGTCGGGTGTGTGGCTGGGCTGAGACGAGCGCTGCCAAAATTAGCGGTATCCAAGGAGAGCGTTCTCCCGCCCGCTCCAGCAGGCAGGCGATGGCCCTGGTTGATACCCGCGTGCTCGACCATATCAGAACACGAAGCGCAGGCGTCGCTGCAGGTCACCCGCCGCATGGCCACAGAGCGCACTAGCCACTGCCATGTAGCAAAAGAAATGGTGATTGAATGGGTAAGAGACGCCTTACCGAAGAGGAGGAAGAGGCTACTGTTCGCTCAAACCTCCTTCACTTCGGACGAAAGGCATGGCAGACCAACTGCGTGAGCGAATAATTATTCAGGTCCGCGTCGTGGCATGCACCCGCTGAGCTGTCGACGTAAAGAAGCCGAGCAGCTGCGATTCGCCAAGGAATACGACGAGCAGGATTTGCTCCATTTCCTTGCTCAGACCTTGGGTACAAAACGTCCGTCCGGAAGAGTACAGTCCGATTTATGCCGGGAAGAGCACATGCATGGACTTTCTCCTGCTGGCGCACGCTAGTCTAAGAATCGCAAAATTCCTCTAGCCTCGGCTACTTGCGTGGTTGACAGCATACGGCTCTGACGTGCAGTATTCGAGACAATCTGCTCGGTGGAAGGAAGTTTCTTCGTGCAGGGTCATCGAACTAATTTCTCCGCTGGAGCTCCTGTGCAACATCTACATACCTTCGAAACAAAAGAAGAGGCCGAAGAAACTTTACTAAAGTTAGTGGGACCGAAGCGATTGGCTAGTGATCGAGACGGTTCCGAAGTCATATACAAATTGTTTGGCGAATTAACATGGAGAAATCTTTACGCTGTCGGCCTACACAATCTTCCTGAGTTGAAAATCATTCTATCTCAACGCGACTCTGGAGATGCCTATAATAGCAAGCGACACCGCGAAATTATCGTTGCACTCGAAAACGTTTCGCGAGTGCTCGGACTGACGATTCCTTCGCATTGGCGATGAGAGGGTTTAAATAATATTGTGTAAACGGTCATTTGGCAGGACACTGCCGCCATCAAGGAGAGTTAATGACCGTTGAAAAGCGTAACAAGCGGGCCAAGCCCGATCCCGAACTGCTCGAACTGGCCGACAACCTGCTGGCGAACTACCAGAAACCGGAGGACCTGATCGGCGAGAACGGTCTGCTCAAGCAGTTCACCAAGATGCTGGTAGAGCGCGCCCTAGAGACCGAAATGACCGATCACTTGGGCCATGATAAGAGCGGCGAGGTGACCAACGGCACCGGCAACACCCGCAACGGCCATAGCACCAAGACTCTCAAGGGCGACTTTGGCGCTCTGCCGCTGGACGTGCCGCGCGACCGCCAGGGGACGTTCGAGCCGCAGATCGTGGTCAAGAACCAAACTGGCTGGGCGGGCTTTGGCGACAAAATCATCTCGCTCTACGCGCGCGGGCTGAGCGTGCGGGAGATTCAAAGCCACTTGGAGGAGATGTACGGCGCCGAGGTGTCACCGACCCTCATCTCCAACGTCACGGACGCCGTCAGCGAGGATGTGAAGCTCTGGCAGGCACGCCCGCTCGACGCCGTGTACCCGATCCTTTATCTCGACCGCATTCACGTCAAGGTACGCGACAACGGCGCCGTGCGCACCAAGGCGGTCTACCTGGCCATCGGCGTCAACATGGAAGGCTACAAGGAGGTGCTGGGCCTCGGGATCTCTCAAACCGAGGGTGCCAAGTTCTGGCTGCAGGTCGTGACCGAACTCAAAAATCGCGGCGTGCAGGATATCTTCATCGCCTGCGTCGACGACCTGAAAGGCTTCCCGGACGCCATCGAGGCGGTCTATCCTCGGGCGGCTGTTCAACTCTGCATCGTCCACATGGTGCGCAACGGCCTCAATTTCGTGCCCTGGAAAGCGCAGAAGGAAGTCGCCGCCGACCTGAAGCTGATCTACAGCGCGGTCACCGTCGAGGAGGCTGAAATCCGGTTGACGGAATTCGAGGAGAAATGGGATAAACAATATAAACCAATAAGCCAGTCCTGGCGCCGCAACTGGGAACGCGTCATCCCGTTCTTCGACTACTCGCCGGAAATCCGTAAGGTGATTTACACCACGAACGCGATTGAATCGATTAATATGAGCCTGCGAAAAGTCACCAAGACCCGCAGTTCCTTTCCGACCTATGAGGCTGTGAGCAAGCTGTTTTATCTGGCGCTGAACAACATCAGCAAGAAATGGACGATGCCGATACGGGACTGGTAAGCTGCACTGAACCGCTTCGCCTTCCAGTTTGAAGACCGGGTGCCGCAGGCTTAAACGAAAACCCGTTTACACAGAATTCAGTACACCCCCGGCGATGACGGTTGGTGTATCGCAGGTGGGTCATTTTTCGCCTTCGCTAAAACGCAGATCCTACTTCCATCCAGCGTTCTTAGAAAGCTTAATTAGTCAATCAATCAGATCGTCATCGGAACCCAGTGTGTTCGAGATAGGCAACTTGCCAAAAAATGTGGGAGGGTCACCTGTTGCCGAAGGCGCCAAATTTCTCGTCAGCAGCCGCGTTCACGACGGCGTCGTGGGGGTAGCCGAGTCAGCGATGGCGGACTATTACCTATGTAGAGGAAAAATTGCTTACCGTAGAAATCAGCGTGGCGCCACATGAAGTTTTATCGCCATCGTAGGCAACGGCTTTGCCGCTTACAACATGCTGGGCATTGCCGCTCACGATCGAACAGTTTTGATGACCGTAGATTGGGCATATGCATTTGTCGCCCACCAGCGCTACTGGCTTGCCGCTCACGATTATGTGGTTAGCGCTGCTCTCGATCACTTGCCCACCATGGGAAGTCGGGTCACCTACTCTTATAACGTTCGGCATGTTGAGTCGCTCCTGCTTAGTTGGATGTCGGTATCGTAGGGCGAACGCGGATTGAATCTGTCAGACGATCCCACAGCGCCAGTGCTTCTTCGTCGCTGATACTCGGCTTTGTACCACCGATATCGTTTCCCTTCACCCCAGTACGCAACTCAAGTTCCAACAGCGGCAACAATGGATTCTTGGGTTCACCTTGGCTGACAAATTTGAACTCGTGCGATTCTCCTTCTGTCTCTTGAGCCGGCATCCGCGTCAAGATTTCAAAGCCTTTCCATTTACCAAGTTCTCGGTTGCCACGCCTCAAAGTCTTGATGCGTGAGTACCACGCACCGTAGCCCTCAAGGCGCGCGTTCTTCTCCGCCATTTTTAGTCTGGGCTCAAGCGCGTCGGAAGCAAGCCACTTCATTTTGTTGGTTGCAGATATCGAAAAATGAACATCAGGAAGGGCTTGGAGACGCACGCCCAAAGTGACGTACTCACGCATTGACTCAGGAGACTCATCAACGAAGCCATGATCAACACATATACCTGGCGCCTGGGGAATTTCCGTCTCATCGCGTGAGCGGAGGCGGAAGGCCATCAGATTTAGTCTATGCACGTCACTCTCGTAGTTCTCTTTCATGGCGATGGAATCTACTTCATGCACAAAGAGATCCTCACCTCTTCTTAAATATGACTGGATACGGTAGAAAACACCACTGCTCTTGCTAACCCCAAAAACGATTTTTTGCCCAGTCGAGGCACCATCCATGACCTTTCCCACCAAAGAATTCGGATCTCTCAAAGATCCCTCAGCAGACCTTCGTTCGCTTTCAATTTCCGCCAAACGGCTAAGAACGACATCGTCCAACGATGCGCCTTTTCCTTTAAAAATTTCCAGCGAAAAAGGCACTTCCGCCGGGCCGTAAACGACCTCCGAAGCTTGTGGGACTTCGAGGAGAAATCGTCCAATACAAACTGTTTTAAGCTCGTTAAAAAGACCATCAACCCGAGATGATTGCATAATGGAAGCTCCTTCAAAAACATCACGATTAGGTGATGCACTCAATGAAATTAGAATCGCAATCGTAACTATCGCTATCGTCCCCATGACGTAAGCGAGCAAAGAGGGTTTATTCATTGCAACTCCACTTCATTGTGGAAGCAATCCGGATCAGGCTATAGAGAGTGGAGTGAATTGCTGCTCTATTTTTATAGCTGCCTTGATGCTCGTATCCTACCTGCCTAAAGATTCCGCTAAAGCTTCCACATAGAAGTTGATGCTCAGATGAACGT
>Ga0247813_10003526_pt1 | contig 10010 bp, 8 predicted proteins | sample UWRJL169409C1_FD_180719 | JGI IMG/M metagenome (GOLD analysis project Ga0247813, IMG submission 180719) | Plant litter microbial communities from Arlington Agricultural Research Station in Wisconsin, United States - UWRJ-L169-409C-1 | ecosystem: Environmental > Terrestrial > Plant litter >... | reverse complement strand
TATTTACGCAGGAACTGCTGTAATGCCGACGGATAATTTGAGACCACCATATAGTTATCAATAATGGTATAATATGGCGTGGCAAACCTTTTTAATGGTTCCCCGAAATAACAGTACAATAAACCGGAAACTTTCAGTTTTTTAATATCCTGATCATAATCTTCACTGATATCAATCATCAGCTGCTTTACTTTATCACCATTACTCAGGTTTATCGCCGCCAGGCTTTCCCCTTTGCTCAGCTGAAAAGCGATCAGCTGGTTTTTAAAATATTGCGGGAATATTTCATCAGGATTCAGATGGTAGGTTTTTGTGGTGGTTGTGATAATCTTTTTTACTGTAGCTTCTTCCTTGCGGCCGGCAAACCAGCTCCTTAAAGTTTTCAGCCACTTTTTATAGTCAGTAATTGAGTATAGCCTGAAATTTGCGGTCTGGTCGGGCAACAGGTTATCAATCGTGTTTTTCTGTGATTTAAGATCAGAAAATAAATTCAGGTAATTATGCGGATCAGTCAGCTTTGAATTTCCATTAAAAAACAACCTTTCCTTACTGAAATTGTAGTTCAGCGCAGCGAATGCGTGCTGGTTTGCTAAAAGAGCTAAGCCGCCATTCAATTTACCAGGTAAAACCGCTTTTGCCAGTTCAGGAATTCTGTTGAAGTCAATGTAAAGGTTACCTACACTGTTTTTACTCCTTTTGCTGCTCGAACTGATGAATGCGGTAAATTCCTGTGCCGATTTATTTTGAACGGGGTGTAATGCCATTTTTATAGGTGCGGCGGCATTGGACAGCAGGATCATGTTCTTTTTAAGCCCCACATAAAAAGTAAGGCTGTCATTCAACCGGAGTGTAGTCAACTCTGCGGTTGAAGAGATGGTAAGCCCGTTTGATTTTAGTATCTGCAGCAACTCAGGCTGGTCGTGCTCATTATTTAGCTGTGTGCTGATCAGGTAATCCATGTCCCTGTTATCCCCTGCCGAAAAACTGATGAAGATATTGCTGTGGGTAATAAGGTTGTTGATGGACGGATTACTGATTAGTTTATCTTTTAATAACCGGAGCTGGTTAAACTTATCTGTACCGATTAACCTCCAGAGCAGGTCCTGACCTTTTAAAATCTCGAATATACTTTTATCGTTTTCTAAAGAAAATACTACACCGGAGTTTGCCGTTGCGGCATGAAGGCTCATTTCATGATCGGATGTTCCCTGGTTCAGCCGGGAAAAATAGAGATAAGCCATCCCTATCAAAGCCAGCACTAAAACCATCAGGGTTATATAAATCTTTTTCATGATATAGCATCGGTTTAAGTTAGATGAGGCTTGCACAGTAGTTTTGCATTAACTCACCGACGACAGGTTGTCCATTATCCACGCAAATTTAATTTTAATAGTTGGATAACTGTTAAAATGCAGTCAGGTTTCTTTATTTTTGTAAAAGCAGAAAAGGCTCAATTTAATGAATAGACGAATAATTTTAACTGCATCTTTTTTCGGTGCAGTAGCGGTAATACTTGGTGCTTTTGGTGCACACGGATTAAAGAGCGTTATTTCTACTGACGCATTGTCCATCTGGGCGAAAGGGGTCGAGTACCAGTTCTACCATACTTTTGCGTTGCTGTTCCTGTCTACATTTGCCAGGTTCCGTACAAAACTGGTGGATATCGCTTATTTTTGTTTTACCATAGGAATATTACTTTTTTCGGGCTCGCTGTATTTGCTGGCTGCCAGAGAAGTGCTCCAGCTTGGTTTTGTAAATTTTATTGGTCCGGTTACACCTCTCGGTGGATTGTTATTGGTTGCAGGCTGGATGTTCCTTTTTTTTGCGGCTCTAAAAAACAGATAAATGCAGGAAATAAATGATCTGGATTTCACCGAAAGGGACACGCTGTTCATCGAAGTGATTTTACCATTATCACTATCAAAAAATTATACTTACAGAGTACCTTTTCATTTAAACGAAGATATCGCAGTTGGTAAACGGGTAATTGTACAGTTCGGGAAAAACAAGATTTATACTGCGCTGATCAAAAGTATCGGTCAGACACCTCCCGAATTTTACCAGGCAAAATATATTATTGATGTAATCGATGAATACCCGGTAGTGAATGCTGTACAGCTGCAGTTCTGGGATTGGATGACCGACTATTACATCTGTAACGAAGGCGATGTAATGTCTGCTGCTCTTCCGGCAGGTTTGAAATTAGCGAGTGAGACGATTATCATTTTAAGGGAGGATATTGATGTGGACCAGCTGGAAATGCCCGATAAAGAAGCGGTGCTGGTTGCGGCAATGGTTAAACAAAAACGGCTGACCGTAGACCAGGTTTCCAAATTATTGGGGCAGAAAACTGTATTTCCCATTATCCGGTCGCTTCTCGAAAAAGAGATTATCTATATTGCGGAAGAGGTTATAGAAAAATATAAACCATTATTAAAATCATATATCACCCTCAACCCGGTTTATGCCGAAGACGGTAACTTCCGTCAGCTGTTCGAAGTGCTGGAGCGTGCCCCAAAACAGTTGGACGCACTGCTGGCCTTTATAAAACTTTCCAAATCAGGTATTGAAATTTCCAAACAGTTGTTGCTGGAAGAAAGCGGTTGTGGACAAAGCGCTTTAAAATCATTACTGGACAAACAGATATTTTTCCTGAAAAAGAAAGCTGTAAGCCGTTTGGATGATGAAAATGACGACCTGATCCTGAATTTTAAGCTGAGCGATGCACAGACCGCCGCTTTGTCTAAAATTAAAACAGAATTTGAAACTAAGGATGTGGTTTTACTGCATGGTGTTACCGCTTCAGGAAAAACGCAGGTGTATATTAAACTGATTGAGGAAGCTATTGCGGGGGACGGGCAAGTCCTCTTCCTGCTGCCGGAAATTGCTTTGACCACACAAATTGTGGAGCGGATTAAACGTTATTTTGGTGATGCCATCGGTGTTTACCACTCTAAATTTAACGATAATGAACGTGTGGAGATTTGGAACCACGTAATGAGTGGTAAATATAAGATCGTGCTGGGTGCGCGTTCTTCAGTTTTTCTCCCGTTCGGTAATCTGAAGCTGATTGTGGTTGACGAAGAGCATGAATCTTCATACAAACAAAATGAACCCGCACCTAGGTACCAGGCAAGGGATGCGGCGGTTTATCTTGCTTATCTTCACCAGGCGAAAATCGTACTGGGCTCCGCTACGCCGTCTATCGAAAGTTACCATAACGCACTCGGTAATAAGTACGGCCTCGTTACATTGAATGAACGTTTTGGCGGGGTGGAACTACCTGTTCAGGAGGTAGTGAGCATTTCTGATGAAACAAAAAAGAAGAAGATGGTTTCTTATTTTTCCAGCGTACTGATTGATGATATCACCGCTACACTGGAAAAAAAAGAACAGGTGATTTTATTCCAGAACCGCCGTGGGTATGCTACGATCCTGATCTGTAAAACATGTGGTTTCGCACCTAAATGCATCAACTGTGATGTCAGTCTTACCTTTCATAAAAGCAGCGGCAAGTTGCATTGTCATTACTGCGGGCACCAGGAAAGCAGTATGAACATTTGTCCGGCCTGCGGATCGGTCCATATTGAGCAGAAAGGATTTGGAACAGAACGGATAGAAGAGGAATTGAGCCTGATTTTTCCGGAAGTTAAGATTGCGCGCCTTGATGTAGACAGTACGCGGACTAAAAACAGTTTGCAAAAAATCATCGGGGATTTCCAGGAAAAAAAGACGGATATCCTGATCGGTACACAGATGGTGGCCAAAGGACTTGATTTTGATAATGTGACCCTGATTGGCGTTATTAATGCCGATACTCTGCTGAATTACCCGGATTTCAGGGCCTTTGAGCGGAGTTACCAGCTGCTGGCACAAGTCGCAGGCAGGGCGGGGAGACGGGATAAGCAGGGTAAGGTTTGTATCCAGGCTTATGACGATGATCATAGGATTATCAAACAGGTGGTCGACAATAACTATGTGGAAATGTATAACGATGAGATTGCGGAACGTAAGCAGTTCCATTATCCTCCATTTACCCGGTTAATTTTTATCAATGTGAAACATAAAGACGCAAACTTACTTAATGCCGCCGCTACAAGGTTTGCAGGAATGTTGAGAGCGCAACTCGGTACCCGTGTATTGGGGCCGGAGCAACCGCTGGTCTCCAGGATCCGGAATTACTATATCAAACAGATTATCATTAAATCAGAAAAAACCGCCGCTATCCAGAAGGTGAAGGCCGTGCTGAAACAGACCATCCTCGATTTCAATAGTGAAAAGACTTATAAAGGGGTAATTATCCAGGTGGATGTAGATCCTTATTAGTTTTTTGCCCCCAGGTGAATCTGAATGCCTATAGATACAGGATTGATCAGGTATTCCCCCTGGTTAGTTTTACTGTACGTTTTGGTAGCAGAGGCATCCTGTGCTACAGTTTCCCTGCGTTCGTAAGAATAGTAGAACTCGAGGCTGCTCTCGGCGAAGATCGTAATCTGCGGTAGCGGATTGATCTTTATACCGATAATCGGTGATGCGGTAAGCCCGTTTTTAGTGCTCTCAATTTTGTTGATCCCTGCAACGCTGCGCTGACTATCGATGATATTCATTGTGCCTGCAAAACCATTATTCCGGTAGCCCAGATCAAATGCGAAATAAGGCTGTATCCTCGAGTAGTTGAAATTCTTTTCAAAACCTATCTTAAAAGCATAATCCGTCACCTTTCCTGTAGCCACATCACAGTTAATGCAATCATTCCTGAAATCCACATCCTGTTTGATATAATTACCGCTTAAGCGATAGCTGATCTGGTTGTCATTAAATTTCACCATCCCGCCATTCATAAATACATTGAGGTAGTGCTGCTCTTCCTGGTTGAACACTTTTGGCATTTGTATGATGCTGAAGCCCCTTGCTGCAATTGAATAATTATAGTTTCCTGTCATTTGCGAAAATGCATTTACGGAAACAAAAAGGCTTAGGCAGACGAAAAGTAATATTGGCTTCATAAGTTAATAACAGATTTGAGTCCAAAAATATATAATATTTATTGTAACTGGTTGAAGTTATGAATATAAGGATCTCCGCTTGCGATAATGGCTTTTAAAACAATTATATTCTTCACTAAAAACAGGTTTTTCGGTTACAAAAAAGTATTTTTGAGATCAATGGCATACAAATTTGTAGATAATTACAGGGAAAGAGGCGCGAGGAAAAAATTAGTGGAACATCTTAAATCAAGAGGAATCACTGATGAACGGGTATTAACTGCGATAGGGAAAGTACCCAGACATTTCTTTTTTGATGAAACCTTCTGGAACCAGGCCTATAAAGATATTGCTTTTCCAATCGGCGATGGCCAGACGATATCCCAGCCTTATACCGTTGCCTATCAAAGTGAACTGCTGCATATTAAAAAAGGCGACCGTGTACTGGAGATTGGTACAGGATCGGGGTATCAGACTTGTATCCTGATGGAACTGGGGGCCGAAGTATTTACGATAGAGCGCCAGGAGAGTATCTATCGTCATACCATTAAAGTTTTGCCGGGAATGGGTTATGGTGCCAGTTTCTTTTTTGGGGACGGTTCTAAAGGGATTGCGGCGCACGCACCTTACCATAAAATTATCGTGACCGCAGGCGCACCGTTTGTCCCGGAAATCTTGTTAAAGCAATTGAAGATAGGAGGGATGCTCGTAATCCCGGTAGGGGATGAACATTCACAAATAATGGTTACCGTGATCCGCGTGAGCGAAACCGACTATGAAAAATTTGAACTGGATACCTTCAGGTTTGTGCCGCTGGTAGGGGATCAGGCCTGGTAAGGATTATACCTTCAGCGCCCGGTCCATTTCACGTTTAGACTCACGGTCTTTGATGCTGTCCCTTTTGTCAAATTCTTTTTTACCCTGTGCAAGCGCAATCTCTATTTTAGCAAACCCTCTTTCGTTCGTGAAAATGCGAAGCGGCACAATCGTATATCCTTTCTCTTCACTTCTGAATTTAAGCTTTTTCAGTTCTTTTTTTTGCAGCAGCAGAATCCTGTCACGTTTGATATCATGGTGGTGAAATGAGCTGTGGCTGTATTCTGAAATATGAAGGTTACGTACGTATAATACATTGCCGATAAACATACAAAAGGCATCTGTCATATTTGCTTTTCCCTGACGTATTGCTTTTATCTCCGTACCCAATAAGGCAAGTCCGGCATTATATTTTTCAACAATGTTGTAATCAAAGTAGGCTCTTTTATTTTTAATTTGAATATCGTTCTTCATAGAATTCGCTAATATCAGAAAGAAATGCCGGTTTCCGACAGAATAATCTGAATTTTAAAACAGGTTCCTGTTGGTTTATCTTACTACCAGAACAGGAATCGTTATTTTATGTCTCACTGCTTCAACAGTAGTGCCAAAAATCAGGTCTTTTAATCCTTTGTGCCCGTGCGCACCCATTACCAGTATCTCCAGGTGATTGTTTTTGGAAATTTCTGCTATCGCTTTGGCAGCACCCCCAAAGCCGATATGTGGTGAGGCCTTATAGCCTAACTCGGCGAGGTTTAATGTGTATTTTTCCAGGTTCTCTGCATCACTTAAGGTCTCATGATCCATAGTTGCTTTTCCATGGTATCTTGCTGCTGCCGTTTCCACGATATGGATCAGGTGGTACTCCGCTGATTTTCCTCCCTGGATCAAGGCATGTTTAATGGTTTTAGGATCGTTTTTTGAAAAATCTACTGTAATACCAATTTTCGTATAATGGATTTTTTCAATATTTTCTATATCCAGCGCAGTTCCATGAGGGACGTTATTACTTAATTTCTGACGTGTCGCAAAGAAAGGATACAGGAATATATATAACAACAAAAGCCCGATTATTATTGCTAAAGGGATGACAAGGGTATAAATATACCATCCATCCGCTGTTTTGCCCCAACCGGTAATTTCTTCTGTCACCAGTTTAATATTTAATATCACGATCACCCCGGCGCTGATCCATGCCAGTATTTTCACCCAGGGTTTAATCGCAAAACCTTTCATCTCTTTTTTATCGGACGTCAGGTGGATCAGTGGTATTACCGCAAATCCCAGTTGTAAACTCAGGACAACCTGGCTCAGTATCAGCAGACCGCTAAGCGCATCATCTCCAAAATAGAGAATGGTAAAAAAAGCCGGGATAATCGCCAGTAAGCGGGTGATCAGCCTTCTCAACCAAGGCTGGATTCTTAGGTTTAAGTGACCTTCCATGATGATCTGTCCCGCAAGTGTACCGGTAACCGTAGAGCTTTGTCCTGCCGCGATCAGCGCCAGTGCAAACAGGGTAGGGGCAACATTACCGAAGATATTACCCAGCAGTTTATGCGCATCCTGTATTTCGGCCACTTCATGCAGCCCGTTTGTATAAAATGCCGCTGCAGCAAGGATCAGTATCGCCGCGTTTACAAAAAATGCAAGGTTCAGTGCAACAGCCGTATCAATGAAGTTAAACTTGATAGCTTCCTTAATCCCTTTGTCATCACGCTCAAATTTCCGCGTCTGCACCAGTGAGGAGTGTAAATACAGATTATACGGCATTACCGTTGCCCCGATGATACCGATAGCGATATATAATGCTTCACCGGACAATACAGAGGGTTTTAATCCTTTTACAATTTCTTTAATGGAAGGTTCTACGATGAACATCTCTATTAAAAAAGAAAAACCCACAATAAATACCATGGAAACAATAAAAGCTTCCATCTTCCGCATCCCCTTATTCATCAGGAACAAAAGAAGTACGGTATCAAAAATCGTGATGCTGATTCCCCAGATAAGCGGCAGGCCGAAAAGGAGGTTAAGACCGATAGCCATACCGATAATCTCTGCCAGGTCGCATGCTACAATGGCTGTCTGCGCCAATGCGAATAGCGGTATATTCACCCATTTAGGATAGGCATTCCTGGAGGCCTGAGCAAGATCGAGCCCTCGTACAATACCCAGTCTGGCGCTGAGAGATTGTAAAAGTAGAGCGATCAGGTTAGACATTAACAGGATCCAGATCAGCTGGTATCCGAATTTACTACCACCCGCAAGATCTGTAGCCCAGTTCCCCGGGTCCATATAACCTACGCTTACCAGGTAGGCAGGACCAATAAAGGATAATATTCTTTTCCACCCTGTCCGTTTACCTGTATCTACACTTTGATGTACTTCGCTTAACGATTCTGAATTCTTCATTTATATTTTTTGGAGCGTTTGCTGTTTATACCTTGATCAGTAGTTTTTATAGTTTAATAAGAATATGCTGGGCAACTTCCCTGCTCACATTCACTCTTTTTTCATGAGTATTACTTTGTTGTGCCGCATTGATAGACTTAGCATGATCATCTTTTATGCCGGCAGACTTTCTTTGATCATTTAAACCATTGTTGTTGACCGTTATGTTCCTGCTGGTTTCATCCACCCGTAATTCCACCGAGCCATCATAATCCGTAATTTCAATGATTTCCAGGTTAATCCCGATAGTAAGGCCCAACCTCTCCAGGTGTCTTAAAAATGACGGGGCGTATTCGCTTACACCGATAATCATACCCTTGCTGCCCACCAACATTTCATTGAGGTGAATGTTTAACGAAGGTTCAAATATTCCGTTTTTGTCGGGGATAGGATCACCATGCGGATCCCTTTTTGGGAAATCCAGAAAGGCATCGAGGCGTTCTACCAGTACAGCAGAATTGATATGTTCCAGTTCTTCCGCAATATCATGCACCTCGTCCCAGCCAAACTTCAGCTTCTCTACCAGGAATACTTCCCAGAGCCGGTGTTTTCTGACCACCTTAACGGCTGTAGCTTCACCATTTTCCGTTAAAGTCACTCCCTGGTATCTGATATAGTCGATCAGCTTTTTATCCGCCAGTTTTTTCAGCATGTCCGTAACGGATGCTGCCCTGGTGTTCATTCTTTCTGCAATCGCATTGGTTTGAACCGCATTGGAACTGAGCTGTGATAAATGGTAAATGACTTTTAGATAGTTTTCTTCAGTAAAAGAGTGCATTTTGTAGACCTAATTGAAAGTTTAGATAAATCTAAAAATAATTTTATAAAATAATGCATAATTTTATTGATAATTTTTAGAATTAAATTTGGTAAATAACCTGTTCTTATTCTACCTTTGAGTTCAACATTGATAAAATGGCAGCAGAATTAGATAAGATAGATTTTAAAATACTTAAACTTTTACAGGAAAATGGAAGGATAACCAATTTGCTTTTATCGCAGGAAATCGGGTTATCACCAGCGCCAACGCTGGAAAGGGTACGCAAGCTCGAAATGTCAGGTTTCATCAAAAGTTACCATGCACTGGTTGATGAAGAAAAATTAGGATTAGGCATTAAAACCTTTATCCAGGTACAATTGGATTTTCATAAAAACAATACGATCCAGATCTTCCTTGATGAAGTAAACCAGATCAAAGAAATTACAGAATGCCATCATGTGACTGGTCAGGCCGACTTTTTACTGAAAGTCTATGTAAGCGATATTAAAGCTTATGAGCGTTTGATTATGGACAAAATCAGCAAGATCAGTGTTGTGAAAACCTTTCAGACCATGATGATCATGTCCACGACGAAAAAGGAACCTATCGTTCCTTTGGAATATTAATTCAGTTGCCTGTTAACTAGCTGATCTGCCAGTTAACAGGCGCTTCACCTCTTCCGGTTAAAATTGCATTGGTTTTAGAGAAGGGCTTGCTCCCGAAAAAACCGTTATACGCAGAAAAAGGAGAGGGGTGCGCCGATTTTAACACCGTATGTTTCTGTTCGTCGATCAGTATCGATTTATTCTGCGCATACTTGCCCCATAATAAAAATACCAAACCTGTTTTTTGTGCGGAGAGCTGACTGATCGCCTGGTCGGTAAATGCCTCCCAGCCTTTCCCCTGGTGTGATCCCGGTTCATGGGCCCGGACAGTCAGTGTCGCATTCAATAGCAATACACCCTGGTCTGCCCATTGGGTAAGTTCGCCATGGTTTG
>Ga0247813_10003524_pt1 | contig 10018 bp, 9 predicted proteins | sample UWRJL169409C1_FD_180719 | JGI IMG/M metagenome (GOLD analysis project Ga0247813, IMG submission 180719) | Plant litter microbial communities from Arlington Agricultural Research Station in Wisconsin, United States - UWRJ-L169-409C-1 | ecosystem: Environmental > Terrestrial > Plant litter >... | reverse complement strand
TTTAGGCCTGGTTTCTCCGGATATCCTGGCGCAGGTGGACATCAAAATACCCGTTTACGCCGCAGAATTGAATACAGCGCTGTTATTGAAAGCGTACGACAACTTGCCATTATACCAGGAAGTAACTAAATTCCCTGAGGTGAAGAGAGATCTGTCTTTAGTGATTGACAAAAAGATCACATTTGACGAATTGAAGAAGATTGCGTCTAAAGTAGAAAAAAAGCTCATTTCAGACATTAATGTATTTGACGTGTTTGAAGGCAAGCAACTGGGTGAAGATAAAAAAGCCTATGCGATCAGTTTTACACTGGTGGATAAAACGCAAACGCTGACCGATAAAGTGATTGAGCAGACCATGGAGCGCTTGATGGAAGCGTATGAAAAAGAGCTGGGAGCTGTAATTCGTAAATAAAACAAAATGGAAGAGCATTTCGCACCGAAACTCATTGTATTAGAAGATAAGATCAAAAAACTGATCGAAGTCTATGATCAATCCTTGCAGGAAGCGAGGGAATTGAGGGAGGAGAATGCTTTTTTGAAATCTTTAGTAAAAAACAGAGAAGAGGAAATTAAAAACTTTCAAAATCGAGATAAAATCAGTAAAATTGTAACAACCTTGGCTGATGATACACATAGGAAAGCTGAGCTAAAGCTCAAAATCAATGAGTATATCAGGGAGATAGATAAGTGTATAGCTTACTTAAAGGAATAACTAAAATCTTCCTTAACTGATATGGGGGATTTATCAATAAAAATAAAAATAGGGGACCGGGAATATCCGATGAAGGTGAAACCGGAAGAAGAAGAGCGTGTCAGGTTGGCCGGCAGGCAGCTTAATGACAAGCTCAAGAACTTCCGTGAGCATTTCAAGATAGACGACAAGCAGGATTTACTGTCTATGATCGCATTCGATGCGCAAGCCGGATTGCTAAAATCAGAACACAGTAAAATAGAATTGCTGAAGAAGTTTGATGACAAGATTGCCGAATTGGATGACTTGTTGAGCCGTACCCTAAAAAAATAGTTATTCTCCCTGTTAATACCTGTTCCTAAAAATCATCTGCTGAGTCATATATAACCCATATATCTCATGTCAGAATTAATATTATATATTATCATTGCCGCTGTAGCATCACTTGTTGTCGGCATAGTGATCGGAAGATACCTTCTGATCCAGCTTTTTAAAAAATACGAAGAGGACAGTAAAGAGAAAAGTAAACTGATCCTGAAAGAGGCCCAATTGCAGGCTGAAACTACCAAGAAAGATAAAATGCTCGAAGCAAAGGAACATTTCCTGAAGCTTAAGTCAGAATTTGAAGAGGATTCTAATAAGAAGAAAAACCTCATCATTCAGAACGAGCAAAAGATTAAACAACGCGAACAAACCGTATCCAAGCAATTGGAAACCAACCAACGCCGCGAAGCGGAATTGGATAGCATGCGTGAAAATCTTTCCGCTCAGCTGGAGATTCTAAACAAACGTAAAGAAGAAACTGAAAAGGTAAGATTATCCCAAGTCGCTAAACTAGAGAAAATAGCTAACCTAACAGGAGAAGAAGCAAAAGCTCAATTGCTGGAAGCCATTAAGGAAGAAGCGAAGACTGAAGCCTCTTCTTACATCAAAGGCATTACAGACGAAGCAAAACTTACTGCTACGAAAGAAGCTAAGAAAATCGTTTTGGAAACCTTACAACGTACCGCGACAGAACACGCCATAGAAAACTGTGTGTCAATTTTTAACATCGAGAGCGACGACATCAAAGGTAAAATCATCGGTAGAGAAGGACGTAACATCCGTGCGCTGGAAGCCGCTACTGGAGTTGAGATCATTGTAGATGATACTCCGGAAGCGATCATTATCTCAGGATTTGATCCTGTACGCAGAGAAGTTGCTCGTTTGTCTTTGCACAGACTGGTAAGTGACGGACGTATTCACCCGGCGCGTATTGAAGAAATTGTAGCCAAAACATTCAAGCACATTGACGATGAAATCATCGAGATCGGTGAGCGTACAGTGATAGACTTGGGCATTCATGGTTTACATCCTGAATTGATCAAAATGGTTGGGCGTATGCGTTTCCGTTCTTCTTACGGACAAAACTTATTGCAGCACTCCAGAGAAGTAGCCAACCTTTGCGCGACTATGGCTTCTGAATTAGGCTTGAACGCTAAAGTCGCCAAACGTGCAGGTCTGCTTCATGATATTGGGAAAGTAAGTCCTGACGAGCCCGAATTGCCCCATGCTATTTTGGGCATGGAGTTAGCGAAGAAATACAAAGAATCTCCTGAAGTCTGTAATGCCATCGGTGCTCACCATGACGAGATCGAAATGACCAGCATGATTTCTCCAATCGTTCAGATTTGTGATGCCGTATCTGGTGCAAGACCTGGTGCACGTCGTGAAGTAATGGAGTCATACATTAAACGTTTGAAAGAACTGGAAGCATTGGCTCTTTCGTTTGATGGCGTTACAAAATGTTATGCCATTCAAGCCGGCCGTGAATTGCGTATCATGGTAGATGCAGATTCGGTCAACGATGAAAAAGCAGGTATGCTGTCTTTTGAAATCTCTAAAAAAATTGAAACAGAAATGCAGTATCCCGGGCAAATTAAAGTCACGGTGATTCGAGAAATGAGAGCGATCAATTACGCGAAATAAATTTTTAAAGAGCCTTTGTCTGTCAGATAAAGGCTCTTTGTTTTAACCTAAATACGACTATTATGAGAGTGTATTTTTTTACCGTTTTTTTAGCAGCATCAGTTCTCTATTCTGCACAGGCTCAAACTACACAGGATTCGTTGAATGTAATCGAGCGTCAACGCATCGAGCTGAGAGATCAACAGGCCCGCTTAAAGGCCAAGCAAGACAGTTTGGTGAATGAGAGGTTACGTCTCGAACAACATCAAACGTCGCAGCAACAGCAGGACTTGCAGAAGCAACAAGAACAGCTAGCTCCAAGTCCTCAGCAACCAATCATTTATACATACCAACAGACACCCTCTGCTTCAACTGTTGTAAAACGAGAGGTGAAGAACATTGTCGGACTGTCGCCGATCCATATGTTTATTACAGGAGTGGAAGTGTTTTATGAACGATTGATTTCCAAACATTCTTCTTTACAATGGAGCTTCGGTTACCACAACATGGAAAATTATCCGGATGTGGATGCTAATGGGAATGTAAACACTTACAACGATAACTCTTCCAAATTGGGAACTGCTTTTTTAGCTAATAAAGATAGGGTAGCATGTTCCGGACTGCGCGTGCAAATGCAATACAAAAGTTATTTGTTTCAGGAAGCCGGTGCCTTGAGGAAGCTGCATATTGGTCCTAGTTTGCTTTATAAACAAGATGAGATGACGTTCATGACGAATTACAATAACTCTTCTTATCCGACTTATCCTCCGACTTATCAGCAGTACTTTGCTCAGGCGCTAACAGGTGCTGTAGATGTGGGCTACAACATACATATCTTGCGCTATTTCAGTATTGATCCATTTATCGGTTTTTCTTATACAGTACCTTTGACGGGCAAAACAGAAGTGAACAAAGTACACGTTGACTTTTTAAATCCCTATAAACAAGGTTTGATTTTGCGAACAGGTGTTACTATTGGTTATACATTCTAAACAATTTATTGATCATGAGAAAAATATTTTATACACTGATTGCGAGTTTTGTGATTGTATTCACTAGCCACGCACAAAGCGATTCGTTAAAGGCTATAGAAGAGCAGCAGCAAGAACTAAGACTGCAGCAATTGCGTCTGCAAGCCAAGCAAGACAGCCTGCAAAAGGAACAGGATCGCATCAGTGCTGAGAAACTAAAAAATCAACAACAACAGCAAACACAGGTAACTACTCCTGTGGTTCCGGCTGAAGATTACAACCATACCGTGATTGCACTTCATCCGCTTTTTGCGATGTTCGGTCAAGCTGATTTCTCCATCGAGCAGCGCATCACGAAATCAACTTCCTTGTATTTGGAAATGGCTTACCATGATTTTAATCTGAGAGAGAACGGAACCGCAGCTGCAATGATGCCGGGTGACTGGATCGCCTATACCGGTTATAGAGCTGAACTGCAGTTGAGGTACTATGTATTACCGGAGGCAAGAGCCTTATATAAACTGTATCTTGCTCCTCACGTATATTTTAAACAAGATGAAGTAAGCAGAGGCGAAGGACAAGAGTTAAGCAACAATAACGGTCAAAGAAGGCAGTACGAATATTATAATCAATACCAGGGACAAGCTCTGGGAGCGGGAATTAATATAGGCTATCAAATTCAATTTTTAAGACATCTGACTTTCGATTCCAATGTAGGAACTAACTACAGCATACCCTTAACCAATAAGATGCTAACGGACCGTGCTCATTTGCCTTTAATTAATCCTTACAAAGAAGGGATGACACTTAGAATGAATTTATCGATAGGTTTTGCGTTCTAAATAAAGTTATCAGTGGTCAGTTGTCAGTGATCAGAAGGTTTAAATAAGTTTCCTCATAAAAAATGCCCTAACATGTTAGGGCATTTTTTATGAAGAGACTGAAAACTGATGACTGACCACTGTCAACTTTATTATTCAAAATATATCGTTGTCTTAGGGAGTAATGCCTTAATTTTTTTCTGCTCCGCGGAAGATAATTCATTACCTACCAAAGTCAGTGTTTTAAGATTTTTAAGATTGGCAATTTCCATCGGTAAAGTAGTTAATTTATTCAACGCCAGGTCCAGGTTCTCTAATGAAGTCAACATGGCAATCGATGGTGGAAACTCCGTAAGTCCATTCTGACGTAGGGTTAAGGTTTGAAGTTGTTTTAAATTGCCAATTTCAATGGGTAATGATTTGATAGGATTTTTATTGAGGTTTAATTCTTTCAGGTGTATTAACTTACCGATAGAAGGAGAAAGTGCTGTTAATTTATTGCTGCCTAAATCAAGGGAAAGTAATTTATCCAGAGATTCCCATTCTTTAGAAAAAGTACTCAGCTTGTTGTTAAACATATTCATCTTTACCAGATAAGTCAGTTTATTGCAACCTGCCGGTAAGTCTGTTAGCACTTTTGAACTGAAGTCTGCGCAGTATACAATTTCTGGTTCTTCAAAAGCGGCATCCAGGGGAAAACATTCACCCATGCATCCTTTTTCCAATTTAGCAGCGGCTTCTTTTTTACCATAATGCATCGCCATCACAAGATCTGTGCACATTTCCGTACTTGTAAATCCCATTTTTATACCCAGCAATTCTTTTGCATAAGCTCTATAAAAATAAGCATCTGCATATTTAGGATTTAAACTGATGGCATTCGTAAAATCTCCTATGGCTTTCATATAATCCTTCCCATTCAATGCATTAACCCCACTATTATAATAGGATGTGGCATCCGGGTGGTTAAACGAGGATGAAACGGTTAATATAAAAACGCTGAGTAAGGTGATGTACCAGTTTTTCATGCGGGTCTCTTTAGGTCAAAAGATGTGGTACTTATTAATAAGTACATGTGGCTAAGTCTTTCTACGAAATTGGTTTCTCGAGGTTACCCGAATGGCTTAAATTATTTAGTATGAGATGTACTAAATAGTGTGAATAACCTCAAAAAACGGACATTATGCTTTGAAACTCACGTTCGGAATGTTGATAAAATTGTGTGTCCAAAGCCACGCCTTTATAAAAACTTAGGACTGGTTCATTAATGCCTCTATTTCTTCTGGTTCAATGGGTATAAACTCCGTCAGGTTCTGGGGACCTTCAGGCGTAATCAAAATGTCGTTTTCTAATCGAATTCCGATTCCTTCTTCTTTGATGTAGATGCCAGGTTCACAAGTAAGTAGCATTCCTGCCTTCATTTCGCCCTTTCTATTTCCAACATCGTGGACATCCAATCCCAGGAAATGGGAAATGCCGTGCATGAAGTATTTTCGGTAGAGTGGCTGGTCCGGATGCTGCTTTTTTACTTCGTCTTGATCCAGAAGCTTTAGTTTGATCAATTCTTCTTCTACAAATTGAACGACTGATTTTTGGTAGGCTTCAAAGGTGTTTCCTGGTTTTAAGAGTTCAGTAGATCGTTTTAAAATAGTGAGTACAGATTGATAAACTTCTTTCTGGCGGGGTGTGAATTTACCGTTTACCGGAATCGTTCGGGTAATATCAGAGGCGTAGTTTCCGTATGCCGATCCGAAATCCATTAAGATCAATGCTCCGTCTTCACACTTTTTATCATTGGAAACATAATGCAATACACAGGCATCTTTTCCTGAAGCAATGATACTGGCATAAGCCGGTCCGGACGAACGCTGGCGAAGAAATTCATGCGTGATTTCTGCTTCAATTTCAAATTCGTAAACACCGGGTTTCGTGAATTTTAATACCCGTTGAAACGCATCTCCTGTGATTTTACACGCTCTGGATACCTGTTCTATTTCTTCCGCTGTTTTGATAGTTCTTAATTCATGCAAAATAGGTGATGTCCGTTCCAGCTGGTGCAGGGGATAGTTTTGTTTAATCGATAATGTATAACGATCTTCCCTTGTCTGCACAGTTTTTTCCGCACGCCCGTGTTCATTGGCATTGAGGTAAATGCATTGGGATTCAAGGATAAGAGTATGGACAATCTTTTCAAAATCTTTCTCCCAATAAACAGTCTCAATACCTGATAGGCCGCGTGCTTCAGATTTAGTTAATTTGGCCCCTTCCCAAATGGCAATGTGCTCGTTGGTTTCTTTGATGAATAAGAGTACTTTGTGTTTTTCTTCAGAGGCCTCTGGAAATAACACCAATACGCTATCTTCCTGGTCAATTCCTGTTAAATAAAAGAGGTCATTGTTTTGACGAAAAGGAAAGGTTCCGTCGGCATTTGTAGGGTATATATCATGTGATAAAAAAATAGCTATTCCTCCTTTTTTTAGCTTGGAAGAAAAGGCTTCTCTGTTTTTTATAAAAAAAGATTTATTTATCGGTAAGTACCTCATTTTAGTTAAATTTATAGAATAATCAATCTTATAAATATGTTCAAGAAGAAGCTGATTTTGTTTGTTATTATCTGTGTCCAGTTCTATACTGCCAATGCTCAAAGTAATAAGTATTGGGTCTTTTTCAAAGATAAAGATACATCAAATTATAATTGCTCCATGGTGTTAACTCCACACGCTATCGAGAATAGAAAGGCACATGGAATTTCCTTGTACCAATATAGTGATATCCCTTTAAACAAAACCTATATCCAGTTGCTGGAAAAAACAAGCAGTGCTACTACCATTTGTCAATCGAAGTGGCTCAATGGTATTTCTACTATGCTTACCGCGGAGCAGAAAGCATCGGTAGAGAAATTGCCTTTCGTAAAAGAAGTTCGTCTTATTGATCGCAATATTGTAGTGACCTCTACCAACGTCAATACAGATCCTGCCTACATGCATGTGGCGATGTTGCAAATGGGACTGGCTAACTTCATAAAGGCATCATTGGATGGTACAGGAGTAAACATTGGTGTCATTGATGCCGGATTCTTTTTGGCTCAGTCAGACAAGTATACCTCACATATCGTAGCAGAAGGAAAAATAAAAGCGCAGCGTGATTTTATCGATTCTTCTCGTCACGATTTGGTTACTGTTTCTGTAACCGGTGCTGATGAACACGGCAAAAATGTGTTACGCATGATTGGCGGTTACGACGAAAAGCAACGCGTTCAATTCGGAATGGCTCCTAATGCCTCTTATTACTTGGCCAGAACAGAGAATGGAGACCGCGAGCACCGTGTGGAAGAAGATCATTGGGTCATGGCATTGGAATGGATGGATGGTATGGGTGTTCGTTTGATCAGTACTTCGCTGGGTTATGCCATTAAGATGGATGATCCGAAAGAAAATTACACACAGGACCAAATGGATGGAAAGACCGCTACGATTACAAAAGCTGTGCAACTGGCTTTTGATGAGAAGGGGATCTTTATTGTAGTATCCGCCGGTAACGAAGGGGCAAACTCTGCCTGGCAAATCATTTCTGCACCAGCAGATGCAAAAGGAGCCTTGGCTGTTGGTGCTACCAACGATACACAATTGGATAGAATTGAGTACAGCAGCATCGGCCCTGAACACTTGTCGTATTTGAAACCGAATGTTTCTTGCTATTCTCCTAACGGAACCTCTTTCTCTTGTCCCGCTGTAACAGGTTTTGTTGCCTGCTTAATGCAAAAGGCCCCTCAGTTGAGCAATAAAGAGTTGTACGAGATCATGCTGAGAAGCTCACATCTTTATCCTTACGGAAACAATTACCTCGGTTACGGTGTTCCTCAAGCAGACAGAGCATTAGCCTTGATCGGAAACATCGATACGGATTTTAAATCGGCATTAAAGACAGAGGTCAAGAAAAGTAAATTTTCTCTTAAGAAATTAGATAAAGAAATTAAGGAAGTTGTAGTGTTCAATAAAAAGAATGAGACCATTGTATTGAATCAACAGGTGATAGCAGTAAAAAAAGGAAAACTAACAATCAAAAAGGCAGAAGGCGTAGCCAGAACAACTGTTACGTTCCCTGATCATTCAGTATTAGAAATCGTTTGGCAATAAGAAGGGGAAATCAATTTGGTGAAGGAATTTGAAATTATTGAATTGCCCAATGGAATAAGAGTGATCTTTAAAGAAGTTCCTTATTCTAAAATTGTGCATTGTGGTTACATCCTAGATTCCGGTACGCGCGATGAAATCGAGGGAGAACATGGAATAGCCCATTTTTGGGAACACATGTCTTTCAAAGGAACGAAGAAAAGATCTGCCTTTCGTGTGCTGAGCAGCCTGGAGATTTTTGGAGGAGAACTCAATGCCTATACCACTAAGGAAAAGATGTGGTTTCATGCTTCCGTCCCCGGACAACATGTGGAGAAGGCGTTCGATGTATTGACTGATATTGTGTTTGACTCTACTTTTCCTTCAAAAGAACTGGAGGTAGAAAGAGGCGTCGTGCTGGAAGAAATTTCCATGTACCTCGATACTCCCGAAGAATACATTCAGGATGAATTTGAACATCGCTTGTTCAAGGGCCAATCATTAGGGAACTATATTTTAGGAACACCTGAAAGTGTAAATTCTTTTTCTACTCAAAAAATTAAACGTTTTGTAAAAGAGACAGTCGATACAGAACGTGTCGTTTTTTCTATTGTAGGAAATATCAAGTCCGCAGACATACATCGCCTGGTGGATCAATACATCAAAGTGATTCCAAAACATAACGCGACAAGAAAAAGACAAAAGAGCAGAAAGAAACCGGTAGTGTTTTCAGTACAGGAATCGAGAAATAACAATCAGGCACACTGCATGGTCGGTTGCCACGCTTATTCGCTGAACGATGAAAGGAGATTGCCCTTATTCATGTTATCCAACTGGCTGGCTGGACCAGGATTGACATCCAAGCTCAATATGGTATTAAGAGAGAAAAGAGGATATGTATATACCATCGAAGCCAACTATCAACCGTTTGTAGATACAGGCATGTTGAATTTTTATTTTGGTACAGACAAAAAGCATTTATACAAATCCATAGACCTGATCGATAAAGAATTACAACTCTTAAAGGACAAGCCGTTGAGCGCACTTCAGCTTCGTCAAATGAAAGAGCAAGTACTTGGTCAAATGGTGATGGCAGAGGAAAGCCTGAGCAATCTCATGCAAATGATGGGAAAAAGTTTGTTGGATTACAACAAGGTCGAAAGTTTTTCAGAAGTAGAGAAGAAAGTAAACAAACTTACGGCTTCTTCTTTGCAAGAAATTGCGAAAGACATATTTGAAAAAGATAAAATGAGTCAGTTAATTTTATTGCCAGAATAATTCAATGGATATTTTACCGGAAGATTTACAACGCTACCTGGATTTTCATACCGATGAAGAAAGTGAGTTGTTAGCAGTCATTGACCGAGATACGCATTTGAATGTCATGTTGCCAAGGATGTTGTCTGGTCATTTTCAAGGACGATGCCTTTCTCTGTTGTCTAAACTCATTGCTCCTAAAAACATATTGGAAATTGG
>Ga0247813_10003523_pt1 | contig 10020 bp, 5 predicted proteins | sample UWRJL169409C1_FD_180719 | JGI IMG/M metagenome (GOLD analysis project Ga0247813, IMG submission 180719) | Plant litter microbial communities from Arlington Agricultural Research Station in Wisconsin, United States - UWRJ-L169-409C-1 | ecosystem: Environmental > Terrestrial > Plant litter >... | reverse complement strand
CGGCGGTCGGCGGTCGGCGGTCGGCGGTCGGCGGTCGGCGGTCGGCGGTCGGCGGTCGGCGGTCGGCGGTCGGCGGTCGACCAGCGTTCGGCATCGACTGCTGGTCTCTCGCAGGAGACCACGACCGGTCTCCCGCCGAAGACCACGTCCGGTCTCTCGCAGGAGACGACGACGCCCGGTGGCCCCTCACGGGACCACCGGGCGTCGTCAGCAGGTCAAGGACCTACCGGTGAGCTGATGCTCAGGCGTTCCAGCGCGGGAAGGCCGAGGCACCGGCGTAGACAGCCGAGTCGCCGAGGGACTCTTCGATGCGCAGGAGCTGGTTGTACTTGTTGATGCGCTCGCCGCGGGCGGGGGCACCGGTCTTGATCTGGCCAGCGTTGGTCGCGACGGCGAGGTCGGCGATCGTCGTGTCCTCGGTCTCGCCCGAGCGGTGCGAGATCATCGCGGTGAAGCCGGCGCGCTGCGCGAGCTGGACAGCGTCGAGGGTCTCGGTGAGGGTACCGATCTGGTTGAGCTTGACCAGCAGCGAGTTGGCCGAGCGCTGCTTGATGCCCTTGGCCAGACGCTCCGGGTTGGTGACGAAGAGGTCGTCGCCGACGATCTGCACCTTGTCACCCACGAGGGCGACGAGCTCGGCCCAGGAGTCCCACTCGTCCTCGGACAGCGGGTCCTCGATCGAGACGAGGGGGTAGTCGGCGACGAGCTGCGCGTAGTACGCGACCATGTCGGCCGGGCTCGTGGCCTTGCCCTCGAACTGGTAGGCACCCTCGGAGAAGAACTCGGTCGCTGCGACGTCGAGCGCGAGGCCCACGTCGACGCCCGGCTTGAAGCCGGCCTTCTCGATCGCGACGAGGATCAGGTCGAGCGCGGCACGGTTGCTCGAGAGGTTCGGCGCGAAGCCACCCTCGTCACCGAGACCGGTCGAGAGGCCCTCGCTCTTGAGGACGGACTTGAGGGAGTGGTACACCTCGGCGCCGATGCGCAGGCCCTCGCGGAACGACGAGGCACCGATCGGGGCGACCATGAACTCCTGGATGTCGACGTTGGAGTCGGCGTGCGACCCACCGTTGAGGATGTTCATCATCGGGACGGGGAGGACGTGGGCGTTCGGGCCGCCGACGTAGCGGAAGTACTCGAGGCCTGCGGACTCCGCAGCGGCCTGCGAGACGGCGAGCGAGACACCGAGGATCGCGTTGGCGCCGAGCTTGCCCTTGTTGGGCGTGCCGTCGAGGTCGATCAGCGTGGAGTCGAGCTCGCGCTGCTCCTCGGCCTCGAGGCCGATGATCTCGGGGGCGATCTCTTCGTTGACGGCGTCGATGGCGCCCTGGACGCCCTTGCCGAGGTAACGGCCCTTGTCACCGTCGCGGCGCTCGACTGCCTCGAACGCACCCGTGGACGCACCGGAGGGCACGCCTGCGCGGGCGGACGAGCCGTCGTCGAGGACGACCTCGACCTCGACAGTGGGGTTTCCGCGGGAGTCGAGGATCTCGCGTGCGTAGACGACTTCGATGCTGGCCACAGATGCTCCTTCTAAGGACTACGGGTTTACGACCCAACACTAGTCGGATCCGGGCGGTCCTGGGGCGGGATGTTCGACCTATGGCGCACACGTTCACGCCTGAGCCACCCCCGCGTCACCGCTGCGCCACGTCGGTCAGGGGCCCGCGTGACGCTCCACGTCGCGGATCTCGGACTCGAGCGTGCGCAGGGCCGCGCGGAGCGCACCTTCGGCGTCGACGTCTGCCGCCTGGGCCCTGCGGACGACGGCGAGCAGCTCGGCGCCGACCTCCTCGGAGGTCAGACCTACCGGGCCGGGCGCCTCTGCCGCCCCGCCGTCCGGCAGGCCCGCGCGTCGGGCACGCGTGACGACCTTCTGCGCGCGCGAGAGCGCGCCCTGATCGAGAGGGATGCCGTCGAGGACCGACGCACGAGCCTTCTCCTGCTGCTTGATCTGGTCCCAGCGGGTGGTGAGGTGCGCAGCGTCGACGTACTCGTCGTCGCCGAAGACGTGCGGGTGGCGGCGGTGCAGCTTCGCGACGAGGTCGGCGGCGACGTCGTCGAGGGTGAAGGGGTCGTCGGGGTCCTCCGCGGCGATCCGCGCGTGGAAGACGACCTGGAAGAGGACGTCGCCGAGCTCTTCGCGCAGCCCTGCCCTGTCCCCGGTCTCGATGGTCTCGACGAGCTCGTAGGTCTCCTCGAGCAGGTACCTCACGAGCGACTCGTGGGTCTGCTCGGCGTCCCACGGGCACCCACCCGGGGAGCGCAGCACATCCATCGCCTCGACGAGGTCGCGGAGCCGGTCGGCGTCACGGAGCTGTTCAGCGTCGCGGAGCGGGTCGCGGACGGCGCCGGAGGGCTCGGTGCCCGACGGCTCGGTGCGGGCAGCAGAGGTCATGCTCCGATTCTGCCGCAGCCTCGACGCACGACGGGCTCGTCGCCACCACGAGGGTGGACGACGAGCCCGTCAGCGGGGGCTGGGGACGGCCTGCGGTCGCAGGCCGTCCCCCTCGGTCAGACCGAGACCTTCTCCTCTGCGCCGATCGCGGCGACGATGTCGTCGACGCGCTGCTTGGCGTCGCCGAAGAGCATCGCGGTGTTCTCCTTGAAGAACAGCGGGTTCTGCACCCCGGCGTACCCGGTGGCCATCGACCGCTTGAACACGACCACCTGCTTGGCCTTCCACACCTCCAGGACGGGCATCCCGGCGATGGGCGAGCCCGGGTCGTCGAGAGCGGCCGGGTTGACGGTGTCGTTCGCGCCGATGACCAGCACGACGTCGGTCTCGGGGAGGTCGTCGTTGATCTCGTCCATCTCGAGGACGATGTCGTACGGGACCCTGGCCTCGGCGAGCAGCACGTTCATGTGGCCCGGCAGGCGCCCGGCGACGGGGTGGACACCGAAGCGCACGTCGACGCCCTGGGCCCGCAGCCGCGAGACGAGGTCCGCGACGGGGTACTGCGCCTTGGCGACGGCCATGCCGTAGCCGGGCGTGATGACCACGGAGCGGGCTTCCGAGAGCATCTCGGCGACCTCGACGGCGGTGACCTCGCGGTGCTCGCCGTAGTCGGTGTCGTCGGAGCCCGCGGCAGGGGCGCCGTCGTCAGAGCCGAAGCCGCCGAGGATCACCGAGACGAAGGACCGGTTCATCGCCTTGCACATGATGTACGACAAGATCGCACCGGAAGAGCCGACGAGCGCACCGACGATGATCAGCAGGTTGTTGCTCAGCATGAACCCGGCCGCGGCGGCAGCCCACCCGGAGTACGAGTTGAGCATCGACACGACGACAGGCATGTCGCCGCCGCCGATCGAGGCCACGAGGTGCCAGCCGATCGCGAGCGCGACGACCATCATGACGAGCAGCGGCCACACCGACGGGCTGGCGAGGAACCAGACGAGCAGCCCGGCGCACGCGAGGAGCCCGGCGAGGTTGAGCAGGTTGCGCCCGGGGAGCGTCAGCGGCGAGGACTTGATGCGCGCCGAGAGCTTGAGGTACGCGACGATCGACCCTGTGAAGGTGATGGCCCCGATGAAGATCCCGAGGAACACCTCCACGAGGTGGAGCGTGTCTGCGTGGGTCTCGGTGAGGTAGGAGTTGACGCCGACCAGCACGGCGGCAAGACCGACGAAGCTGTGCAGCATCGCGATCATCTCTGGCATCTGCGTCATCTCGACGCGTCGTGCCTGCCAGGTGCCGACGCCCGCACCGACGACGAAGACCATCGCGATGAGCAGGGCTGTGACGAGGACGGGCCGCTCGCTGCTGTCGAGGCCGAGGGCTACGGTCGCGAGCAGGGCCAGCCCCATGCCGAGCATGCCGAAGATGTTGCCGCTGCGGGCTGTGCTCTGCTTCGAGAGCCCGGCGAGGCTGAGGATGAAGAGGATCGCGGCGAGGACGTACACGGCCTGCGCGAGGGAGGCGAGCGTCATGTCAGGCGTCCTTCCGGAACATGGTGATCATGCGGTAGGCCACGAGGAACCCGCCGAAGATGTTGATGCTGGCGACTGTCGCGGCGACGAGGGCGAGCGAGGTGACCCACCAGTCGTCGCTGCCGATCTGCAGCAGCGCGCCGACGAGGATGATCCCCGAGATGGCGTTCGTCTGGGCCATCAGCGGCGTGTGCAGCGAGTGGCTCACGTTGGAGATGACGTAGTAGCCCACGAAGACGGCGAGCACGAAGACCGTGAAGAACCCGACGAAGGCCGGTGGGGAGAACGCCACGGCCAGCCCGAGGAGCACTGCTCCGAGCCCGTAGGTCGCCAGGCGGCGCTGGCTCTGGCGCCGGGCGGCCTCGGCGGCCAGCCGCGCCGCCACGACGGGGTCGACGGCGGGGACCGCTGCGGCGACCGGGGCCGGGGCTGCTGCCGAGACCTGGACGGGCGGCGGGGGCCACAAGACCTCTCCCCCGAGCGTGACGGTCATCCCGCGCTGCACGACGTCGTCCATGTCGAGGACGATCTGGCCGTCCTTGCCGGGCGTGAGCAGCTTCATGAGGTTGACGATGTTGGTGCCGAGGAGCTGAGAGGTGTGCTTGGGCAGCCGGCTCGCGAGGTCGGTCCAGCCGATGATCGTCACGCCGTCGTCGGTGACCACGACGCTCCCGGGGACCGTGAGCTCGCAGTTCCCGCCGCCTGAGGCGGCGAGGTCGACGACGACGCTGCCTGGACGCATCGCCGCGACCATGCCGGCCGTGATGGTCCGCGGAGCCGAGCCCCGCACGAGCGCCGTCGTGATGACGATGTCGGCCCAGGCGCTCTCCTGGGCGTACATGACGGCGGTCAGCCGCTCCTGCTCGTCGGTCATCGCCTGGGCGTATCCGTCCGAGGACACCTCCTGCTGGGCGGCCTGCGCCTGGACGAACTCTGCGCCCATCGACTCGATCTGCTCACCGGCCTCGGGCCGCACGTCGAAGGCGCGGACCTGCGCGCCGAGGCTGACCGCGGCACCGATGGCCGCGAGCCCGGCGACGCCGCCGCCGATGACGAAGACCTTGGCCGGAGCGGTCTTGCCCGCTGCCGTGACCTGCCCGGCGAACATGCCGCCGTAGGCCTCGGCGGCCTCGATGACCGCGCGGTAGCCCGCGACGTTGGACAGGGTGCTGAGGACGTCGAGCGCCTGGGCGCGGGAGATCCGCGGGACCGCGTCGAGGGCGAGGGCGTTGACGCCCTGCTGCCAGAAGGCCTGGACGAGGTCCGGGCGGGCGGCCGGCGCCATCATCGAGACGATCGTCGCCCTCGAGCGCAGCCGCGCGATGTCGTCGTCGGCAGGCGGGTTGACACAGGTGACGATGTCGCTGGCCCACACCTCGTCGTGGCCGACGACCGACGCCCCGGCGGCGACGTAGCTCGCGTCGTCGAAGCTGGCCTCTGAGCCCGCTCCGCTCTCGACAGCGACGTCGTAGCCGAGCGCGACGAGCTGCGCGACCGTGGTGGGGGTCGCCGCGACGAGCCTCTCCCCCGGACGTGTCTCGCGGGGTGCTCCGATCTTCATCGATTCTCCTCGTTCACTGGTCCGTGGACAGGCCGGTCGGCCGGAACCGGGTGCTGGGACGGCGTACGCCCCGGCGGATGGAGCCTGGTCTACCACATACAGCGGTAAGCGTTTTCCAAGCGGAGTCGACACTCCGTCACCGGTCTGGTCTGGAGGTGGTGGGGAGGCGTCGTGCGCCGACCCACCGTCCATGGTGACCTACGCCGGACCCTGCGCTCAGGGACCTAAGCCCTTGCTGACCTGCGTCGCGGGCCGGTCGCGCCGTCGCCGCAGGTGCTGGGCACCCGGTCTGCCGTGGGCTCCCGGCCGGCTGCCCAGCGCGCCCGCTACCGGCGCGTCCCAACCGACGCTGCTGCCGACACGTCGCCCGTGATGACGGCGTCGATGAGCTCCGTGGCCCAGGCGAGGATCTCCGCCCCGCGCAGCGGCCGCCCACCGATGCGGCCGGTGGTCGGGAAAGGCACGAGGACCGAGCGGATCGCCGGCTTGAGGATCGTCCCGGGGTACAGACGCTTGAGGCGTAGCTCAGCAGACTCGGCGAGGTCGACGGGCGCGAAGCGCACGTACTTGCCCTGCGCCGTGACGTCGGAGAGCCCGGCAGCCCGCGCGTGGTTGCGGAAGGCCGCCACGTCGAAGAGGTTGCCGACCACCTCCGGGACCGCGCCGTACCTGTCGACGAGCTCGGCTCGGATGTCCGCGAGGTCGGCGTCGGTCTGGGCCGCCGCGATCTTGCGGTACGCCTCGAGACGCAGCCGCTCGTGCGCGATGTACTCGTGCGGCAGGTGCGCGTCGACAGGGAGCTCGATGGTGACCTCGGGCGCCTCCTCCTCGGCCTCGCCGCGGAAGGCTGCGACGGCCTCGCCGACCATCCGCACGTAGAGGTCGAAGCCAACGCCGGCGATGTGCCCGGACTGCTCACCGCCGAGCAGGTTGCCCGCGCCGCGGATCTCGAGGTCCTTCATGGCCACGGCCATGCCCGAGCCGAGGTCGGTGTTGGCCGCGATGGTCGCGAGGCGGTCGTGCGCGGTCTCCGTGAGCGGACGCTCGGGCGGGTAGAGGAAGTACGCGTACGCGCGGTCACGCCCACGTCCGACGCGGCCACGGAGCTGGTGGAGCTGGGACAGACCGAGCATGTCGGCGCGCTCGAGGATCAGCGTGTTGGCGTTCGAGATGTCCAGCCCGGTCTCGATGATCGTCGTGCAGACGAGCACGTCGAACTTCTTCTCCCAGAAGTCCATGATCACGCGCTCGAGCTGGTGCTCGCCCATCTTGCCGTGAGCCACCTCGATACGGGCCTCGGGCACGAGCTCTTTGAGGCGCGCGGCCGTCCGGTCGATCGAGTCGACCTTGTTGTGCACGTAGAACAGCTGGCCCTCGCGGAGCAGCTCACGGCGGATCGCCGCGGTGATCTGCTTGTCGTCGTAGGCCCCGACGTAGGTGAGCACCGGGTGGCGCTCCTCAGGCGGCGTCGCGAGCGTCGACATCTCACGGATCCCCGTGACAGCCATCTCGAGGGTCCTGGGGATCGGGGTCGCGCTCATGGCGAGGACGTCGACGTTGGTGCGCAGCTGCTTGAGCGTCTCCTTGTGCTCGACCCCGAAGCGCTGCTCCTCGTCGACCACCACGAGGCCGAGGTCCTTGAAGCGGATGGACCCGGAGAGCAGGCGGTGCGTGCCGATGACCACGTCGACTGTGCCGTCCTTGAGCCCGTCGACGACCTCCTTCGCCTCCTTGTCGGACTGGAAGCGCGAGAGGCCCTTGACCACGACGGGGAAGCCCGCGTAGCGCTCGGCGAAGGTGTCGTAGTGCTGCTGGACGAGCAGGGTGGTCGGGACCAGGACCGCGACCTGCTTGCCGTCCTGGACTGCCTTGAAGGCTGCCCGGACCGCGATCTCGGTCTTGCCGTAGCCGACGTCGCCGCAGACCAGACGGTCCATGGGGATCGTCTTCTCCATGTCCTGCTTGACCTCGTCGATGGTCGCCAGCTGGTCGGGGGTCTCGGTGTAGGCGAAGGCGTCCTCGAGCTCGCGCTGCCACGGGGTGTCCGGGCCGAAGGCGTGGCCCTTGGTCGCCATGCGCGCCGAGTAGAGACGGATGAGCTCGGAGGCGATCTCCTTGATCGCCTTCTTCGCCCGGCCCTTCGTCTTGGCCCAGTCCGAGCCGCCCATCTTGTTGAGGGCCGGGGACTCACCACCGGTGTACTTGGTCACCTGGTCGAGCTGGTCCGTCGGGCAGAAGAGCCTGTCACCGGGCTGGCCGCGGCGCGAGCTCGCGTACTCGATGACGAGGTACTCACGGGTCGCGGCAGCAGCACCGCCACCGAGGGTGCGCTGGACGAGCTCGATGAACTTCCCGACACCGTGCTGCTCGTGCACCACGAAGTCGCCCGCCCTCAGCTGGAGGGGGTCGACGATGTTGCGGCGCTTCGACGGCATCTTGCGCATGTCGCGGGTCGAGGACCCGGCACGGCCTGTCATGTCCGACTCGGAGAAGACGGCGATCTTGAGGTCGGGCGCGACGAACCCTGGGCCGAGCGGCGCCGGGGTCACGAGGACCACCCCGCCCTCGGGGTCCGTGGTGATCTCACCGACGAGACGCGCCGGCGCGTCGGCGCTGCTCAGCTGCTCGACCATGCGCTTGGCCGGGCCGTGGCCCTCGGTCGTCATGATGAGTCGCCAGCCGGCGTGCTGGAGCCCGCGGACGTCGTCGAGGGCGCGCGAGACGTCACCGTGGTACGCCTCGACCTCACGGGCACCGATGCGCAGCACGTCGGCGTCAGGGTCCTGGAGGGGTGCGTCCTCGTCGCTGTCGTCCTCGGGGTTGTCGAGCCCGAAGGGGCTCAGGGTCCACCAGCCGAGGCCGCGGCGGGCCGAGAGGTCACGGGCGTCGTCGATCGTGTCGAAGGAGGCGGCGCTGAGGTCGATCGGGGTCGACCCGCCGGCCGCGGCCGACGTCCAGGCCGCGGCGAGGAACTCTTGGGTCGTCGCGACGAGGTCGTGCGCACGTCGTCGGACCCGCTCGGGGTCGCTCAGCACGACGAGGGCGTCGTCGGGGACGAGGTCGAGGACCGGCACCATGCGGTCGACAAGGACCGGGGCGAGGGACTCCATGCCCTCGACGGCGATGCCCGCGCCCATCTTGTCGAGCATCTCGGCGGCACCGGGGAGCTGCTCGACGAGGGCCGAGGCGCGGTCGCGCACGTCGTCGGTGAGCAGCATCTCGCGGCAGGGAGGCGCCCAGACGCCGTGGTCGGCGATCTCGAGGCTGCGCTGGTCGGCGACCGCGAACCAGCGGATCTCCTCGACCTCCTCGCCCCAGAACTCGACACGCAGCGGGTGGTCCTCGGTCGGTGGGAACACGTCGAGGATCCCGCCGCGCACGGCGAACTCGCCGCGGCGCTCGACCATGTCGACGCGTGCGTAGGCGGCTGCGGACAGGCGGTCGGCGACGTCGGCGAGGTCGGCGCGGTCACGGACCTCGAGGCGTACGGGCTCGAGGTCGCCGAGACCCTCGACGACGGGCTGGAGCAGGGCACGCACGGGCATGACGAGGACGCGGACCGGTCCTGTCATGCCGAGGTCGGCCGAGGGGTGGGCCAGACGGCGGAACACGGCGAGGCGCTTGGCGACGGTGTCAGACCGCGGAGACAGACGCTCGTGCGGGAGCGTCTCCCACGCGGGCAGCACCGCGACGTCGTCGTAGGGCAGGTAGCAGCGGAGCGCCGAGGCGAGGTCGTCAGCCTCGCGGCCCGTCGCCGTGACGACCACGAGCGGGCGCGAGCCGTCAGCACCGGTCTCCGGGATGAGGCCCTCGCTCGCACGGGCACCGGCCATCGCGGCCAGCAACGGCGGGCGCACGCCCGCCGGGCCGATCACGTCGAGCGCGCCGCGGGCCCGCACACGGTCGACCGTGGCGCGCGCGCCCTGGTCCTCGAGGAGAGCGGAGATGATGCCCGTGAGATTCATGTGTCCTTCACCAGTGCCGACGATCGGCCGGCCAGACGCCGGTCGTGCGCTCGCGCTCCACCCGGCACAGCTGGTCGGGGCAACGCGAACAGGCCCGAATCATGAATGATCCGGGCTACGTGGTTCTAGCGTACGACGCACCACCGACATCGCGCGGGGAGACCCCGGAGGACCGGGGAGGCCCCACGGGTACCCGGGTCAGCGCTGGTCGTCGGGGATCGGGATCGGCTGCGGGCCGGGCCTCGGCGTCCGGTCCGGCGGGGTGAGAGGGCCGGGCTCACCACCGGGGCCTGTGGGCAGCGGGAGCGGGAGCGGGTCGACCGTCGGTCCCGGGGCTGGTGCGACCGGGGTGCTGGTCGGCGGTGGCTGCTGCTGGAGCAACCACTCCTCGTGCGAGTCAGCGACGATCCCGGCAGCATGCTGCAGGCTCGCCGTCGTCGCACGGAGCCTGGTCGTCGCCGTCTGCACGTCGCTGAGCCTCGTGCGGTCCACGTCGGCGTCGAGGACGCTCTGCGCCACCGTGAGCGCGTCGGCCAGCCCTGTGCGCGACGCGGGGTCGGC
>Ga0247813_10003518_pt1 | contig 10030 bp, 8 predicted proteins | sample UWRJL169409C1_FD_180719 | JGI IMG/M metagenome (GOLD analysis project Ga0247813, IMG submission 180719) | Plant litter microbial communities from Arlington Agricultural Research Station in Wisconsin, United States - UWRJ-L169-409C-1 | ecosystem: Environmental > Terrestrial > Plant litter >... | reverse complement strand
GCGTCAGCTTCGTCGACGCGCCGATGGCGGCGCTGCAGGCCGCCGACGCGCTGGTCATCGTCACCGAATGGAAAGCCTTCAAGAGCCCGGACTTCGGCGCCGTCAAGGCCGCGCTGAAGCAGCCGGTGATTTTCGACGGCCGCAACCTGTTCGAGCCGCGCGCCATGCGCCAGCACGGCGTCGAATACCACGCCATCGGCCGCAACGGCGGCGCCAGCGACTGATCCATGAACAGAAAGATCAAACATGGCTGGCAGCTGCTGCGGGCCCATGTCACCAACCTGCGCTACCTGCTGCGCCTGCGCGGCGAGTGGCTGGCGTACCGGGCGCCGGCGTCGCGGCGGGATGGGCTGACGCCGGTGATTTCGCTGACCTCCTACCCGCCCCGTTTCGCCACCTTGCATCTGACCCTGCAGTCGCTGCTGATGCAGTCTTGTGGCGGCCGGGTGGTGCTGTGGATCGCTGACGCCGATATCGGCCGATTGCCGCAGCAGGTGCGCGTGCTGGAACGCAGCGGCCTGGAAATCCGCACCTGCGACGATATCCGCTCGTACAAGAAGCTGGTGCCGATGCTGCGCCTGGAGCCGGGCGCCACCATCGTGACGGCCGACGACGACATTTACTACTGGCCGACCTGGCTGGAGGAATTGATGGATGCCCGCGTCGCCGGCGTTGACGAGGTCGTTTGCCACCGCATGCACCACATGCGCCTGGGGCCGGACGGCCTGCCGCTGCCGTATGCGCAGTGGGAGCATGATTCGTCAAATAGCGAGCCCGACGTGCTGAACTTCCCGACCGGCATCGGCGGCGTGCTCTATCCGGCCGGCATCTTCGACCCCCGGGTGCTGGACGCCGCGCAATTCATGACATTGTGCCCGCGCGGCGACGACATCTGGTTTTACTGGATGGCGCGCAGCCACGGCGCGCGCTTCCGGCGCACCGCGCGGCCGCGCTATTTCCATTGCTGGCAGGGGACGCAGGAAGTGGGCCTGTGGCAGGACAATCTGGGCGCCAACCTGAACGATGTGCAGATCCGCGCCATGATCGACGCGCTGGGTTTTTTCGGAAGGACGACAAAATGATCGACGCAAACACGCTCGTCTCGGTGTACATCCCGACCAAGAACCGCTGCGCGTTGCTGCGCCGGGCGGTCGACTCGGTGCTGGCGCAGAGCCACCGCAACATCGAACTGATCGTGGTCTCGGACGGTTCCGACGACGGCACCGTGGCCTACCTGGAATCGCTGCAGGGCGAGATCCCGGTGCGCATGCTGCACAATCCGGTCTCGGTAGGTGCTTGCGCCGCGCGCAACCAGGCGCTGGCGATCGCCAACGGCAGCTTCGTCACCGGCCTGGACGACGACGATTACTTCATGCCGCATCGTATCGAGAGCTTTTTGTCGGCGTGGCGGCGGCATGAGAGTGCCGGCGTGGAATTTTCCTGCCTGTACGATACCAGCGTCATTAACGACGGCGTGAAGATCGAGGCGCTGACGCGGCGGGCGCGCACCACGGCGCAGGACATCTTGACGGCCAACTGGATCGGCAACCAGATGTTTACCACCCGCGAGCGCGTCGCGGCAGCCGGACTGTACGACCCGGCGATGCCGGCCTGGCAGGACTGGGACCTGTGGGCCAGGCTGTTGGGCAAGTTCGGCCCTGCCATCAACATCAATAGCTGCTCCTACTTCATGGACCTGTCGCACGAGTTCGAGCGCATCTCGCTGCGCTCGCCGGAAAAGATCAAGCAGGCGGCAGCGCTGTTCTACGCCAAGTACTGCGGCAGTCGCGACCTGCCGGGGCTGTTGATGGCGCTGGAAAGTTATCCGCAGATTACGCTGACGCTCAACGATCTGTGGCGCATTTTGCCGGTCAATCCGCGGCTGGCGCTGCGCAAGTTCTACCGCCGCAAGTTCGCCGTTTCGCTGGCCAGCTCCATCTCCCGACTTACTTGACTAGCGATCGCACGTGGACCTGAGAAATAAAACCATCCAGGCGGTCAAGTGGAACTTCTTGTCCACCGCCTTGGGAACAGTGATCGGCATCGTCCAGCTGTGGGCGCTGTCGCGGATTCTGCCCACGCATGAGTACGGCGTCATGGGCGCCGCCTTCATCGTCATCCAGTTCTTCAACATCTTCATCGATTTCGGTATCTCCAGCTCCATCGTCCGCAGCAAGACCGTGACGGAGCTGGAACTGTCATCGTTGTACGCCATCAGCGTCGCCCTCGGCGTCGTCAATTTCATCATCGCCTTCGGCCTGAGTCCGTGGATCGGCGAGTTCTTCAAATCCGAAGAGGTGGTGGTGCAGGTGCGCATCATGGCGTTCACCTTCCTGCTGGCCGCGTTCGGCCAGCAGCAGCGCGCCATTCTCGTGCGCGAGATGCGGTTCAATCTGATCTCCATTGTCGCGGTCATTACGCTGGTGGTGAACTTCGTCAGCATCATCGTTCTGGCGCTGATTTTCCGCAAGGCCTGGGTGGCCTCGGTGGCGGCGTTGCTGGGTACGGCGGTCAGCTGCGGCATCTTCTTTGTGCAGGGGCTGCGGGAGCGCAAGCTCTCGTTCACCTTCGACTGGCCCAGCGCGCGGCCGCACCTGCGCTATGCGATCTCGCTGGTGGGCGACTCCTTGATCAATGTCGTCAGCGTCAACACGTTCCCCGTGCTGATGGCGCGCATGGTAAGCATGACCGCCATCGGCGGCTACAACATCGCCAACGGCATCAGCATCAACCTGATCGAGCGTCTCAAGCCGGTGCTGACGCAGGCCTTGTTTCCCGCCTTCGCCAAAATCCAGGACGATGGCGAAAAGCTGGCCCGCAATTTCCTGCTGGTGACAACGTTCGGTTCGCTGGTCAACTTTCCGCTGTTGGTCGGCACCTTTATCACCAGCAGCGCCATCCTGTCGTGTTTCTTCAAGCCGGAGTGGGCCTTCGTCGCGGATCTGGTCAAGGTGCTGTGCCTGGCGGGCATGTTCCGCAGTCTCGACCCGCCGGTGATTTCGCTGCTGCTGGTGAAGGCGAAAATGTATCTGAACGTGCGCCTGGGCATACCCAAGCTGGTGCTCGGCATCGCGCTGGCGACCTGGCTCGGCACCCGCTTCGGCATCCACGGCATCGTCAGCAGTTTCTTAGTGGTGCAGGCGGCCAACACCATCGTGGGCTATTTCGTGATGGTGCGCTCCTGCCTGCCAGGCATCGGGCTGGCGTATCTCAAGAGCGTCCTGATGCCGTTGGCGCAGACGCTGCCCATCGCCGTGGTGGCGGGCTTGCTGACCGTGTTTCCTCCGACCGCGTACCCGGTGGTGAACCTGGGCCTGGCGGTGGCCGGCGGCGCGCTCGGCTACGTGGCCGGCCTGTGGTTTTCGCCGTTTGCCACGGTCAGGGAGTTTCTTCAACTTGGCCTGCGCAATGTCAGCCCGCGGCTGGCGCGCATGGCCGAGCACCACGCTGGCGCAAATTCTGAACGGTGACACAGCATGCATTTATCGATTATCGTTCCCTGTTTTAATTCGGCCGCCAGCATCGGCCCGCTGCTGGCCGACATCAGCGGACAGCTCGATGGCCAGTGCGAGCTGATCCTGATTAACGATGGTTCCACCGACGACACGTCCGCAAGAATCGCGCGGTTTATCGCCGCTTACGCCGGTCCGGGACGGATTGTTCTGAAGGACACCGCCAACGCGGGCGCCGCCAAGGCGCGCGAATGTGGCCTCAGCCTGGCGACCGGAACTTTTGTTTATTTCTGCGACAGCGACGATCTGTTTCAGAGCGGCTTCATTGCCACCTTTAACGGCTACTTGCAGCGATTTCCCGCGCTGGATGTGTTTTTCTTCTCGTCCGATATCGCTGTCGAGACGGAGGCAGGCGAACTACGCAGGGTCAGCGCCAAGGTGTGCTATGAGCAGCCGCGCAGCTTCAGTCCGGGCGCCGGCCTGCTGTCGTATAACCTCGCTGCCGGCATGTACACGGCGGCGGTCTGGACCTTCATTTTCCGCCGCGCGCTGGCCCGCCAGACCGGCGCTGCATTTACCCACCGCAGCGCGCATGAGGATCATCTGTTCACGCTGAAGATCATTCTCGGCGCCGGGCTGATCGTTGCCGCGCCCGAGTTATTATATATTCAGAAGACGCGCCAAGGCTCGCTGACGAATTCCCGCAAGAGTGTCAGCTACCTGACCGATCGCATCGAGGCCTACTACGAAGCCCGGCGCTGCCTGGCGACCGCCGGCTTCGCCGATCACGCCGCCTATGATCGCTGGAGCTTTGATTCCGTGCTGCAGATATTGCGCGGCAGTCCGGAGCTGTGGCAAGGTCTGTTGCGCAGCGGTACAGGACGCCGCTACCTGTTGCAGCATGCCGCGGCGCTGGCCGCGCTGCTGGCGCGCAAGGCGATACGCCGGCTGGGAAGGGCGCTCGGCTGGCGCCGGGAATACCGTGAGAGAGCTTAGGCTTTTGGGCGGAATGATTATATAATGACATCACTCACCTTAGTGGACTTACATGGAAAATCAAGAATCGTTGCCCCTGCTGTCGCTGGTCGTGCCCTTCTACAACGAATCGGCAGTGATCGATCACTTCTTCGGCACCGTGCTGCCGGAGCTGGAGCGCTTGCCCGGCATGCGCTTTGAAATCGTCTGCGTCAACGACGGCAGCCGCGACGACACGCTGCAGCAACTGATCGCTTACAGCGCGCGCGACGCGCGGGTGCGGGTGATCGACCTGACGCGCAACTTCGGCAAGGAAGCGGCGCTGTCGGCGGCCATCGACGAGGCGCGCGGCGACGTGGTGGTGCCGTTCGATGCCGACCTGCAGGATCCGCCCAATATGATCGCGGTGCTGGTCGAGAAGTGGCGCGAGGGGTATGACGTGGTGGTCGCCAAGCGCGCCGACCGCACCAGCGACTCGTCGCTGAAACGCTGGACCGCGCTGATGTTCTACCGCATGCACAACGCCGTGTCCGAGGTAAAAATTCCCGAAAACGTCGGCGACTTCCGGCTGATGAGCCGCGAAGTGGTGGATGCGCTGAAGTTGTTGCCGGAAACGCGGCGCTTCATGAAAGGCTTGTTTGCCTGGGTCGGCTACCGCACCGCAGTGGTGGAGTACGCGCGCGAGGCGCGCGTGGCTGGCGAGACCAAATTCTCCGGCTGGAAGTTGTGGAACTTCGCGCTGGAAGGCTTCACCAGCTTCAGCACGCTGCCGATGCGGGTCTGGACCTACATCGGCGCGCTGGTGGCCGCCTTCGCCATCCTGCGGGCGCTGTACCTGATCGTGCGCACCTTCGTGGTCGGCGTCGATGTGCCTGGCTACGCTTCGCTGTCGACCGCGATTCTGGTGCTGGGCGGCATACAGCTGATCGGCATCGGGGTGCTGGGCGAATATGTCGGGCGCATTTATTTCGAATCGAAGCGCCGTCCGATCTATCTGATCCGGCGCCGTCACCAGATCGCGGACAAGGCGGAATGAGCATGGCGCAGGTGCGCCCGGCGGCATTGGCATGCGGCGCCGCGAGGGCCGGCTGAATGGCCCAGCTGACGTTTTTTTTGCGCACCCGCGCAGGCAGCCTGATGGTGGCGCTGCTGGTCGTCGCCGGCATGTTCGTGCCTGCGTTCATCTTCGGCGCGGTGGCCGGGGACGACCTGCGTTTCCATGTCAGCTGGTTCGCCTCGTACAAGCAGGCCTTGCTGCACGGCGAGTGGTATCCGCGCTGGCTGCCCGACCAGATGGCCGGCATGGGCAGCCCGACGCTGTACTTCTACCCGCCGTTCGCGACCTTCTTCCTGGGCCTGCTCGATGTGCTGACGCTGCATCATTTGCCCGAAACACGGGTAGTGGCGGTCGCGGCCTTCCTGATGGCCGGGCTGTCGGGCTGCACGTTTTATCTCTGGGCACGTCGCTTCAGCGGCGGCGCGGCGGCGGTATACCTGTCGGCCTTTTACGCGGTCGCGCCATATCATGTGCTGATCGATTATTACACCCGCGCCGCCCTGGCGGAATATGCGGCGTATATCTGGGTGCCGCTGATTTTCGCCGGGATCCACCGCGTCATCGTCGATGGCGGGCGCAGCGCGGTGCTGATGCTGGTGGCGGGCATCGTCGGCCTGTTTTGCACCCACCTGCTCAGTGCAATGATCATCGGCCCGTTCGCGCTGTGCTATGCGCTGGTGCTGCTGGCGCACGTTGATGCGGCGCCGGGGCGCAGCCGTGCGCGACGCCTCGGCCTGCTCGCGCTGGCCGGGGCCTGCGGCATCGGCCTGGCGGCGTTCTATGTGGCGCCGGCCATTCTGTTGCTTAAGCAAAGCAACGCCCACGCGCTCAATTTATATCCGGTCTATAACACCAAGCTGTTTCGCGGATTGTTCAAGCCGGGCGCCACGGTGATGCTGCGGATGTCGGTGATCGCCGCCACCTATTTCCTGATCGCCGCGGGCTTGAGCGCCGCCTATTGGCGCGCGCGTCGGCGGGCCGACGCCGGCTGGCGCGACGGTGGGCCAGTGCTGTTCTGGACGGCGACCATCCTGCTGCTGACGTTGTTGATGGCCGGGGCGTGCGGCTTCGTCTTCCGGCCGCCTTCACCATTTGAACAAATTCAGTTTTTGTGGCGCATGGTGATGTTTCTGGAGTTTGCCGTGTTGTCGCTGGCGCTTTGCGTCTGGCAACGGGAGGGCGGCGCACCCATGGTGGCGATGTTCGCCGCGCCTGCGCTCGCGCTGTTGCTGTGGCAAAGCTACCTGCTGGCGAATTGCTTCGATTTCGCCGCCAGGGCCCGCATCGACTTCATGCAGACCATGCCGATCAAAAACCGGCTCAGCCCAAGCGAGTATTTTCCGAACGGGACCAGTTTTACCCGCAATACCGGCGAGATCGTCGCGCGGTTGGCGCCGCATCTCGCCGCGCCACTGGCCTACCTCGCGTACGGCGACGGCCGCATCCTGGGAGCCAGCGACGACCGCGCGACCTTTCAGGTGGAGCTGCAGGCCGACACGGACGCGCAAGTCGTGCTGCGGCAGTTTTATTTCCCGGGCTGGCAGGCGCTCGATGACAGCGGTCGCGAATTGGCCGTGACGCCCGCCGGTGCCGACAAGCTGGCATCGTTCATGGTCGGCCCCGGCCGGCATCGCGTCACGGTGACGCGCATGGTGACCCGGGCCGAGTGGAGCGGCATGGCGCTCAGCGGCGCCGCCCTGTTGGCCCTGATCGCGATGTTGCTCATGCTGGGGCGCGGCAGCGGGCGCGGGCGCCCGCGTTGACGTGGCCGATGGCCCAATCCGCCGCTACGCACTGGTGGCGGCACTCACTGGAGAATGACATTGCGCATCGGATATTTGATTCAGGCCCACGATAATCCCGCGCATCTGCGTCGGCTGATCCGCTCGCTCGACCATGGGCAGAGCCGCTTTTTTATTCACATCGATAAAAAAAGCGATGCCGGCCAGTTCGGCGACATCGGCGGCAGCAATGTCGAGTGTATCGAAGCGCGCGAGGCCGTGTACTGGGGCGATTTTTCCCAGGTGCAGGCCACGCTCAACCTGATCGACGCCGCCTTGCGCGCCACACCTGCGCTCGAGCGCCTGGTGTTCATCGGCGGCACCGACTACCCGCTGCGCAGTGCGGAAGCGATCCATGCCTTCTTCGCGGCCGATCCGCAACGGGAATACATCAACCTGGTGCAGATGCCCAACGAGGCGGCCGGCAAGCAGTTGTCGCGCATCGCGCTTTACCACTTGCGGAATAATTGGCCCAGGGCGCTGCGGCCGCTGCGTTCGGTGCTGCTGCGGCTACGCGTATTTCCGCGCGCGCGCGATTACCGGCGCCGCCTTGGTGAATTGGTGCCTTACGCCGGCTCCAGCTGGTGGGCGCTGTCCCGCCAGGCGTGCCAGAGCATCGCCGATTTTTGCCGCGAGCGTCCCGACGTGGTCGAGTTCTTCAAGAATACCTCCTGTCCCGACGAAGGTTTTTTTCAGACCATCTTGGGCAATACGCCGCTGCGCAGCCGCGTCGCGTCGAACCTGACGTACACGGCGTGGAGCGCCGGCCGCGCCAGTCCCGACAACCTGACCTTGGCGCATCTGCCCGCGCTGATGGAGGCTGTGCGCAACGGCACGAACGATGTCTACGGCGCGCGCCAATTCCTGTTCGCGCGCAAATTCTCCGACGCGCAGTCGGCCGTGGTCGACCAGATCGACGCGCTGCGCTGAGCGCGGGCGCGTCGCCGCGGCTTTATTGGATGAAGCTGCTTTGCCAGCGCCAGGCGTCGGCGCACATCTGGTCGATGCCGCGTTCGGCCTTCCAGCCCAGTTCGCGTTCGGCCAGGTCGGTGGCCGCATAGCAGGCCGCGATGTCGCCGGGGCGGCGCGGTTCTATCGTGTACGGAATCGGCTTGCCGCTGGCGCGCTCGAAGGCGCGCACCATCTCCAGCACGCTGGTGGCCTGGCCGGTGCCGAGGTTGTAGGTCAGCACGCCGCTCGCCTGTTCCAGCTTTTCCAGCGCCTTGACATGGCCGAGCGCCAGGTCCACCACGTGGATGTAGTCGCGCATGCCGGTGCCGTCGGTCGTCGCGTAATCGTCGCCGAACACCGACAGGCGCGCGCGCCGGCCCTCGGCCACTTGCGCCACGAAGGGCAGCAGATTGTTCGGCACGCCGCGCGGGTTCTCGCCGATCAGGCCGCTTTCATGCGCGCCCACCGGGTTGAAGTAGCGCAGCAGCGCGATGCGCCATGACGGCGCGGCCTTGGCCTGGTCGCGCAGGATATTTTCCACCATCAGCTTGGAGCCGCCGTAGGGATTGGTGGTGCGCAGCGGGAAGTCTTCGCGGATCGGCACGCTATCAGGATCGCCGTACACGGTGGCCGACGAGCTGAAGATCAGGCGCTCGACGCCGAACTGCGCCATGGTCTCGAACAGCACCAGGCTGCCGTGCACGTTGACGTCGTAGTAGCGCAGCGGCTGCGCCACCGATTCGCCGACCGCCTTCAGCCCGGCGAAGTGGATCACCGCGTCGATGCGGTGCGCCGTGAACAGCTGCGTCACTGCGGCGCGGTCGCGGATGTCGGCTTCGACGAACACCACGGCGCGGCCGCTGATGCGGGCGATGCGCTCGATCACGCCGGCCTCGCTGTTGGACAGGTCGTCCAGCACCACCACGTCGTGGCCGGCGTCGAGCAAGGCGACGCAAGTGTGGGAACCTATATAACCGGCGCCGCCGGTGACCAGAATTTTCATCGCTACTTCCTTATTTCAATCGTGACGCGCGTCACTCGCTGTCGCGCTTGGAGCGCACCCATTCGACCTGCCGGTTGATGATGAAGCCGATATACACCGGCACCTTGCGTATCACATACCATCCCGCCAGCACCAGCTGCGCGCCGCTCAGCGTCTGGCGGCCGTAGCGCCACCAGGACAGCAGCACCGCCGCGCCGATCGCCGCGACCGCCAGCGCCGCCAGCAGCAGCGGACCGGCGATGCCGCTCAGCCAGGCGAACAGCGCGCTGACCACGAACAGCGCCGCCACCAGCATCAGCAGCAGCGCCAGCGGCGGCACGATCAGGTCCAGCGCCATGCCGACCATCGCCGCGCGGCCTTTCAGTATGCCTTCGATCAGCAGCTTCGGCCCGTCCGATACGATCATGCTCAGGTGGCCGTGCTCCCAGCGCGTGCGCTGGGTCTTGGTGCCGGCGTCGCTGGAGGGGAAGCTGCTCGACACCAGCGCGTGCGGGCAGAACAGCGGCGCCGTGCCGGCGCGCGCCAGGTCCATGCCCAGCTTCATGTCCTCGACCACGTGGCCGTTGGCCAGCGCCGCGCCGTTGATGGTGGACCAGGGAAAGGCCATGCCGCTGCCCATCAGCTGGCACGGCAGGCCGAGCCGGTGGAAGCCGAGCGGGCGCACCAGGTTCTTCACCGTCCACGCGAACTCGGCGATTTTTTTCATCGGGCCGCTGCCGGGCGGGGCGGTCATCATGTACAGCGCCTGCACCGGGCGGCCGCTATGCAGCGCGACGCGGGCCAGGCGGTCGATCGCGCCGGGCTCGACCAG
>Ga0247813_10003517_pt1 | contig 10033 bp, 11 predicted proteins | sample UWRJL169409C1_FD_180719 | JGI IMG/M metagenome (GOLD analysis project Ga0247813, IMG submission 180719) | Plant litter microbial communities from Arlington Agricultural Research Station in Wisconsin, United States - UWRJ-L169-409C-1 | ecosystem: Environmental > Terrestrial > Plant litter >... | reverse complement strand
CTGGTTCATTTCAAAAATATGGAAATCCTATCAGCTAGAAAAGTCTTATCTAGGAACATGCCAATACATGTTTTCGAAAGCAAAACTAGATAGCTCTTCCCTGGACCTTTCGGCATGTGGGAAAGGATCAGCAGCATCTTGTTTAAAATGCCGATTAAACAATAGGACTTGGAACTATATACTGGATTAGCTTTTTATTTTTTATAAACACTAATACAGCTATAACTCACCATCAATCTTTCGATCTTGATATCGCCAAGATTATGTTTGTATTTCGCTTCAATTGCCTCGAGAGGTGCATAAGGGGTCAACATTAAAAACCACTGTAGACTTTTTACTGGCTGAATTGATTTCCATATCCGCTACGCTTATAAATATCTTCGCTCGATAAATTATATATGTCTTTCCAAGAATTTGGCTCATGATTTTTAACATAGGCTTCTATTATTCTAAATCCTAGCCAATAAAAAAGAGTTTTAGGAGCATCTGGGAATAATTTGAATTTGTTATTGCTCAATAACGGATTTTCACCTGTTTCCTCAAAATACTTCTTAACCTTTTGGAATATTTCTTTTTCATGGGCAATGTACCAGTTCCATTCTGCTTCGGACATGTTCTCAACCGCTTCATGTTTGGAAATAGTCCCGTCAAAAAACACCCAGGTAAAATAACACGCAAAGCCCTCATCAATAGTTTGTGCCAATGCAGTTTCATGTTTGGGGTCTTTCATTCTATTTGGTTCATAAGCCAAATGATTGAGTTCATGTGGTATGCCTTTATTGATCGTGTAATCGAGATCGTTATTTTTGTAATTCAGTTCAAGTGCAAATTGCTCTGCATTGCACCCACCAAAACCAATCCCTTGAATAGGCGTAAACACTATACTAATCACGGCTTTAGGTTTATAGCTGACCATCTCATTGAATCTATTTAAATTCACCTTTAGAATTGAGTCTAAATTCATTGCCAATAATTCTCTAGCTTTATTGTCAAAAAGAGATTTGTTTTCTGGATACAGCATTTTGTTCCATGCAATCATTCCACTAGAAGTATTAAACTTGGAAGCGTTATCTGATCCAAAGATCATCCCATAACAGCTGTCCCATAATTGCTTGTGTGGCATGTACACATCGTGTAAAATCATTGCGCTATCATATTTGCCAACATTACGATGAGCCAAAATTTGGCTTTTAAATAAGTTATGTATTGTTATGCCCTCAACTTTAACACTATCGGACACCACCTTCAAGCTATCTATCAACGACAGTGGTTTGGAACGAATTGAATTCCTTTTTAATGAACATGAAAATAGAAATGTAAAAGCGATGAATACGACAGGTATATAATTCTTCATAGATGTAAATTTATGAAAATGGTCATTTAGCATGCCAATATTAGTACTGGTCTCAAAATCCCAAAAAACCACCTATTAACTTTTCACTAAGCATATGCTGTTCATTAATGACCAACCAATGTTCGATATTGAACAAGCAATAGAGATAACTTGTCTTCATCATACTTAAAATGAATTGTCATTAAACGGTGGAATAGTACTAATGGGTTACATGACCAGGGGTTTTAGGGAATACAATGAAAATGTCGAATCAATTTTTTCTCGACGACCCAGTTTATCTATGTCCACACACTGTGGATGGTAAAAATAAAGATGATGATGAATTTGCTTACAAGTTCCATGTTGATTTTCCTGATTGCTATTCTGATATTTTACTGGGCTTGCTAAATGAAACTATTCTGGGTAAAGATATTGAGCGGAAATGGTTTTAATTACTATTCCCGTTTATCTAAATTAACGCTCAAATATATGAATTAACAAGCCGACTATCTTGACCCCTTTACATCAATTGTCAATAAATATATGCTCGTAAATAAAAGAGTGTTAGGAGAAAAATCTTGTTCGTAAGATGGCGTCAATTGATAGCAGTTTATCCAGTTGAAAGCTTATAATGAAAAGCAGTTTATTGCCGAGTAAGTCTGGAATGGTTTTGGTGCACACGCCAGTCAGGTGATCATTGATTTCAAGGACAATGCTTTAGGGAACTTGGAGTCCTTAAGCATCACCGACAATGGTTATGGTAGAAATAAGCCAAAGCTTAAAGTTATTTATTTAATTAAGGCTCAGCATAGAACCTGCAGAGGCTTTCTTCCGGGAATGGAATACCATACTTTTATCTGTATTGGTTAGATACTTGGTTCCTAATAATCCCCTCCACTTCGGTGCTACCGCGAAAACTGTAAAAGGCTTTTTGGAATAAACACCTCGATTTTAGTGTAATTATTAAAAAATGGAACATGATTGTTGAAACGTACGTTTAAATACGTACATTTGTTTTATGCAACCTTTGAAACTTTCAGCAGCCTATACTCCGACTAAAACAGAATTTGATGTTCTGCAGGTTCTTTGGCAATACGGTCCGTCCACCGTGCGCTTTGTACACGATAAACTGATCCAGCAAAAAGGCGAAGTGGCCTATACCTCAACCCTTAAACTGATGCAGCTGATGCATGAAAAAGGGATATTGGTGCGCGATGAAGGCCAGATGCGCCACTTGTATACCGCTGTTCCTCCCGAGCGTGAACTAACCCAGACAGTACTGAACCGCTTTGTTGAAAATATATTCAAGGGCTCGCCAAGCAGCCTGGTGGTCGCCCTGCTGGGCAATGAGGATACTTCTGCCGAAGAGCTGAACAAGATCAGGGAATTATTGAAGAACATCGAAGAAAAATGATAGAGGGTCCGTACCTTTTGCTGGCTGACCTTGCGGGATCGGGGCTCTTCCGGGCCTGGACCTTTATGCTCTTGCATTCGTTATGGCTGGGGATGTTGTTGCATATGGCAGCGGTTTTCTTGTTACGGTATGGCAAACAGATGAGCGCTGCGGTGATATATAACTTATTGCTTTTCCTTTTTTTTATTTTTCTTGTGGCCTGCGGCTGTATATTGGTGCTTCAGCTACGCACGGTGCCGACCGGCCTGATGCCTGGTTCGCCACTTACCAGCGCTTCGGTATCGGCTTTTTCCTGGTGGCCCTTGCTCACCTGGGCATGGCTGATTGCCTTTTTGGTCCGCTCGGGCCGTTTTGGTTGGGACTTGACCAGTAACTACCGGCTGGCTCGGTCTGCCAGGGGCGAAACAAACCCCTATTGGCAGCACCGGCTGGATGAGCTGGCTATGCCATTGGGAATCAGGGGTGGGGTGAGGCTATTGGAATCCTCCACAATCCAAGTGCCCGCTATCATCTGTATGCTTAAACCCGTTATTTTGGTGCCGCTGGGTGTACTGGCCTCACTGCCCGCCGATCAGTTGGAAGCGGTATTGCTACATGAACTGGCGCACATCCGTCGGAAAGATTACCTGGTCAACCTGATCCAGGTTATGATGGAAGCGATCTTTTTCTTCAACCCGGGCCTAAGATGGCTTTCGGCGCAACTACGCATACAGCGGGAACATTGTTGTGATGATATCGCCCTTGATCATGTCGATAAGCTGACCTTTGTACAGGCCCTGGTCAGCTTTCAGGAACATTTCCTTTATCGCCGGGCTTTTCCGCTCGCCTTTACCGGCCAAAAAGACCGGCTTCTTGCCCGGGTCGGCCGCATTACAGGCCGTCCCATAGCTTCATCCCCGCGGGGCGGGCTGTACTTGTTGGTTTATCTGTTCCCTGTGCTGCTAATGGGATGGTTTTCCCTCAGCGACGCTAAATTTCCCCTGCAGCAAGAGCTGGCGATCTCCAAGCTTTCTGGTTCACGGCATCCCATGAAAAGGGGCATGATAGTTACCCGAGACCAGTCACTGGGACCGCATACCCAGCGGATAGCTAGAAGAAAAAGCTCCCCTGGTGCACTATTTGTAGTTCAACATACTCATGCGGTATCTTCCCAAATGTATCAAAAGGATAGTATATCTTCGATTTCATCTGCTCCTCTAGCAGTAACTGCTACACCTGAAGTAGCGCAAAGCGAGTACGCAAAAGAAATGCAGGCCTATGGTGAACGGATGGTACTATACAAAAAAGAACTACAGGCCTACAATGAAGAAATGGTGCAGTACAAGAAAACACTACAGGCCAACAATGAACGGATCAGGCAATATTTAAACGACACCGCTGTCAAGCCCCCTGACTGACAGTTAGCTAACCGTATTCACTTTTTTTTTGAATTCCAATTTTTTCTGCCCCAGGGGCGGGACAGGGATTGTTATGTCCGAACTTTTCACCTAAACCACAAAAATGAAAAATATCCTCAAAACTTCCATTGTTATTTTATTCATCCTGCACAGCAGGCTATCCATGGCCCAAACCGATGATCATACGGAAAAGATCCACCTGCTGGACTCTGTCTATCAGGCTCTGCATGCCTCCGGTTCTTTTAACGGCAATGTGCTGATCGCCGAAAAAGGAAAGGTGATCTTTAAAAAAAGTTATGGTTTTGCCGATGCGGTAACCCAGCAAAAACTAAACCCGAAAAGTGTTTTTGAGCTGGCCTCGGTTTCCAAGCAGTTTACTGCTATGGGCATGGTCCTATTAAAAAAACGGGGTAAATTAAATTACGATGATCCGATCTCTAAATATCTGCCCGAGCTGGCTTTTTATAAGGATGTGACCATTAGGGACCTGTTGGCCCACACCAGCGGGGTGCCTGATTATCTATACGTGGATGTGTTCCGGGAGAAATGGGATAAGACCAAAATAGCCACCAATGCAGATGTAATCACGGAGTTCGCTAAATATAAACCTCCATTGGATTTTCAGCCCAATGAGAAATCGCAATACAGTAATACCGGCTATGCGCTACTGGCTTCCATTATCGAAAGGGTTTCAGGACAGACCTATGGGCAGTTTCTGAAGGAAAATATTTTCAGGCCGCTACACATGAAAAACACCTTTATCTACCGGCCGGTCTATGCACCTGAAAAAATCAAAAACCATGCACTGGCTTATGGAACGGATAGTTTGTTGAACTTCGTTTCCGCTTATGGCATTGAAAATAAATTTACAACGTATAATTACCTCGATGGCGTTGTCGGGGCCCGCACGGTCCATTCCAATCTGGAAGATCTTTTAAAGTGGGACAGGGCCTTGTACACCGACCAGCTCATTGATGTGGAGGATAAAAAGGAGATCTTTGGTTCGGTAAAAACAAAAAACGGAAAGGCAAACGATTACGGTTTTGGCTGGGTTGTGTCACAGAATGAAAAGTATGGCAAAATTGTTAACCATTCCGGTAGCTGGGCAGGGTACATCACCTACATCGAAAGGCATCCGGACAGCGATAAAACCATTATCCTGTTGCAGAACGTTAATACCCCTAATTCGAAAGTCGGCCTTAGCGAGGTCAGAAAGATACTTTATGACATAAAGCTGCCTGTAAATAAAATGATCCTCGCTAATCCCCAAGAGCTGGACAAAATTGCAGGTACCTATTCCGGCCCAGACTATCCCAATAAAATAGTGGTCTTTAAAAAAGGGAACTTGTTGGCCGCACATTATGCGGGCTCTCCGGTCAGCGCATTTTCTATGGATGCGTATCCCGACCATAGGTTTAAATGTGAGCCTTGGGATGTTACAATGGTCTTCATCCCCGGTGAAAATTCCTTGGTGTTTACTGAAGATGGAAAACAATATACCTTGAAAAAGCAAAATTAATATAACAAAACTGGGTCTTCAGGGTCTTTTAATGATAGCTGTGGGAAACAGTGAACATGCTGGACTTCAGTGTTGCTTACCTAGGTACATTAGGATAACCAGAATATGATCTGCCGGGTGGGCAGGTTTTGATCAAATAATGTCCAGGAGCAGTGATCGGGGGGGGTAGTAAGGATAGTTGAAAACGAAGCGTTTTCAACTATCCTTACTTTGTTGACGGCATATTTATAAGGGAGATAAGACATTATTGCTACATGGATTGTTGTTTTCTCAAAGTATGGACGGTGGACATTAACGGGTTCATGCGCTGCATCGTTGAAGATGGGCTGAAAGTAGATATCCAAGCGTCATGAACAGTTCTTAGAGATGCTGTCTGCGTTCGCTCTTCTTCTAGCTTAGCGGAGACTATACATTTTGGGTGCAAAGGGTTCAACTCCTTCAAACTTTCATACGCTAGGTATGCACATATTGGAAAAGGCTATTTTTACATTCCATAATCTGTGCATCTGTGACGTTTTTTAAAGAATGTTGTTTGTTTTATGCGATGCTACTGGCTGCATCAATTAATCCTCTCTAGGAAAGTGTCTCGGTAGGTAAGGCCAATAATCAGTTCAAGGCTATTTATGACCACAAAATTGCCTGCTATGTATTCGATCAGATCGATATTGATGATCCTGAGCTTCTTTTATTAATTCGCTGTTTAGCCACCTTGGTCTTTCCCTTAGCATAACGGTTCCTTTTATGCCAGGCTGGGTAGGCATGCTTAACATGTTATCTGTAGCTTCAAGACCTACATTGGCATCAATTTCAATAGGAACTTTCAGAGGGTTTAAACTCTGGGTAATAGTGGAGTCTTCCAACGAAGACATCAGTTTTTTAGGCTGATTATCTGGACAATTGATCTCCAGTGGCTCCCTGGAAATTGCTAAAGAAGGAAGTCCCTCTTCGTACGGGTACTCAGCAAATCTGAATACCCCGCTAGCATGGGGCAAGGCAGTCAGTTTTTCCACTGATAGGGGATGGATAGTGCTGATTGCCATGCGATAGGGTTGGCAAGGGTCAATATTGCCGGTAAGTGATCCCATTGATCTCATAGGGACGATCTTTTTGCTGCCTGTTCTTTTCGAGGGAATAATGAGCCAAATCATCAGCAATGATGTGAAAACAACGTAAAAATGGTCCATAAGCTTTTTCGCCAAAAGTATACACTGTGGCGGTTTTGGGCAATACCGCAGAATGGGTGATTTTTTAGGCTAAAGCATTTGGTTTTTAATTCGTCGCTTCATGATCTCCCGCTACCAATTACATTGATCTCCAATATGGGGCAGATCCATAAAGCTTTTCGTCTGTCATTTACGAATTCTGCATATTCATAGAGAGTACTTTTCGGGTTTAGTTGCGGATGTCCAGAATTACTGTTCTGGTATATTTTGGTTTGCTTCAGTACGGCTTTAGAACTATTTATAGGTATTCTTTAAAAATCCCCCATAATGTGGGATTGCCTACCTTGAACGTAAGCTTTACCTTAGTGCCACGAAAATCTAGACAATGTGAAGATGCTGTCAATATCAAGGTGTAGACAGGCTATCGAAGTAATTTCGAAGCAAATTATAAATGATAGGGCTGTATTGCAACATTATAAACATCTGTATTAACATTCCATACTCCTATGAAAAAACTACTATTCTATGCATTAATACTTTTGATAGTGACTGGTGGCTGCAGTAAGAAAAATACGCCCCGGCCCAATGTAGAGCCTCAACAACCGGCAGGCATGAACCCTATAAGAACAGATGGCAGTATTTCGGGCAAACTCACCACAGCTCCTGGCCCGGGCATCTTTCTGGTGGTAAGTACGTTTCCCAGTGGTGAAAAAGTGATCGTGGATGGCCATGTGGCTGCTGATGGGGCGTTTTATTTTCCTGGTCTACCTGCAGGAAATTATTCGCTTGCCCTGTCAACCAATAACCGATACCTGCCACTTGAGAACAAGGCCATAAAAGTAATCACTGGTAACCAGACCGATGCGGGTACGATTATACTGATGCCAAATCCTGAGAACGGTAACATCGTTGGAATGATCAGTCCTTACCGGGCCGCATCTACGTGTTTAGTTCAGTGCATGGAACCTTATAGCACCAACAGCTATCCAGGGGTTATCGATCCTGCAACTGGTAAATTTGAGATCAAAAACCTGCCGCCCGGTAAGTGGTTACTTTATTTTCAGCCCAATAATGGATTCAAAGCTCCGCTGGGAGCGTATGTGGTCATTAGCACCAGACAGACTGTTGATCTTGGATTCATCAACTTCGAACCCGCTCCGGTCGTTTCGCTCCTATCCCTCACGGCAAATGGCAAAAGTCTTCGTATGGATGGCAATGCTACATACGATGGAACAAAATTTGTTTTAGCCGGACGCTATGTCAGGGGTGTAATGAACAGTAGTGGTGACGGAAGTTACAGTTTGACGATCAGCCTAGACAAGCTCGGCACAACAGGAAGCTATGTATGCAATGCTAACAGCACATCCAAGATCACTTATTCACAAAGACTTTATGGACTGGGCATTTCCAATGACACCTGGACCAGTCTTGGTAAAGATGCAAATGGGACAGTTGTGGTAAAAAATATAGATCTAGTGAACAAAACCATCACTGGAACATTCCAAGCAAGTCTTGTGGCGAGCAATTCGGCAAAAATGGGTATCCAACAACTAACTAACGGTTCTTTCACGGCGATGTATAACTAGGGACTGTTAGGGGCTTAGCCCGTTTATTGAACTTGGCTCACCTAGAGCCATTTGTTGGCATCTGCAACCTTAATGGCATCTGATTTACTGTTAACGGCCAGTTTTTGATAGATGTTCTTGATATGGCTCCTTACGGTTTCTTTGCTGATAAATAGATCGAGCGCAATTTTAGAGTAGCTTTTTCCGCTTGCTATGCCTTGCAGCACTTCCTGTTCTCGGGCAGATAAGGGTGAATTGGGAGAACGGTTGAATGATTGGACAACCATTTTGGCAATATTCAGGCTCATGGGTGCCCCGCCCGCAAAGGCCTCGGCTATGTTCTTTAGGATGTCGGTGCTGTCTGAATTTTTGATAATGTACCCTCCGGCGCCAGCACAGAGAGATTGAAACACCTTGGTACTGTCTTCTAATACCGTTATAATAAGTACAACGCAATGTGGCCTTCTTTTTTTAAGCTGGGCAGTTCCTTTTATGCCATCCATGCCAGGTAGTGCAATGTCCATCAACACCAAGTCTGGCTGGTCGGTCTCCAGGTTTTTTAGGGCCTGTTCGCAGTTGTTGTATTGGCCCGCCAGTTGATAGGCTGGACTTGCAGAGATGAGCTCTGCAAAACCTTCCCTGATTACCGGGTTATCTTCTACAATGGTAATTCGCTTTGGGTTATGCATGTTATGGGGTAGCATTAGGGGTGTGTACATTTACTTTAAGCTGAGTGCCTTGTGGGGTACTGGCTATTGAGAATACAAAGCCATTTTTTTCACATCTTTTTTTAATGTTTTCCAGGCCATAATGATGCTGATGGTCTTTACGTATTTTCCAAGAGCCATTGTCTTTAAGCAGATAGATGACCTGATCGCTCAGGCATTCCATTTCGAAGGTTACTTCGCTTGCCTGGGCGTGTTTAACGACATTGGTCATTGCCTCCTTGAAGATATAGATCAGGTTAATGGCAGCTTGGGTATCCATTAACCTGGGGCTACAATATTGGTCAAGGGCAGAAAATGCGATATCGAACTGGTTGTAATAATATTGTCCGTAGGCGGTAAGGTAATGGAAAAGTTCGGTGGGATCGTCGCTATCGTGGTTCAGGTGCCACAGGAAATCTTTGCTGGCCGCATAAAGGGCATTGCTGTTCTGGACAATACTTTCAACAATGGGCTGCAACTGTGGATTGGTGCCAAGCCTGAGCTCGAGCACGGCGGCCTGCCTGTTGATTGCAGAAAGCATGTTGCCCGTTTCGTCGTGGAAATCTGTAGCCAATGCTTCTCTCATGGTGTTGAGCTGCTCGGTGCGTTTTTTTACCGCTTTATCCAAAATGGTGATCTTTTGCTCTTGCAGGGCTTTTAGCTCTCTACGATCACGTTCCTGGTCCATTTGCAGGTAGGCTAAAAATCCACCAAAAAATATGGTGATCAGTGCGTTCATCACCAGTGCATAAAGGGGGCTGCCAAGGGCGGCATCGATGGGGAGGTTTGGCACTTCAGCTATGGTCTGGTAGTAGATCAATATAAATAGCAAAATGTTGGTGAAGACAGCATACCAGCCATATTTTTTATCCGCTAGGATCGCTGCCAATAGGTACATATGCAACATGCAAAGGTTTGAGGAATAGATCAGTCCA
>Ga0247813_10003515_pt1 | contig 10038 bp, 10 predicted proteins | sample UWRJL169409C1_FD_180719 | JGI IMG/M metagenome (GOLD analysis project Ga0247813, IMG submission 180719) | Plant litter microbial communities from Arlington Agricultural Research Station in Wisconsin, United States - UWRJ-L169-409C-1 | ecosystem: Environmental > Terrestrial > Plant litter >... | reverse complement strand
ACAAGCGCATGTACCGCGAGAGCGTGGGTTCCAGCGCCGGCGCGGCTACCTACAACGAGCCGGGCCGCGCCTTGTTCGTCAGCCTCACCGCCGCGTTCTGAGGTGAAGCCCACTCCCGATGCGCCTTGCGGCGCCTCCCCCTCAAGGGGGCGCACCCAGCGGCCTGGCAAAGCCAGTTCCGCGGGTGCCCTGGCATCTGGCCGCGCCGGTTTCATCGGCTGCGGGTGGCGCGCCAGCGCAATGGAAAATTGACATGCTGGCCACGCCCGCCGTTGCGGTCTCGTCTGACGGCTATCTCGACGATGTGGCCTACCCGGACTTCTTTCACCGGGAGATGACGCCGCTGTGGCTGAGCGCCGCCGCCACGGCGCTGGGTCGGGCAGCGCCCGATCCGGCGACGCCACACGTCTGGATGGAATTGGGCTGCGGTGCCGGGCTGGGCGCCTTGCTCACCGCGGCGGCCAACCCGCAGGCGCGTTGCATCGGCATCGACCTGAGCGCCGCGCACATCGCTGCGGCGTCGGCGCGTGCAGAGGCAGCGGGCATCGACAACATCGAGTTCCACCAGAAGGATCTGGCCGACCTCGCGACCGCAGACGAGTCAGCCCTGCCGGCCTGCGACTACATCGTGCTGCACGGCGTCTACGCCTGGGTGAGCCAGGCCGTGCAGCGTGCCGTGATCGAGATCGTGCGGCGCTGGCTCAAGCCGGGCGGCCTGCTGTACCTCGGCTACATGACGCACCCGGGCGCGTCGGCCTTTGCCGCGGCGCAGCGCTTCATGCGCGTGCACGCCGAGGCGGGTGGCGCCCGCACGGGCGGCAGCAGCGACGCCAGGGCGCGCGCCGCGCTCGCCGCCTTGCGCGCGGCGCAGGCCGCCGGCGCCGGCTACTTCAGCGCACAGCCCGACCTGGCGCGGCAACTGGCGCTGGTCGAAGCCGAAGGTTCGGGCTATCTGGCGCACGAATTCCTCAATCCGCACTGGCAACCCCTGCACGTCGCCGATGTGATGGCGCAGTGCGCCGGCGCGGGCTGCAGCTACATCGGCAGCGCCTCGTTGCTGGAGAACATCGACGCGATCTCCCTGCCCGAGCCGACGCAAGCGCTGCTGCGCACGATCGAGGACCCGGTGCAGGCCGAGACCTTGCGCGACCTGGCGCGCAACCAGAGCCAGCGTCGCGACATCTACCAGCGCATCGACGGCGCTGCATCCCGCCATGCGCTGGACGGCGCGGCGCACCGGGCAGGGCTGTTGCGCCAGATGCTCGCGCCGTTGCCGGGCATGCCGCGGCGCGGCCCGTTCGTGATGGAGACGCGCATCGGGCCCGTGGAAGCGTCGCATGCCGTGTTCTCGCCACTGCTCGCGGCACTGCTGCAGGGGCCGCAGTCGTTTGCGGCACTGGCGCAGCTGCCCGTGTACGCACCGCAGCCGGGCGTGCTCAACCAGGCCTTCCAGGCACTGTGTGCGACGGGCTCGGCGCACCTGGCCTTGCCGGTGGCACGGGTCGAAGCGGGGCCAGCCTGGCGTCTTAACCGGGTGTTGAGCGGTGTGGTTGCCCAAGCGGCGCAGGCGGCGCACAGATCGTGGCTGGTCGCGCCCGCGCTGGGGTCGGCGGTCGCCGTGACGCCGCTGGAATGCGCCGCGGCGCATGTGTTGTTGGGCAAGCCTGCGTTGCGCGAAGCCGCGTTGCTGCAGGCTGTGTACGCACGGCTCGCCGAAGCTGCGGGCGATGCCGCCCGGCGTCCGGACGTCGACGAGCAGGCGCTCGCCGCGTTCGAGCGGACGACGCTGCCGCTCTGGCATCACTACGGCGTGGTGCCGCGCTGAAGAAAATCCGTCGAGCTACGAGGGCAGGGTGAGGCTGGCCCGAAGCCCGCCTTCGGCGCGGTTGGCGAGCGTCACTTCCCCGCCATGCGCGCGGGCGCAGGAACGTGCAATCGACAGACCCAGCCCCACGCCGCCCTGCGCATGATTGCGTGCAGGGTCTTGTTGGAAGAAGGGCTCGAACACACGGTCCAGCAGGCCGTTGGGCAAACCGGGACCGTCGTCGTCGATCTCGATGCGCAGCAGCCCGTCATGCGTGCGCAGTCGCACCCGGGCTCGCTGCCCATGGCGTACCGCGTTGTCGATCAGGTTGCCGACGGCGCGCTTGAGGCTGACGGGCCGGCCGCGGTAAAAGTGAGGCGGGTGTGCCTCGATCTGCACGTCGCGGCCCAGCGCACGATGCTCGGACACCACCTCGTCGAGCAGCGCCTGCAGGTCGGTGTCACGCGTCGCTTCGCTGGCCGCGTCGTCCTGCGCAAAGCGCAAGGTCTGTTCCACCATCTGCCGCATGTCGTCGAGCGTGCGCGTCATGGCGATGCGCGTAGGTTCGTCGTCGAGCATTTCGGCGCGCAGCCTGAGCGACGTGATCGGTGTGCGGAAGTCGTGGCTGATGGCCGCGAGGAGCACCGTGCGGTCGTCGATGAAGCGCGTGAGCTTTTCCTGCATCAGGTTGAATGCGGACGACACTTCGCGCGTTTCGTGTGGCCCCTGCAGCCGCAACGGCTCGATGCGCTCGCCCCGGCTGATGCGCTCGGCCGCGCGCGCCAGTGCCTTGAGCGGCTGCAGGGTCCGATAGACGAAGACCAGCACGATCACCAGCACCGGCAGTGTGCTGGCAGGCAACGAAAAGCGCAGCAACCGCCACCACTGGTAGCCTGCCAGCGGCCGCTGCAGGCTGTGCAGCCAGCGGCCGTCGGGCAGTTGCACGGCCATTTCCAGCTTGAAGATCGACCAGCCGAGTCGCGGGTCGAAGGTGCCGAACCAGTTGTCGCGCGGTGGCGTCAGCTCCACCCACGCTTCGTCGGCGCCCACCTGATCCAGCTGGAGTCCCAACTGGTGCAGCACACGCTCCTCTTCGCGCGTGACGTGGCTGTCGGCGGGTGGCGCGACATCGTCGATCCAGAAGCGCGCGCCTTCCGAACCCATGGCTTCGAGCAATTGCGGCACGTCCGATGGCGGAGACACCTGGATCACGCGGTAGGCAATGACCAGCCTTTCCAGTACCTGGTCGCGCGAAATCGGGTTCAACATTTCTGCGCTGAAGCGCAGCAGCACCACCCCGAGCAACTGGGTGGCGAGCAGCCCGATGAAGAGCAGGGCCACCAACTGGCCCGCCATGCTGCGCGGCCAGCGTCTCACGAGATCAGCGGATGCACGGTGGGGGTGAACAGGTAGCCGTTGCCCCAGGCCGTCTTGATCATGCCGGGCCGGCGGGGGTCGACTTCGAGCTTGCGGCGCAACCGGCTGACCTGCGTGTCCACACTGCGGTCGAAGACGCCGAGGTCGGCGTCGCGCTGGGTCAGGTCGAGCAGCCGTTCGCGGCTCAACACGGTTTGCGGATGCTGAACCAGCGCGGCCAGGAGCTGGTGTTCGGTTTCGCTGAGCGGCACGTCGCGGCCTTCGCTGTTGTGCAACTGCCGGCGCGTGATGTCGAGCACCCAGCCGTCGAACATGAAGCGGCTGGCCGCGGCACGCGGTGCCACCGAACGTCCGCGAGCGTTCCTGCGCAGCACGCCGCGAATGCGCGCGACCAGCTCGGGCGGGTCGAACGGCTTCACGACGTAGTCGTCGGCGCCGCTCTCCAGCCCGCGGACGCGATCGGCCGACGTCGCCATGGCGGTGAGGAAGATGATGGGCGTATCGAGCGCTTCGGTGACGTGCCGACACAGGCTGAGCCCGTCTTCGTCGGGCAGCATGATGTCCAGCACGATGAGGTCGAACGCGCTGTGCTGCAACAGATGGCGCATCTGCGCGGCGGTGGCGGCCGTGGTCACCTCCAGGCCGTGTCGCTCAAGATAGGCTGCCAGTGGGTCACGGATGTCCGCGTGGTCGTCGACCACCAGCACGCGTGGCAGCAGAGACGGGGCGCTGCTGCCACGCGTGGGTGAATCGGGGCGGGGCACAGCCGACATCAATGTGCCTTTCTATGGTCTGAATGAAATTGGTTCTCATTCAGATTATAGAAAATGGGGCAAGACCTTCGCATTCGTAACGGAATGCGAGCGCAGCGGCAGCGGCTACCGCTTGGGTCGCAACGTCACGATCAGCCGCGACGGCACCGTGCCGTCGATGTCGCGTGGCAGCTTTTCGGTCTTTTGCAACGCACGCAATGCCGCTTCGTCCCACGAGGGCAGGCCGCTCGACTTCACCAGTTGCGGATTGCCGACGATGGTGCCGTCGGGGGCCAGCTTGATGTCGAACTCGGCACCGGGATTGCCATTGACCATGTCCGCATCGGGATAGACCACGTTCGGCCGTACGGCCGCCGCCACCTTGCCGCCATAGCTGCCCGATGGGCCGGAGGACTTGGCCGCAGCACCTTCACCACCCGAACCGGCCATCGCCTGCATGCGCTTGAGCGTGGCGGCGCGGTCGGCCGCCGACTGGGCCGCGGCCTTGGCATCGGCGGCCTTCTTGGCGTCTGCCGCAGCCTGCGTCTTGGCGTCTGCGGCCTTCTTTGCATCGGCCGTGGCTTTGGCTTCGGCTGCCTTTTTAGCGTCCGCTTCCTTCTTCCTGGCAGCGTCCGCAGCGGCCTGGCGTGCTTCGGCGGCTTCCTTTTTCTTGGCGTCGGCTTGCGCCTTCTGCTGCGCTTCCTTGCGGTCGGCTTCTTCCTCGGCGCGGCGCTGGGCTTCCAGTTCCTTCTTCTGCTGGGCCGCTTTCTTGGCAGCTTCCTGTTGCTTGGCGAGTTTTTCCTGGCGGTCTTCCTCGATCTCGCGCTCGCGTTCCTTCTGCTCCTTGAGCTTTTTCTCGCGTTCGAGCGCGATGTCGGGCGCGCGCGGCACCGGTGTCGGATCGGGTGCCCTTACCTGAGGTGGGGGAGGGGGTGGCGGAGGAGGTGGCGGCGCAGGCGTTGGCGCCGGGGGTTCCGGCGTGGGCGGTGGCGGTGGTGCAGGCACCGGCGGCGGCGTAGGTTCGGGTGGTGCGGCACGGGGCGCGGCCTGCTGGACGTTGGTCGACCACAATTCGGCCTCCACGGCGTCCTGTTCGGTATCGCGCTTCCAGCTCACGCCCCAGGTCAGGGCCGCGATGAGCACCACGTGTGCGACCAGCGCCAGCGCGACGGCGCGCGCCGTGCCGCGCTGCGGCGGCGGGGCGAATTCGGGACGATCGGCTGCGAGCGACATGCCTTACTTGGCGCCCGAGGTCTGCACTGAGAGCCCGACCCGCTCGACACCGGCGCGCTTGAGCGCGTTCATGGCCTTGACGACCGTTTCGTATTTCACGGTCTTGTCGGCGCTGATGACCACCGGCCGGTCGGCGTCGCCGCCCTGGGCTGCGAGCACCACGGCGCCGATCTGGCCGAAGGGCACGTTGCTGCCACCGGAGCCGGTCGACGGGTCTTTTTTCACCTGGATCTCGTCATCGGTCTTGATGACGATCTCGATCGGCTTGTCGGGCTGCTTGTTGGCGCGGTCGACCGTGGGCAGGTTGATCACGCTGGGCGTGATGAGCGGTGCGGTGACCATGAAGATGATCAGCAGCACGAGCATGACGTCGATGAACGGGACCATGTTGATCTCGTTCATCGTGCGGCGGCCGCGGCCGCGGGAGGAAACGCCGGGCATGGGGTTCGGTCCGTTCTGGGTTCGCTCAGTGGCCGCCGGCCGGGGACTGCGGCACGGTGCCGGGTCGGGTCGACAGGTTGCGCTGAAGGATGTTGGAAAACTCTTCGGTGAAGGTTTCCAGGGCGATCGCGATCTTGTCGATTTCGCGGGCGAAGCGGTTGTAGCCGACCACCGCAGGAATGGCCGCGAACAGGCTGATGGCGGTGGCGACCAGCGCTTCGGCAATGCCCGGTGCCACGGTCGCCAGCGTCACCTGCGTCAACGATGCCAGGCCTGTGAAGGCGTGCATGATGCCCCAGACCGTGCCGAAGAGGCCGATGTAGGGCGACACCGAACCCACGGTGGCCAGGAAGGACAGGTTGTGCTCGGCCACGTCGAGTTCACGCTGGAAGCTCGCGCGCATGGCGCGGCGGGCGCCGTCGAGCAGGGTGTTGGGGTCGGACACCTGGCGCTCGCGCAGCTTCTGGTACTCGCGCATGCCGGAGGCAAAGATGCGTTCCATCGGGCCGGCCAGCTTGGCGTTCTGCGCGGCCGAGGCAAACAGCTCGTTCAGGCTGGTGCCCGACCAGAAGTCGCGTTCGAACTCGTCGTTGAGCGCGCGCATGCGCCGCAGCGCAAAGTGCTTGCGGATGATGGCGGCCCAGCTGGAAACGGAAATGCACACCAGCAGGAAAACGACGAGTTGCACCACGAAACTGGCGTGGAGCAGGAGGGTAATGATCGAGAGGTCTTGATTCATGGCTTGAGAGGTTGAGACATGGAGCTGCGATAGCCCTCGAGGGTTCCCGAAACTTGTGAAGGGATGCGTGCGGGCCGCAGCGTGGCGGCATTCACCCACCCGATGCGGATGGTGCCTTCGCACAGAACGAGCTCAGGCTGCGCCTTGGACAGCACGCGCTGCGCGATGATGATGGAGGCCGACCCCAGTTCGCGAAGTTCGGCCGTCACCAGCAGTTCGTCGTCCAGCCGGGCAGGCCGATGGTACTTGAGCTGGGTTTCGCTGACCACGAACATGCCGCCGGTCGACTCGCGCAGCGCCTGCTGGGCCACGCCCAGCGAGCGCAGCCATTCGGTGCGCGCGCGTTCCATGAACTTCAGGTAGTTCGCATAGAACACGATGCCGCCGGCATCGGTGTCTTCCCAGTAGATGCGAATCGGGTGCGCATAGCTCATGCTGCAAGCGCGCGCAGCCGCGCGATCGACTCTTCGAGGTGCGCCATCGAGCTCGCTGTCGAGAAGCGCACGAAGCGGCCGGTGTCGGCCACGCCGAAATCGCGCCCCGGCGTGATCGCGAGGTGTGCCCGCTTCATCACCTCGAAGGCGAAGTCCCAGCTGCCCGTGACGCCCAGCCGGGCCGCCAGGCTGCTGCAGTCGGCCCAGGCATAAAAGGCGCCGTCGGGCACGACCGGCACCTTCAGGCCAAGGGCGTCGAGCTGTGGAATGAACCAGTCGCGCCGCGCCTTGAATTCAGCACGCCGTCGTTCGTATTCGGTGATGCTCTCGGCCTCGAAGCAGGCCAACGCCGCGTACTGCGAAATGGTGCTCGCGCAGATGAACAGGTTTTGCGCCAGGCGCTCGACCACGGGCACGAGCGCTTCGGGCACCACCAGCCAGCCCAGGCGCCAGCCGGTCATGTTGAAGTACTTGCTGAAGCTGTTGATGCTGATGACCTGGTCGTCAATGGCCAAGGCCGTCTGGGCGAAGGCATCGTCGTACGAAAGGCCCAGATAGATCTCGTCGATCAGCGTGACGCCACCGCGCCGCGTCACCACCTCGTGGATGCGCCGGAGTTCGGCTGGCGCGATCGACGTGCCGGTTGGGTTGGAAGGCGACGCGAGCAGCACGCCGCGCGTCTTGTCGGTCCAGGCGGCCTCGACCTTGTCGGCGCTCAGCTGAAAGCGCTCTTCTGCCGTGGTCGGCACCAGCACCGCATTTCCGCCTGCAGCGGTCACGAAATGGCGGTTGCACGGGTAGCTCGGGTCGGGCAGCAGGATCTCGTCGCCGGCCTCGACCAGCGTCAGGCAGGCCAGTTGCAGCGCAGCCGACGCGCCGGCCGTGATGACGATGCGCCGCGCCGGGACGTCCACGCCGAAGCGCTGGCGGTACCAGGCGCTGATGCGCTCGCGCAATTCGGAGAGGCCGGTGGCCTGCGTGTATTGGGTGGCCCCGGCGCGCACCGCACGCACGGCAGCTTCCTGCACCAGCGGCGGGGCGGTGAAGTCGGGCTCGCCGATGTTCAGGAAAATCATCGGACGGTCGGTGTCGGCCACCTCGCGTGCCATGGCCTGGGCGGCCTTGGCGACCTCCATCACGTAGAAGGGTTCGATCTTCTCGGCGCGTTGGCTGATGCGCATGTTCAGGCGCGGGCCTTGCCGCTGGCGCGGTCGGCCTCGACCTCGACGCTGCGCAGCGTCGGCGCCAGGCCGTTGAGCACGGCGTTCACATATTTGTGGCCGTCGGTGCCGCCGAATTCCTTGGCCAGCTCGATGCATTCGTTGAGCACCACGCGCCATGGCACGTCCGCGCAGTGGCGGAACTCGTACACGCCGATCCACATCACCGCATGCTCGATCGGCGAAATTTCTTCCATCTTCCGGTCGAGCAGCGGGAGGATCAGCGCGTCGAGTTCGGACGCTTCGTTGATCGATCCATGCAGCAGGGCGTCGTAGTGCGCCGCGTCGGCCTTGTGGAATCCCGCCAGGTCGCGCGTGAAGTGGTCGATGTCGGTCGGGTCGTTGTGGCCGACCAGGTATTGGTAGAGCGCCTGCAGCGCGAATTCGCGCGCGCGGCTGCGGTTCGACTTGGCCGAGGCCTTGCGCGCACCGGTGCTGGTCAGGCCGGCGCGCGGTTGGCGCGGCGGCTTGCCGCTGGCAGTGACGGTGGGGGTGTCGGTGGTCGGGGTGGTTTCTTCGGTCATGACAGGGTGGCCAGGAGGCGCGCCATCTCGACGGCGACGCGGGCTGCATCGCGGCCCTTGTCGGTCTGGCGGGCCACGGCTTGCTCGAGGTTTTCGGTGGTGAGGATCGCGTTGGCGATGGGCAACTGGTAGTCGAGCGCGATGCGGCTGACGCTCGCGCCGGACTCGTTGGCGACCAGTTCGAAATGGTAGGTTTCACCGCGGATGATGCACCCGAGCGCGATCAGCGCATCGTAGCCGCCGCGCTCGGCCAGCGCCTGCAGCGCGACCGGCACTTCGAGTGCACCGGGTACGCGCACGTGATCGATGTCGGTGCTCGAAACACCCATGGCTTCGAGCTCGATCAGGCAGGCCGAAGCCAGCGCGTCGGTGATGTCGGCGTTGAAGCGCGCCTGGACGACGCCGATGCGCAGCCCCTGGCCGTCGAGTGGCGCTTCGGCGCCCTTGTTTGCGTGCAGCACGTGTCAGTCCTTGTGGATGTAGCCGGTGATTTCGATGCCGTAGCCGGCGGCCATGCTCGGCATGCGGCGGGGCGTGCCCAGCAACTGCATCTTGTGCACGCCGCATTCGCGCAGGATCTGCGCGCCCACGCCATAGCTGCGCAGGTCCATGCGGCCACGCTCGGGCGCCTGTGCGGGTCGTGCGGTGCCTTCAAACTGCGCGAGCAGCTCGCTGCCGGTCTCGCCGCAGTTCAGCAGCACGGCCACGCCGCGGCCTTCCTTGGCGATGTAGGCCAGGCTGGCGTCCAGGCCCCAGGAATGCAGCGAGCGGTTGACTTCGAGCGCATCGAGCACCGACAGCGGCTCGTGCACCCGGGCGACGATCGTGTCGTCGGCGCCCCAGCTGCCGCGCACCAGCGCCAGGTGCACGCCATGGCTGGGCTTGTCGCGGAAAGCGTGGGCGGTGAAGGTGCCCCAGGCCGTCTGGATCTCGCGCGTGCCGACCTTCTCGACCAGCGATTCGGTGTGGCTGCGGTGCTCGATGAGCGCAGCGATGGTGCCGATCTTCAGGCCGTGTTCGGCCGCGAAGATCTGCAGGTCGGGCAGGCGCGCCATCGTGCCGTCTTCGTTCATCACTTCGCAGATGACGGACGCCGGCGAGCAGCCGGCCATGGCGGCCAGGTCGCAACCGGCTTCGGTATGGCCCGCACGCATGAGCACGCCGCCGTCGACCGCCTGAAGCGGAAAGATGTGTCCGGGCTGCACCAGGTCGGCCGCCACGGCGTTCGACGCCACGGCCGCCTGAACCGTGCGGGCACGGTCGGCCGCCGAGATGCCGGTGGTCACGCCTTCGGCTGCCTCGATCGACACCGTGAAGGCGGTCGAGTGCTTGGCGCCGTTGCGCGAAACCATCGGTGGCAGGTTCAGACGCTCGCACATGTCGCGCGAGAGCGTCAGGCAGATCAGCCCGCGTGCATGACGCGCCATGAAGTTGATCGATTCGGCCGTGATGTGGTCGGCGGCGATGACGATGTCGCCCTCGTTCTCGCGGTCTTCCTCGTCCACCAGGATGAC
>Ga0247813_10003514_pt1 | contig 10040 bp, 11 predicted proteins | sample UWRJL169409C1_FD_180719 | JGI IMG/M metagenome (GOLD analysis project Ga0247813, IMG submission 180719) | Plant litter microbial communities from Arlington Agricultural Research Station in Wisconsin, United States - UWRJ-L169-409C-1 | ecosystem: Environmental > Terrestrial > Plant litter >... | reverse complement strand
GTGGAACCGCGGTGTGCCCGAGACGTGCCGTTAACTCACAGGCTAGCGCATTGGCTTGAGCGCCACTGCCCACTTTTGCAGTTCGGACAGCAATGTTGCCGTGCCGTTGACCATGCTTTCGTTCGGATTGAAAACGCCATCGTCGCCGATGAACTGACTATAGAACGGTGCTGGAACCGGCTGATTGATTGCCATTACGTTCTTGTTCCCGAGAAGCTGTCTTAATTCTTGGGACCCACGGAGACCACCAGAAATGCCTCCATAGCTGACGATGGCGGCTGGCTTATATGTCCACTCGTGGAAGAGGTACTGGATGGCGTTCACGAGGGACGCAGGGACGAAATAATCATACTCTGGCGTGACGAACAAAAACGCATCGGCCGAACTGACACTCTCGCTCCACCGCTTGGTGTGTTCGTGCTCGTATTTTCGCATTGACGGGTGGGCGGGCTCGTCCAGAAGCGGCAAATCAAAACTGGCGAGATCGACGAGTTCAACGTCGAACTTTCCGGAATCTTTCGCGAACTCATATACCCACTGTGCGACCGCTGGGCCGCCGCGCCCGGGACGAGTGCTTCCGATAATTACGTTGAGTTTCAAGCCCATTTGAACACCTTTCTGATGTAAGTGGCATGGTCGATTTCAAAGGCAAAACGCGAGTGGCATCAGAATGGCACTGCGTAGAAGCCGAGAGCTTCTTCTAGTTCCGTCTGCTCGTAATCGAAGTGTGAGCGAACGACCCTGGACAGCAGCGTGAATGTTTCCTGTGTGCGGGCGAACGTGTCCGGTCCCGGCTTATCCAACAAATCGGACACGGTCGTTGCGAGGGATTCCAGCAGCTCGTGGACTACCAAGTGCTCTTCGGTAAGGCGGGCGATGACTTGTTTCAGGCCATCGCCGCCGTTTGCGTTGAGGACTGGGAATATCTCGTTGTCCTCCGAGGTATGGTGGAAATCGAGAAACTGGCACTCCCGCCCACAGAGGTTGCCGAAGTGTCTGTAGTTGCCCATCAACTCCATTGAGTTTATTTGCGTCGCCAACTCGTTGACTTGGCGCTCCCCAGCCACGACACGTTCCATCATCGCTTGTGTCTCGTCGAGAGCCGCGAGATGCATGCCGTGGATCATCGCCAATTTCTTTCCCGCCGTACGATGAGCCGGCGTGGCTCCCGGAATTGGCGGTGCCTTGGGGCGTTTATTCTCGTCAAAAATGTCAAAAATGTTCATCAGTTGCGCTTCAACGGTTCGCGAAAATTGATCGCTCAAGTCTGCTAAGGGATGACGGGTTGGACATCTCGGCACCAAGTGTGTCACGTGATCTTACTTGATATCCTTTGAGAAGCGACCCGCACACTTGGAAGGTGGCCACCTGCTTTACCGACGCAGTGTCGCCTTACTCTACCTCGCGGAGGGCTGACGGAAGCAAGCCGTTGGGGAAATCTTGGTAAGACACAGGCCGCAGAAAGCGATAGATCGCCAAGGTCCCCACCGAAGTGGATCTTCCATCGGATGTCGCAGGGTAGGGGCCGCCGTGAACCATCGCCGGAGAAACTTCGACACCTGTACCGAAGCCATTCACCAGAAGCCTTCCCGCCAAAAGTTCCAGTGTGGGTATAAGGGGCTTTGCGATTTCGAGGTCACTGTCATCGAGTTGGAGCGCAAAGGTCAATTGCCCATCTAGTGACTCTACGACCGCTTCGAGTTCGGCAACATCCTTGCAACTGACCACAAGGCTCGCCGCACCGAAGATTTCCTCCTGGAGTTCGGGGTCGCTGAGTAGCGCGGAGCCGGTAGTCGAGAATAGTATGGCTTGGCCTTCTAGTTCTGTCCCCAGAAGGCCACGACCTACGACTCCGACGCAAGCTTTCGACTCCAGCCTGCTTGCACCGCGTTGAAAGGCGTCGCATATCCCGGCGGTCAACATCGTCTGAGCCGCCGCTTCCCCAATATGGGTGGAAGCGGTATCCAGGAATGTGCCAAGCCCTGGGCCATCGACAGCGAGTACCAAGCCTGGATTTGTACAAAATTGGCCGGCTCCGAGCGTCAGGGAGCCGATAAACTGCTTTGCGATTTCCGCGCCTCGGTTTGAAAGTGCTGCTGGGAACAAGATGACGGGGTTGACGCTGCTCATCTCTGCGAACACGGGAATGGGTCGCTTGCGTTTTGCGGCAATCTCCATAAGTGCAAGCCCGCCGCGTCTGGAGCCTGTGAAGCCCACGGCCCGGACACGGCTGTCGGCGACAAGGGTCTGCCCAATCTCGAACCCGGCGTCGAATAGGAGGCTGAACACGCCTGGGGCAAGTCCTGAGTCCGCAACGGCCTTTTGCACCGCTCTCCCTACCAGCTCGGATGTACCCGGATGTGCAGAGTGAGCTTTCACAATCACGGGGCACCCCGCTGCCAAAGCAGACGCCGTGTCGCCACCCGCGACCGAGAACGCCAAAGGAAAATTAGAGGAGCCAAACACCGCTACAGGACCCAGTGGTACGTTGCGAAGTCTTAGATCAGGCTTTGCCGAAGGCTTTCGGTCGGTGTCTGCGGGATCCAAACGCAGTTCCTGGAAACTCCCCTCGCGCACCTCGTCGGCGAATAGACGAAGCTGGAAAACCGTTCGCGCTCTCTCGCCCTCGATTCGAGCTTTTGGAAGCCCAGTTTCATCGCTCGCACGGTCAATCAGCGCGCTTCCGAGGTCCAGAATGTTTTCGGCTATACGATCAAGAAATTCGGCACGTTCCGCAAGCGATGTCTCGCGAAAACTATGGAAGGCATTCCATGAGTGCACCAAAGCCTGTTCGACGTCATCCGACAATGCGCTGTGAAAAGGCTCTCCAAGACGTTCGCCTGTTTTTGGTTTGATGGCAGAAAAGGCTTTGCCTTTGCCCGGATAGCTTTTGCCTCCAATTAACAGCTCACCTTTGACATGCATCACTTCATTCTCCGATATCAGTACCGACGATTTGGGTAGCCTCCAACTCGAAGGCAAGATCGAAGGAGGTCCAACTTGACATATCAGGCCTGACCAATCCGAAATTGGCGAAATTGGTCGCATTCGTAGGCGGGACCCTTCCCGCAATCCTTAGGCGCTCGTCACATGGACATATCGGCAATCTTCGAGACGATTTGTCCGAAATCGGCCGAGGCGCTGCTTGTGACCCACAGTGGGGTCAATATTTCTACGTCGATACAGCGTTTGCAGCCGAAACAGCCAGCACGGCTCACTGCAAGACCGACATAAGACTGGATCGTTCAAGACTGTCGCTATGCCGATGCGAGATGTAACGCCAGAACCACGGGTGTGGTTTGCATTACCGAGCCGCGCCAATATTGGCCAAGATCGGTTCCAAAAATGGAAGCACAAATGATCTCGGCTGATTCGATGCATGATAAAATACGATCCGTCGAAGCCGAGGCGTGGACAAGCATGTTTTCTGCCGCGCCGAAAAGTGTGAGGACGGAACTCGGAATGGGGACCTACAGGACGGCCGACGCGTCGTTTCTCGCATGCCGCCAAGTGCCTACGGTTCCATTCAATCGTGGATTCGCAATTGGGCCCAGTTGGTCATCCGATCACACTCAGGTTGTCGAAGGTATCCATTGGCTCCAGCAGCATGCTGCGGACGGCTGGGTGTTACAGGTCGATGAAGAGCGGTTTGCAGCAAGTGCTGACGTTCTCGGCCAGAATGGTATTACGCAGTCGCTCCAGGGATGGGTGAAATTGGCGACCGGAGTAAACGCCCGAGGGAAGCCCAACGATGCGCTAGTTCGAGCCGTTGGCGGTGAGGAGGGATCACATGTCTTTGCGAGTTTGATTATTCAAGGGTTCGGGTTCCCGCGCTCGACCTTTGAGTGGTTCCGCAATCTTCCTCTTCACGAAGGGTGGACCTGCTACGTTGCCTATGACGAAGGAGTACCGTGCGCTGCGGGAGCACTGTTTGTATCTGGGGCAACTGCTTGGTTTGGAGTGGACACGACGATTCCGGCCTACAGGGGAAAGGGCCTTCAGCAAGCTATAATCGCGCGGCGGCTGCACGATGCGTCAGCACGGGGCGTAATATTTGCGATGGCTGAGACCGGACGATCGGCCCACTCTAGCGATCCGGATGGGCCGAGCTTCCGCAACTACAAACGGCTAGGCTTTGAAGTTCAGCATTATTCAACGAATTTCGTCCGCGACACGTAGACGACCGCCGACGGGGGAGCTGTGTTGTCGCGTTCTTTTCCTGCGAGGCTCTCTGACGTGTCATGGAAGATGATAAGGGGTGACGAGGGAAATCAGTTGGGCGGTGTGCGGTAGCCCGGCCGGGGTAAAACCCGACGGCCCCGGTGGAGGTGGAAGCAGGTTCTCTGAACAACATCGCCCAGGCATCTGGGCAGAAGCACGACTGATCGAGTGATTGTTTGCTCGTAAGCCTGCATATCGACAGCGACCGTTAGCGTCTTAGTCGCCTGCGCGGCGGAGATTTAATGGATGGCCTATCTGAATTTCCCGCTTGAGCTGAGTGGGAAGAAGGCAACCCTTATGGTTTTTCACTCGTGTCGAGTTGGCCTTCTTGCGCCTTGTAGAAATATTGGCTTGCAACAAGCCATCCTTTGAGCGGCCGCAGCGGTGGGATGCAAGTGAGAAGCATGAAGGGCCCTGTGATAAACACCTGAGCCCAGATCGAAGCCTCGTGCGCCACTTCCAGCCAGACAGCCAATAGTACACTCGGCACGCAGGCGAAGCAGATTACGAAGAAAGCTGGGCCATCGGCTGGATCGGCAAAAGAATAGTCCAGATTGCAGACCTCACATGATTTCCTCAATGTGAGGAAGCCATCGAACAGGTGACCCTGTCCGCATCGAGGGCACAGACCTCTGAGCCCGGTTTTCATTGGCGCAAGCGGCGGGTAGTCAGTGGCCATGTCGATTGTCTCCTCGGATCAAACTCTTACTGTCAGAGGCGCTGTCCGTTCAGAGGATTTCGCCCCCGCGCCTGCAGACAGGATCTTGGCGGTTCGGAGCACTAATGCTTCCCAACCTGCAGCGTCGATGTTGTCCGACGCATTCATCTGGGCGATAAGAGGGTCGTCGAGAAGCTCGGCGATTGTTAAGTGCGAACGGTACATCGTGTTCTCCTTGCTGGCGCTTTGATAGCGAACAGGACCACCGATTAATTGTCTAAAAGAGGCTTCTAGCGTCTGTAGAGTTGTAAACGTCAATGCGGTTATCCGCAGGTTAGCATGGTCGTGGAGTCCATAAGCGCCTATTCCAGAAGGGATTGCCTGCTGGCTAGCAGCTTCGGGGCGCTTGTAATGCAAATCGAGCTCAGCGTTCAGGCGGGGCGGGCTGCCCTGGTTGCTGGTAATCCCACGCCATGGTCTTGCCGCCGCTTGTGGCGACCGAAATATTATATAGTTGTTCCGAGTTAGTGATAAGCCTCACTCGTGGAAGCCCAACTTTAGGACGTAATCGTGAGTGAAATCCTTGCCGATCCTCTCACGCAGTTCCTAGCCCTTGTGGTCCTCCGGGCCGCAGCACGGATATTGTCCCCAGAGAGTGGGCTCAGTCGTCTGATTTTCAATATTATCTTTTTTTCCGCTCTGACTGCGATGCTTTTTTACCATGGCATCCCGCCGTACCTGCGCGACGATAATCAACCGGACGTGTCAGAAGTTGTCAGTCGAGGACTACTGAAGACGATCTGGTGGATAGGCGGAGCGATGGTTCTCGCCAGCTCGGTACGTATGTTTCTCATATTCGAGCGGAAGCCGCGGGAGGGGAGGCTCCTTCAGGATCTGGTCGTTGCTCTGATCTATCTCAGCGCGGCACTGTGCGTGGTGGCGTATGTTTTCAGACTTCCGGTTGGGACAATTATCGCGACTTCCGGCGTTTTCGCGATTGTCCTCGGTTTAGCGCTTCAGAGTACCTTAAACGACGTCTTCTCCGGGATTGCCCTTAATCTTGGACGGCCCCTCTCAGTGGGAGACTGGATTTTTTTAGACGACAATGTCCAAGGCCGTGTTGTTGAAACCAACTGGAGGTCAACGCAGCTTCTGAGCGCAACGAATGATTTGATAGTGGTTCCAAACAGCCTCCTGGCAAAGAGCCGTATTACAAATCTTAGCGGGCCAGACGACACACACGGCGCGACGCTTAGAGTCCGGTTGGTCCCCACACGGCCCCCAAGAGCTCTCCTTGATGCGATGGAGAAGGCCTTGCTCAGCAGTAATGCCGTCCTGAAGATACCCACGCCGTCTGCATCTATTGTCAGTGTCGACAGAGATGCGGTCGAATTTGAATTGGCTTTCCGGGTGAGCGATGTCTCCAAAGTTGGCTCAGCACGAAATGAGCTTTTCGATTTGGTTTATCGACATGTCGAGGCGGGAGGACTGCAATTCTCGGGAGCCGCCGGCTCTGTACAGGTTATCGCCGACAAAGCGGCGGACGAGGACCGGAAACCTAAACGGCCGACTTCTGCACTCCGCCTAATGGATTCCATTGCTCTGTTCGCGGGGCTAACCGATACCGAAAAGGAAGACATCGCATCAAACATGGTAAAGTTGTCGTATAGAAAGGGCGACATCATCGCCCATCGTGAAACTGCCTTGACCTCACTCATGATCGTCAGAAGCGGGGTCGTTGCGTTGGAGGAGGCTAACGCGGACGGATATATCGAGCTAGGAAGGCTCGCACCCGGTGACTTTTTTGGCGAGCGGGGCGTTCTCTTGGGCGCGCTTGAGCTTGCCGATGTACGAGCTCTAACGGCCGTCGTGATATACGAGATACCTAAGCAGCAACTTGCCGTTGTCCTCAGGGAGCGCCCGATGATAGCGGAGGAGTTAGCTCTACTGCTATCTGCGAGGTCGAAGGCAGAGCAAGCGCTGCATGGGCAGGGACACGGCGACGGGAGCGCACATTCGTCGGTATTGTCGGGTAGAATTCGGCAGTTCTTCCACCTCTCGTCAGTATGATGTTTCCAATGGCCGTTGAAGCCATGAAGGCCGGAGCGATCGATTTTATTGAAAAGCCGTTCGAAGATACCGTCATCATCGATGCTATACGCCGCGCTGCCGACCAACTCCACGACAAGAAAGTGGCGACCGATCCGGTCGAGGATGTGCGCGAGCGGCTTTCCACGTTGAGCGACCGCGACTTCAGGTGCTTTCGGCCGTCGTTGCCGGGCTGCCGAACAAGTCGATCGCGTATGACCTCGACATTAGCCCCCGGACCGCCGAAGTTCATCGGTCGAACGTCATGGCAAAAATGAAGGCGAAAAGTCTTCCCGGGCTCGTCAGGATGGCGCTTGCAGCAGGATTTGGATCCGCATGAAGATTTTTTTGATAGTTCAATTGATTTAAAACAAGGCATCTTTCGTTGGTTGCGAGCAACCTAACTATTTGCAGCAGGCTTCCCCGGCTGCGGGTAACGGAAGATCGACTTGCAAATGCCTCAGACCATCGTCGCGATCGCAACTGACGACGCCCTGCTGCGTTCGCTGGAGTTCGCGCTTGGCGTGGAGGGGTACCTGGTTCACCCTTACGGATCGTGGCAGGCTGCTCGCGAATTGATGGCCGCTTCTCTCTGCGTGATTGTGGATGTAGACATCTGCCGCAAGGACCCGGACGCAAGGCGTTCATTGTTGGACCCGACAAGCCGCATCGTCATGCTTACTGACGGAATGCCGTCACCGAACGTCTCAGCTAGCGCCCGCCTAATTTCGAAGCCGCTGGAAGGCGCTGATATCGTCGAGGGGGTCAGCCATTTCCGGCGCGTGCGTACGTAGATACCCTTAGTGGTACAAACGAATTTCGCCGATCCGCTATCTCCCCCATAGTTTCCCCAACAAACAGAAGGGGACACGATAATGTTCGCAGGCACACACACCCAAACTCATCATCGTTCCGGCCCCGCGATCAACTCAGGCGCAGTGCCATTCCTTTCGCGCGTCAGGCCGATCAGCCTATTCGCACCGGACGGCGAGATCTATGCACAGGGCGAAACCGCAGATGCCCTTTACCGGGTCGAGTTCGGGGCGGTGCGCGTTTATCGCCTTCATACAGATGGCCGTCGCCAGATCGTGGCATTCTATCTCGCCGGCGAGACGTTTGGACTTGAGGCGGGCCGAACGCATAGTTTTTTTGCTGAAGCAACCGTGCACACTGGGTTGGCAAGGTTCTCAAGCTTTGCAGGAGAGGTGGTGACGCAGGAACTGATGACACTTGCCCTTCAGAGTATGCTGCATGCTCAGGAACACATTCTGGTGGTCAGCCGTCAAAGTGCCATTGAAAAGCTTGGAGCGTTTCTTCTGGACGTCGCGGAACGTCAGGGTGACCTGGAGCACATCGATTTGCAGATGACTCGGGTCGACATCGGCGAGTATCTCGGCATGACTATTGAAACCGTGTCCCGCAGTTTTTCCAAGCTTCGTGACGAAGGAATTTTACGACTTCACGGTGCCAAGTCGGTGGAAATCCTCCAGCCCGCGAAGCTTGCACTCCTTTGCAAATAAGGCTTGCCAAGGCAATTCAGACTTGTGTTTGATCCCTGTCAAAGACCACCTCGTTGATTTCTGATCATCTGACGTAAGCGCGACAGGCGTGTGAGGGGTGCGTAATGATGAACGATCTGAATCTGCGAAAACTGGTCCTGGCAACGCTCGAGCGCTTGCCGCTTATTGTCCCTTCTGATATCGGCGTCGCCGTCCATCAAGGTGTTGTCATACTGACAGGTCATGTGAGGGATGCGAGTCACAAGGCAATAATTGAATTTGCGGTGCTGAACCTTCCTGAGGTTAGAGGACTGGCTCAAAAGATACATGTGTTCGCTGATGTTGAATTCCTCGACACCGACGAGGAAATCGCCAGCAGGTTGATCCGGATGATCGAATGGAACATCTCGAAGCCTGAAAGAGACGTTCGGGTGCGGGTTGAGGACAGATGGGTCACCCTCACGGGGCACGTTGGCTGCCGAGAGGATGTCGACAGAGCTGAGCAATTTGCAAAGGTTATCCGTGGGTGTGCCGGGTTCCACAACCACCTAGTGGTGTCGTCCTCTAGGGAGATGAAAGAAACCCCGCTTGAAAGCGCGGCATAACGCAACGTCTCGGTTGGCGATGCGCGCGGTGGCAAAGTCGTCCAGATCGCCACCCAATTTCAGTTCTAGCCATATTAAGGCCTGTCAGTGGCCTTCTGCAGATTCATTGCGGTCTGCAGGTATTGTCACGACATACGGAAGAATGGGTGAAATGGCCGCAGTCGCTTATAGAGACGTCGCATCCGCTTCGGACTTTATGTGACGAATGGTGCGCAGCTCATCATATTGCCCTTCATGCCCTTCATGCCCTTCATGCCCTTCATGACCTTCGTGCTGTACGGGCTTTTTCAGACCTAGTTTCGCGGCATGAATTTGGTATTCGCGACGGAAGGCTGCGCGAAATGCTGGAACTCAGCTAATTATTGATCTCGATCAAATCGCAAAAAACTATTTCGTGAATATTGCCGTCCTACCAGCAAGCGATGAAACCAGGATGGCCTTGCGATGAACGACCGACCGGATGCGTATAATTCGGATGTTCCAGTTCTCTGCGTCGCATGCGAGGCCCGAAATCGCGGCGTATGCAGTGCACTCGATGCCGCCCAGCTCGTGGCACTAGCAAAGACCTCGACGAAAAGGCGGCTGGAGACCGGCGCGGAGCTGGTTGGAGACGCGGAGACTGTCGAGGGGTACTCCAATATCCTTTCCGGTGTGGTCAAACTGATAAAAGGCTTGCCAGATGGCCGCGAACAGATCGTTGGCCTGCAGTTTGCTCCGGACTTCCTGGGGCGTCCTTTTCAAGATGAAAGCGTGATTTCCGCGCAAGCTGCCACGAATGTGGTTTTATGCTCGTTTCCGAAAAGGGCGGTCGAGGCATTGATAAAGCAATCACCACAGCTTGAGCATAGCTTACTGAAACAGGCTTTGCGCGAACTTGACGAGGCTAGGGATTGGATGCTGACACTTGGCAGGAAAAATGCGCTTGAAAGGGTCGCTAGCTATCTGTTGCTCATCGCCAACTACATCTAT
>Ga0247813_10003513_pt1 | contig 10042 bp, 8 predicted proteins | sample UWRJL169409C1_FD_180719 | JGI IMG/M metagenome (GOLD analysis project Ga0247813, IMG submission 180719) | Plant litter microbial communities from Arlington Agricultural Research Station in Wisconsin, United States - UWRJ-L169-409C-1 | ecosystem: Environmental > Terrestrial > Plant litter >... | reverse complement strand
ACGTGGGAGTAAAGGCTGGCTGGCTGCACGCCGAGTTCGCGGGCCAGCGCCGACACCGTGACGGCGTCGTAGCCGCTTCGGTCGGCGAGGTCGGCGGCGGCGGAGACGACGCTCGTGCTGGTGAGGTTCTGGCGTGGCATCCGATCAACCTACACCCTGTAGGTTGTGGACTACAAGGCGTAGGGAATTTGCTTTTCCGCCCGGCATGGCAGCCACGGATGCGGCGGAGCAACCCTGTATCGTAATGATGCCGATCCACGATCCAGGGCCGGCACGGGGCGGTAGCTCAGCTGGTTAGAGCAGCGGACTCATAATCCGTCGGTCACGGGTTCAAGTCCCGTCCGCCCTACTTGGATGATGGCGTGACCGGGGTTTCTTGTCCAACCGAAAGACTAGAATCCACGAGTTCGCCGCTTACTCGGAATAATGTGGCAGTTTCGTGAGCTTCGTGTGAATTCTCTTCGATCCAGCAGGGGCGACCTCGGACACCTAGGCGTCATGGATACTGAACGCCCCTCCGGTCTGGGTCTCGAGCCCATTCTGACTACGCGCGTGTCGTCGGCTGGCTCGACGTGAAAGCGCAGGCTTCTACGCTCTGCGCGCCGACGGCCGTGCGCCTGCTGAAAGGCGTCAACGAGGAGCCGGGCAGCGGCTTGCGGCCGTGATCGGACGCCCTCAAACCCCACCTGCTCTGCGGTTTCAGTGACGCGCCAACCGACCAGCACAGGCTCGTGGCGCTGATAGCGTTCCAGCGCTGTGTTGAATTGTCGGATTATGCCGATAGCAACGGGGTCAAGTATTGGCACGCACGATTATGGAACATTGACCCGCTGCGGAAGCGGGCCAACAAGCTTGGCTGACTGGACCGAGAGTGATGATCGCGAAGTCTCGCCGCGCGCGCTGTATCAGCGTGTCGCATGAGGAAAATTCTCGAACTGGTGGAGGATGCGAACATCCCAAACACTGGAGAACGCGTGGACGCCGAAGAAGTTCTGACTAAAGCCTGGGCAGCCGTAGAAGCTTCCGGAGTCCCGAAGGAGCTCTACGAGCTCGCTTTCAAAGAAGCAGTTGGCTTGCTCTCCAAGACGGTGATGGCGCAGCCAGTTTCACGCGCAGAGTATTTAGTGCCGAAGCAGGGGAGCTCGTCAGAACAGGGCCTGGCGGATAACCAACCTGCGGACCAGTCACCCTCCGTACAGCACTTCGCCAACGAATCAGGAATCCCGGTCGGCGAGCTTGAGGAGGTCTTCTATTTCGATCCAGACGGGACGCCGCATCTGAACGTGGCTGGACGCAAACTTGGTGAGTCAACCGCTTCGAAGGCGAAAGCCGTCGCAACGGCACTAGCAGCCGCTTACCACTTCTCGCACGACGACCCGCAGGTCGCCGTCGATGTCATCAAGAGCGAATGCGAGCGCCTGAAGTGCTACGACAAAAAGAACTTCTGGGCACACATGGGTGCGTCTCCTGCGACCGTCCTTTCTGGAGCAGGCAGCACACGCGTGCTAAAGGTGAAGTCGAGTGAGATTGCCGCCGCGCTGCGCACCGTGGTAAATAGTGCGCGGGGCACGAAGGAATAGTTCAAGTGCTGAAGGTGCTTGACCTATCCGCAGTCGAAGAAGGTTTCGTTAACGCCGGTGTACCGGGCGAATTGGCCCGAGAGCTCTTGGACGCATTTGTAGAAGCAAAGCGTAGATTCCACCTCGGAGACTTTCGACCCAACGCGGTCGAGGGCGGGCGCTTTTCAGAAGCTGCGTTACGCATTCTCGAATGGCAAACTACAGGCGTGTACACGCTGCTTTCGAACCCGAAGTTCAAAGCGGACTCTGTAATCACTTCGTTGGGACAGCTCGCCGCAGGGTCGTTCCCTGAAAGCGTTCGCCTACATCTACCTCGTGCACTTCGGGTTATCTATGACATTCGCAACAAACGAAACACTGCGCATCTCAGCGACGGAATTGATCCGAACATCCAAGATGCCACCGTCGTGGTTTCCGTCCTCGACTGGGTTCTCGCTGAGTTTGTGAGACTTTTCCATAGCGTGTCTGCTTCAGACGCTCAGCAGACAATCGACGCGCTTGTTCGTCGGGAAGTACCGATGATTCAAGTCTTCGACGGCAAACCTCGTGTGCTGAAGACTTTGTCCCAAGCCGAGCACGTATTGGTACTCCTCTACTGGTGGGGCGATCGACCGTTGGATCGTAAGACACTTTCATCGTGGCTGACTCCATCCATGCGCCGAAACCCAGGTCGGGTGCTATCGGCTCTTCACGCGGATTTCGCTGTGACGCTCACGGAGACAGCAGTGCATATCACTCAGGTCGGTATGCGACGCGTCGAAGATGAAAAGTTGATCGCCCCGCTCTGATCTGGAAACCAATTGATATTTCGCGGTTCCCGCTTCGTTTCGACTGAGGCTGGCCGGCGAGCTTCAGCCGCCCGTCGCACTCTCCACGTCGGGGAATGACGCGGGGACGTATCCGCCGCGTGCTTGTTCACCACGCACCAACTCGCCCTCTCCGGTCTCGGCACTGCCGAGTACGCCCCACGGATCCACAATGCGGATCTCGTGGCCATCGAGATGAAGCCGACGGATGCCCTCGAGCAGTACGCGCCTAGCGATGTCATTGGCGCGGTGGACTCGATCCAGGTCGACAACGACGGGTAGATCTCCGACGGGCTCCTCCTCGAAGCCGCGCATGACGCGCTCGGCCTCGATGAAGTGAAGGTCACCCATGATCTCGTGCACCGCAGCACCGCCGCGCTCGTATCGTCGCCATACCGGGATTCCGGACACCGTCGCTGCCATGAGGTGCAGGCCGAGGTCGTGGTTCATCCGCTCGAACATGCGCACGCCGCGTGTGCTGTTCCCGTGGGTGTCGAGTCGCGGCGAGAACGCTGCGATGCCCACCTGGCTGGGCAGCACTCCCATCAGGCCGCCGGCGACACCGCTCTTGGCCGGGATCCCGACCGATGTGAGCCAGTCACCCGCCGAGTTGTACATGCCACAGGTCGCCATCACGCTCAGGATCTGCCGGTTGGTCGCGGGCTCGATGATCTGATCGCCTTCGGGCGTCATGCCCCCAGCGGCGAGCACCGATGCCATCCGGGCAAGATCGCGAACCGTCACCAGGACCGAGCACTGCCGGGTGTAGCCGCGCACGATGTCGGCCGGATCCCCGTCGAGGGTACCCACCGTGCGCAGCATGTACGCGAGCGCCATGTTGCGGTCGGCGGCGGACAGCTCGGATTCGAACACGTCCTCAGCGATCGACAGCTGACGACCCGCGAGGCGGCTGTAGAACTCGAGGATGCGCTCGACCCGAACATCGGCGTCTGCGCCGCGGACAAGCGCGTGTGCCGAGATCGCTCCCGCGTTGATCATCGGGTTTCTCGGCCTTCCCGTGTCGGGGTCGAGCGAGATCTCGTTGAACGCGTCACCGGAGGGCTCGACGTCGATGTGGTCGAGCACCACGTCCATCCCCTGGTCGGCGATCGCGAGTGCGTAGGTGAATGGTTTGGAGATGGACTGGATCGTGAACTCGACGTCGGCATCGCCAGCCGCGTAGATCTCGCCGTCAAGCGTCGCGATCGCGACGGCGAGCCGGTCGGGGTTGGCCTGCGCGAGTTCGGGGATATACCCGGCGACCTCTCCGGCATCCTCTCCACACGAGTCGATCAGCAGGTCGAGGTAGTCAGTCATGGGCGTCTGCATGGTCGCCATGCTGTCACAAACCTCGTGGCAGTCAGCTCTTCCCCCGAGCCGGGTGTGAACCGGTGACAGCGCATGAGGTCAGTTCTCGACGTCTGCTAATTTGAGGCGGAAGTGATCGAACGACTCGTCTGGGGCGACAGTGTGACCACATCCGACCGAAGTGCCACCCGATCGCGAGCCACCGCGGCAGCCTCCGCCGACGCGGCCGACGGACGCCGAGCGCGGCAGCGTGCCCCACGTCGAGGTGCCGCGCACTGGGATCCGGCCGTTCGCCAAGTGTCTGCCCTGCAGCGACTGCGCGCGCAGGAAGCGGTTCGCGACCCGCAGCTGCTCCCCCTGCGTTACGCGCGTATGGCATCATCCGCTTGGGCGTATCTGCGAGGAGCTGCAGCCGTCATGGCCGCAGATCTTGCCTCCGCGCCGCATTCTGGGTTGCAGGTACAGATGTGTGGCGACGCACACATCCTCAATTTCGGGCTGTGGGCATCGCCGGAGCGCCAGCTGCTCTTCGACGCCCGCGATTTCGACGAGACTCTTCCCGGCCCCTTCGAGTGGGATCTCAAGCGTCTCGCGACGAGCATCTACGTGATCGCCGACTCCGAGGGCGTCCCCGTCTCGTCGGCATCCGCAGCAGCCCACGCCGCGATCGAGTCATACCGGGTCGCGATGGCTCGCTACTCGGAGATGGGCGAACTCGACGTCTGGTACGACCACATCACCTCTGAGGTGCCCCTCGCCTCCCTCTCCTCGACCTTCAAGAAGGATATGGCTCGCACGATCGCGAAGGAATCGAGGAACCGGTCACACGAGGGAGTCGCGCGCAAGTTGCTCGTCGAAGAGAACGGGCACAAGCGCATCTCGCTGGAGCCGCTGAAGCGGCTGGCGGAGAGCGTTCCCGAAGAGGATCGCGCACGAGGCTACGAGCAGCTGTTCGACACGTACCTCGCGTCGATTCCCGTTCACCTGCAACGCCTTGTCCAGCGTTTCGAGCTCGTCGAAACCGTCCAGCAGGTCGTCGGGGTCGGTAGCGTCGGAATGCGGGTGTGGCTGCATCTGATGGAAGGCGACAGCGGCCGCCAGCCGGTCTTCTTCCAGGCGAAGCAGGCCACCGCTTCGGTGTACGAGGAGTTCCTCGGCCCCAGTGAGTTCGAGAACTCCGGCCAACGGGTCGTTGTGGGCCAACGCCTCCTGCAGTCAGCCAGCGACATCTTCCTGGGCCACATGCGCTTCAACAACGAGGACTACTACGCCCGGCAGTTCCGCGACATGAAGATCATCCCCAACGGGCCGCAAGTCGCTGGATGCTTGCCGCAGTTCGCTGCCGTCTGCGGACAGGCGCTCGCGAAGGCGCACGCCAGAAGCGGTGACCCCCAGGCGATCGCCGGCTACATCGGCGAGGGCACGGCCTTCACCGCCGGGATTGACGGCTTCGCGAAAGCGTATGCCAGGCAGACTCACGACGATCACGCTGCGCTGCGAGAATCGATCGGCTCGGGAGCCGTCATCGCGGCCGAGAGAGCCTGGTAGGCACGGTCCGTCTGCGTTCTCCCCAGGCGCGGTTGCGTGTACTCGCAGCCCCGCGTCGTTGTCAGTCCGCCTGCTGGCCGCGCTCCGCCGGGTTGTTCTGGAACCGGGTGCCCACAGCGACGAGGAACCCGCCGCCCGCGAGGACGCCGATCGTCAGAGCGAGGGGCGGGAACAGCCCGTAGGTGGCCGCCCAGTATCCGAGCCAGATACCGGCAAGGAGATTCAGGCTCGCCCAGACGACGTTCTCGCCAGCGGAGGCTGGAATGCGCCACGGGACGCGATGCAGATATCCGGCACTCCCCCGCGTCAGGTGGGGAATCGCGTTGGCGATGAAGACGCTCGCCAGCGCCGCGATGAGGTACCCGATAACGATCATGGCCGGCTCCTTGGTGTGGTGGGGGTGACTCTAGCTGGCACGGGCGGCCAGCTCCTCGATGTCGTCGACACCCGCGGCGGCGGCGTCACGGCGACGCTGACGGAGAGACGGGGCGAGGAGGGCGGCCAGAATGGCGAGAACTCCGACGCCGGCCGACACCCAGAATCCGATGGTGAACGCCTCGTCGGTCGGTGCGCCCTGTGCAGAGACGTTCGACGAGATCAGGGCGGCGATCACGGCGGTGCCGATGCTGCTTCCGATGGTACGCAGCACGGTGTTCGCGCTGATCGCCTCGCCGGTCTGCGTCACGGGAACGCTTTCGACAATGGCGTTGGATGTCGCGGCCAGGGCCATTCCGATGCCGATACCGGTGAGCACTCCCGAGACCAGGATCTGCCAAGTCTCGGAGTGACCGAGTGCCGGGATGACGAACGCGACGGCGACAGCGACGCCACCGACGAGCATGGGGATCTTCGGGCCGATGCGGCGGATGAGTGCACCGGCGACGACACCGGAGATGACCATGGCAACAACGGTCGGCAGCAGGTAGATACCCGCTTCACTCACGGTCTTGCCGAAGCCATAACCGAGAACGGTCGGCAACTGCAGCAGCGTGGGGACGAGAATGAACGTGCCGAACATCGCGAAGCCGAAGGCGAGCGCGACCACGTGCGCAGTCCAGACACCGCGGTGGCGGAAGAGGCGGACATCGATCAGCGGTTCAGCGACTCGCAGTTCTACGAAGACAAAGCCGACAAGGGCGACGGCGCCGAGGGCCAGCAGGCCGATGGTCTTGGCATCGCCCCATCCCCAGTTCTGCCCCTCGCTGATGGCGAGCAGCAGCGAGACGAGGCCGACGGAGAGGATTGCCGTGCCCACGAAGTCGAGTCGGCCGGGCTTGCGAACGGCCGACTCCTTCATACCGAAAATCGCTCCGAGCAGGGCGATCGCGACAAGGATCGCGGGCAGCCAGAACAGCCAGTGCCACGAGAGCGTCTCGACAATGGGTCCGGCCGCGACGATACCGATGCCGGCGCCGATTCCGAAGATCGCAGAGAGCAGGCCAATCGTGACGCTGACGCGCTCCTTGGGCAGCTCGTCACGGACGATCCCGATGGAGAGCGGCATCACCGCACCGGCGGCACCCTGGAGGATTCGACCGATCACCAGCACACCCAGCGTCGGCGCGAGCGCGGCGACGACGGTGCCCAGAAGCAGCAGCGAGAGCACGATGATCAGAACCTTGCGCTTGCCCACCATGTCGCCGAGGCGGCCGAGAATCGGCGTCAGCACGGCGGCGGCGAGCAGGTAGGCGGTGAGCACCCAGCTGGCGTCACTGGTCGCGACCCCAAGGTCCTGGCCGATCGTTCCCAGCGCGGGTGCGACGAGCGACTGCAGCACAGCGAACGAGAGACCACCCAGAGACAGGTACAGGATGATGCCGGTGCCACCCTTGCGCGGAGCGTCCGAGCTGGACGTGGCGTGAGTAGGCACAGAACCCGTTGCGGGTTTCTGAAGGGTGGCAGACAAAGCTCTCCTCGACATGTAAACAGATGATGACTTATCGAGTATATGCAGGATCGGCCGCTTGTCAACGAGCGTTTACTACGTCGGGGCTCCTTAGTACACTGAGTGCGGGAGGTGGGTCATGAGCAACGAGACACCGGGGTCAGCACAGGGCCTCACCATGTCGACCGAGGACGCCGACGGCGATCTGGTTCGGTCGGGGCGCGATGCGGCAGCGACCAGGCGCGCCCTGGTGCGCGCAGCGCGCCGGCGTTTCGCAACAGACGGGTACCGCGCAACGACAGTTCGGGATATCGCCGCCGACGCCGGGGTGAATGTCGCGCTCATCAACCGATACTTCGCGTCGAAGGAAGGTCTCTTCGAGGCCTGCATGCTGCGCACCTCGGACGAGCTGGACACGGAATCGCCGAACCTCTCTCTGCACCTCTCCGACGTCATCGCGCGACTGATCGGCCATGTGATCAACGCACCGAACGGTGACGATCCGCTTCAGCTTTTGCTCCTCCTGCGCTCCTCCGGCGACGAGAACGCCGACCGGATCCGTCGCACCACCCTCGAGCACTTCACGCGAAAGCTCGCAGCGCGTGCGGGGTGGACCCCGGATGACCCGGCCACCGAGCCCATTCTGCTCCGCGCGCAGATCGCCATCGCAACGATGCTCGGGATGGTGATGCTGCGCACCTCTGCCGCAGTGGAACCGATGGCGTCGGCGGATTCTGACGATCTCACCGGGCCGCTCAAGCAGGTCCTCGAAGCACTGCTCGCTGAGCCCGGCCGCTAGCCGTTCGATTGCCCGGACCGGCGACGCTCGCCCGACGAGCGGTTGTCGGCAGGGCCGCAGCGACCTGCACCCTGAGGGCGTCGAGATCGAGGGATGACCGGCAGCCACCGCGATGACCCCACTGTCGAATGCATGGAGTGCCCCAGCGTCAGTGGCGATGGCACCATGAGCTTGTCGAATAGTTGATGATACGATCAGAAGTGAAATCGCGATCAATATTGTCGACACGCGTCGATCGAATCAGAGAGTGACCATGACGCCCAAGCCCGATCCTGCCGGGAACACACCCGCCGGCCCGTCCCGCCGAACCATCATCAAGAACATCGGCTTCACCACTCTGGGACTGGGCGTCGTCGCCGCATCGGGCGGGCCCGTACTGTCCAGCCTCGCGGGGCAACGCCTACCCGACAGGTCCTCCACCTCCGGGGCCGGCCCTCTGCGCATCGATCACGTGACGGTCATCGACCCGCGCGACGGAAGCGCACGCCCCGACATGTCGATCCTGGTGCGCGCGGGAAAGATCGTCGCAGTCAGGGCCACCGCTGGCGCGGCGGCGACAGGCATCCGAGTGATCGACGGAGGCGGCCGTTTCGTTGTACCCGGGTACAACAACATGCACACCCACGTTCTTCAGGAGCCGCGATCCGAACTGTTCATGGCGACGATGCTGCGCGAAGGAACGACCGGCATGCGGCAGATGGCGGGACCCGACTCGCTGCTCCGGCGCCGCGCCGAAGGTCGACTGCCGCTCGGCGCCGACACCCCGGAACTCCTGACAATGTCGGGTGCGCTCGTGATGCCGTTCAACTCCCCCACCATTGAACGCGTACGCCACGAGATCTCCCGGCAGAAGGACCTCGGTGCCGACTTCATCAAGCTGATCATGGTCGAGCGCGACGTCTTCTTCGCCGCAGTGAGCTGGGCTCACCAGCTGGGAATGACGATCGGTGGGCACCTCCCGCCATCGATCAGCCCGTCTGAAGCAGCAGATGCCGGCTACGACTTCCTCGAGCACCTGGGCACCAGCGGAAATGTCTGGATCGAGACATCCAGCGACCGCGCCGCCCTCCGGTCCGAGGCCGACACGTCGCTCGCCCTGCCGAACGCGCTCGGCTATGTACCGTTCGCCGAGCAGCTGTTCTCCAGCGAGATCGTCACCAAGGCGACGGCGACGACGCTGCTCAACCCCGCGATGTCCGATTCGCCCGAGTTCATCCCACTGCTGCAGCGGGCGCTCGACACGTTCGACCCCGGCGAGGCCAAGAAGCTTGCCGCCACGTTCGTGAAGAACGGCACCTGGCAGACGCCAACGCTGTCACGACTGCGCACCGAGTACCGGATGGACGCCCCCGAGTACAAGGCTCATCCCTGGCTGCAGATGCTGTCGCCCGAGGTCCGGAACAACTTCCAGACCACCCGCACGGCTTTCCTCGAACTTCCCGAGGCCCGCCGAAACGCCTACCACCGCTACTACGACACCTCCCTGAAGCTGATCGGGGCCCTGCACAAGGAGGGCGTGCCGATAATGACCGGGTCGGACGGCCCAGGCGGAAACCCCGGGCAGGACATGCCGTCGGAGTTCCAGGAGCTGGCGGCCGCCGGACTCTCCCCTCTCGACGTGCTGCGCGCGACCACGACGGCGCCGGCCGCGTTCCTCGGCAGGGAAGACCGTATGGGAGCCGTCGACACCGGAATGGCCGCGGACTTCGTTCTGCTCGACAGCGACCCGCTGCGGAGCGTCGACAACCTCAGCGCGATCAGCGCCGTTGTGAACTCCGGAAACTACCACACGATCACGCAGCTCGACGAGACCGTCGACCGACTGCTCGCATCAGCGGAGGCATCATGACGAACGACACCCTGAACGGGAAGAGCAGACGACACGCACGATGGATGCGGGCTGCCGGATGGACCCTCGTCGGACTCGGCGTCGTCGCCTCGTGGGTATGGTCGGTCGAACTCACCATTGTCGGAGAGTTCGTGAATGTCGCCATCGCCGGTGCCGCCACTCTGCTGCTCTTCAGCGCCGGGACATTCCTGATCTGGCGAGTCTCACCGCACCGCGGACGACGCGCAACCATGGCGTTCCAAGTTGTGGTGATCGCAACTGCATTCG
>Ga0247813_10003512_pt1 | contig 10042 bp, 7 predicted proteins | sample UWRJL169409C1_FD_180719 | JGI IMG/M metagenome (GOLD analysis project Ga0247813, IMG submission 180719) | Plant litter microbial communities from Arlington Agricultural Research Station in Wisconsin, United States - UWRJ-L169-409C-1 | ecosystem: Environmental > Terrestrial > Plant litter >... | reverse complement strand
CGGCCTACTCGAGGTAGTCGCGAAGGGACTGCGACCGCGAGGGGTGACGCAGCTTGGCCATCGTCTTCGACTCGATCTGGCGGATGCGCTCGCGCGTTACGCCGAACGTGTCACCGATCTGGTCGAGTGTCTTCGGCATTCCGTCACCGAGACCGAAGCGCATACGAATAACGCCCGCCTCACGCTCGCTGAGCGAGTCGAGAAGCGACTCGAGCTGCTTCTGCAACATCGTGAAGCCAACGGCGTCGGCAGGAACAACGGCTTCGGTGTCTTCGATGAGGTCACCGAACTCGCTGTCACCGTCTTCACCGAGAGGTGTGTGCAGCGAAATGGGCTCGCGACCGTACTTCTGAACCTCGACGACCTTTTCGGGTGTCATGTCCAGTTCGCGGCTGAGCTCTTCTGGTGTGGGCTCGCGACCGAGATCCTGAAGCATCTGGCGCTGAACGCGCGCAAGCTTGTTGATGACCTCGACCATGTGAACCGGGATACGGATCGTGCGGGCCTGGTCGGCCATCGCACGCGTGATCGCTTGGCGAATCCACCACGTTGCGTAGGTCGAGAACTTGAAGCCCTTTGTGTAGTCGAACTTCTCGACCGCACGGATGAGGCCGAGGTTGCCCTCCTGAATCAGGTCGAGGAACTGCATTCCACGGCCCGTGTAGCGCTTGGCGAGCGAGACGACGAGGCGAAGGTTAGCGCCGAGCAGGTGGCTCTTGGCCCGTGCGCCATCTTTTGCGACCCAGGTCAGTTCGCGGCCGAGCTGCGACTTCTTTTCTGTGTCGGTCATCTGAGAAAGCTTGTCTTCTGCGAAGAGCCCAGCCTCGATGCGCATTGCGAGCTCGACCTCTTCGGCCGCGTTGAGTAGAGCGACCTTACCGATCTGCTTCAGGTAGTCCTTGACCGGGTCAGCGGTCGCGCCGGTGATCGCCGAGGAGTAGACGGGAATCTCATCTTCGTCGTCGCCCGCGGAGAGAACCAGAGCGCCAGAGGGAAGAACTGCGTCTTTCTTGACCTTGCCCTCTTCGTCGCTGTCATCGTCGGTGTCTTCGGCGTCGGCATCTACTACTGCGACGAGAGCGGCAGGATCAACGTCTTCTGCTTCTTCGTCATCGCCGTCTTTGGCCTTCGTGGCGCGCTTCTTCGGCGCTGCCTTGGTTGCCGCAGCCTTCGTGGCCGCTGCCTTGGGCGCGGCCTTCTTAGCGGGGGCCTTTTTTACGGGTGTAGCTTCGGGGTCGCCAGTGACCTCTTCGACTACGTCGTTTTCAACTACTGCGGTTGTCGCAGCCTTTGTCCGGGTTGCCATATCAACACCTTCCAGGGGTATTCGGGCATAACTAAGACCCATGTCAAGTCCTCGCGAGCAGCATGACGAATCATGGTGCGAACTGAGGGTCTAGACCGGGTCCTATGTCAATTATCACACATGTTCAGCAAAGCAAACGCCACGCTGCCAGTGGAGATCGATCAGGGCTTTCTGCGTAGGGCCCTGGCAACTACAACCCACAGAGGGGCAACCGTTATTCCCTCGCTCGCGTGCAGCTGGCGACGCGTGCGGCGGCGAGCGAGCAGCAGAAAGACAACTCCCGTGCCGATGACCGGGTACTGAACGAGAAGCGCGATGCGGAACGCCTCGAACGAATAAAGCTCCTCTGGCACACCCGTACCCCCGTGAGAGCGATCGATGAGGTCGAGAACGAATCCGACGAGAAGCATCATGATGAATGCCGCGGCGAAACCTCCGACGTTCACAACACCACTCGCGGAACCGAGGCTGCGTGCGGGGTTAAACGTGCGTGCGAAGTCGAACCCAATGAGCGAGCCGGGTCCGCCGACAGCGACAACAACAATGAGCACAACGACGAGCCACACAGGCGGCTCCCCCGGCCAGGCGAGAACGAGAGTCCATGCGATGGCCATTGCCACAACGATTCCGAGCACGATGTTGCTGCGGCGATACGGGTAGCGCGCACTCAGAATGCCGAGGATCGGCCCGCTCACAACCGCCGTCGCCGTCACGAGGGTCAGCAGGCCCGCGGCCGCGGCGGGGCCGTAGCCGAGTCCGACAGACAGCAGCGGAAAACCCCAGAGCAGCGTGAACATGTTTCCCGATGACTGGGTAACAAAGTGCGACCAGAAGCCGAGCTGGGTTCCCGGTCGGGCGAGCGACTCTTTGAGGTTGTGTAGCGCGATGGTCCAGCCGCCGCGTGGGTCATTGAGCAACGCGACATCCATCTGCGCTGTGCTGAGAGGAGCGTCGGCCGGGCTGTTACGCACAATCGCGATGACGAGAACACCGGCGAGCATCGACAGCGCCGCGGCCGCGATGAACGTCGGGCTCCAGCCGAAGCTGTGCAGGGCGAGCGAAAGAGGTACCGCTGAGAGCACCTGGCCGAGTTGACCCACGGTTCCCATTGTTTGTGTGAGCAGCGGAAGGGTGCGGCCGCTGAACCACGACGCGATGAGGCGCGACACAGAGATAAAGGTCATTGCGTCGCCAGCGCCGACGAGGATGCGCCCGACGATTGCGACGCCGATGCTGGGCGCGAGAGCGAGGGAAAGCTGCCCCGCCATCATCAGGATCGCACCGAGAGCGATAAGAAGTCGTGGGCCAACACGGTCGAGAACCACGCCGACCGGAATCTGCAGGCCCGCATAGACGATGAGCTGCACAACCGCGAGGCTCGAGAGCAGCGCCGCCTGAACCTCGAACCGTTCGGTCGCGTCGATGCCCGCGACACCGAGCGAGGTGCGCTGCATAACCGCTATGACGTAGGCGAATACGCCGATCGAGACAACCAGCCATGCGCGTCTCGAATTCACTGTTCCAACCTACAACGTTGGTCAGACCAGCTCTGCGTGATTACGGCAGACGGAAGTCGTCGTCTCCGGGGCGGCGAATCGCGAGGAACTTCTCGAGTTCTGCAGCGATCGCGTCGGCGGTGGGCAGCTCACCGTCTTCGTCGGTGAGCGGAGAACGCACCGGGTTGTTGAGCATGTAGCTGTCGTGACGCTCTTCGAGGGTGCCGACGAGGCGCGCGAGCTCCTGGTTGTTCTCGACCTGACCATCGATCTTCGCTATGAACTCACGACCATCTTCGCGGAGCCGGTCGGTCGGGAAGATGAGCCCGGTGGCGGCACTCACGCTCTCGAGCGCCGTAACGGCGACGATCGGGTACTCGGTGTCGGCAAGGTAGTGCGGAACAAGAAGCACAAAACCCACGACGGGGTGGTCGAGCTGCTGAAGGCGGTACTCGACGAGGTGAAGTGCGTTCGCGGGAACCTGGGTGTGAGGCTTCCACACCGACATGGCGTCGGTGAGCTCTGCCCGGTTGCCACTCACTGTCACGCCGATCGACCGGGTGTGTGGAACCGGCATCGGGATCGCGTGCACCCATGTGGTTGTCGCAACCTGGAAGTGCTCGACGAGCTGAAGCACTGCAGCGGTGAAGCGCTCCCACTGAAAGTCGGGCTCGTAGCCCGCGAGAATCAAAAACGGCTGCCCAAGGTCATCGTGCGCCAGATAGAGAGCGAGAGCCGGCGGTTCGTAGTTCTCGAGGTGGTCCTGATCGAAGTAGATGATCGGGCGACGAGCGCGATAGTCGAGAAGCTCGTCGTTGTCGAAGGTCGCGAGCACCGTCGTCTCGAGCGAGTCGGTAAAGAACTCGGTCAGTTGGGTGACTGCCGAACCAGCATCGGCGAAACCGGTGAGGCCGGCGACGAGGTTGAGGCCGGCGGGCACACTCGCGGCTTCCTCCGAGAGGACGTACAAAGCTTCAGGGTCGCGCATGCTTCAACACTATCCGCGCGGCTCGGGCGCCGCCGGGCGTTGGGGGTCGTGCCGGTCTGCCCAGAGCGAACAGGCAACCCTCGGTACGATTGAACAATGACAGCGCCAGTGCTCGCCCTTTCTTCCGCCCCCGAACTCACAGTCACCGCCGACGTTCTCGTCGTCGGTGTACGAAACACCGAAGACGGGCCGCGCATCGCATCGACAGAGCCCGCGCTCCTTGCGCTCGAGTCGTCACTCGCCCAGATCGGCGTGACCGGCTCGACCGACGAGCTGCGTCGCCTCCCGTTTGCCGATGCGACGGCATCGAGCCTCGCGCTCATCGGTCTGGGCTCCGGCACGATTGGAACAAACGAGCTGCGCTACGCCGCGGGCTCTGCCGCCCGCCAGCTCGTCGGCGTCGAGTCGATCGCTCTCGCGTTGCCGACGTCGAGCGATGACGAGACGCTCGCGATCCTCGAGGGAGCTGGCCTTGGCGCCTACGCCTACACCGAGCACCGTTCGGCCTCACTCGCCGGCACAAAGACCCCCGCGACGACGATCACTGTCATCGCGAGCGGCGCCGCAGATCTCGCCGACCGCGCAACGGCCGTTGTCAGCGCAGTGCACTCGGTCAAAGACCTTGTCAACGCGCCACCGTCGCACCTCTATCCGCAGACCCTCGCCGACGCCGTCGTTGAACTCGCGACATCCACGAGCGTTGATGTTGAGGTTCTCGCCGAGGCCGAGCTCGAAGCGGGCGGGTTCGGCGGAATTCTCGCGGTGGGTAACGGCTCGACCCGCGGCCCGCGTCTCGTCAAGCTCACGTACAACCCCGCCGGCGCCTCGAAGCACCTCGCCCTCGTGGGCAAGGGCATCACGTTCGACTCCGGCGGACTCTCGCTCAAGCCGCCGACGTCGATGATCGGCATGAAGTACGACATGACGGGAGCCGCGACGGTTGCCGCGGTTGTGCTCGCCGCGGCCAAGCTCGAGCTGCCCGTTCGCCTCACCGCCTGGATGTGTATCGCAGAAAACCTGCCCTCCGGCTCGGCCGCGCGCCCCAACGACGTGCTCACTATTCGCGGCGGTCGCACCGTTGAGTACCTCAACACCGACGCAGAGGGTCGCATCGTTCTCGCCGACGGACTCGTCGCGGCAAGCGAAGAAGAGCCCGATGCAATAGTGGATGTCGCGACCCTCACGGGTGCGGCACGGGTTGCCCTCGGCAACCGCTACGTCGGCGCTATGGGCGACGAGACACTTGTGCGCCGCATTGTCGATGTCGCCGGATCGATCGGTGAAGACCTCTGGTACATGCCGTTGCCCTCGGAACTTCGCCCGATGCTCAACTCCGACATCGCAGACATCGCCAACATCAAGCCGGGTAACACGGCCGCCGGCATGCTCATCGCGGCAGTTTTTCTGCGCGAGTTCGTAGGTTCGACCGGTGAGGGCGATGAGAAGCGCACGATTCCGTGGGCGCACCTCGATATCGCCGGGCCGGCGAACAACGAAGGCGGCGGTTACGGCTTCACAGGGAAGGGCCCGACGGGCATCACAGTGCGCGCACTTCTCGCTCTGGCTGAGGACTTTTGCCGCGCGTAGTACAGTCGTTAGGGCGGGTTTAAGCCTGCCATCTCGGCCATCGGTGAATAACGCCGAAGAGTCGTTCTCCAATCCTGATACATCAAGGGAGTTGCTGGGTGTCGGAACAGAATTTTGACCTCGTCGTTCTGGGTGGCGGAAGTGGTGGCTACGCAGCCGCGCTGCGCGCAAGCCAGTTGGGCCTCACCGTCGGTCTCATCGAGAAGAACAAGGTCGGTGGCACCTGCCTCCACGTCGGATGTATTCCGACGAAGGCCCTACTTCACTCTGCGGAGGTTGCCGATGTGACCCGCGAGTCAGCGAAGTACGGCGTCACCTCCACGTTCGGTGGAGTCGACATCGCCGCTGTCACCGCGTACCGCCAGGAAGTCATCAGCTCGAAGTACAAGGGACTGCAGGGACTCATCAAGGCCCGCAAGATCACAACCATCGAGGGCGAGGGACGACTCGTCTCCCCCACGACGGTTCAGGTCGGCGAAGACCTGATCATCGGCAAGAACGTCATTCTCGCCACCGGTTCTTACTCGCGCTCGCTTCCCGGACTCGAGATCGGTGGCCGCGTCATCACGAGCGAGCACGCTCTCGAGCTCGACTTCATTCCCAAGAAGGTTGCAGTGCTCGGCGGCGGCGTCATCGGCGTCGAGTTCGCAAGCGTCTGGAAGTCGTGGGGCACCGAGGTGCACATCATCGAGGCGCTCCCCCACCTCGTTCCCAACGAAGACGAAGCGATCAGCAAGCAGTTCGAGCGTGCCTACCGCAAGCGCGGCATCGAGTTCACGCTCGGGGTTCGCTTCCAGAGCGTCACCCAGAACGACCAGGGCGTTGTTGTCACACTCGAGAACGGCGCGACAATCGAGGCAGACCTGCTTCTCGTTGCCGTCGGTCGTGGGCCGTCGACCGCGAACCTTGGTTTCGAAGAGGTCGGCGTCACAATCGACCGCGGCTTCGTTATCACCAACGAGCGCCTTGCCACCAACATCCCCGGCGTCTACGCCGTTGGCGACATCGTTCCCGGACTGCAGCTCGCGCACCGCGGCTTCCAGCAGGGAATCTTCGTTGCTGAAGAGATCGCGGGCCTCAACCCGATCGTCGTCTCTGACGTCAACATTCCCAAGGTCACCTACAGCCACCCCGAGGTTGCGTCGGTCGGACTCTCGGAGGCCAAGGCCGCTGAGCAGTACGGCGCCGACAAGATCACGGCGTACGACTACAACCTCGCCGGCAACGGCAAGAGCCACATCATCGGAACCTCTGGCTCCGTCAAGGTTGTGCGCGTCAACGACGGCCCCGTCGTCGGAGTGCACATGATCGGCGACCGCGTCGGTGAGCTCATCGGCGAAGCGCAGCTCGCCGTGAACTGGGAGGCATACCCCGAGGACATCGCTCCTCTCATCCACGCACACCCCACTCAGAACGAGGCAATGGGCGAGGCATTCCTCGCCCTGGCTGGAAAGCCCCTGCACGCGATGTGATTTACCCCGCGCCGCCGGGGAAATCCGGCGGCGCGGATCTAAGCTGGACACAGATTTTTTACTAAGGAGCATCACTGATGAGCGAATCCGTCAACCTCCCAGCACTCGGAGAGAGTGTCACCGAGGGCACGGTTACCCGCTGGTTGAAGAACGTGGGAGACCGCGTCGAGGTCGACGAGCCACTTGTTGAAGTATCGACCGACAAGGTCGACACCGAGATCCCGTCGCCCATTGCCGGCGTCATCGAGGAAATCCTCGTTGCCGAAGACGAAACAGTAGAGGTCGGCGCACCCCTCGTGCGCATCGGATCGGGCGAAGCTCCTGCCGCTGAGGCACCCGCTGCCCCGGCTGCTGAGGAGCCTGCCGCTGAGGCTGCGCCTGCTGCTGAAGCGGCGCCTGCTGCTGAGGCTGCACCGGCCGAGGCCCCCGCTGCCGAGGAACCTGCCGCGCCGGCAGAGCCCGCCGCTCCTGCAGTGCAGACCGCGCCGTCGACCGAGGCTCCGGCCCCGGCAGAGGCACCTGCCGCTCCGGCGCAGGCCGCACCCGCAGCGCCCGCCGAGAACACTGGCTACGCCGCACCGGCTCCCGAGGCTGAGGCCGCTCCGGCTCCCGCAGCCGAGGCACCCGCAGCGCCCGCCGCTCCGGCACCTGCGGCCGAGGCACCTGCCGCTCCGGCACCCGCCGCCGAGGCTCCTGCCGCAGCGCCTGCGCCCGCCGCACCTGCCGCAGCCGCTCCGGCAGCAGCCGCAGCACTCACCGGCAACGCCGGCTACGTCACACCGCTCGTGCGCAAGCTCGCAAACGAGCGCGGCGTTGACCTCACATCAATCGAGGGCACCGGCGTTGGCGGACGCATCCGCAAGCAGGACATCCTCGCAGCCGGCAGCGCAGCTCCGGCAGCAGAGGCTGGCTCGGCAGCGCCCGCGCCGCTCGAGGTATCGCCGCTCCGTGGCACATCGGTTGCGATGACACGCCTGCGCAAGGTAGTTGCAGAGCGCGCCGTTATCTCGATGCAGTCGACAGCTCAGCTCACCTCCGTAGTCGAGGTCGACGTCACAAAGGTTGCGGCATTCCGCACGAAGGTGAAAGACGACTTCCTCGCCAAGACAGGCAACAAGCTGTCGTTCCTTCCGTTCTTCGCACTCGCGGCGACCGAGGCACTGCAGACGTTCCCGATCATCAACGCGACGGTAGACGGCGACACAATCGTCTACCCGGCGCAGGAGAACGTCAGCATCGCCGTCGACACAGAGCGTGGACTTCTCACGCCGGTCATTCGTGACGCTGCAGAGCTCGACATCGCCGGTTTTGCCGCGCAGATCGCCGACCTCGCCGACCGCACCCGCAACAACAAGCTCAAGCCCGACGAGCTCGCTGGCGGAACGTTCACGCTGACGAACACCGGCTCGCGTGGCGCACTGTTCGACACACCCGTTGTGTTCCTGCCGCAGAGCGCCATTCTCGGCACGGGAATCGTCACAAAGCGCGCAGTAGTCGTCGAGGGCGATGCGATCGCCATCCGCTCGATGGTGTACCTCGCTCTGTCGTACGACCACCGCATCATCGACGGTGCTGACGCAGCGGGCTTCCTCGTTGCGATCAAGAAGCGCCTTGAGAACGGCGACTTCGCCGCGAACCTCGGAATCTAGTCACTAACCAGGGAACATATAGCCCCTGATTCGCCAACCGGCCTCGCCCTTCACCAGAAGGAGCGAGGCCGGTTGCGTTTTTGGCACGTCTCCGAGGGAGACGAGCGCGGAATCGCCGAGGCGATCAACGAGCGTGACGTCAGGTGTGGCGAACAGCGCGTCGATCGGCGGTTCGGTGCCGTCGACAATGGATTGGATGAGTTCCGCATCGGTCGACATCGCTGCGGATCCGGCCTGATCGACTGCGTCGAGACACTGGATCGACAGCTCGCGCACACAGCCCTCGCGTGCTGCGAGCAAGAGCGGTACCGCCTCAAGTGGGTCATCGACGGAAACGGGCGAGGCCGGAGCACCCGAAGCACCCGGAGCAACCGACGCGCTCGCGACAGGCTGGGGCGCCCCGACCGGCTCGTCATCGGGCACAAGCAGCACCGCAGCGCCAAGGGCCACAGCCACGACCGCGAGTGCCATCCAGACGGGGCGGCGAACTCCGGCGAGGTGCGATCGCAGAAGGGTGAGCGGCGACGACTCGAGCGCCTCCCCCACCCAGGACGGCAGCCCGAGACCTCGCGCGAGCGCTGGCTCGTGCGGCGCGACAACCTCGGCGGGCGCAACCGCTCGCGCCGGTATCGTCGGCGAGGAGGCATCGGAGAGGTCAGAGGCATCGGCCACAAACCGCACGGGCTGCGGGTCGATGAGATCGAAGAGCCGATCGGCGAGCTCTTCGCCCACCGGATCGGGAAAACCCGCGCGAGACTGCTCATCGAGCCAGTTGCCGACTGCCCGCACCCTGCGGTCGAACGGCACACGCTCGAGAACGGACTGCGCCATACGCGCGAACGCATCACGGTCGGCGATCACAAGAGGATCACCAGCGAGAGCCGCAAGGGTGCGGCCGGGCTCCGCCAACGATGCGCGACCGAAGCAGGCGAGCACCGGCGCACCCGACGCCCGGAACAAAACACTCGACGCCCGCACCGCCGAGTGCACAACGCCGCTCGTGTGCAGAGCGTCGAGCGCCGCACCGAGCGGCGCGAGAATCGTGAGCGCCTCGCCCAGAGCGATCGACCGCCGCGCGGCGAGGAGGTGCGCGAGACTCCCCAGCTCGAGCCGCTCAAGCACAAGACAGGTTGTCGACACGTCGCGCACGTGAACAACGTGCGCGTGTTCCGCACGGCTCAAACAGTCGAGTTCTGTGTCGATGCTCGCGAACGGAGTCGACGGCCGATACACCTTGACCGCAACACCCTCGTCAGCCGATGCCAGAAAGACCTCCGCGCGCTCGCCTTCACCGAGTTTGCGCAGAAGCGGATACCCGCCGGCCACGTCGCCGGCGCGCGTTGAAGAATCTCTCGTGCGTAGCATCCATCGATTGTGATCTTCTCTCCCGGCGACTGTTCGCCCACAGCATGCGTCTGTGCACTACTTCGGCACCCCGCAGCGGGGAAGGAGAGGTGTTTTCACCGGTTATCCTTAGTGCATGGCACGCGTGAAAGATCCCAACAAAGAACCAGGCCGACTGCGACAGATGTGGCAGGTGCTGC
>Ga0247813_10003511_pt1 | contig 10042 bp, 6 predicted proteins | sample UWRJL169409C1_FD_180719 | JGI IMG/M metagenome (GOLD analysis project Ga0247813, IMG submission 180719) | Plant litter microbial communities from Arlington Agricultural Research Station in Wisconsin, United States - UWRJ-L169-409C-1 | ecosystem: Environmental > Terrestrial > Plant litter >... | reverse complement strand
CGCCTGCAACCGTGTATTGCGGCGTTGCAACAACTGTGATCTAGTCGGGTCATCCGGTGCTTCGACCCGCGCTGCAAGGACTGAGCGGGGACGAGTGTCGCCGCTCACCTGACATCGCATCGAGGCAGAGATGGCCCCCCGCAACCGCCAAGGGCTTTACGACCCGCAAGATGAGCGAGATGCCTGTGGTTTCGGCATGGTCGCCCAGCTCGACGACCAGCCGTCACGGCTGCTGGTCGACACGGCTATCGCCGCGCTCTCACGCATGACCCACCGCGGCGGCGTCGCCGCCGACGGTGTCACCGGTGACGGCTGCGGCCTGTTGCTGCGCCGCCCCGACGTATTCCTCAAAGCACTCGCCGCCGAGGCGGGCCTTACCCTGGGTGCACGCTTCGCTGCCGGCGTGGTGTTCCTGCCGCATGACACCGCCGCCGCACAGGCTTGCCGCGAAACGCTGGAACAGCAGCTGCGCGATGCCGGCTGCCAGCCGGTCGGCTGGCGCGTGGTGCCCACCGATTCCAGCGTGTGCGGCCAGCTCGCGCGCGATACGCTGCCGCACATCGAGCAGGTGTTCGTCGATGCCGGCGCCGCGCAGGACGAGGCCGCCTTCACCCTGGCCCTGTTCCTGGCGCGCCGCCGCAGCGAACAGCAGCTGCGCGAGCACGCCGATTACTACGTCACCACGCTCAGCCCGAATGCGATCAGCTACAAGGGCATGGTGCTGCCGGACAAGCTCAGCCGCTTCTACGTGGATCTGCAGCGCAACGATCTGGCCTCCAGCGCGATCGTGTTCCATCAGCGCTTCTCCACCAACACGCTGCCGCGCTGGCCGCTGGCGCATCCGTTCCGGATGCTCGCCCACAACGGCGAGATCAACACCATCGAGGGCAACCGCCGCTGGGCGCAGGCGCGCAGCAAGGTGTGGAAGACCCCGGGCTTCGACATCGGCGAGTTCAACCCGGTGATCTCCATGCATGGCTCGGACTCGCAGAGCCTGGACAATATGCTCGAGCTGATGGTCAGCGCCGGCATGGACCTGATCCAGGCGCTGCGCATCCTGGTGCCGCCGGCGACCCAGTCGCTGGAGTTCAAGGATCCGGACCTGGCCGCGTTCTACGAGTTCTACGGCCTCAACAGCGAGCCGTGGGACGGCCCGGCCGGGATCGTGGCCTGCGATGGGCGCTATGCCGCCTGTACGCTGGACCGCAACGGCCTGCGCCCGGCGCGCTGGATGCTGACCTCCGACCGCCACTTCCTGGTCGCCTCCGAAGCCGGTGTGTGGGAAGTGCCGGCCGAGCGCGTGGTGCGCAAGGGCAAGCTCGGCCCGGGCGAGATGATGGCCATCGACCTGAAGCGTGGCGACCTGCTCGATTCGGACGCCATCGACCGCATCAACCGGGGCCGCGCGCCGTACAAGCAGTGGCTGCAGCAGGGTGTGACCTACCTGCAGACCGAGCTGATCGATCCGTCGCTGGTGGAGGAGCCCTTCGACGAGCGCACCCTGCGCAGCTATCACAAGCTGTTCCAGCTCAGCACCGAGGAAGTGGAGCAGATCCTGCGCCCGCTGGCCGAGACCGAGCAGGAAGCCACCGGCTCGATGGGCGATGACACCCCGATGGCGGTGCTCAGCCAGCACAGCCGGCCGCTCTACGATTACTTCCGCCAGGCGTTCGCGCAGGTCACCAACCCGCCGATCGATCCGCTGCGCGAAGACTGCGTCATGTCGCTGTCCACCCAGCTCGGCAAGGAGACCAACATCTTCCATGCCGGTGCGGAGACGGTGAATCACGTCATCCTCAACTCGCCGGTGCTCAGCCAGCGCAAGTTGCGCCAGCTGATCAAGATGGAGCAGTACGCCGACAAGAACCGGCTGATCGATCTGTCCTACAGCCTGGACGAAGGCCTGAAGGCCGGCATCGAGCGTATCTGCGCCGAGGCCGAAGCCGCTGCACGCGAAGGCATCGTCATGCTGCTGCTGAGCGACCGTTACCCGGTCGCCGACCGGCCGATGGTGCATGCGCTGCTGGCCACCAGTGCGGTGCATCACCACCTGTCCAACGCGGGGCTGCGCTGCGACGTCAACCTGATCCTGGAAACCGGCACCGCGCGCGATCCGCACCACATGGCCTGCCTGCTCGGCTTCGGTGCCACTGCGGTGTACCCGTACCTGGCCTACCAGACCCTGTTCGATCTGGGCCGGCGCGGCATCCTGCAGCTGAGCAAGGGCGGCGAGCAGTCGCAGATCGGCCGCCGCTACCGCAAGGGCATCTACAAGGGCCTGTCCAAGATCATCTCCAAGATGGGCATCTGTACGGTGGCCAGTTACCGCGGCGCGCAGCTGTTCGAGATCGTCGGGCTGGATGACGAGGTGGTCGACCTGTGCTTCCCGGACACCGCCTCGCGCGTGGCCGGGGTCGGCTTTGCGCGCCTGGATGACGAAGCGCGCGAACTCACCGTGCGTGCCTGGAACGACCTGCTGCGCCCCGATGTGGGTGGCGTGCTGAAGTACGTGCACGGCGGCGAATACCACATGTACAACCCGGACGTGGTCATGACCCTGCAGCGCGCCGCGCGCAGTGGTGATGCCGCGGACTGGCAGCGCTACTGCGAGGCCGTGCACGGCCGCCCGGTCTCGGCGCTGCGCGACCTGCTGCAGCTCAAGGCTGCGCCCACGCCGATCCCGCTGGACGAGGTGGCCCCGGCCGAAGACCTGTTCCGCCGCTTCGATACGGCGGCGATCAGCCTCGGTGCGCTGTCGCCCGAAGCGCACGAAGCGCTGGCCATCGCCATGAACCGGCTTGGCGGGCGCAGCAACTCCGGCGAAGGCGGCGAAGACCCGGTGCGCTACGGCACCGAGAAGCGTAGCAAGATCAAGCAGGTGGCCTCGGGCCGCTTCGGCGTCACCGCCGAGTACCTGGTCAATGCCGAGGTGCTGCAGATCAAGGTCGCGCAGGGCGCCAAGCCCGGCGAAGGCGGCCAGCTGCCCGGGCACAAGGTCAACGAACTGATCGCGCGGCTGCGCTATGCCAAGCCGGGCATCGGCCTGATCTCGCCGCCGCCGCACCACGACATCTACTCCATCGAAGATCTGGCCCAGCTGATCTACGACCTCAAGCAGGTCAACCCGACCGCACTGGTCTCGGTGAAGCTGGTCAGCCATGCCGGTGTCGGCACCATCGCCGCGGGCGTGGTGAAGGCCGGTGCCGATCTGATCACCGTGTCCGGCCATGACGGCGGCACCGGTGCCAGCCCGGTCAGCTCGATCCGCTATGCGGGCGTGCCGTGGGAGCTGGGCGTGGCCGAATCGCACCAGGCACTGGTGGCCAACGACCTGCGCGGGCGCACCCTGCTGCAGACCGATGGCGGCCTGAAGACCGGTCTGGACGTGATCAAGGCCGCGCTGCTGGGTGCGGACAGCTTCGGCTTCGGCACCGCGCCGATGATCGTGCTGGGCTGCAAGTACCTGCGCATCTGCCACCTCAACAACTGTGCCACCGGCGTGGCCACCCAGGACGAGCGCCTGCGCGCGCAGTACTTCACCGGCCTGCCCGAGCGCGTGGAGAATTTCTTCCGCCTGCTGGCCGAGGAAGTGCGTGGCTGGCTGTCCTACCTGGGCGTGCGCTCGCTGGAGGAGATCGTCGGCCGCACCGACCTGCTGCAGCAGCTGGAGGTCTCCCCGCGCCCGGGCGTCAAGGTGGATCTGTCGCGCCTGCTCAACCCGGCCGAGTACGCCGGCAGCCACTGCGCCGCGCAGCGTCTGTATGAATCGCCGGACAGCTTGGCCACGCAGATGGACGGCCTGCTGGCCCCGGCGATCGCCGGCAAGCTCGGCGGCGAACACCGCTTCCTGATCCACAACACCGACCGCTCGATCGGTACCCGCCTGTCCGGTGAGATCGCGCGCACGCACGGCAACCAGGGCATGAGTGATGCACCGCTGACCCTGCGCTTCCGTGGCACGGCCGGGCAGAGCTTCGGCGCGTTCAACGTGGGCGGCCTGCAGCTGGAGGTCGAGGGCGAGGCCAACGACTACGTCGGCAAGGGCATGGCCGGCGGCCGGCTGGTCGTGCGCCCGCCGCGTGGCGCGCGCTTCGAGGCGCGCAACACTGCCATCATCGGCAACACCTGCCTGTACGGCGCCACCGGTGGCGAGCTGTTCGCCGCAGGCCGTGCCGGCGAGCGCTTCGGCGTGCGCAACTCCGGCGCGCTGGCCGTGATCGAAGGCGCCGGTGATCACTGCTGCGAATACATGACAGACGGCATCGTGCTGGTGCTGGGCAAGGTCGGGCTCAACTTCGGCGCCGGCTTCACCGGCGGCCTGGCCTACGTGCTGGATATCGACCGTGATTTCGTGGACCGCTACAACCACGAGCTGATCGACATCCACCGCATCTCGGCCGAGGGCTTCGAGAACCATCGCCAGCACCTGCATACCCTGATCAGCCGCCACCGCGAACTGACCGGCAGCATCTGGGCGCAGCAGATCCTCGATGAGTTCCGCGATTACGTCGGCAAGTTCTGGCTGGTCAAACCCAAGGCCGCCAGCATCGAATCGCTGACCGACTCACTGCGCCGCGCTGCGTAAGCGCGGAGAAGCACCGGTATCGACCGGGGCCTCGTGTTCCCACCGTTGTAGTGCCGGCCGCTGGCCGGCAACCTCACCACAGAGCAAGCCATGAGCCGCAAGCAAGCTTTCCAGTTCCTCGATCTGCCCCGGACGATGCCGCAGCGCATCCCGGTCGAACTGCGCACCTCCGGCGACTGGGGCGAGCTGTACGGCAAGTTCGGCAAGGAAGACGCGCAGTTCCAGGCCGGTCGCTGCCTGGACTGCGGCAATCCGTACTGCAGCTGGAAGTGCCCAGTGCACAACGCGATCCCGCAGTGGCTGCAGCTGGTGCAGGAAAACCGCATCCACGAAGCGGCCACGCTCTGCCACTCGACCAACCCGCTGCCGGAGGTGTGCGGCCGGGTGTGCCCGCAGGACCGGCTGTGCGAAGGCAGCTGCACGCTGGAGGAGTTCGGCGCGGTCACCATCGGCGCCGTGGAGAAGTACATCGTCGACACCGCGCTGGCCACCGGCTGGCGCCCGGACATGACCGCAGTGGAAGCCACCGGCAAGCGCGTGGCCGTGATCGGCGCCGGCCCGGCCGGGCTGTCTTGCGCCGACAAGCTGGCGCATGCCGGCATCCAGGCCGTGGTGTATGACCGTTACGAACAGATCGGCGGGCTGCTGCAGTTCGGCATCCCCAGTTTCAAGCTGGACAAATCGGTGATCAGCCGCCGTCGCAACGTGCTTGAAGGCATGGGCGTGCAGTTCCGTCTCGGCGTGGAGATCGGCCGCGATGTGAGCATCGATGACCTGCTGGCCGAGTACGACGCGGTGTTCGTCGGCACCGGCGCGTACCGCTATACCGATGGTGGCCTGCTCGGCCAGGACCTCAAGGGTGTGCTGCCGGCACTGCCGTTCCTGGTGCAGAACAGCCGCATCGTCAGTGGCAGCGACGCGCATGGCCGGCCGATCGCGGGCTGGGAAGACCAGATCGCCCTGCCCGACCTGGAGGGCAAGCGCGTGGTGGTGCTGGGCGGTGGCGATACCGGCATGGACTGTGTGCGCAGCGCGATCCGGCTCGGCGCGGCCAAGGTGACCTGCGCCTACCGTCGTGACGAAGCCAACATGCCGGGCTCGGCGCGCGAAGTGGCCAATGCCCGCGAGGAAGGCGTGCGCTTCCTGTTCAACCGCCAGCCGTTGTCGATCGAGGCGGGTGCGGATGACGAAGTGATCGGGGTGATGGTGGTCGAGACGACCCTGTCCGATCCGGATGCCCAAGGCCGCCGGAACGCGGTACCGATTGAAGGCAGTGAATCGCTGCTGGAAGCCGACGTGGTGATCATCGCCTTCGGCTTCTCGCCGACGGCGCCGGCCTGGCTGACCGAACAGGGTGTGGAGGCCGGCAACAACGGCCGCATCGTGGCCGGTGGCAGTGGCCGCCTGCCGTTCCAGACCGCCCACCCACGCCTGTTTGCCGGTGGCGATGCGGTGCGCGGTGCGGATCTGGTGGTGACGGCCGTGGCCGAGGGCCGCGATGCGGCCGGCAGCATCGTGCAGCTGCTTTCGGCGTAACGGGGTGCCCTACCGAAGCGCGCCGTTCACGCGGCGCGCGCTACCGCCGGTACCGACGTGTGACGCACGCCGGCCCGCTCGATCTCCAGCGCCATCAGCAGCTCGATGTTGTCGAGCTGGTCGCGGATGCGGCGGTTGCTGACCACATCATCGTGGCCGCGGCCGATGTGCGCATCCAGCATGCGCGCGAGCCCGGCCAGCAGGACCTCGGCATCGGCCTGCGGGGCGTCACGCAGCACGGCAGCCAGCGCGCGGATGCGACTGCCCTGATCCGCGACAACGGGCTGGGATGAGGCGGCAACGGAAGAAAGGGGGAGGGTCATGGCAGGGGTTTCCTGATTGACGGACGACCTCCACTGTCGGATATGGCCCCTGCCGACACCATGCAACAAGTACGAAAATGCGTGAAGGCGCGTGAGCCGCATCACGTTTCGCAGCTTGCATCGGTGCAACCTGAACGGCTTACACTGGCGACGACTCCCTTTGGACTGCCCCCATGCGCATTGGCCTGGCCGCGAACCGCCTGCATCACCACGACAAGCACGCCGCGCTGTTCCGCTGGCTGCGCGCCAGCGACACCGGCCTGCGCGAACTGGGCGTCGAACTGCATGCGGTCGGGCGCACCTTCGATGCGATCCAGCGGCTGGGCTTCCTGCAGGACTTCTCCCCGCTGCGGCGCTACCCGAACGGCCGCGAGGGCGGCCTGATGAAGCTGGTGGCCGAGGTGGTCGGGATGGGCACGCCGGAGCGCACGCTGGACGGCGCGATCTACCTGATGGACCCGGTCGATCCTTCCTCGGTCTTTCCGGAAGCGACCGCGCTCAAGCGCCAGTGCGTGATCCACGGCAAGCCCTTCATCTCCACCGTCGCCACCGCGCGCGACTGGGTCGAGGTGGAGCGCCTGCACGCCGGCCTGGCACCGGACCCGGGTGCCGATGACCTGCACGCCTTCGAGCAGCACACGCTGGCCCTGATCGCGCATGACGCGATGAAGCCGGCGATGCTGGCCTTCGCCGATGAACACTTCGCGGTGCTGTCGCGCTTCCGCAGCCGGGTCGGCACCGGCACCACCGGCCAGCGCCTCAACGAGCTGGCCTGGAGCCGCGGCTGGCCGCAGGGCGAGGAATGGGTGACGCGCTACCAGAGCGGCCCGATGGGCGGCGATGCGCAGATTGCCGACCGCGTGCTGGAAGGCCATTGCCAGCGCGCGATCTTCTTCGAAGACCCGCACGTCGCCCGCCAGCACGAAGCCGACATCCAGCTGCTGGAGCGCGCGGTCACCACCGTGACCGATCAGGCCGTGTGCATCACCGCGCCGCGAGTGGCGGCGCGCTGGGCGCAGGCGGCCGCGGTGCGGGTGGGCAACTGACGGCACTACCGATGAGGAGCGAGCGTTGCCGCCGCCGTTACGGTGCCGGGGTCAGCAGCTGCCGCAGCATCGCCTTGAGCCGCCGCCCTTCGAGCTGGAAATAGTCCCGCTCGGCATGCCACGCCGGGAAACGCTTTTCCACCTCCGCCCAGAACGCCGGCGAGTGATTGGCCTGGATCAGATGGCAGAGTTCGTGCACCAGCACGTACTCGAACGCCGAAGGCCGCCCCAGCACCAAGGCCAGATCCAGCGCCATGCTGCCATCCGGCGCCAGCGAGCCCCATTGCGAGGACATCACCTTCAGCCGCAGCCGCGCCGGTGCACGCGGCAGGCCAGGCAGGTAACGCGGCAGCCACTGGCCGACATCGGCTCGGGTCTGTGCTTCGTAAAATTCGCGAAGGGTGCGGCGCAGCGTGGCATCGGTCCCGCGCGTGGGCCAGTGCAGGCAGGCGCCCTGCTCGTCTACATGCATGTGCGCGTAGCGACCGGTTTCCCAGCGCAGCGGCAGCAGCGCACCGCGCAGCGGCAGCACCCCCGGCTCGCCGATCACCAGCGGTGGCGGCAGGTTGGTGGCCTGGTAGCTGCGCAGTTGCTCGGACAACCAGCCGCGATGCTGGTCGAGAAAACGCTCGCCCATCACCAGGCTGGCGCGCGGTGGCAGGGTCAGGCGTACGCCGCGCTCATCGACGCTGAGCTTGATCCGGCGCGCACGCGGATCGCGCACACGCAGGACATCGATCTCGGCATCCTCCAGGCGCAGCCGTACCGTATCGCGCTGCAGCGTGCTGACAGCCGGCGAAATCAGGCGGCGGAGGAATCCGGACATGGGTACAGCATAGCGCCGGCCGTGACCGGCGCATGACTGGGGACTGATCGGAACCTGTCAGTCCGCCTTGCTCAGCTTGAAGGCCTCTTCCAGCAGCAGGAACAGGCGGCGCACTTCGCCGCTCTGCAGGGCGAAACGGGCGTCCAGTTCGGCGCGGCGGCCGTCATCGTCGGCGTGCTCGAGCTGGTCCAGCGCGCCATCCAGGAACTTCAGCTTGCGCACGATCAGGTCGTCGCCCAGCACGAAGGACAGGTTGTCCTCGAAGACCAGGGCCAGCTTGGTCACCTGCTTGCCGGCGTCCAGGTGCTTGTCGATTTCGTCGCAGCGCAGTTCCTGGTGCTGGCACTTGACCACCGCACCGCCCTCGGCCGGATCCTTCATCTCGCACTCTTCGCCCAGGCTCAGCCCGGTCGGCAGGGTTTCGCCGGCGATCCAGCCGGTGAGGATCGAGCGCGGCGCCACTTCGGCGTTCAACGGCATCGCCGGGAAACTGCCGAGCAGGCCACGGATGTCGGACATCATGTTCTCGCCCTTCTTGCTGCTCGAGCAGTCCACGGCGACGTAGCCGTGGGTCAGGTCGATCAGCGCGTCGGTACGCGAGCTCTTCACGAAGGCGCGCGGCATCAGCTCGTGCAGCAGGTCGTCCTTCATGCGCTTGCGCTCGCGGCCGCCGGGCTTGCGGCCTTCCTTCTCCTCGATTTCCTCGAGCTTGCGCGCGAGCAGATCGTTGACCACCGCACCCGGCAGGATCTTGTCCTCACCGCCGACGGTCAGCCACAGCGCATCGCCGACGCGGTGCGAGAACACCGCCTTTTCTTCACGGCCGAACGGCGAGATGAAGCCGCGCGAATTCATTTCAAGCGGACCGACCGGCTTGAGCAGCACCTGCGGCAGCAGGGTGTCTACGTCGGAGAAATCGGTAGCGGTCGGAAAGCGGAACAGCGTCAGGTTGCGAAAGAACATGGACGTCCAGAGTAAGAGCGTGAAAGGGAGGGCGGGCGCACCGGCGTGGCTCAAGCCGGGCCGGGGGCGTCACCGGGGTCGTGGGCAGTGCCGGTCCAGGCCGGCGGGTCGGGCAGCGGGGCCGCCGCAGCGCGCCCCAGTGCCATGAAATCAAACAGGGCCGGATCGGCCAGCTGCGAGGGATGGATGTTGCCCAGCGCGCGGGCGATCTGGTCGATGCGGCCGGGCTGGTCGCGTTCCCACTGCTGCAGCATCTGCTCCACCTGGCGGCGTTGCAGGGTGTCCTGGCTGCCACACAGCGTGCAGGGAATGATCGGGAACGCACGCGCCTGCGCGTAGGCGCTGATGTCCGCTTCACTCACATACGCCAGCGGGCGGATCACGATGTGCTGGCCGTCGTCGCTGCGCAGCTTGGGCGGCATCGCCGAGAGCTTGGCGTGGTGGAACAGATTGAGGAAGAACGTGGCCACACTGTCGTCGCGGTGGTGGCCCAGCGCGATCTTGGTGAAGCCGTGTTCGGCCGCATGCCGGTACAGCGCGCCACGGCGCAGACGCGAGCACAGCGAACACATCGTGCGGCCTTCCGGAATCACCCGGCTGACCACCGAATAGGTGTCCTGCTCGATGATCTGGAACGGCACACCGATCGAGGCCAGGTACGTCGGCAGCACGTGCTCGGGAAAGCCCGGCTGCTTCTGGTCCAGGTTCACCGCGACCAGCTCGAACGGTACCGGCGCTTTTTTCTGCAGCTGCAACAGGATGT
>Ga0247813_10003509_pt1 | contig 10045 bp, 10 predicted proteins | sample UWRJL169409C1_FD_180719 | JGI IMG/M metagenome (GOLD analysis project Ga0247813, IMG submission 180719) | Plant litter microbial communities from Arlington Agricultural Research Station in Wisconsin, United States - UWRJ-L169-409C-1 | ecosystem: Environmental > Terrestrial > Plant litter >... | reverse complement strand
GTCCGACAGCTGGCTGGCGTTGCCGGCGGTGACGAAGTTGCCTTCGCCCTTCACCGGCTGGAGCTTGGCCAGGCCTTCCAGGGTGGTGTCGGGACGGTTGCACTCGTCCTTGTCGACCACGTAGTCGACCAGGGTCTCTTCCTTGGTCTCCTTGTTGACCAGCTTCATCTTGGTGGCCATCGGGACGATCTCGTCCGCGAACTTGCCGGCCTGCTGGGCGGCGGCGGTGCGGCGCTGGGATTCGAGGCTGTACTCGTCCTGGTATTCACGGCTGATGCCGTAGCGCTTGGCCACGATGTCGGCGGTGTCGATCATGGCCATGAAGATGGCCGGGGCGATGTTGAGGAGCTCGGGATCGACCGTGCCCGCGCCGCCCATGCCGCCGCCGGGGATCGAGATGCTCTCGACGCCGCCGGCCACGACCACGTCGCCGCCGTCGGCGCGAACGTAGTTGGCGGCCATGGCGATCGCCTGCAGGCCCGAGGAGCAGAAGCGGTTGATGGTCACGCCGCCGGTGGTGACCGGCATCCCGGCCAGCAGGGCGGCCAGACGGCCGATGTTGGCCGCGCCGTGCGCGTTGTTGCCGAGGTAGACGTCCTCGATATCAGCCGGGTCGACGCCCGACTTGGCCACCGCATGCTTGATGGCGTGCGCCGCCATCGACATGGGGGGAGTGACGTTGAAACCGCCGCGACCCGCCTTGGCGAGGCCGGTGCGGGCGTAGGACACGATGACGGCGTCGCGCATGTGGCGTTTTCCCTTGTTCTCTCAAACACTCGTTCGAATGATGCGGCCGGACACTAGGCGAACCCAGCGGAAAGGAAAAGTTCACGCGCGCGTCAACCTGAAGGGGGCGCGGCGGGGCTTGGCGCGAAGCAGGGGCTGTGGTCACTTCCCCGCTGTCCGGAGGAAGTCCATGCGCACCCAGTTGATCGCCCTGACGGCTGTCGCCGTCCTTGCCGCCGCTTCGCCCGCCGTCGCGCGGGACGAGGCGCCCGAGGGCGGGGCGTGGACAGAGTGCCAGGTCAGTTCGATCACCGCCTACCGCGACCGGCTGGTGGTGAAGTGCTCGGGCATGGCGGGTGGCGAGGCCCCGCGCGAGTTCGCCGTGGAGCTGGTCGACCGCATGGCCGAGCTGGTGCTGCGGCTGTCGATCGAGGCCAAGGGCCGGGCCCGGCCGCTCAACGTGCTCTATGTGAAGTCCGCCTCCGCCAACCCGGCCGGCTGCGCGGCGGAAGGCTGCCGCCGGGTGGCGGGCGTCGAGCTGAAGTAGCTCAGCCGTCGCGGGACAGCCGCCACTCGCTGATCGTCTTCAGCACCAGGGTGACCAGCGCCAGCAGCGCCAGGATCGAGGCGGCCGCGAAGGCGCCGGTGGCGTTGTAGTCGTTGAACAGCACCTCGATGTGCAGCGGCAGGGTCTCGGTCACGCCGCGGATCTTGCCCGAGACCACCGACACCGCGCCGAACTCGCCCATGACCCGGGCGTTGCACAGCACCACGCCGTGGAACAGCGCCCAGCGGATGTTGGGCAGGGTCACGCGCATGAAGGTCGCGAAGCCCCCGGCGCCGAGCGAGATGGCGGCCTGGTCCTCGTCGGAGCCCTGGCTCTGCATCACCGTGATCAGCTCGCGGGCGACATAGGGGCTGGTGACGAACAGGCTGACCAGGAAGATGGCCGGGACCGTGAACATGATCCGCCAGCCGAGCTCGCCCAGCAGCGGCCCGAACAGGCCGAGCGCGCCGTACAGGAACAGATAGGCCACCCCCGCCACGATCGGCGAGATCGAGACCGGCAGCTCGATCAGGGTGGTCAGCAGCCGCTTGCCGGGAAAGTCGTGGCGCGTGATGGCCCATGCGGCGGCGAGGCCGAATCCGGTGTTGATCGGCAGCACCACCAGCGAGGTCAGCACCGTCAGCCAGATGGCGTGCAGAGTGAACGGATCGCCGATCTTCTCGGCATAGACCCTTGCGCCGAGCGCGAAGGCGCGGCTGAAGACCATGGCCAGCGGCGCGCCGAACAGCAGCACGGCCAGCACCAGCGCCGTCCCGATCAGGGCGATGCGGACCACGGCGGAATCGCCGGCGCGGTTGCGGGTCACGCGGGCGCGGCTCATCGGCGGCCCTCCCGGCGCAGGCGCCACAGCTGCAGCGCGTTGACCACGAACAGGGTGACGAAGGACATCGCCAGCATGGCGACGGCCAGGCCTGCGGCGCCCGGATAGTCGAACTCCTCGAGCCGGATGTAGGTCAGCAGGGTCGTGACCTCGGTCTCGCCGGGGATGTTGCCGGCGATGAAGATGATCGCGCCGTATTCACCGAGCGCGCGCGAGAAGGCCAGGGCGCAGCCGGACAGGAAGGCGGGCAGCACGGCCGGGAAGACGACCCGCGCGAACACCGCCGCGCCCGAGGCGCCGAGGGTGAAGGCGGCTTCCTCGACCTCGGACTCGAGGTCTTCCAGCACCGGCTGCAGGCTGCGGATCACGAACGGGATGCTGGTGAAGGCCATGGCCACGGCGATGCCCGCCGGGGCGTAGGCGACCTTCAGGCCGGCCGGCTCAAGCAGGGCGCCGGCCCAGCCGGTCGGGGCGAAGATGGCCGACAGCGCGATGCCCGCCACGGCGGTCGGCAGCGCGAACGGCAGGTCGACCACCGCATCCAGCAGCCGGCGTCCCGGGAATTGATAGCGCGCCAGCACCCAGGCCAGCAGGAAGCCGCCGACGGCGTTGAAGGCGGTGGCCGCCAGCGCGGTCCCGATCGTCAGCCGGTAGGTGCCGACGGCGCGGGGCGAGCTGATCCCCTCCCACAGCGCGGGCCAGCCGGCGTCGCCCGCCTTCCACAGCAGGGCGGCGATCGGGATCAGCACGATCAGCGTCAGATAGCTGAGGGTGACGCCCATGCTCAGACCGAAGCCGGGCATGATGCGCCCGCGACGGGTCTTCATGCGCCGTCCTTAAACGCAAAGGGCCGCCCCGGTGAAGGGGCGGCCACGATGGGCGAGGAGTCGCGGTTCACTTGCGGACGAACACCTGGTCGAGGATGCCGCCGGAGGCGAGGTGTTCCTTGGCCACCTTGTCCCAGCCGCCGAGCACCTGCTCCACGGTCAGGATGCGGGTCGGCTTGAACTGGGCGCGGTAGCCGGCCGAAACCCTGCGGTCGCTGACCCGGTAGAAGTGCTTGGCCAGGATGTTCTGGGCCGGCGGGGTGTAGAGGAACTTCAGATAAGCCTCCGACACCGCGCGCGAGCCGCGCTGATCGACGACCTTGTCCACCACCGACACCGGGAACTCGGCCAGCAGGCTGACCGGCGGGGTCACGACCTGGACCTTGGAGCCGACTTCCTTGGCGGTGCCGAGCGCCTCGGCCTCGAAGGTGATCAGGACGTCGCCCTGGCCCTTCTCGACGAAGCTGGTGGTGGCCGCGCGTCCGCCGGTGTCGAACACCACGACGTTGGCGAGGAACTTGCGCGCGAACGCCTTGGCCTTGACCGGGTCCTTGGTCTTGTCGAGCGCGTAGGCGTAGGCGGCGAGATAGCTGTAGCGGCCGTTGCCCGAGGTCTTCGGGTTGGGGATGACGATGCCGACGCCCGGCTTCACCAGATCGTCCCAGGTCTTGATGCCCTTGGGGTTGCCGCCGCGAACCAGGAAGGCGGGCAGCGAATAGTAGGGCGAGGCGCGGTTGGGCAGGCGGGTGCGCCAGTCGGCGGCGACCAGCTGGCCCTTGTCGCGCAGCACCTGCACGTCGGTGACCTGGTTGAAGGTCACCACATCGGCCTGCAGTCCTTCGAGCACGGCGCGCGCCTGGGCGGTCGAGCCGGCGTGCGACTGGTTGATCTTGATGTCCTGGCCGGTCTTCTTCTTCCAGTCGGCGGCGAAGACGGGGTTGATGTCGGCGAAGGTCTCCCGCGAGACGTCGTAGGAGACGTTCAGGATTTCCTTCACCGGCGCCGGTCCGGCGGCGCTGGAGGCCAGGGCGGCAAAGGCCGTCGCGACGATGGCGAGGGATCGGAATTTCATGGCGAGGCCTCTGTGATCAGGATCGCGACGCTAATTCCCAGCGTCACAGTAGACAATGACGCGGCCGGGCAGTTTTTCTTGCAGGGACGATAGGCGCTCTCGCTACGCGTCTCTTTCGCCCGTTCAGGATAAGCGGTGAGGCTCTCTACGCCGCCCGCCGCTGCATCCAGCTCTCGACGCCGATCAGAGTCGCCCCGACCACGAACAGCGCCACCGTCTCCTCGGGTCGCGACATCCACGCGCCGGTCTTGCCGAGCCCGTTGATGACGAAGTGCGGGATCACGCCGGCGATCAGGAGGCTGCCGTTCGTGCGCACGAACAGCCAGGTCATCAGCCAGCTCAGGCCGATCGTGCCCAGCGCATACCAGCCAAGGCCCGCCAGAGAGACGCCGACGATGCCGCTGAACAGCATCGCGGGCACATGCCACAGGGTCCAGACCAGCCCGACGATAAGGCCACTGACGGCTGGCCCCCACTTTGTCAGCAGCCGGGGCAGGGCATAACCGCGCCAGCCGAGCTCCTCGCCCAGCGGGCCGGTGTTGGTGACGATCTGGGCGGTGGTGAACAGCACCATCGGCGTGGTCGCCAGGATCGCGGCGACCGGCACGGGCCAGGGGCCGATGGCCGGCATCAGCAGCGCCAGCAGTAGGGCGATCAGCGGAATGATCAGGAAGGCCGCGACGAGCAGTCCAACCGGCCGCCAGCGGACCAGGCCGCGCAGCAGCCGCCCGACGCCCGGCCAGCCCTCCTTGATCAGGGTCAGGGTCACCGCCGCCAGCGTCGGCGCCCAGGCGGCGATGAAGAAGGCCGGCGAGGTCGGACCGAACGGGCCGAACAGGCGTGTCATCGGCTCCGGCGCGAACAGCCACGGCGCGCCGACACCCCAGCTGATCAGGAAGGTCAGGCCGAAGAAGACCCAGACCTCCTTCAGCGCCCTGCGCGTGGCCTCGCCCCCCGGCTGGTCCAAACCGCTATCCTCCCGAGCCCTTGCCCGCTTCCAGCGCCTTAAGCCGTTTCGCGGCGTTGGCGTTTTTCGGATCGAGCTCCAGCGCCCGGCGGTAGCCGCGGATCGCCTGTTCGCGGTCGCCATTGACCTCCCACGCGTCGGCCAGGCTGTCGAAGGCGTTGCCGCTGTCCGGGTAGAGTTCCGCGCCGATCCTCAGGACCGCGAGCGCCTGTTTCGGCTTGCCGAAGCCGAGCAGGCGATAACCCCAGTCGTTCAGCTCGTGCTCGTCGGGTTTGAAGGCTGGATCTTCGCGGCGCAGTCCGGCCAGCACCGCCGCCGGGTCGTCGAAGCCCTGTTTGTCCAGCGCCGCCCGCAACGCTGCGACGCCGGTCAGCTTCATGCCCGGAATGTAGATCGCCGCGATCTCGTCCATCAGGTCCTCGGGCGTCCCGCCGGCCAGGTTGGTCAGGATCACGATGCCGACCCCGTCCTCGGGATAGAGGAACATCGCCGCGCGGCTGCCGCCGGTCATGCCCACGGCGCGGTGCCGGGGGCGGTCCTGGACGATCCAGCCCATGCCCCACTGGCCGAGCTTGCCGTTGCTGTAGGCGGCGGGCGTCCACATCGCCTTCAGCGTGTCCGGCTTCAGCATCCGGCCGTCGAGGATCGCCGTCATCCAGCGGGCCATGTCGCTGGCCGTGCTGTTCAGCCCCGAAGCCGAATAGTGCATCGGCGAGAACTCCTCGTAGCCCGCCCGCAGCACGCCCGGACTGGTCGGGGTGGCGTAGCGATAGCTGTAGCCGGCGGCCTTGCCGGGGATCACGTCGCGGCTGTCGCCGAACCGGGTGCGGGTCATGCCGGCCAGCGCGATTTGCGGCCCGATCACGGCGTCGTCGAGCGGGCGGCCGTGCAGGCCGTTGATGGCCCGCTGGATCAGGGCGTAGTTGGTCTGGTTGTAGTCGTAGCGCTCGCCGGGCGCGAAATAGACCGGCTGAGCCAGGGTCGCGGTCCAGGCCGCGGCCTCGTCCATACCCTTGGTCTTGCGCGTGTAGTCCGGCAGGCCCGAGGTGTGGCTGAGCAGCTGGCGAACGGTCACGCCGCGCCAGGCCTCCGGCAAACCCTCGACATAGGCGCCGATGGGTTTGCCCAGGTCGAGCCGGCCGGCCTCGACCTCCTGCATCGCCGCGACGCCGGTGAACGCCTTGGTGATGGAGTTGATCGAGAAGACCGTCTCGTCGGTGACCGGGACCGGCGTCTGCAGGTTGGCGAGGCCGTAGTTGCGCAGCAGGACCACCTTGCCCTGCCGGACCACGGCGATCTGGAGCCCCGGGATGCGGCGGTCGGCGATGGCCTTTCGCACCAGCGCGTCGGCCCGTTCGGCCTGAGGGTCGGGCTTGGGCGCGGGCGCCGCGAGAGCCGGCGTTGCGTTTATCGCGAGGGCAAGCGCCATCATGGCCGCGCCGATGAATTTTCCAGCCATCATCATCCAGTTGTCGAAGCGTCCCCGGCTCAGGAGAGCAGGATCGCGCCGCTCCGCTCAAATGAATTAGCGGACAGGTTGGCTATTCCCCGAAGCCCTCGCCCGGCTCGATGGGGTCGAGCCGGATCAGACGGCTGTCCTCGACGCCGGCGGTGCGGTGTTTGACGATCTCGCGGTAGTCGGGGTCGGTGACCATGGCCAGGAAGGCGCCGCCATCCGGATACTCGGCGATGAAGGCCAGGTCCCAGCGCTCGTCCAGCGGGCCCGTCACGACCGCGTCCGGCCGTCCCGCCCAGATCTGCCGCCCGCCGACGCGCTTGAAGATCTCGGCGCTCTCCCGGCCATAAGCCCGATAGGCGTCCAAGCCGGTCAGGCCCTTGCCGTGGTTGGGGTGGTCCGCCGGGTAGTCGGCCAGCGGGCGCAGGCGGACCAGATTGAGCATCTGGATCGGCTGGTCGCGGGGCAGAGCCTTGAAGGCGTCGAACTGCGGGCGGGTGGGATCGATGCTGCCGGTCATGGGCGCATAGTTCACCGACGGCGCCGGCTTGGCCAGCCCACCCGACGACGACGGTTCCATGCCGGAAACCATATTCACCCTTCGTTTGCCCGACGCGGGCTAGCAGCATCGGATTCAAGGAGTTGCTTGCGTGAACCCTCTGCTTGCGTCGCTTTCGCCCCACCTGCCCGCAAGCGCGGCGGAGCGCCTCAAGCAGGTCCCGGTGCGGGTACTGCTGGCTCTGCTGCTGGGCTGGTCGCTTCACACCGCCGGGCGGAACGAGTGGATCGCGCCCTGGCTGGTGATCGCGGCGATCGTGCAACTGTTCGAGATCTGCGCAATGTCGCCGTTCCGACGGCCGGGAGCGGACCGCGCTAGCGGTCTCGCCAAGGCGCTGGCGGTGGCGGCTATCCTCGCGATGTCGGCGATTCACGGCGGCATGGTGGTGCTGCTCTGGATGACCGCCCTGCCGGTGCTGGTCACCGTGGCGCTGCTGATGCTGTGCGGCGGGCTGCTGAACAACATCGCCTCGGCGACCAACAGCCGGCCGCTGTTCCTGATCGGCGCGATTCCCTACATCGCCCCGCTGCCGATCCTGCCACTGGAGGCGTTCCGGCGCGGCGAGGGCCAGCATGTGCCACTGCTGGTCATGGGCGTGATCCTGTTCGTCTTCGCCATCCTCGCGGTCTGGAAGCGGACCAATGCCGCCCACGCCGCCGAGATCACGGCCCTGGCCCAGGCCGAACGGCGGCTGGAGGAGGCCGAGGCGGCCATCGCCGACCGCGCCGCGATGGCCGCGATCGTGAGCCACGAACTGCGCACCCCGGTCAGCGCGATCCTGGCTGGCGCTCAGGTGATCAAGCAGGGCGCGCACTCGGAGCGGATCACCGGCACCGCCGACCTGATCGTCGACGCCAGCCGCCTGATGACCGGCATGCTCAACGACCTGCTCGACCACTCGAAGATCGAAGCCCGGGCCATGACGCTCGACGTCCGCGACTTCGACCTCAAGGCGCTGCTGGACGACACCGCCCGGTTCTGGGACGCCTCCGCGGCCGCCAAGGGGCTGACGCTGGATTGCCGGTCGCCGACGACCCAATGGCTGAAGGGCGATCCCTTCCGGATCCGGCAGATCCTCAACAACCTGATCTCCAACGCCGTGAAGTTCACCGAGCAGGGCGGGGTGGCGATCACCGCGACCGTGTCCGACGCGCCGGGCGGGCGACGGGTCAGCATCCGTGTCCTGGATCAGGGACAGGGAATCGCCGCCGACGCCATGCAGCGGCTGTTCGCGCCCTTCGCCCAGGGCTCGGCGGAAGTGGCCCGGACCTACGGCGGGACGGGGCTGGGCCTGACGGTCAGTCGCGACCTGGCCCGGCTGATGGGCGGCGAGCTGACCGCCGAGAACGCGTCCGGCGGCGGCGCCAGCTTCACGCTCGAGGTGGTGCTGCCCGATGGGGAGCCCTGCGATACGGCGATCGAGGACGGACCGGCCCCCCGGCTTGAGCGGAGCCTGCGCGTGCTGGCGGTGGACGACCACGAGATCAACCGCCGGACCCTGAGCATCGTGCTGCAGCCGCTCGACGTCGAGCTGGCGACGGCATCGAGCGGTCAGGCCGCTCTCGAGCTGCTGGCCAGCCGGCCGTTCGATGTGATTTTGATGGACGTGAACATGCCGGGCATCGACGGGAACGAGACGACCCGCCGCCTGCGCGCCTCGGGCGGTCTCAACGCGGGCGTCCCGGTGATCGGTTTCAGCGCCGGCACCGAAGCGGCCCAGATCGCCGCCTGCCGCGTCGCCGGCATGACCGACTGGCTGCCCAAGCCGCTCGAGCCGCAGCGCCTCTACATGGCGCTCGAACGGGCAGTCACGGCCGAAACGGCTTCCGCCTGAAACTCGCAGATTTGTAAGGTCGGCGCTGGGCGGGCGGTAAGGCGCCGGCGATCCTCTGTGCGCACCGGTGCTTCCGGCAACCCCACAGGAGACCATCCCATGCGCAAATTGCTCATCTCCGCCGCGCTCGTCGGCAGCCTGGCCGCCGGCTCGGCCGCGTTCGCCGCCACCGCCCCCAAGGCCGCCCCGGCCGCGAAGGCGAAGACCGCCGCCTGCGAGAGCGCCTGGAAGACCCAGAAGACCCACAACGAGAAGCACTCCGTCTTCATCAAGGCCTGCGTCGCGAAGGGCTGACAGTCGGAGCGCCAGGAGCCCGGACGGCCACCCCCCCGGCCGTCCGGGCGCCGTTTGAGCCGCGCGGCGTTTCCTGCGATTGTCGGACCAGGAACAGGGAAGCCGCCCATGAGCCGCCGCATCCTCGTGGTGGAAGACGATCCCCAGCTGGCCGACTATCTGCTTAAAGGGCTTCGGGAAGACGGCTTCACCGCCGAACACGCGGCGGACGGACGTGACGGGCTGTTCCTCGCCTCCGACAGCCGTTTCGACGCCATCGTCATGGACCGCATGCTGCCCGGCATGGACGGTCTGAGCGTCGTTCGCGGCCTGCGCGCGGCCGGGGTCGAGACGCCGGTGCTGTTCCTGAGCGCGCTCAGCCACATCGACGAACGGGTCAAGGGCCTGCGCGCGGGCGGCGACGACTACCTGACCAAGCCCTTCAGCTATGCCGAGCTTTCGGCCCGCCTCGACAACCTGATGCGCCGGGCCGCGCCCGCGACGGCGCAGACCAGCCTGAGCTGCGGCGAGTTGACGGTGGACCTGCTGACGCGGCGCGTGCGGCGCGGCGAGCGGCTCATCGAGCTTTTGCCGCGCGAGTACAAGCTGCTGGAATACCTGCTGCGTCACCGGGACCGGGTGGTCACCCGGACCATGCTGCTGGAAGAGGTCTGGGACTACCGCTTCGACCCCCATACCAGCGTCATCGACACCCACATCAGCCGCCTGCGCAAGAAGATCGAGGCGCGGGGCGAGGCGCCGATCCTGCACACCCTGCGCAATGTCGGCTACCGACTGTCCGACACGCCATGAGCGGACGACGGCGCCAGATCCGTCTGCGCGGGCGGCTCGTCGGCGGGGCGCTGCTGGTGGTCTCGCTCGTCGCCCTGTGCATCGGCGTGCTGTTGATCGACCGCATCGGCGAGCAGATCATCGACCGCCG
>Ga0247813_10003508_pt1 | contig 10050 bp, 11 predicted proteins | sample UWRJL169409C1_FD_180719 | JGI IMG/M metagenome (GOLD analysis project Ga0247813, IMG submission 180719) | Plant litter microbial communities from Arlington Agricultural Research Station in Wisconsin, United States - UWRJ-L169-409C-1 | ecosystem: Environmental > Terrestrial > Plant litter >... | reverse complement strand
GTCGATGAAGGAAGCCCGCGAGCACGCGCGCTCCGTCGTCAACAACGCCTGAGCCGTCTTTGACGGACACAGCTGATGGGCGGCACACGGCGAGACCGGTGCCGCCCATCGGTGTTTTGAGCGCCCCACTGCGCACGACGCGCGAAGCGCGTTGGCACGTCCATGACCGCGATCGCGGCCACGTTGCCGAACCAGAATTCGCGCTTTGAGTCCGAAGCGCTTCGTGCTGCGGCGATCCACCAAAATGCCTCACCATCGCTCGACATCGCACCTCGACGTACGTGTCGGCGTGCGACGTTTTCGCATTGGGAAGCGCCGTTCTGACGCGAACCGCTCATATGTGGCGCGTTTGCAATTGTGACACGCTGGTGTGCCGATCCTGCTGGCCTGCTGGGCGGTCTGCCCGGCCTTCGCCGCTTTCGGATGCCACCGCGATCGCGGCACGCCTGCTGCAATGGCTCGTATGTACCCGACGAAGACCCGGTCTTCGTCCCTGCCAGGAGCCCTCAATGGTGTCATTCATTCTCTGGATCGCGATGGGCGCCTTTGTCGGCTGGCTCGCGAGCCTCGCGATGAAGACCGATGGCTCGATGGGCACCCTGCTCAACATCGTCATCGGCATCGTCGGTGCCGCTGTCGGTGGCGCCTTGTTCCGCGCCTTTGGCTTGTCTGGCGCCAACATCAACGACGGCATCTCGCTCTACAGCGTCGTCGTCTCGTTCATTGGCGCTGTCGTCGTGATCGCGCTCGTCCAGCTCATCCGTCGCACGGTCCGCTGACCGCATCGTCCCCGTCACTGCTGTCCCTTCCTCATCCTTGTCGGAGCCTGTCATGTCGAAGTCGCGTTCCTCGAACCCCGCCGATGCCCACCTCTCCGTCACCCTTGCTGAGGCCCTCGGCGAAGCCAAGGTCGCCGAAGTCCAGGCCGTCGTCGACGGACCCTCGACGGCGAAGTCGGAGTCGCTCCTGAAGGAGCTCGTGCTCGGCGGCGTGGCGATGGCGCGGCTGGCGGGACGCGCGGCGCTCACGCGTGTGCGTTCGGTGTTTTCGCGGGCCCGGGCGACCTGACCGTCGACCACCTCATGCGAAGGCCCGACGTCGTCGGGCCTTCCTGCTGTCTGCTTTGTGATTCTGCTTTTTGTCTGCTGGAGGCGCGATGTCTGAGAAACCTTTGATCCTGCTTGTTGATGACGAACCAGACCAGTGCGAGCTGCACCAGGCCACGCTGCAACGCGCGGGCTACAGCGTGCGCGCGACGACGTCACCGAAGCAGGCGCTCACGCAGCTCGACGATGTCGCCCTCGTGATCACCGACCTGCAGATGGACGAGATGGACGGCCTCGCGTTGTGCGAGCGCATCCATGGTGCGTCCCCCGACATCCCCGTCATCGTGCTCACCGGCATGGGCAGCGTCGACGCCGCCGTCGCCGCGCTGCGTGCGGGCGCCTACGACTTCTTGATGAAGCCCGTCGATCCCAAGCTGTTGACCGTGGCCGCCGCGCGCGCGCTCGAGCGCCATCAGCTCCGCCGCGAAGTCGCGGTGCTGCGCTCGACGGCGACGTTGCAGTCGACCGCCGGCCTGCTCGGCGAATCGCCCAGCATGAAGAAGGTCCACGAGCTGGTCGCGCGCATCGCGCCGTCGGCGGCGTCGGTCCTCGTGCACGGCGAAACCGGCACCGGCAAAGAGCTCGTCGCGCGCGCCATCCACGATCAAAGCACACGCGCCGCGGGCCCCTTCATCGCCATCAACTGCGCGGCCGTGCCGCCGTCGTTGCTCGAGTCCGAGCTCTTTGGCCATGCCAAGGGCTCGTTCACCGATGCCAAGCAGGCGCGCCAGGGTCTGTTCGTGCAGGCCTCGGGCGGCACGCTGTTTCTCGACGAGATCGGCGAGATGCCGCTCGAGATGCAGGTCAAGCTGCTGCGCGCGTTGCAGGAGCGCACCGTGCGCCCTGTCGGCAGCAACGAAGAAGTCCCGTTCGATGCGCGCATCGTTTCGGCGACCCACCAGAACCTCGACGCCTCGGTCACAGACGGCCGGTTCCGCCAAGATCTGTTCTACCGCATCAACGTCGTCACCATCGAGCTGCCGGCGTTGCGTGAGCGCGGTCGCGACATCCTCGTGCTCGCCGAGCGCTTCTTGCGCACGTTCTCCGAGCGCATGGGCCGCGAGCCGCCGACGCTGCCGAGCAACGTCGCCGAGCGCCTGCTCAGCTACACGTGGCCGGGCAACGTGCGTGAGCTGGAAAACTGCATCGAGCGCGCGGTCTCGCTCGCCAGAAACACCGAGCTCACCGTCGACGATCTGCCCGAGCGCGTGCGCAACTACCGCAGCGAGTCGTTCGTCGTGGCCGCCGACGAGCCCTCGGAGATCCTGCCCCTCGACGAGCTCGAGCGCCGCTACATCGAGCGCGTCGTTCGTCTGCTCAACGGCAACAAGTCGCGCGCTGCGCAGCTGTTGGGTCTTGATCGTCGCACGCTGTACCGCCGCCTCGAGCGCTACGGCGAGACGGCCAGCAGCAACAGCAGCGGCGGCAATGCCTTGTTGAGCAATGGCCGCACGATGCACCAGGGTGAGGCGTGAACGAGATTCCCCCCCTCAGCGTCGTCGCCAAACGTGTTGCCCATGATGTTCGCGGCCCGGTGGGCGTGATCGTCGCGGCGCTGCACGAGATTGAAGAGGCCCTCGCGGGTCTCGGCGACGGCGCCGCGGGGCCGGACCTCCAGCGGCTCGTGGAAATGGCGCGTCGTGGGACGCGCAAGCTCGAGCGCACCGCGTTCACCCTCGACGCGATCGCGGCCTTGCCGCCGCCGTCTGTGTCTCACGTGGATCTGCAGCCGATGGTGAGGACCGCCGTCGACCGCATGCAGATCGCCGAACGACGACCGCAGGTAGCGGTCAGCTGGATCTCTCCACCAGAAGCGACGCTGCGGGTCACCGTGGCGCCGCCTTTGTTTACACACGCTTTGGAAGAGCTGTTTGGTTACGCGATTCGCAAGAGCGCAAAAGAAGTCCGTGTCATGATGCTGTCATCGTCATCGACGTCGTCACCGAACACGATGCCCACTCCTTCAAACCCGTCACATGAGCGACCTGAAAGGGTCAAGAGTCCCCGCACTACGTCACTGGTCATAACCTTGGTCGGTGTCGATGTTGTTCCGGCGTCAACGATTCCATTCGAGGAACCGTTGGGCCTCGCGGCGCACCTGCTTTCAGTGCAGCACGTGAGTCTGGCGATCCACAAGAAGGCTGACGGCGTCGAGCTGGTTGTCGACGTTCCGTCTCCTTGAGCGGAGGCAACGGCATGACTGTATTGCTCATTGACGACGACGATGATGCTTTGACGTTGTTGCAGATGATGTTGCGGCGCAAAGGCGTGACGACGCGGACGGCGCGCTCGTTGGCCGAAGCACGTGAGGTGCTCGCCGAAGCGGACGGGAACATCAAAGTGATTGTCACCGACCTCGAACTCGGAGACGGTGACGGCATGACGCTGCATCCCGAAGTTGTGGGACGCGTCTTGCGGTTCGTCGTGTTGACGGGTCGCTCGTCGGTGACCGCGCCTTCGGAGGTCGTGGTCCTGCAGAAACCGGTCGACGTCGCGCCGTTGCTGGCGGCGATCGGCCATGGCCCCGACGGATGAACGATGTGCGACCGCGCTGAGGCCACGCCGTGGCCGTGTCTCCATTCCGCCCGCCGACCCATCCCCGAGGTGTGTCGGCGGGTGTTTTTCGTGGTGCCGTCGGTGCGACGCCGGAGCTCGAGATGACGGCGGCGCAACAACGGCTCCGCATCTTGATGGTCGACGACGACGAAGCCGACCGGGTGGCGATCATCCGCCTGCTGGCGCGCGAGCCCGTCGACCTCAGCGTCGCCACCAGCGCCGCCGATGCGCGCGAGGCCTTGCGGGAGCAGCGCTTCGACTGCGTGCTCCTCGACGGCGTGCTGCCCGATGTCCACGCCCGCGAATTCGTCAGCGAGCTCGTGCGCTCCTCGCCGTCGATGGCGATCGTGGCGCTGACCGGCGTGGGCGATGACGCGATCGCCGTCGAGCTGATGAAGGCTGGCGCGCGCGACTACCTCACGAAGGGCACCCTCGACGCCGCCCGCTTGAAGTCGTCGATTCACGCCGCGGTCGCGTTGACGCGCGCGCGCGCCCTGCAGTTCGAGGTTGCGGAGCTTCGTCGTCGACACCACCACCGGCTCGAGCATCTGGTGGCCCGCGCCCATGAGCTGGTGGGGTCGTTGTCGCCGCAGGTCCTGGCCGACCGCGCCGTCGCCATCTGCGCGCAGATGCTCGACGCGATGGCCGTCACCGCCCGCTTCGTCGACGCCGACGGCGACTACAGCGCCAGCTTCGGCGCGCCGATGACGACGGCGTTGTCGACGGTGGAATCACTGCCGAGCGCCGCTGGCGAAGCGGGGCGGATCATGCGGCTCGCCACCGTCGAGGGTCAGGTGCTCAGCATGTGGCTCTCGCCGCCCAATGACCTCGGCGAGCGCAGCATGCTCACCGCGCTCGTCACCGCCCACGACGACGCCGCCGAGATGGGCCTCGTCGAGGCCCTGTTCACGCAGCTCGGCGTGCTCCTGGCCCGCAGCCTCGAAAACCACCGGTTGATGCGCTCCGTCGAGCGCGCGGTCCGCGCCCGCGACGACGTCATGGCGGTGGTGTCGCACGACCTGCGCGGCCCGTTGGCGAATTCGTTGATGGCCTGTGGTCTGCTCGAAGACAACGTCGACGCCGAAGGCAAGCTCATCCTTGGGCGCATGCAGCACAGCCTGCAGCACATGCAGCACCTCGTCGACGACCTCGTGCAGGTGGTTCGGGCCCAGCAGGGAGACGTGCCGCTCGACGTCAGGGTCGTCGATGCAGGGACTGTCATCGAGCAGGCTCGGGCGATCGTCACCGAAGCCGCGCAGCGCGCCAACGTCACGGTGACGACGACGGCGCCGTCGCCCACCATGCTGCGCGCGGATCACCACCGCCTCTTGCAGGTGTTGGCCAATCTGATCGGCAACGCGGTGAAGTTCACGCCGCCCGGCGGGCACGTGCAGGTCTCTGTGCAAGACGACGGTGACGACGTCCTCTTCCACGTCGCTGACGACGGCGCTGGCATCGCCGCGGCGGATCAAGCCCGCATCTTCGATCGTTTCTACAGCGCCGATCGCCAGGGCCGCGGCCTGGGTCTGGGGCTGGCGATCGCCAAGGGTGTGGTGCGCGCCCACGGTGGCCGGATCGGCGTGCGCAGCCCCGGCCTCGGGCAGGGCTCGACGTTCTTCTTCACATTGCCCCGTCGCGGCCCCCCGACCGCGTCGTCGACCTGACGCTCAGCGCCTGCCGGAAACCGTCAGACGCTGAGGCGTCAATGGCCCCGCGGTTTGCGTCAGCCGCTCAGTCGATCACGGCGACGATCGTCTTTTCCTGCTCGACGACCTGCGCGGCCGTCAGGCTCGTGAGCACCTTGCCGTCGAGGTCGCTGGCGACGACGGTGCCGTCTTCGGCTCTGGTGGCGACGCCGACGACGGCGCCATCGACGACGACGAGGGCGCGGTCGCCGCCATCGGGCACGAGGGTGAAGACGCGGTCGCCGCGCACGACGGTGATGCTGCCGTCGTCGTTGTCGTTGACGACGACGCGGTTGCCGGCTTCGCCGTCGACGGCGCCGACGACCTTGCCGCCGGTCCAGAACTCGATCGTGTTGAGGATGACGACGTCGATCGTGAGCGTGATCTCGTAGACGGGGATGATCGCGAGGCCCCAGAAGATGATGTTGTTGACGATCTTGTTGCCCGTGACGGAGTCGTTCCAGGTGTAGACGGCCTTCGTGAGGCCGAAGCTGCCCATGCAGCCTGCTCCTGTTCCAGCGAGCGTGAGGGTCGTGATCGCGGCGATGAGCTTCTTGTTCATCGGCGGACCATCTCATGAAGCCTCTGACGTCGTCATGTCGCCCGTGGCGATGTGCTGACCCGCTCCTCGCGACCTTGCCGTCGTCCATCCAGCTGTCAGCGAAAACGTTGAAGCCGCTCCACCATGGCCCCTGCCATCCCCAGCGGCGGCACCACGCCCCGCAGCTCGAGCCGCAACCCCCGCCACGAGAGCTCACTGTGGCCGACGACGAGCGCCTCCCCCGATGCCAACAACGTCACGGACCGTCGCCCCGCGACCTCGAAGGAGACGACGACGCCGTCGATGGTGCGCACGATCTCGATGAGGCCGTCGAAGCTGATGACCATCGCCTCGTACAGACGAAGGCGCGCCGTCTGGCGGAACTCGATCCAGCCGACGTCGAGGGCGAGGGCATCGGCGCGGTCGATGTCGATGACGATGGCCTCGGCGCGGTGTTGTTTCCAGCAGCGCAGGATGGCCCGTCCCGGGGCGCGCGCCGTTGGCGACGACAGCGCCATGTCCTTGCCGCCGTCGCCGTTGTCGCGCCACCACGGGGATTGCACGGCGACCTGCCAGCCGTGGTCGGCGTCGATGGCGATGCCGTCGTCGTCGTGCACGCGCAGGCGCAGCGCCGAGGGGTCGAGGGCGGCGATGACGACGTCGTCTGCGGGGTCGGCGCCGACGGTGATGATGTCTGCGCCCCATTTGTTGACCCGGTGGCCCTTGAAGACCGAGCGCTGCGTCGAGGGCAACGAGGGCCCGCTGAAGAACCACCAGGGCAGGATGGGCAGGGGTGGGCCGCGAAACACCGCGCAGTCCGGCAGCAACGACGACAGCGCGTGCAGGTGGGCGATGTCGACGACGATGCCGTCGCAGTCGGCGCAGTGGCGGCGGCCGGTGACGGCGGTGTCGGCGTCGTCGATGTGGTCGGCGGGGTCGTGGGGGCAGCGACGCACACGGTGCTGCGCGAGGTCGGCGACGACGCGGGTGGTGCGCGTGCTCAGCGCGCGCAGCGTGAACAGGCGCAGGACCCACCGGGGCTCGTTGAGGACATCGACGAGGAGCCCGACGAGGGCGTCGTCGACGTCGACGGCCGCGTGGAGGTCGGCGACCACGGCGACGCGGGCCAGCTCGGGCTGGTCGGCGTCGGCGAGGACGAGGACGCGCTCAGCTGACGACGCGGATGACATCGCGCACGGTCAGGGCGGCCATCGCGAGCAACAAGGCGATCGCGCCGACGGCGTTGACGATGTCTTGCAGCTTCATGTTGATGTTGCGGCGCAACAGGCCTTCGATCGAGAGCCACAGCATCTTGATGCCGTCGAGCGAGGGCACGGGCAGCAGATTGAAGAGGCCGAGGCTCACGGACAACGTCGCGAGGATGTGGACGTAAAAGCGCATGCCGTGCGCGATCTGGTCCTTCATGCTGGCGACGATGGCGACGGGGCCGCCGACGTCGACGCCGGGCTCGCGCATCACGAGCCCCTTGAGCGCCATCAAGGTGCCGACGCTCGTGGACCAGGTGTTGTCGAGCGCGGCGAGCAACGTGTTGAAGACACTGGCGCTCGGAAAGCGGGTCTGCGGGGCGACGCCGACTTTGTAGCCGCCGTCGACGCTGATGGGGGTGATGAGGACCTCGCGGCTGACGGGGGCATCGCCGCTCGTGTTGAGCACCGTCATCGACACGGGCGCGCCGCCGCTGCCGACGATCGCGGCGCGAAAGGCGTTGTCGCCTTCGATGGGCTGGCCGCCGATCGCCGTGATGAACTCACCACGCTGCAGGCCAGCGGCCTCGCCGGCGCCGTTTTTCATGACCTCGATGAGCTCGATCGACGGCGTGGCGACGGGAGAGGGCCAGCCCATGAAGAACGTGAAGAACAAGGCGACGGCGGCGATGTAGTTGAAGCCGGGGCCGGCGGCGAGGACGAGCCAGCGCTTCCAGCGGGGCTGGTTCAGATAGGACTTCGGATCGTCCTTCGCCTCTTCGTCCATCGACGACATGCCGGCGATCTGCACGAAGCCGCCGAAGGGCAACGCCGCCACCTGGTACTCGATGTCTTGATGGCGAAAGCCGAACAGGCGCGGGCCGAAGCCGAGCGAGTAGCGCAACACGCGCATGCCCAGCAGGCGCGCGGCGGCGTAGTGGCCGAGCTCATGAAAGGCGATGAGAAAGCCGATGCCGACGACGGCGAGGGCGATCTGCACGAGAGAGAGGTTCTGCAGCACACGGCCACCATAGCGTTTCGTGCGGGGCCTGCCTCAGCGACCTGCTTTTCGATACGAGCGGGTGTCCTCGGCGTCGACGACGCGGTGGAAGGCGGCGATGACGGCGGCCAATGCCGCGGGCTGGTCGCCGGGGGTGGCGTGGCCGGAGTCGGCGATGACCTCGAGGCGGGCGCCCGCGATGCGCGCGACCCAGGCCTGCTTGTCGGCGACGGGGGTGTAGTCGCGGTCGCCGCTGACGGCGAGCACGGGCAGGCGGAGCGTGTCGAGGCGGTCGACGACGGACCAGCCAAGCAGGCCCACCGATGCGCGCCGGTACGCCGACGGGTCGTTGGCGGCGATGCGGGCGGTGACCTCGTCCCGCAGGCCCTGCTGCTCGGGCTTTGGAAACAGCTTCTTCGCGACGATCGGTGCCAGGCGCTTTGGCCCCGCGAGGAACGTGATGATGAAGCGCAGCGCGATGAGCGCCCACTGCGAAAAGCCCTTCGGCACCATCGCCGGGCCGCTGTTGACGACGACGAGGCTCTTGACGAGCTCGGGCCTGTCGAGGGCGAGCTGCAGGCCGATCATGCCACCCATCGAGAGGCCGACGACGTGGGCGCCTTCGATGCCAAGGACGTCGCAGAAGGCGGCGAGGTCTTCGGCGAAGAGGGGGACGTCGTAGCGGCCGTCGGGCCGGCTCGTGCGGCCGTGGCCGCGCGTGTCGGGGACATAGATGGTGAAGCCGTGCAGCGACGGCGCCACGAGCCGCCAGTCTTCGCCGCTGCTGCCCAGACCGTGCAGGAGCAGCAGGGGTGGACCGCTGCCGAAGCGCTCGTAGTGGATGGAGATGCCGGCCAGGTCGAGCTGCGCCATCTGCCGAGATGAGAACAGTCGTTCACCTCTGTCAAGCCCGCGGCCGACACAAACCGTCGCTATCCGACGCCTTGCAACACGTGTCCGGCCTGCTCTAGAAGAACAGCGTGAGCGAGCGTTCTTCCCTCTTTGCTGGCCGCGTCCGGCACACCGCGGCGCCCGGTCTGCCGCCCGGCGGCGTCGAAGGCCCCCGTCGGCGCATCCTCGAAGCCGCGTTGACGCTGTTTGCGCGGCGCGGCTTTCACGGCACCTCGGTGCGCGATCTCGCCGACGTCCTCGAGCAACAGCCAAGCGCGCTCTACAAGCATTTCCCCTCCAAGGAGCACGTGCTCGCGGCGCTCGTGCAGCACGGCTACGCCATGCACCACCAGACGCTCCTCGATGGCCTGCTCACGGTGGGGGCGTCGCCGGTGGATCAGCTGCACATCCTCGTCGAGGTGAACGCTCGTTCACACGCGCAGTGGCCGTTGTTGGCGATCGTCGTCCATGAAGAGCTGCATGCGCTGCCCGAGGCGCTGCTGGGCCCGGTGGTCGCGCTGCGCGACGCCTCGGCGGCGCTGCTCCTGCGGATCCTGCAACGGGGGAGCGCCGAGGGCTGCTTCGACGTCGTGGATCTGCCCACCACCGCCGCCGCCATCGGGGCGATGGGCGTGCGCATCCCGTTGTGGTTTCATCCCGGCCTCGGCCTCGACATCGACACCATGGCCCACCGTCAGGCGCTGCTCGCCTTGCGGATGGTCGGCGCCACCACCAGCTCGAAGGCATCTCGATGACGCGCGTCTCTCTCTCCTGTGTCGTCGTCGTCATGGCCGCCGTCGTCGGCGCCTGCACCTCCGCCCCCACCGCGAACGAAGGCGAAGGCGAGGGAGAAGGCGAGGGAGAAGGCGAAGGCGAGGGAGAAGGCGAAGGAGAAGGTGAAGGAGAAGGAGAAGGCGAGCCCGTCGTCGGCCGCTGCACAGACGTCGAAGGCGTCATCGACTGCGACTACGAGACCATCGTGATCGACGCCGGCTTCCTCAACAGCCGCGATGTCCACGTCGCCATTCCCGCGGGCACGCCGCCGGCAAACGGGTGGCCGACGGTG
>Ga0247813_10003507_pt1 | contig 10053 bp, 6 predicted proteins | sample UWRJL169409C1_FD_180719 | JGI IMG/M metagenome (GOLD analysis project Ga0247813, IMG submission 180719) | Plant litter microbial communities from Arlington Agricultural Research Station in Wisconsin, United States - UWRJ-L169-409C-1 | ecosystem: Environmental > Terrestrial > Plant litter >... | reverse complement strand
GTCTCCGAGGCCCGTGCGCTGTGGTATGGCGCAAGGCCCGCAGACTGCCGCGCGTTCCGCACCTGGCTGAAGGTCCGCGGCCTCGACCCGGACGGCCTGCCGCCCGCCATGGCGAGCCTGCGGGCGCATCAGAACGCGCCGATCGGGCAGGACCGAACCGGCCCGGCGCTGCTGGCCCCGATGATGGCCCGCGCCGGCGAGGAGCCGCAGGCCCTGGCCGTGCTGCCGCTGTTCGACAGCGCCGAGCGGTTCAGGACTTTCGTCGGCGACCCGCGCGGCCTGGCCGTGATGCTGACGCCCTGGCCCGAGCCCTGCGAGCTGCTGGTCGCGGTCGATCTGCAGGACGCCTGGGCGCTCGGGACCGGGGCGCATGAGAGCGGCCACGACCTGGGCATCGTCATCACGCCCAGCCTGTCGGCCTTCGCCGGCGGGGTGCTGGGCGACCGCTGGGGCCGGGTAAATCCCGATGCACCCCTCCCCGATCCGGGGGCGGCCCCCTGGACCTGCGCGGAGGCGCAGACCGTCTATCTGGCCGTGCGGGGCGACCTGCGTACGCCCGAGCTGCGCCGGCGGCAGGTTTGGGGCGGAACGGCGCGGGAGATGCTGACGGGCGACGCCGCGTCGGCCTTCTACGCCGCGCTGGCCAGACAGGCGTGGGCGGCGGCGCTCGATCCCGAGGCCGTGGTCAAGGTGCTGCGCCCCAGCGGCGGCAGCGGCGGATTCAACGACAGACGCGGAGGGCGCGGCTAGTGGCCGAGGTCGTGAGTATTTTCGGCGGATCGGCGCGCGAGGGCGGCGGCGGGGCCGGGGCCGAGGAGATGGCCGCGTTCCCGCTGAACGACCTGGGCAACGCCATGCGCTTCATCCTGCTGGCCGGCGGGGCGGTCGAGCGGAGCGGGAGGGTCGATTCCACCGACAGCCGCATCCTGTACCTGCTCGGCATCGGCTGGATCGGCTTCAACGGCGTCCACTGGGACGCGAAGTTCGGCGAGGATCTGGCGCGTCGGCTCGGCCACAAGGTCTCCGGCGAGCTGGGCGGCCTGTGGGACTTCGTGAAGGACCGCGTTCCCGCGAAGGACTTCTGGAAGTTCGTCAACGACAGCGGATCGTCCGGCAAGACCACCGCCATGATGCGACAGGCGCAGTCGTACCTCACGGTCCAGATCGACGCCTTCGACCGCGACCCGCTGGCCCTGACCTGTCTGAACGGCACGCTGAAGATGCGCCTGGCCCCGGCGGGTGAAGGGGATGGCGAGGACGATCAGGGTCGGTTCCGGGTGCGGCTGGAGCCTCACTCGCCTGCCGACCGCATTACCCGGTGCGCCGACGTCGTCTATGACCCTCGCGCCGAGGCGCCGCAGTTTCTGAATACCGTCGAGACATCCCTGGGCGATCCGGCGGAGCGGGCCTACTTCCAGCGCGTGCTCGGCTACGGCTCCACCGGACGCACCGAGGAGCAGGCGTTCTTCCTCTGTCAGGGCCGGGGCCGGGACGGCAAGTCGACGATCCTCGACGCCTGCCGTGAGACGCTGGGCACCTACGGCCTGGCCGTCGCGCCGGCGACCTTCCTCGAGGGCGGCATCCGGGGCGGCGGCGACGCCTCGCCGGACCTGATCGCGCTTTCCGGCGACACCCGCCTGGCCGTGCTGTCCGAGCCGCCCAGGGGCAGCAAGCTGAACGAGGGCCTGCTGAAGGCCTGGACCTCGGGTTCGCCGATCTCTGCCCGCGACCTGCACTCCAAGCCGATCAACTTCCGGCCCAAGGCCAAGCTGGTGTGGGAATGCAACAGCTTCCCCGTGGCGCGGGGCGACGACGACGGGATCTGGCGGCGCATCATGCCCAGCCTGTTCCGCCGGCAGGTGCCCAAGGACGAGATCGACCGCCTGCTGCCGGACAAGCTGCGGGCCGAATTCAGCGGCATCCTGAACTGGCTGCTGGCCGGCGTCGGCGACTGGTTGACCCTGGGCGGGCTCAATCCGCCGGATAGCCTGCAGCAGGCGCTGGAGGACTATCGCCGCGCGTCCAGCCCGTTCGGCGACTGGCTGTCCGAATGCTGCCTGACCGGCGACGAAGCCAAGGGCTCGCGCGAGTTGGTCGGCGACCTCTACCGGTCATTCAAGGAATGGTCCGAGGCTCAGGGCAACGACCGGATCATGAGCGCCAAGGCGTTCGGCGACGCCCTGCGCGACCGACAGGTGGCCCTGCTGGGCAAGAACGCAAAGGGCTTGAAGTATCGAGGGCCGATCCGGCTGAAGACCGATCTGGAATTGCAGCAGGACGCCGCCGCGAGCGACCTCGACCCCGTGAGCGTCGGCGACGCCTTCGGTGCGGATCTCGACGATGGGTGGGTCGGATGAGCCCGCTCGGACGAACGGACGATAACGGACGAACGGACGATGGGGTGATCGTTCGGAGGGCGCGCGGGCGGGTGCGGACCGGAGAACGGACGATGGATTGTCCGTCGCCCGCTGATCGTCCGTCCCGCAATCCCCTTCTGCATAAAGGGAAACGGACGAAACGGACAATACGGCCGATCTATCCGGGTTTGCCCGGCATGTGGGCGCGGCGTGTGCGGGCGGCACACCCAGGCCCGTGGTGTGTCCGTCCGTCCGTTGCCCCTGCCTCCCTGCTCTCCGGAGTCTTGATCTTGTCTTTGTCAGTCACTGAAAGAACCCAAGGGAACCGACCCCAGGGCCTGAGCCATGGGGGGCGGGCATGAGCTTCGAGGAACGAGGCCGGGACGAAAGCCTTGCCGAGCACCTGCTGCGCAACGCCGTGGCGCTGCAGCTCTCCATCGGCCAGCGCCGGCGGTTGACCTGCGCCTATGCGCTCACCCTCGGGACCAACGCCGACAAGGTCGAGGCCGGGCGCATCGCCACCTCGGTGCGCGATGAGCTGCGGTCCGATCTCCTCGCCGTGGTGAAGGCGGCCGAGGCGCGGGGCGAGAAGGTGTCGGTCTTCAACGACGCCGGGGCTCGGCACGTCCGGGGTCGGGACGGCATCGCCTCCCTCGCCAAGGCCCGGTCGCTGAACGACGATGAGGTGAAGGCGGCCCTGGCCTATCGCTACTGCTATGAGCAGGCGGCCTCGGGACTGAAGTCCGTCCTGGGCGCGGCGGGCGAGGGCGGCGGCGGCACGACCCGCGTTCCCTTTGGCGTGCGCAGCGCGGGCGAGCTGCAGCGGGCTTACGTCATGGCCCGCCTGTCCCAGATGGAGCGCGCCGTGCTGGCGCGGCAGGTCACCGGGCTTGAGCTGTCGCTGCTCCGCCACGTCGCCGGCGAGGGCAACACGCTCGCCTCGGCGGGGGCTGGCGGCAAGGCCTGGGGGGTGCGGCTGGATGCTCTCCGCCGGGCGCTCGCCGCCATCGGCTCGCTCCTCCCATCGTCCGGCTTGCGAATCGGTGAACACTAAGTTCATAAGTTGGATAGGCGCTGAAGGTCGCGCCCAGATGAACCCGCCCGGCCCCCGCCGAGGCGGGTTTTCCTTGTGCGGTAAGGGTTTGCGCCCCCTCGCCGCGGGTCCTCCCCCGGGGGTCCCCCTATGCGGTAAGGCAGAGCGCGACTCTTCGCCAGTATGGCTTTGTTCGGAAAGCCTAAACGGCTCAACTCACTAAACGACGAGGCTAAAATCGTGGCAACAGCAGCTCATGCTGAGGCCGGCGAAGTCGTCTCGAAGGGCGAGTTCGCCCGCCTCTGCAAGGTGACGCCTGGGCGCGTGTCTCAGTGGCTCGCCGAAGGAAAGATCGGCGCGGACGCGCTCGACGGCGAGGGACGGACCGCCAAGGTCAAGGTCGCGGTCGCGATGGCGCAGCTGCGCAGGACCCTCGACATCGGCCAGCGGTTCGGCAACGGCCTTGCGACCCAACTGGAATTTTCCGAAAGCGCCGCCGGAGCTGACAGCCAGGGCTCACGGCCGGGCAAGGCGGTCGATCCGTTCGAAGTGGCGATGCGCGACGAAAAGCTGCGCGAGATCCAGTTCCGGAACCGCGCCGCCGCCGAAAAGGAACTGGCCAGCCGGGGCATGTATGTGCTGGCCAGCGAGAGCCGGAACGCCATGACGCAGCTGGCGGTCGGCATGCTCAACGTGTTCGACGGCGCGATGGCGGACTTGGCGCACGCCGTCGCAGCCAAGTTCGAACTGCCGCAGCGCGATGTCGTCCACATGCTCCGCGCGGAGTTCCGCACTATCCGACTGAAGGCGGCCGATCAGGCACGCCGTATCGCTGGGGATATGCCGCCGCTCGTGCTCGACGACGTCCACGACGACTGAGATGGGCATCCACCTGACCAATCCGCAGCGGCTGGCCATGGAAGCGATGGCGGCCGTTCTGGAGCCGCCGCCCGACATCGATTACCTCGCCTTCGCCGAGGGAAACATCGTGTTCTCGGAGCGTGAAAGCCCGCTGCCGGGTCCCTACAATCGCGCGCTGTTCGTCTACTTCGATGAGATCCTGCGGGCGCTCGGCCCCGGTGATCCCTGCCGGATCGTGACCCTGTCTAAGTCGGCCCAGCTGGGCGGCACGGTGCTGGCCAACATCTTCACCCTCGGCTCAATCGCGCTCGATCCAGGCGACTTCCTTTACGTCCACCCGACCGAAGACAACGCGCGTCGGTGGTCGAAGATGAAGCTGGCTCCGATGCTTCGGAGCACGACCGCCCTAACCCCGTTCTTCCCGCGCCGGTCGCGGGATGGCGCGGACTCGGTCCTCTACAAGGAAAGGGTAGACGGCCGGGGCGCGATCCAGATCTCGGGCGCCAATTCGCCCGCGTCGCTGTCGCAGGTGACGATGAAGCGGCAGGTCCAGGACGACCTCGCCAAGTGGGACATGAACCTGGCGGGCGACCCCGAAGCCCAGGCCGATAGCCGCAGTCAGGCGCACGAGTTCGCCAAGATCTTCAAGATCAGCACGCCGCTGCTGATGCCTGGCTGCCGGATCACGCGCAGCTATGAGCGCGGCAGTCAGGAAGTTCCGGAGGTCCCCTGCCCGCATTGCGCCGCCTACCAGGTGCTCGAATGGTCCAACATGCAGGCGCAGCTCGACGAGAGCGCGCCGGAGAACGCCCACTTCACCTGCGTCGAATGCGGCTGCGAAATCCGCGAACATCACCGTCCCGCCATGCTCGCCAAGCTGCGCTGGAAAGCTCGCAATCCGAAGATGATGCGGGTCCACCGGTCGTTCTGGCTGTGGTCCGCCTACAGCCTTCTCCAGAGTTGGGAGGGCATCGCCCGCCGCTGGCTAGACGTGAAGGGCGACGCCGCCGGCGAGCAGACGTTCATGAACGACGTCGCGGGCCTCGCCTATCGGACTGCCGACGAAGCCGTGCCCTGGGAGGCCCTTCGGGACCGGGCGAGTGAGAGCGACTACAGCATCGGCCAAATCCCTGCCGGCGGGTTGCTGGTGACGATCGGCATCGACTGCCAAGGCGACCGCGTCGAATGGCAGGCGGTGGCGTGGGGGAGAGATTTCCGGCGCTGGGTCATCGCCTACGGCGTTATCCCGGGGCACATCAGTGAGGTCGGCACGCAAGACCGACTGGACCAGCTGCAGCTTCAGACCTGGCCGAACGCATACGGTCGCCGTCTTTCGGCGGACCTGACCGGCATCGACGGCAACGCCTGGACTGAGGACGTCTGGAGTTGGGTGCGGCGCCATCCTTCTTCGTCCGTGATGATGGTGCGGGGCGCGCGCCACGAGAACGCGCCGCTGCTGGAACGGGTGAAGAAAGAGCGGAACAAGGACGGCAAGCTGCTGAAATACAGCCGCCGGTTCTACAATTTCGGCACGTCCACGCTGAAGATGGCCCTCTACCGCAACCTAACGCGGCTCGACCCGCTCGGGCGCGGCTACATCGGATTTCCGAAGGGCTTGGACGACGAGTATTTCCGCCAACTGACCGCCGAACGCCGCAAGCCGGTGAAGCGACGCGACGGGTTCACTGTCTACCAGTGGGTCAAGGATGCGGCCCAGGCCAACGAAGGCCTCGACACCCACCTTCAGGCCGAAGCCGCCGCCATCCGCCTCGGTGTGCGCGCGCTGCCTGACGCGACTTGGGACCAGCTCGAAGCCGAGCGCGATTGTGCGCCGGCCGCTCAACAACTCGATCTGGAAGACCTCATGGGGCCGGTGACGCAGCCGGCGACCGCGCCCGATGCGAATCCGATTCGCATCGCCGATGAGCCGTCCAACGAAGCGCCACAGCCGGAAAGCTGGATCAACACCTCGGGGGACTGGATCAGATGACCGACCACACGACCCGCATCGCGGCCCTCGAGGACGCCCTCGCCTCCGGTGAATTGACCATCAAGGTCGAGGGCAAGGAGACGACCTATCGCACTGCCGCTGACCTGCTGCGCGCCCTGACCTACTTCCGCGACCAGCAAGGTGCGTCGTCGGGCGGCGGCTCCGGCTATGGCGTCACCCTGGCCACCTTCGGAGCGGGATGATGCGGTGGTTTTCCGACCTGATCGCGGTCGTATCGCCCCGCGCCGCCATGCAGCGCGAGATTTGGCGTCAGGGTTACGAGACCTTCCGGAACCAGCGCGGATATCAGGCCGCCGACCGTGGCCGCCTCGCCAATGGCCGCCGCGCCGGCGGCGGAACTGGCGACGCCGAGATCATGGGCGATCTGTCGGTGCTGCGGAACAACGTCGCCCGGATGGAGCGCGACAACACTTACGTTGCTGCCGCCAAGCGGAATCTGGTGGTCTGGCTGATCGGCGACGGCGTCGTTGCCCGCGCGACGCACGCCAAGCCCGAGGTCGCCGCGATCGCCCAGCGCATCTACGACGATTGGGCGCGCGGCAAGGTCGATGGCCGCAACGACTTCTACGGCGCACAAAAACTGGCTGCGCTGGCCACCATTGGCCGAGGCGACTCCGTAGTCGTCTGGCGTTCACATCGTGGCCGCCCGGACGCCCTGCTGCAGGTTTTCGAAGGCGACCATCTCGACCACACAATCAACCGCCAGCTCGACAACGGTGGGAAGATTGTCGGCGGCGTGGAGTTTGATGGCGACGGCTTGCGGGTCGCCTACCACATGCACATGCAGCACCCCGGCGACCTGTTGGCACGGCGCGCCAACAAGATCGTCAGGGTCGAAGCGCGAGATGTCGACCACATCTTTGAAGAGACACGGCCCGGACTGACGCGCGGTGTTCCTTGGTTTCACGCGGGCGTCCGCACGTTCGACGACATCGCCGAAATCAAGGAAGCGGTCCGGATCAAGAAACGCCTGGAGGCGTGCCTGGGTCTCTTCCGTCGCCCCGGCGAGTCCGGCGAGCCGCTGCCGCTCGGGGAGCGCAAGGCGCAATCGTCCGGCCCGGACTGGGAGACGCTGCGCCCCGGCATGATCATCAACGGCCGTCCGGGCGAAGAGGCCCCGACGGTGATCAACCCGTCCTCGTCTGGTGATGGCGACGGCTTCCTGCGGGCCGAGGCGATGGCGGCGCTCGCGGCGTGCGGCGTGCCCTACCACCTGGCCACGGGTGACGTCAGCCAAGCCAACTATTCGAGCATGCGCGCCGACATGGTCGGCTTCTACCTTCGCCTCGACGACTGGCTGTTCAACGTCTTCGTGCCGCACCAGCTGGATCCGGCGTTCGAGCGCGTCATGCGTCGGGCGTCCCTGGAAGTGGGCATGCCAGCACTCGCCGAGGTGAAAGCCGAGTGGGCGCCGCCGCCGCGTCCCTGGGTCGATCCGCTGAAAGACATCATGGCCCAGATCCTCGAAGCCCGAGCCATCCCCGGCGCGCTGGCCGATCTGCTGGCCTCACGCGGCCTGTCGATGGAAGCGGCGGCGAAGCTGCAGTCCGAAATCAACGCCATTATCGACAAGTACGGCCTGGCGCTCGACTCCGATCCGCGCCGGGTCAACCGCTCTGGAGCGCTGCAACCGGCGGCCGGCTATCTCCTCCCGAAAGGTGACCAGGCGCTGCTCGACGTCGCCTCGCGCCTGCTCGCCCACGACGCCTAGTCGAAGGACTCCGAACATGCTGATCCGCAACACGCCCGCCGAGGCGCAGGAGCGCCGTGGCTGCCCGGAATCGAGCCAGACCCGGTTCGCCAACTTCAGCGGCTCCTCCTACGACCCGACGACCCGCACTCTGGACGCGGTGCTCGCCACGGGCATCCGGGTGCGCCGCTTCTGGTGGTCGGAAGAGCTGGCGATGACGTCGTCGGCGATCGACCTCACCCGCGTCGATCGCAACCAGGTCCGCTTCCTCTACAACCACAACAGCAACGAGGTCATCGGCGTTGTCGAGCGCGTCCAGCTCGTCAACGGCGTCCTGAGCGCCCGCATCCGCCTGGCCGAAACGGCCCGTGGCGACGAGCTGGCCGGGATGATCCAGCGCGGCGAGCTGACCGGGATCTCCATCGGCTACCAGGTCCGCACCTGGCAGCTCGTCGAAGTCATCGACAACGACCACGAGGTCTGGCGCGCCAGCAGCTGGGAGCTGCTGGAAGCCTCGCTCGTCTCCGTTCCCGCCGACCCGAATGCCGGGGTTCGGTCCGCGGCCCCCTCCCCCGGCGACCCTGCCGCCCACCTGGGCGGCTTCGAAGAGGATACCGACATGCGTCGCTCTCTCCTGGCCGGCAGCGCCCTTGGCGGCCGTGCCCTGTTCCAACCTGAAAACGACGGCGGCGCCTCTCCCGCCCCGCCTGCTCCGGCCGGAGCGGAGGCTCCGGCCCCGTCCTCGCGCGCTGCCGAACCGGCTCCGGCTGCTCCGCCCGCCGCGCCGGCGGCGTCGGCTTCCCCTCCCGCCACCGAGCGCGCCGCCCCTCAGGGCGCCGCGCCGCTGACCACGGCCGACATCCTGCAGATGCAGGATCAAGCCCGCGCCCTCGGCGTCGACGACCAGACGCGGTCGGCCTTCGAGGCCCCGACCGCAACCCGCGAGTCGATCGGCAACGCCATCCTGGCCGCCGCCGCTAACCGACAGCTCGGCAACAGCGGGCAGGTCCCGGCCGGTGGCGCGGCTCGCGTCAGCGACAACGCCCAGGTCAGCCAGCGGGAGGGCATGCAGGCCGCCATGGTCGCCCAGCTGCGCATGGAGTCCGGCGCGCGGCCCGAGCTCGACGACAACGCCCGCCGCTTCGTCAGCCTGTCGATTTCGGAGATGGCGGCCACTGCCCTCGGCGAGCGAAACATGCCGCGTACGGCGGCCGAACGTATCGCCGTCTTCGAGCGGTCGTTCCACGCCACCAGCGACTTCCCGATCCTGCTGAGCGGCGCGCTGAACACCCGCCTGGAGGAGACCTACACGGTCGCGTCTCCGATCTACCGCCAGATCGCGCGTCAGATGACCTTCGCCGATTTCCGGGCGCATGACGTCCTGCGCCCTGGCGATTTCCCGCAGCTGAAGCCGGTATCCGAGACCGGCGAGATCAAGTTCGGGACCTTCGGCGAGAAGAAGGAGTCGGTGGTCGTCGGCGCCTACGGCATCCAGTTCGGCCTCTCGCGCCAGCTCATGGTCAACGACCGTCTCGGGGCCATCGACCAGGTGCTGGCCAATCAGGGTCTCGCCGTCGCCCTGTTCGAGGAGTTCACCTTCTTCGCCATGAAGGGCACGGTCGGTCCGCAGCTGAAGGAAGACAACAAGGCGGTCTTCCACGCCGATCACGCCAATCTCGCCGGCTCCGGGACGGTCATCGACAAGACCAACCTGGGCGCCGGCCGCGCGGCGCTCCGCAAGATGAAGAACCTGTCGGGCATGGCGATGGGCTTGGCCCCGACGATCCTTCTGGTGTCGCCGGACAAGGAAACTCAGGCCGAGGACGCCGTCGCCCCGGTGATCGCCAGCGAGACCGCCCAGCACAACCCGTTCGCGGGCAAGCTGCGCATCGTCGTCGCCGGCCAACTGACCGGCAACGCTTGGGAGCTCTACACCGACCCTGCTTTCGGCACGAACTGGGTCTGGGGTCTGCTGGACGGGTTCACCGCGCCGCGTCTGCGGGTCGAGGACGTGTTCGGGCAGCAAGGTGTGAAGATCTCGCTGGAGCACGATTTCGGCTGTGGCGCGGTCGACTTCCGGTTCGGCTACCGCAACCCCGGC
>Ga0247813_10003504_pt1 | contig 10054 bp, 12 predicted proteins | sample UWRJL169409C1_FD_180719 | JGI IMG/M metagenome (GOLD analysis project Ga0247813, IMG submission 180719) | Plant litter microbial communities from Arlington Agricultural Research Station in Wisconsin, United States - UWRJ-L169-409C-1 | ecosystem: Environmental > Terrestrial > Plant litter >... | reverse complement strand
GCGCTATCCGAAGACGGTGGCCGAGGCCGTCGGCCTGCCCGACGACCACATGCTGTTCAGCGGCATGGCCCTCGGCTGGCCCGACGACAGCGCGCCGATCAACAGCCTTCGCACCCAGCGCGACCCCTTCGACGTCTGGGCGGAGATGCGGGGGTTTGATTGATCTGCCGATCTTCCTCCCCACTCGTGGGGAGGGGGACCGCGCGGAGCGTGGTGGAGGGGCAGCGCCGCGGTCAGCGAGTAGCGTGTCGTTCAACTGCGTCGGAGATCATGCGCAGCACCGCGTCGATGTTATCCTGCACCAGCCGGTCTGAGATCCGCAGCATTCGCACGTCCTGCCCCTCCATCCATAGATCGCGCAAGCCGTCCCGCGCCTGCCGTTCTTCATTCTCGTGAACGCTCCCGTCGATCTCGATCGCCAGTCGGGCGGCCGAACAGAAGAAGTCGACCACGTAAGGGCCCAGCACGTGCTGCCGCCGAAAGCGAACCCCGTTTAGACGTTTGGCTCGTAGCGCGAGCCAGAGACGTTGTTCCGACCCGGTCATCGATCGCCGGAGTTGACGAGCAAGCGTGATGGTTGAGGGCGCTGCCCCACCACCATGCTCCGCATGGTCCCCCTCCCCGTGAACGGGGAGGAAAAGCGCTACCGCTCCACGACCCCCGCTGAGCCGTCCTCGTCGCCCCAGGCCACGCGGCCGCCGTCGCCGGTGATGGCCAGCGCCGAGATGGCGGTGCCCTTCTCGGCCTTCAGGGTGGTGATCGCACCGCTCTTGAGGTCCGCCGCCCAGACGCGGCCGTCGTCGAGGCCGGCGGCGACGACCGAGCTCCCCGGCGTGGCGGCCACGCGGACGACCATGGCGTTCTGGTCGAAGCCGATCTCGGCCGCTTCCTTGCCCATCGGGCCGGTCGAGCCCTGGAACGGCCAGATCACCGCCCCGTGCGAGCCGGAGGTGGCCAGCATCAGGCCGTTGTTGAGGAAGGCCAGAGCCTTCACCTTGGCCGGATAGCCGCCCATGCGCAGGTTCTTGCCGTCGGCGACGGTCCAGCCGTGCAGGCTGTTCTCCTGCATGGCGCTCATCAGGAACCGACCGTCGGGGCTGAACCGGACCAGCGAATGGGCGCCGGCCCATTTCATCACGACCGGTTTCTGGTCAGCGATGCGGGCGTACCAGAGGGCCGCGCCGCCGTAGGTCGCCGCCGCGATTCGCCGCCCCTTGGGGTCGAAGGCGACATCGGCGACCGACTTCTCATGCACGAAGGTGCGGCCGAAAGCGGCATCCTTGAGGTCGCGCACATGCAGCTCGCGGCCTGCCGACCAGGCGATCAGCCCCGATTCGGCCGAGGCGGCGACGCTGTCGATCCAGCGGCCCTTCACCTCCCCCAGCACCGAGGCGACGATGTCGTCGTCCTCCAGCCGGGTCCAGACCACGCGGCCGTCGTCGCCGCCGGTGATCACGCCCTGGCCTGACGGATGGGCGCAGGCCGACAGGACGGCCCCCTGGTGAGCCTCCACGGTCACGAACCCGCCCGGGGCCACGGCCCGTACGGTGCCGTCTCCGAGAGCGAACAATGTTCGGCCTGAGCGGTCGAACAGGGCGGCGGTCACATAGGCGTCGAAATCCAAAGTCATGGTTCGCGCGTTTACAGGGTCTGCCCCGGCTTTGCCCAGAGAAACGGCGGTTTCGTGTTCGGCGAGAGTCAGGCTTTACAAGCGGCGCCATCCGCGTAATGGGTGGCCGGAATGAGACAGGGCCGCGCGTGCGGACCCGCTATAATTGGGAGTGTCCGAATGGGTGCGAAACTCGGCGGCGGCGGCGGCAACAAGTACGACCTCGGTCAGAACAGCGACATCAACGTCACGCCCTTCGTGGACGTGATGCTGGTCCTCCTGATCATCTTCATGGTGGCGGCGCCGCTCGCGACCGTTTCGATCGCACTCGACCTTCCGCCCGCGACCCCGCCCGATCCCAACCAGCCGAAGCCGAAGGAACCGACCTTCGTCACGATCCAGAACAGCGGCGCGATCTTCATCGCGGCCAAGCAGACCAGCCTGAACAACCTGCCGGGCGACATCCAGACGTCGATGATCAACAACGGCGTCACCGGCAACTTCACCGAGGAGCGCGTCTTCGTGAGCGCCCAGTCGGAAGTGAAGTACGAGCAGTTCATGGCCGTGCTGAACACCCTGCAGCAATACGGCTACCTCAAGATCGGCCTGATCAACGAGGACATCACCTAGTCGCCAGCGACAGGTGCGGAAATGCGAAGGGCCGGTGGAAACACCGGCCCTTTTGCCATGGGGATTCCTCTTCCTCCCCGCTCGCGGGGAGGTGGCCCGGCGGCGCCGGGTCGGAGGGGTAGCGCCGGCGGTCCAGGAGCAAGCCGGGATGGCGCCAATCACAAGCCTCGGCGCCGACCCCACCACCATGCTCCGCATGGTCCCCCTCCCCGCGAGCGGGGAGGATCAGCTCCCGTTCAGGCCTCGCAGGCGGCGAAGCCGGCCTTCAGCGCCGCTTCGTCGAGGTCGCGGCCGATGAAGACCATGCGGCTGTAGCGGCGGTCGCCGTCCTTCCACTCGCGCTGGTAGTCGCCTTCCAGGATCATGTGGACCGCCTGGAAGACCAGCCGGCGGTTCTCGCCCTTGATGTCCAGGATGCCCTTGGCGCGCAGGATGTCGGGGCCCTTGTCCTGCAGCAGCTGGTTCAGCCAGTTGGTCACCTTGATGCCGTCCAGCGGCGTCTCCGACGTCAGCGAAATCCCGCGGATGCCCGCTGCCGCGACATGGTCTTCCGCGCCATGAGCGTGGTCATGATGGCCGTGGTCGTGATCGTGATGATGATGGTCGTGATCATGGTCGCAGTCCTCGTCATGCACGTGGCCGTGCTCGCCGTGGGCGGGGTTCAGGAACTCGGGTTCGATATCGACGATGCGGTCCAGGTCGAAGCCGCCGCGGCCGAGGATGGCGTCGAGCGGCACGGCCGAGCGCAGCGTTCTGTGGATCGGCGCCAGCGGATTGATGCGCCGGATCTGGGCCTCGACCGCCGCCAGCTCTTCGGGCGTGACCAGGTCGGTCTTGTTGAGCAGAATCTGGTCGGCGAAGGCGATCTGCTCGACCGCCTCGCGGCTGTCGGCCAGGCGCAGCGGCAGATGCTTGGCGTCGACCACCGTGGTCACAGAATCGAGCCGGGTGCGCGCGCGCACGTCGTCGTCGACGAAGAAGGTCTGGGCCACCGGGCCCGGATCGGCCAGGCCGGTGGTCTCGACGATGATCGCGTCGAAGCCGCCCTTGCGCTTCATCAGCCCGGAGACGACGCGGATCAGGTCGCCGCGCACCGTGCAGCAGACGCAGCCGTTGTTCATCTCGAACACTTCCTCGTCGGCCCCGACCACCAGGTCGTTGTCGATGCCGATCTCGCCGAACTCGTTGACGATCACGGCGTAGCGCTTGCCGTGGTCCTCGGTGAGGATGCGGTTCAGCAGCGTGGTCTTGCCGGCGCCGAGGTAGCCGGTGAGGACGGTGACGGGGGTGCGGACGGGGGACGCGGTCTGGCTCATGGCCGCTAGATAGGCAGCCGCGCGGGCGGTAGCAAACTGAAGTCGCCAGTCTTCAGGGCTTGAAGGCCATCACCGCCACGCCGAGCAGCACCAACGCGATGCCGACGATCAGCGATTCGTAGCGGTCGAGCGCCGTCAGCTTCAGCCGGTTGGCCCCGGCCAGGCTCAGACCCGTGAACAGCAGCATGCCCAGGCTCGTGCCCACCGCCAGCACCAGGCTCAACAGCACGAACCCCGTCCAGCCGTGGATCATGTTGCTGGTGTAGACGCCGATGAACTCGCTGGGCGCAATGGCCAGCAGGGTCACCAGACCGACGATGGCGGCCCGGTCGGAGCGATAGCCCTCGACCTGGACCTTGTGCGGTCCGGGCCGCAGGACGTGCCGGACTATATAGAAGAGCCCCAGCGCCGCGACGCCGCCGCCGACCACATAGGGAAAGACGCTGCCCAGCCGCGGACCGATCTGCAGGCCGATGGCGGTCACCGCCAGCCCGGCCAGCACCGTCACCGCCACATGGCCCAGCGCCGCCAGCCCGGCCACGCCGAGCGTCTTGCGCGCCGACCAGTTCTGACCCCGCCCGACCAGCACGAACGGGAGCCAATGCGTGGGCATGGCCGCGTGCAGGAAGGCGAAGGCGAAGCCGGTCACGGCGATGGAGGCGAAGAGCGTGGATGTCACGGACGCTCTATGGCATGTTATAATATAACGGTCGAGCCGGATTCCACTGTTCGGCCCCGACATTCTTCCATGTACACGGGAGGGGCGGGCCGGTTCGGCGCTTTACCTCAGGAAGGCGCCTTCCCGGCGTTGACTCATTGGCGCTCGGCTGTATAAGTCCGGCCCCTCGCCCGCAGGTCCATCTTGCGGGCGCGTCCTATTTTACGAACACATAGAAATTCAAGGCGATAACCGATGTACGCGGTGATCAAGACCGGCGGCAAGCAATACCGGGTCCAAGCGGGCGACGTGCTTGTAGTTGAAAAACTGGCCGGCGAGCCGGGCGAAGACGTGAGCTTCGGCGAAGTGCTGATGCTCGGCGACGGCGAGACGATCACGATCGGCGCGCCGCTGATCGACGGCGCTGCGGTCACCGCGACGCTGATCGAGACGCGCCGTGGCGAGAAGGTGAAGATCTTCAAGAAGATCCGCCGTCAGGGCTATCGCCGCACCAAGGGGCACCGCCAGACCGAAACGGTCCTGCGCGTCACCTCCGTCGCCGGCGAAGGCAAGACCGACAAGTGGGATGGCACGGTTGACCTGACCACCAAGGCCGAGCTGAACGCCCGTTCGCGGAACCTGAAGTTCACCGCCCCGGTCGCCGCCGGCGAAGCCGCTCCGGTGAAGGCCAAGGCCGCCCCGGTGAAGAAGGCCTCCGCGCCGAAGGCTGAAGCCGCCGAAGCCGCTCCGGCCAAGGCCGCCGCGCCGAAGAAGGCTGCTGCTCCGAAGGCCGCCAAGGCCGACGCTGACGCCGCCCCCGCCAAAGCCGCGCCGAAGAAGGCCGCTGCCAAGAAGGATGACGGCGAAGCCTAAGGGCGACGCCGGTCAAGAGTAGGAGAGCAAGATGGCTCACAAGAAATCAGGCGGTTCCTCCCGCAACGGCCGCGACTCGGCCGGTCGCCGTCTCGGCGTGAAGAAGTTCGGCGGCGAAAAGGTCGCGGCCGGCAACATCATCATTCGTCAACGCGGCACCAAGTTCTGGCCGGGCGTCGGCGTGGGTATTGGCAAGGACCATACCCTGTTTGCCCTGGTGGCCGGCGCTGTGCGCTTCGTAACCAAGCGCAACAACCGTACCTACGCGACGGTCGTTCCGACCGAGCTCCAGGCCGCCGAATAGGCGATCTGGACCTCCCTCCGGATCGCCCGACACAGGCGATCCGGACATGAAATTCCTTAACGGGGAGTCCGGACGCCGGGCTCCCCGTTTTGCTGTTTCAAGGTCCTCGCAGAAGGACCGGGAGGTAGACGATGTGCATGATCGAAACCACGTCGGCGATCGAGACGCGGCGCCTGACCCTGCGCGCACCCGACATGGCCGACAGCTGGCGGATGGCCGAGCTGATGTCCGACTGGGACATCGCCCGGATGACCAGCAGCGTGCCGCATCCCTATAGCCAGGGCGACGCCGAGGACTTTGTCGCCCGGGTCCAGGCCAACGACCCGCGCAGGGACCGCAACTTCGTCATCGAGCTCGAGGGCGAGGGTCTGGTCGGCGGCATCGGCTTCTTCACGCCTGAGAATGGCTTGCTTGAGGTCGGCTACTGGATCGGCCGCGCCTGGTGGGGCCGCGGCATCGCCACGGAGGCGCTGCAAGGGGCGCTGATGTGGGCCGCGGGCGACTGGCGCAAGCGGCTGGTCGTGGCCGGCCACTTCGCCGACAACCCGGCGTCGGGCCAGGTGCTGGTCAAGGCGGGCTTCCTCTACACCGGCGAGATCAAGGCCCTGCCGTCGAAGGCGCGCGGCGAGCCGACGCCGACGCGGATGATGATCTGGCTGCCGTGAACGCGGCGAGGCGGCGGCGGACTATTTCGCCGCCGCGATCGCCTTGTCGAGCGTGGCCAGATCCATCTCCTTGCCGACCGGCGGAGAGATCGTCTTGCCGTTGATCACGAAGGTCGGGGTGCCGTCGATCTTGTCCTCTTCGACCGCGCGCTCCACCCGCGTCTGAAGCGCGTCGAAGGCGGCCTGGTCCGCCATGCAGGCGTCGTACCTGGCCGCGTCGATCCCGAAGGGCGCGGCCTCCCGCTTCAGGATCACGTGCATGGTCGCGATCGAGCCGCCCTTGTAGATCTCCTCCTGGACCGCGAAGACCCGCTCCACGACCTTGAAGTAGTTGGCCTTGCCGGCGCAGCGGGCGAGGATCGTGGCCGGGATGGCGACTTCGGCGGGACCCGTAATGAACTCGCGATAGACGAACAGCACCTTGCCGCTGTCGACGTACTTCTTGCGGAAGGCCGGGAAGACGGTGTTGTGGAACCGGGCGCAGTGCGGGCAACTGAGCGAGGCGTACTCGACCACCACGACCTTCGCCTTCGGATTGCCCAGCGTCATATCGTCCGGCCGGACGGGGGTCGGGGCGCTCATCGAGGCCGCCGGCACGAGGGCCAGAAGGGTCAGACCGAGCAACAGTTTGAAAGCGGCGCGCATGGCGGATTCCGTGTGTTCGCCCCCCGGCGTTGAGCCCCATCTAGTCCGGTTTCGGCGAATCAGGAAAGTCCCCGCCTCTTTCCTGAAACGGCCCCTTGCCTCATAAGGGCGCGATGAAATTTCTCGACCAGTGCAAGATCTACATCCGCTCCGGAAACGGCGGCGGCGGCGCTGTGTCGTTCCGGCGCGAGAAGTACATCGAGTACGGCGGCCCGGACGGCGGCGACGGCGGTCGCGGCGGCGATGTCTGGATCGAGGCCGTGGACGGCCTCAACACCCTGATCGACTACCGCTACCAGCAACACTTCAAGGCCGACACCGGCGTGCACGGCATGGGCCGCAACCGCCATGGCCACAATGGCGAGGACATCGTCCTGAAGGTCCCCGTCGGCACCCAGGTGCTGGAGGAGGACAAGGAGACCCTGGTCGCCGACCTCGATACCGCCGGCATGCGTGTGCTGCTGGCCAAGGGCGGCAACGGCGGCTGGGGCAACGACCGCTTCAAGGGCCCGATCAACCAGGCCCCCAAGCACGCCAACCCCGGCCAGGAAGGCGAGGAGCGCTGGCTCTGGCTGCGGCTGAAGCTGATCGCCGACGCCGGCCTGGTCGGACTGCCCAACGCCGGCAAGTCCACCTTCCTGGCCGCGGTCAGCGCCGCCAAGCCGAAGATCGCCGACTATCCCTTCACCACCCTGACCCCGAACCTCGGCATCGTCGACCTGACGTCCGAGGAGCGGTTCGTGATCGCCGACATCCCCGGCCTGATCGAGGGCGCCTCCGATGGCGCGGGCCTCGGCACCCGCTTCCTTGGCCACGTCGAGCGCGCGGGCGTGCTGATCCACCTGGTGGACGCCACCCAGGACGACGTCGCGGGCGCCTACCGCACCATTCGCGCCGAGCTGGAAGCCTATGGCGAAGGCCTGGCCGACCGGGCCGAGATTCTGGCGCTGAACAAGGTCGACGCACTCGATCCCGAAACCCGCAAGGCCAAGGCCAAGGAACTGGCCAAGGCGGCGGGCCGCAAGCCGAGGCTGATCTCGGGCGTCTCGGGCGAGGGCGTGGCCGATGCGCTGCGCGCCGCCTTTGTCGAGATCAAGCGCCACCGCGGCGAAGAGGCCGCCGAGGCGGCGCCCGCGCCGGAAGCCTCCGGCTGGTCGCCGGTCTAGCGTACGAGACGAGGGGGAAAGACCATGATCGTTCAGGCCTTGATCGCGCTGATGCTGCTGGCGCAAGCCGTGCCCCCTCCGGCTCCGGCGGCCGCGCCTCCCCCTGCGGCGGCTGCGGCGACTCCCCCCTCGAATGTCGAAATTCCGCTGTCGGACCCGGCCGCCTTCGATCTGGTGGTCGGCGAGATCAACCGCTTGATGGAGCCCTGGAAGGGCAAGTCCGGCGACGGCCTGCGCGGCCGCCTAGGCCTGTCGACCACCACGCGCCTGGCCTCGGACGGCGAAGTCGTCTTCTGGACCGAACGGGTGGAGTCGCTGGGCTGCGGCAAGGACGGCAGCGGCGTCCTGCGCTGCGGTTCGGTCGACGGCGGCGTCTGCACGCTCGGCGTGGCCTTCGCCAAGGACGGCAAGGTCAAGGGTTGGAAGGCCACCGGTTCGGCCGCGGCCTGCGTGGCGTTCGCCCGCAAGCTCACCCCCGCCGCCTGATGCCCGCCGGCCTGACGGAGATCGCGCGCGCCCGGCGGGTGGTGATCAAGGTCGGCTCCGCCCTGGTCGTCGAAGCCGCCGCCGGCGTCCCCGACCGCGCCTGGCTGACCGCCTTCGCCGCCGACGCCGCCCGCCTGCGCGCGCGCGGACAGCAGGTTCTGGTGGTCTCCTCCGGCGCCGTGGCGCTCGGCCGCCGCCGCCTGGGCCTGACCCGCAAGACCCTGACCCTGCCCGAGAAGCAGGCCGCCGCCGCCGCCGGCCAGTCGGCCCTGATGCGCGCCTGGGAAGAGGCCTTCGAGCCGCACGGCCTGGCCGTGGCCCAGGTGCTGATGACCCGGGACGACACCGAGGTCCGCCGCCGCTGGCTCAACGGCCGCGCGACGGTGGACACGCTGCTGTCGCTGGGCGTCATCCCGGTGGTCAACGAGAACGACACCGTGGTCACCGAGGAAATCCGCTACGGCGACAACGACCGCCTCGCCGCCCGCGTGGCGCAGATGATCGGGGCCGACGCCCTGGTGCTGCTCAGCGACATCGACGGCCTCTACACGGCCGACCCGCGCAACAATCCGGCCGCCCGGCGGCTGGACCGGGTCACCGAGATCACGGCCGAGATCGACGCCATGGCCGGCGGCGCCAACGCGGGGGCGGGGGTCGGCACCGGCGGCATGGCCACCAAGATCGCCGCCGCGCGGATCGCCCGGGCCGCCGGCTGCGCCACCATCATCACGCTCGGCAAGCGTCCCTCGCCGCTGCAGGCGATCGAGGACGGCGAGGCCGCGACGATCATCGAGGCCGCGACCACCGCCAGCGCCGCCTACAAGGGCTGGATCGCCGGCTCGCTGGCCCCGCAGGGGGGGCTGATCGTCGACGCCGGCGCCGCGACCGCCCTGCTGTCGGGCAAGAGCCTGCTGGCCGCCGGCGTGCGCGGGGTCGAAGGCCGCTTCGGCAAGGGCGACGCCGTGACCGTCCGGGCGCAGGACGGCCGCGAGATCGGCCGGGGCCTGGTCCGCTACGACGCCGCCGACGCCGAGAAGATCCTCGGCCTGCGCTCCGACGCCATCGAGGCGGCGCTCGGCTTCACCGAAGGCCCGATGATCCACGCCGACGACCTGGCGGTGGCCTGAACCTCGCAAAAGGTCTAAGGCTCAGCTTGAGCATATCCGGGGACGGATCGAACATGGACGACGCGGGCGTCAGTCTGCAGGCGATGATGGCGACGACGGGCCGGGCGGCCCGCGACGGCGCGCGCGCATTGCGCCTGTCCACCGCCGACCAGCGCACCGCCGCCATCCGCGCCATCGCCGACGCCATCCGCGCCGACAAGGCCGCCATCCTCGCCGCCAACGCGGTCGACTACGCCCGCAGCCGTGAGGCCGGGCTGACCGGCCCGATGCTCGACCGCATGATGCTCGACGCCGGCCGCGTCGAGGGCATCGCCGACAGCGTCGCCGCCGTGGCCGACATCCCCGACCCGCTGGGGGCCGAGACCGCGCGCTGGACACGGCCCAACGGCCTGGATATCGCGCGGGTCCGCACGCCGATCGGCGTCATCGCCATCATCTACGAGAGCCGGCCCAACGTGACCGCCGACGCGGCCGCGCTCTGCGTGCGTTCCGGCAACGCCGCCATCCTGCGCGGCGGGTCGGAGTGCCTCAGGACCAACGCCGCCCTGCACGGCGCGGTGGTCAAGGGCCTGGCC
>Ga0247813_10003503_pt1 | contig 10056 bp, 8 predicted proteins | sample UWRJL169409C1_FD_180719 | JGI IMG/M metagenome (GOLD analysis project Ga0247813, IMG submission 180719) | Plant litter microbial communities from Arlington Agricultural Research Station in Wisconsin, United States - UWRJ-L169-409C-1 | ecosystem: Environmental > Terrestrial > Plant litter >... | reverse complement strand
GGTGGCCCTGGCGACCAGCGCCTGGTCTTCGGCCGAGAGGCCGGCTCCCGGCGCGGCGAGGGCGGCGGGCGCCAGCAGCAGGGCCGGGGCGGCGAGGAGCAGGGCGCGTCGGGTGGTCTGGCTGGTCATGACATCCGCTTAGCAGGTCCGAACGGCGATTTCTTGACCACTCGCCACTCTAGGGAGCGGCGCTGACCAGGATCTCGCGCTTGCCGGCGTGGTTGGCGGGACCGACAACCCCTTCCTGCTCCATCCGTTCCATCAGCGAAGCGGCGCGGTCGTAGAGCCCCTCGCCGTCGCCGCCGCCTTCGCTCGCGCCCGACTCGCCGGCCTCGTCCTCGTCGCCGCCGGCGGTGACCTCGTCGAGGTACTGCGGCTGGCCCTGGTCGCGCAGGAACTTGGCCACCGCGGCCACCTCCTCGTCGGCCACGAACGGCCCGTGCAGGCGGGTCAGCCGGCCGCCGCTGCCGCCGGCCATGTAGAGCATGTCGCCCTGGCCCAGCAGCTGCTCGGCGCCCTGCTCGCCCAGGATGGTGCGGCTGTCGATCCGGGAGGTGACCTGGAAGCTGATCCGGGTGGGGAAGTTGGCCTTGATGGTGCCCGTGATGACGTCGACCGACGGGCGCTGGGTGGCCATGATCAGGTGGATGCCGGCGGCGCGGGCCATCTGGGCCAGCCGCTGCACGGCGCCTTCGATGTCCTTGCCGGCGACCATCATCAGGTCGGCGACCTCGTCGATGACCACCACCAGATAGGGCATGTGGTCGGGACGGATCTTCTCGCTCTCGAAGATGGCCCGGCCCTGCTCGTCGAAGCCGGTCTGGACCGTGCGCTCGAAGTGCTCGCCCTTCTCCTGGGCCTCCTTGGCGCGCTCGTTGTAGGCGGCGATGCCGCGCACACCGATCTTGGCCATCCGGCGGTAGCGGTCCTCCATCTCGCGCACGGTCCACTTCAGCGCGACGATGGCCTTCTTGGAGTCGGTCACCACCGGCGCCAGCAGGTGCGGGATGCCGTCGTAGACGCTCAGCTCGAGCATCTTCGGGTCGATCATGATGAAGCGGCACTGCTCGGGCGACAGGCGGTACAGGATCGACAGGATCATGGCGTTGACCCCGACCGACTTGCCCGAGCCGGTGGTGCCGGCGATCAGCAGGTGGGGCATCTTGGCCAGGTCGGCGATGTAGGGCTCGCCGCCGATCGTCTCGCCCAGCGCCATGGGCAGGGTCTGGGAGTGTTTCTCGTAGTCGGCGCTGGCCAGCAGGTCGCGCAGATAGACGGTCTCGCGCTTGGCGTTGGGCAGCTCGAGCGCGATGGCGTTACGGCCCTGGACCACCGAGACGCGGCAGGCGGCGACGCCCATGGAGCGGGAGATGTCGTCGGCCAGGGCCACGACCCGGGCGTGCTTCACGCCCGGCGCCGGCACCAGCTCGTACAGGGTGACAACCGGACCCGGGCGGATCTGGTCGATGGCGCCGCGAATGCCGAACTCGCTCAGCACGTTTTCCAGCAGGCGGGCGTTCTGGCGCAGCGCCTCCTCGTCGAAGCCGCCGACGCGGGGCTTGGGCTTGGCCAGCATGGCCAGCTCGGGCAGCATGAAGCCGCCGGTCGGACCGTCGAAGTCGAAGGTCTTCTGGCGCTCGCGCACCTCACGGCCGCTGTCCTTGGGCAGGGTCTTGGGCGGCTTGATCGACGGGCCGGCGGGCTCGGCGCGCGGTGTCGGGGCGGTCACGGCGGTGGTCCGCGCGTCCGCATCGTCGTCGCCCGCATCCTCGGCGAAGCGCATCGGCCTGGCGGGCTTCTCGGCGCGCGGCGCCTTGGGCGCGCGGGCCGGCTTGGCGACCGGTTCGGGCGTGCGGGCCCTGATCTCGGGCCGGCGGGCCAGCAGGTTCTCCAGCGCGCCCTCGGCGGCCTGGGTCATGCTGGCGCGGCTGACGCCCAGCGCCCAGGCGACGCCGAGCATGGCCACGACCAGCAGGATCAGCGCGGCGATCACGCGGCCGCCGGGAATATGGGCGAAGCTGAACACGCCCGACAGGCCGCCCAGCAGCGCGTCGCCCCAGAAGCCGCCGAGGCCCCGGGCGAGCGCCCAGCTCTTCGGCGGTCCGGGCAGGGCGACCGCGCCGGCCATGGCCAGCACGGCCAGCACCCCGACCAGCGCCCGCAGGCGGGTCGAGCCGCGATGGGCGTCGGGATCGGCGTCGGCGGCGCGGGTCAGGCCGAAGATGACCATCAGCATGGCCATGCCCCAGGCGGCCAGGCCCAGCGACTGCACGAAGATGTCGGCGACCAGGGCGCCCGGTCCGCGCAGGATGTTGGTCGGGGCCACCACCGAGGCGACGTTGAGGCTCGGATCGGCGGAATTCCAGGTCGCGAAGGCGGCGATCATGGCCACGCCGGCGGCGGCGACCATGCCGCCGCGCAGCCGCGCGCTGTAGGGCTGGGTCCAGGCCCAGACCGTCAGTTCCCAGGCCATGTCGAACCCGGTCCGCCGCGCCGCTCGCGCCATCTGCGCTCCCCATCTTCTGAATCGCCTATTTGCGGCGGAGAGGGTTAAGGCGTGTTTACTTTGCGGGGGCGGGAAGCCCGCTGATTGTCGCAAGAGTCGCGCTTTGGCGACTACGGCGGCGAGGGGCGAGGCGGAAGCGCGGACAGGACGCGCTGAAGCCGGCGTCGGGGACAGTTTAAGATGTCCCTTGGGACACCTTAAACTGTCCCCTCGGTTTGCGCCGGACCCGATACTTGCCAAGGCAAATCGGGTCTGGAGCTGATATTGGCGCGGTTCCATTCCGCCAGTATGCGCCCCGCTGACACACGGCGGTGTTCAGCAGCCTGCAGGGCGACCCGCCAACGGGGCAAGATGGAACCGAATGTCTCGCTTTGTCCCGAGAGTATCCGTCTCGAGAGTCCCGCTATTTCAGCCCTACGAGCAGGGCTCCGTCGCGCCGCTGCCCATGTCGATGCGGAAGCAGTGGCGGCGGCCGGTGTCGTCCTCCTGGACGATGACCGAAACCTCGCCGTCGGAGTCCGGGGCCGGGTGCCAGATCTCGACGAAGGTCATGGCCGCATCCTCGAACGAGGCGCCGGAGACGCGGTGCGCCCCGTGCCGGACATCATCCAGCGGATGAACGACGAAGGTGCGGATCTCGGCGAGGGCATCAGCCATGTGCGGGTCTCCCTGCGAGGTTAACGCGGAAGGGGCGGAAAGGATTCATGGAGCGACTTTCCTCCCCGCTCGCGGGGAGGGGGACCGCCGGGACGGCGGTGGAGGGGCAGCGCCGACGGTTGGTGATTGGCGCCATCCGGGCGTCCTTCGGAAGCGCCGGCGCTACCCCACCACCATGCTCCGCATGCTCCCCCTCCCCATGAATGGGGAGGATAAACCCCGCACCAAAACCCATGCAGGCCAGCGTGCCGGACGTTCAGGGTTGGTCAAGGGTGGGCCCGCGGGCCCATCGCCTCCGGCGACGCGAAGCGCCCTTGAGCAACCCGGAACGCCCGGCGATGATCTCGGCATGGGGTTTGGGGGACGTGTGGCCGAATGTTCAAACTATTCGTTGACGGCTCAACCCTTCGGCGCAGCAACGCCGGAAATCTGCACGCAGTCACCTACTTCCAAGTCGCTGAAGAAGCCTTTCCGGACGCCGGCTGGGACGACTTTATCGGCGTAATCCTGCCGCCGTGGTTCGAGGCCGTCACCCGGCTCGTGAGGGCGTTTTCGACTCGGGAGCGGTTTACTTTCATGGATGGCCCACCCTTCGTTGAACTGGAAGTGACCTCACCCGGCTTGCTGAAAGTTCGCTGCTATCGAAAGGCGGGTCAGCTCGACCAAGAGTACCCCGAGCCCGTTTCTCTTGAGGAAATCGTTCAGAACTTCCTGACGGTCGGCGCGAACGTCGTCGAAGCTTGTCGGGCGGCCAACTTGCATGGGGAACAAGTTAGCGACCTTGCCGACAGGATCGACATCCTGAAGTCCGCATAGCCCAAAGAAAAAGGCGGCCCCCGTTTCCGAGGGCCGCCCTTCAAAGTCTCAGCGAAAACGCTGCCGCGACCTAGGTCGTGACGGCGTCCTCCGGTTCGACGCCTTCCTTCTTGGAGAGGTCTTCACCGGTTTCCTGATCGACGATCTTCATCGACAGCTTGGTCTTGCCGCGGTCGTCGAAGCCGAGGAGCTTCACCTTGACCATCTGGCCTTCGGTCAGCACGTCGGCGGGGCGGGCCACGCGTTCGTTGCTGATCTGGCTGACGTGGACGAGGCCGTCCTTGGCGCCGAAGAAGTTCACGAAGGCGCCGAAGTCGACGACCTTCACGACCTTGCCGTTGTAGATGGCGCCGATTTCCGGCTCCGAGGCGATCGACTTGATCCAGTCCTTGGCCGCGTCGATCTTGGCCTGGTCCGAAGCGGCGATCTTGATGGTGCCGTCGTCGCCGATGTCCACCTTCGCGCCGGTTTCGGCGACGATCTCGCGGATCACCTTGCCGCCGGTGCCGATCACTTCACGGATCTTGTCGACCGGGATCTTGATGGTCTCGATCTTCGGGGCGAACTCGCCGAGCTCTTCGCGCGGCGCGTCCATGGCCTTGTTCATCTCGACCAGGATGTGATCACGGCCTTCCTTCGCCTGGGCGAGGGCCTGCTCCATGATCGCGATCGTGATGCCGCTGATCTTGATGTCCATCTGCAGCGAGGTGATGCCGTCGCTGGTGCCGGCCACCTTGAAGTCCATGTCGCCAAGGTGATCTTCGTCACCCAGGATGTCCGACAGAACCGCGAAGCCGTCCGATTCCAGGATCAGGCCCATGGCGATGCCCGAGACCGGACGGATCAGCGGAACGCCCGCGTCCATCATGGCCAGCGAGGAACCGCAGACCGTGGCCATCGAGGACGAGCCGTTCGACTCGGTGATCTCGGAGACCAGGCGGATGGTGTAGGGGAAGTCTTCCTTCGCCGGCAGCATCGGACGGATGGCGCGCCAGGCGAGCTTGCCGTGGCCGATTTCGCGGCGGCCGGGCGAGCCCATGCGGCCGGTTTCACCGACGCTGTAGGGGGGGAAGTTGTAGTGCAGCAGGAAGGATTCCTTGTAGGTGCCTTCCAGCGCGTCGATGAACTGCTCGTCGTCGCCGGTGCCGAGGGTCGCGACCACCAGGGCCTGCGTCTCGCCGCGGGTGAACAGGGCCGAGCCGTGGGTGCGCGGCAGGATGCCGACTTCGCCGAGGATCGGACGCACGGTGCGCACGTCGCGGCCGTCGATGCGGATGCCGGTGTCGAGGATCGCGCGACGCACGACGTCGGCTTCCAGTTCCTTGAACACGCCGCCCAGCTTCAGCGGGTCGACGCCGTCCGGATTGGCTTCGCTCTTGCCGAGGGCCGCGACGGCCTTCTTCTTGGCGGCGCCGATCGCTTCGTAGCGGTCCTGCTTCTTCTGGATCTTGTAGCCGGCGATGATGTCGGCGCCGACCAGGGTCTTCATCTCGGCCTTCACCGCGTCGGTGTCTTCCGGGCTGAAGTCGAAGGGTTCCTTGGCGGCGTGCTCGGCCAGTTCGATGATCGCGTCGATCACCGGCTGGATGCCTTCGTGGGCGAACTTGATGCCGCCCAGGACGATCTCTTCGTTGAGCTCCTGGATCTCGGACTCGACCATCATGACGGCGTCGGCGGTGCCGGCGACGACGAGGTCCATCTTCGATTCCTTCAGCTCGTCGAGCGTCGGGTTCAGCACGTACTCACCGTTGATCCAGCCGACGCGCGCGGCGCCGATCGGGCCCATGAACGGGGCGCCGGAGATGGTCAGGGCGGCCGAGGCGGCGATCATCGCCAGCATGTCGGGGTCGTTCTCGAGGTCGTGCTGCAGCACGGTGCAGACGACCTGGACTTCGTTCTTGAAGCCCTTGACGAACAGCGGGCGGATCGGACGGTCGATCAGGCGGCTGGTCAGGGTTTCCTTTTCCGACGGACGGCCTTCGCGCTTGAAGAAGCCACCCGGGATCTTGCCGGCCGCGAAGGTCTTTTCCTGGTAGTTGACCGTCAGGGGGAAGAAGTCCTGGCCCGGCTTCTGGGTCTTGGCGAACACGGCGGTGGCCAGGACGACGGTGTCGCCCATGGTGGCCAGAACGGCGCCGTCGGCCTGGCGGGCGATGCGCCCGGTTTCGAGGGTCAGCGTCTTGCCGCCCCACTCGATGGTCTTGCGTTTGATATCGAACATTTCAGTGTGTCTTTCATGCGGTCCCGCGGGCGTATTCCTGCGGGGGCGGACAGGGTCGTTTCCGAAATCCTCTCCAGATGTCAGGCCCGATGAGGATCTCTTTGAACCCTCTTTCGTACGTCGAAGGCTTTCGCCTCCCACCGCCTGTTCCAGAGCCTGGAGGAACGGGCGGAGTATTCTAGATAAGACTGGGGGCGGAACCCGAAGGTCCCGCCCCTTTTGTCTTCGTCCGGACTAGCGGCGCAGACCCAGCTTTTCGATCAGGGTCTGGTAGCGCGAGACGTCCGACTTCTTGAGGTGGTCGAGCAGCGAACGACGCTGCGAGACCATCATCAGGAGGCCACGACGGCTGTGGTTGTCCTTCTTGTGGGACTTGAAGTGCTCGGTCAGGTTGGCGATCCGTTCAGACAGGATCGCGACCTGGACTTCGGCGCTTCCGGTGTCGCCTTGCGAGCGACCGTGTTCGGCGATGAGAGCGGCTTTGCGCTCAAGCGTAATCGACATCGTGCTATCTCCGCTCAGGCTTGAAGGAAGACCCGGACGGGATTGAGCTTTCCCGCGCGCATCTCGGCCAGGGCCACCAGCCTGTCTCCCTCCATGGCTGAAACCAGTCTCGAACCGCCGGTGAGGCGGGCCTTGAGCGTTTCGACCTGTCGGGGAACAAGGACGATGGATCTTCCCTGAGCCAGCCGGAAGGCGTCCTCCGCGGTCACGGCCAGCGCCGGGATGTCGTCCAGCGCGGTCTCGACCGGGAGCAATACCTCCGGAAGCGCGGCCTTATGGCCTAAATCCTCAAGGATTTCCAGCGTTATCGCGCGATCCTCGGTGAAGGGGCCGACCCGGGTCCGGCGCAGGGCGCTGACATGGGCGCAGGCCCCGAGCGCCTCGGCCAGGTCGCGCACGATCGAGCGCACGTAGGTCCCCTTGCCGCACTCGATCTCGATCTCGACATGGTCGGCGTCGGGGGCGGCGCTGACGCGCGCGGAATGGATCGTGACGGTGCGGGCCTTGAGCTCGGGCGTCTCGCCGGCGCGGGCCAGGTCGTAGGCGCGCTCGCCGTCGACCTTGATCGCTGAATAGATCGGCGGCACCTGCTGGATCTCGCCGACGAAGGCGGGGAGGGCGGCCTCGACGGCCTCGCGGGTCGGCCGCACATCGGAGCTGGCGGTGGTCTCGCCCTCGCGGTCCAGGGTGGTGGTGGTGCGGCCCCACTCGATCATGAAGCGGTAGGCCTTGTCGGCGTCCATCATGAACGGGACGGTCTTGGTCGCCTCGCCCAAGGCGATCGGCAGGATGCCGGTGGCCAGCGGGTCGAGCGTGCCGGCGTGGCCGGCCTTCTGGGCGTTGAACAGCCAGCGGATCTTGCCGACCGCCTGGGTCGAGCCGAAGTCGTAGGGCTTGTCCAGGCAGACCCAGCCGGAGACCGCGTCGCCCTTCTTGCGGCGGCCCATCTAGGCTTCGCCGTCTTCGCGGTCGCCGGGCTCGGCGTCGTCGGACGGCTGATCCTCGGGATGCAGGTCGGCCTGGACGCGCGGGTTGTCGAACAGCCGGCCGATGCGGGCGGCGTTGTTGAAACTGTCGTCGTGGAAGAACTTCAGGTCCGGCGTGAACTTCATGTCGATGTGCCGGCCGAGGCGCCCGCGCAGGAACTTGGAGACCTTGTTCAGCGCCTTGACGATCTCGGCCGTCGCCTGGCCGGTGACCCCGGCGCCGAGCGGCTCGACGAAGCAGATGGCGTGCTTGAGGTCCGGGCTCATCCGCACTTCCGAGACGGTGACGGAGATCCCTTCGAGGACCGGGTCCTGGAACTCCTCCTCGCGCAGGATCTCCACCAGGGCGTGGCGGATCAGCTCGCCCGCGCGCAGCTGGCGCTGGGACGGGCCGGACGGGGCCTGGTGACGGGACTTGCCGTGCTTGGGGCTGGCGCGTGACATGGCTTTGACCTCTGGCCGGCGGCGGGGATCGAACCCGGGGCGGGCGGAATGAAGGGCGCGCTTCTAGGCGCGACGGGCGGAATTGTCCAGTTTCGCGGCCGGGGACACGCACCGGCTGCGCCGGATCATGTCCCCGCCCCAAAAGCGGCTGGCGTCGCGTTGCGGAAGGCTGCCACTATAGTCCTCAATAAAAACGAACCGGGGCGGACGCTGATGAAGGATACGATCGAGGGCGCGCCGCCGATCCATCCGCTGTTGTCCGCGCCGGTCGCGCCGACCCTGCTGAAGCTCGCCGCGCCGAACCTGCTGGGGATGCTGGCCACCACGGCCGTGTCGATCGCCGAGACCGCCTATATCGGCCGGCTGGGCGCCGCGCCGCTGGCGGCGGCGGCGCTGGTGCTGCCGCTGATCATGCTGATGGGGATGATGAGCGCGGGAGCCATGGGCGGCGGGGTCTCGTCGGCGGTCAGCCGCGCGCTCGGCGCCGGCGTGCAGGCGCGGGCCGAGACGCTGGCCCGGCACGGCGCGGTCCTGGGCCTGGGCTTCGGCCTGTTCTTCACCGTCCTGCTCAGCCTGTTCGGCGAGCTTGTGTTCCACGGGCTCGGCGGCCGGGGCGAGACCCTGCGCCAGGCCGTGCTCTACGCCCACATCGTGTTCGCCTTCGCCGCCGCCATCTGGCTCAGCAACATGCTGGCCTCGATCCTGCGCGGATCGGGCGACATGGTCGGGCCGTCGGTGGCCCAGCTGGCCGGCGCGGCGCTGCAGGTGCTCCTCGGCGGCGCCCTGTGCTTCGGCTGGGGGCCGGCGCCGAGGCTCGGCATCATCGGCGTCGGCATGGGCCAGGCCATTTCGGCCAGCCTGGTCACCGTGATCCTTTTCCTCCTGCTGCGCCGCCGGCGCTCGCAGGTGCGGCTGACCCTGCTCGGCCCGCTGAACCGCGCGCATTTCCTGGACATCCTAAAGGTGGGCGGCCCGGCCATGCTGTCGCCGATCCAGACCGTGGCCACCATCCTGGTGATTACCGCCATCGCCGCCCGGTTCGGCACCGAGACCCTGGCCGGCTACGGCATCGGCTCGCGGCTCGAGTTCCTGCTGGTGCCGATCGCGTTTTCGGTCGGGGTCGCCTCGCTGCCGATGGTCGGCCTGGCCATCGGCGCCGGCAACGTGGCCCGGGCGCGCAAGGTGGCCTGGACGGCCGGCGGCATCGCGGGGGCGGCGCTGGGCGTGCTGGGCTTCCTGCTCAGCCTGGCGCCGCAGCTGTGGGTCGGCATCTTCACCAGCGATCCGGGCGTCGGCCGCGCGGCGGCGACCTATCTGCATTTCGTCGGGCCGGTGTTCGCCTTCTTCGGCCTGAGCCTGGCGCTCTACTTCTCGGCCCAGGGCGCGGGCCGGATCGCCGGACCGCTGCTGGCCGGGACCCTGCGGCTGGTGGTGGTGGCGATCGGCGGGGTGGTGCTGGTCAGGACCGACGCTCCGCCCTGGACTCTGTTCGCGCTGGTCGCGCTCGGGATGATCACCATGGGCGTCATGACGGCGGCCTTCGTGGCCCTGACGCCGTGGGGACCGAAGGTGCTGAAGGCCGGCTAGGGTCGGGGACATGCTCCGCGTAGCGGTGCGTGTCCCCATCGGATCAGCGGCCGTCTGGGGACACGCACCTTCGGAGCATGTCCCCGCTATGCCCCCAGCCGCTGCTTGAAGAAGCTGATCGTCCGGGCCTCGGCGTCGCGGGTAGGACCGCTGTTGGCCAGATGGATCGTCAGGACCGAGTGGCTCGGCACGCCGGTGCCCGGGGCGCCGTCCTCGGGCTTCAGCTGCCAGGCCTCGAAGCGCTCGCCGAGTTCTTCCTTCAGCATCTCGAACCGGCCCGGCGGCACGAAGCGGTCGCCGTGGAAGGACAGGCCGAGAACGCTCAAATCCTCGTC
>Ga0247813_10003502_pt1 | contig 10057 bp, 13 predicted proteins | sample UWRJL169409C1_FD_180719 | JGI IMG/M metagenome (GOLD analysis project Ga0247813, IMG submission 180719) | Plant litter microbial communities from Arlington Agricultural Research Station in Wisconsin, United States - UWRJ-L169-409C-1 | ecosystem: Environmental > Terrestrial > Plant litter >... | reverse complement strand
AACAAACGATTAATATCGTTATCTAAGCAACGTTGCATCAGTTCCGCTTGTTTCTGTTCGTCCGTTTCGTAGTATAAATGGGTGTGGGTATCTGTTAGAAGCATGTTGCAAAGTTAGCAAAAGCAAATAAGCGATGGAAAATATATATTAATCAAGAATTCAAATTAAAAACCCCTGTCCGATAATCACGGACAAGGGTTTAAATATTTGTAATCAGCACGAGCTGATCTCTGTTTTATCTTACTGGAGCAGCCATTGATGGTTGCGGAGCGGTTACAGTACCTGGTTTAGGTTTTTTGATATCAGATAGTTCTACTTCAAAAACTAATGGAGTATACGGACTGATTCCACCTTGTGGCATTCCTGATTCACCATAAGCCAATTTTGAAGGAATAATCAACGTGATCTTTCCACCTTTACCAATTAATTGAAGACCTTCATCAAATCCAGGAATTGCTCTGCCTAATGTGAATGCGCGAGGACCATATTGGGCTGCTGCATTAAATTTACCAGATTCCTTTGCGATTTTAAGATCACTTGTGTCAAAGATGTTGTCTTTACCGTCAGATTTTTTAACAGTCTTTTTCCCTGTATAGTTTACCATGATGGTATCTCCTAATACTGGTTTCTCAGAAGAACCTGGTGTAGTAATAACATATTGTAATCCAGAAGCAGTTGTTTGAGTTTTAAGATTGTTGTCTTCAATGTATTTTTTCAATTTACCATCTTCAGAAGATTTATATTTCTCAATTGAAGCCTGGTAATCTTTTTGGAAAAATTCCTGTGCTTTTCTTTGGAAAACAGAATCCGGCTCACTCGCTGGTTTGTGTAATACTTTTTCAACTTTCACGGTAAATACCATGTACGTATCTTTTGTTCCTAAAGGTTTAGGCTGTCCGGAATACTTTGCCATCGTATCTAAGTTCAATTTGAATGTTGCACTATCACCTTCACCAAACAAACTTAAAACATCATTCATATCGCCAGCATACATTTTCTTTGCTACTGGAAACACTTGAGGTTGTTCTAAATCATAGGTGTTAGCCATAATTGAATCTTTCTCACTTTTTTGAATAAAGTTCAACTTAATGATGTCACCTTCTTTAATTTTTTCTTTTCCTTCGCTTTTATGTATCGTATACATCAAGCCTCCCGGACCCTTTTTTAAGTTGTTGCAAGCAGCTAAACCAAGTGTAGCTGCGAAAAGGATTACTAAACTTTTTTTCATTGTTTTCTATCTGTTTTAATTATACGACTACCCGGTTTCGGTTGGTCATGTTTATGTTCTAACTATATTAAAGTCTTAAAGTTAACTTTATTGTAATAACTGTGTTTTATATTCAGGAAGAATCGATTTAAAATAACTGATTGTCTCTGTCAGGCTTTTCTCTGAAACACCACCTGCAGCATTCCGATGTCCACCGCCACTAAAATACTTTTTACAGATTTCATTTGCAGGAAAATCTCCAGTCGAGCGCAAAGATAATTTAACTTTATCACTTCTTTCGATGATAAATGCAGCCAATTTGATTCCATTGATTGAAAGTGCATAATTTACAATGCCCTCCGTATCTCCGGTTACAATTTGATAATGCTTCAGCTCTTCAGCTGTCACCGTAATGATTGCTGTATTAAATTCTCTTAAAATCTCCAGCTTATTCGTCAGACAGTGGCCTAGAAACCTTAACCTGTTTTCAGTCGCATTGTCATAAACCAACTGATGGATTCTCCAGTGCTCTGCTCCGTAATCAATCAAATCTGCACCAATTCTATAAACCTCTGCATTTGCTGAAGGAAATCTGAAGGAACCTGAATCCGTCATGATCCCTGTATATAAACAAGTCGCAATGTCTTTATTCATGGTCTCCGGATCTTCCAGTTCGTTTACAATAAAATCGTAAACCAATTGAGCCGCTGCGCATGCATTTATATTCCAGTGTCTGTAATCGTCAAAATCTTCTGGTTCTAAATGATGATCGATCATAATCTTATAACCATCCGCTCCTCTGATTACTTCACCAAGTTCGTTAATCCTGCTTAAGGTATTAAAATCAAGACAAAAGATAAGGGACGCTTCCGCAACAAGTGCTTCAGATTGTTCTTTGTGATCCGTATAAATGATTACATCAGAATTATTAGGCAACCAATGCAGAAAGTAAGGGTAATCAGTAGGCGTAATTACTTTTACATGATGTCCTTTCTGGATAAGGTAAGCATATAAGCCAAGTGATGAGCCCATTGCATCGCCATCAGGTTTATGATGTGTGGTAATTACAATATGCTGTGGCGTGGCCAACAGCGATTTAAGTTCAGAGATTGATAGCATATTTCGGCCACAAAGCTAATAATTTAATGATAAAATGAATACCCTAAATTTGAAGCTTTAATATTAGGACTATAAATCGTAATTTTGCGAAAACAAAGATAAAAATGAGCACAAATAGAACATTCACCATGATTAAGCCAGATGCTGTTGCAAATGGCCATATTGGTTCCATTATCAACGACATTACTACTGCTGGATTTAAGATCATCGCATTAAAGTACACGCAATTAACAACTGATACAGCTGGTAAATTTTACGAAGTTCATAAGGAACGTCCTTTTTATAACGATTTAGTTAGCTTTATGTCATCTGGTCCTATCGTTGCTGCGATTCTTGAGAAAGACAATGCAATTGAAGACTTCAGAAAATTGATCGGCGCAACTGATCCATCAAAAGCAGAAGAAGGAACACTTCGTCAGAAATATGCTAAGTCGATTGAAGCCAATGCAGTTCATGGTTCTGATTCTGATGAAAATGCTGAAATTGAAGGTATCTTCTTTTTTAGTGCAGCAGAACGTTTCTAGTTCTCTATTAATTAAAAAGGAAATTGAATAAGCAAGTAATCAGGATCTGATCCCGCTTAACAGCTTATTGACATTTACATAAAAAAATAAGCACTCCAAAAGGGTGCTTATTTTTTGGGAAAGAATTAACCGCCATTTAAAACTACGTAATGAAAACCACCTTATTAACAGTAATAATTGCATTAGGCGTTGTTACTGCACATGCCCAGGTAAAGAAAAGACCTGCGGTAGTTAAAAAACGAATCACTACCGTTAAACCAGTTAATAGCACATTGGTTCCTAAAAATACATTGGATTCTGCCAGTTATGCTTTTGGTATCGCTATGGCGACCAGCTTAAAAGGAAATGGGCTTACTTCTGTAAATTATGATTTATTGATCAGAGGTCTGAAAGATGAATTCGCTGGTAACAAATTACTAATCCCAAAAGAAGTTTCTCAGTCGGCCATTAGTGCTGCTTTTGCGAAAGCCAACAAAAGCAAGTTTACAGGAAACATCGCAGAAGGGGCCACATTTTTAGAGCACAACAAGAAAATTGATGGGGTTAAAACCACTGCCAGTGGATTGCAATACATGGTTATTAAACAAGGAAAAGGAGTTAAACCTCTAGAAACGGATACGGTACTTGTAAACTATAAAGGCACGCTTTTAAACGGCAAACAATTTGACAGTTCGTACGATCGCAACGAGCCTTTATCCCTCGAACTCAATCATGTAATTCCAGGATGGACAGAAGGCATGCAATTAATGACAAAAGGATCAAAATACAGATTCTTCATTCCGTATCAACTTGCCTATGGTGAACGTGGAGCCGGACAAGACATTCCACCTTACAGCACGCTGATTTTCGAAATAGAATTGTTAAAAATAAACGGTAAATAAAGTTCTGTAAAACCATTTTCGCAAAACTGTTGTTGTCCTATCAAAAACACAAACACTATGAAGATGACAAAATACTTTCCGCTGGCATTAATCGCCCTATTAACCACTACACTAGCGAGTTGCTCTGCAATCGAAGGCATCTTTAAAGCCGGAGTTTGGTCAGGAGTAATAATAGTTGTAATCGTTATTGCAGTTATTATTTGGATAATAAGCAAAATATTTGGTGGTAGAAGTTAGTCTTCTACAAGAATACCAAATCAGTAATAACTTCAGAACCGGCGCGCTCATTTAATTTTTGGATGATGCCGGTTCTTACCATTAAAAGCTCATTCTTGATCACCGAAGACTCTATTCTGATAAAAAGCTTTTTTTGCATAATATAAATTTGAGTGGTTCGGTTTGCAATCGCTTTCCCCATCAGCTCCGGCCACATTGCTACAATAGAGGTTTCATCAAACTTTCCACGCAACCGGTATACCTTCAGCATTTTATCGATACCTTCTTTTAAGGTGATGTCATTCGGTTTACGCATGTTTAATTACTCCGTTATCTACTTCGAATAAAGTTACGGGAACTTTTATCTTATTAAAAATATTTAAGACCCTATCCTTTCCAGTATCTGTAATAAAAATTTGTCCGAAATCATGATGAGACACCATCTCCATCAATTTATGCATTCTGCTGTCATCCAGTTTATCAAAGATATCATCTAGTAAAAGCAAAGGCTTAAACCCTTTGTATTTTTGTAGGTAAGCATATTGTGCAAGTTTCAATGCAATCAAGAATGATTTCTGCTGGCCCTGAGACCCGAACTTTTTTAACGGCATGTCTCTAATCGTAAAAACCAAATCATCCTTATGGATTCCCACCGTGGTTCTTTCCAGTAGTTTATCTTTTTCTACAGTTTGCTCCAATAAACGCTGGAACTCCCCATCTAACAATGGAGAAAAGTAAGTCAGATCAACCTGCTCCTGATCTTCTGTTAAAAACTGGTAATACTGATTAAATAAAGGAATAAATTCCATCATAAACGCCTGCCTTTTCACAAAGATTTTGTTTCCTGAAGTTACGAGCTGCTCATCAAAGATTTGAAGTAAAGTGGGATCATATTTCCTGGTAACGGCAATCTGTTTTAATAGTGCATTTCTATTCAACAGATGGCGGTTATATAAGATCAGTTCATCCAGGTATTGTGCATCAGTTTGTGAAATTACATTATCTACAAATCTTCTGCGTTCTTCACTCCCATCCATAATGATGTTTACATCATAGGGAGAAATCATTACCAGCGGAAATAAACCAATGTGATTTGCTAATTTATCGTATTCTTTTTTATTTCTCTTAAACTGTTTTTTTTGATTTCTTTTTACGCCACAAGTGATCTTTTCATTTTTCTCTTGTCGTTCAAAATCTCCCTGAATTAAAAACAGATCTTCTGAAGTTTTAATTTGCTGCGTATCGATTGGATTAAAATAGCCTTTACAAAGACACAAATAATGTACAGCATCCAGCAAATTTGTTTTACCTGCCCCGTTATTACCAACAAAGGCATTTACCGTTTTAGAAAAACGAACATCGGCATCTGTATAGTTTTTGAAGTTTAGAAGGGTAATGTTTTTTAACCACATAATAGATGCTCAAAGTTACCGTTTAGCTTTATCAATTCATAAAATGAAAGACATCTGAAAGTACCATATCGGTGAACCCTTAAGTTGATTTCATTAATGTTTTAATGCTCAGTTCAGTAAACTTTAATAAATAACGCTCAAGGGGTTGATACTTTAACCGAAAAACGTATTTTTGCAATCCTTAATTTTTATTAAAATAATGACCACAACACAAGAAGAAGTAAAACATCCGGTAAGAAAAGGTTCCTTTTTAGAGGAGAACTCTAAAAGTCTTTTATTCATTGCAGGTGCCATAGTGGTGTTAATTGCTGTTTACATCTGGTATCAGAATGTATATTTAAAAGACAGAGCTTTAGAAGCTTCTGCTCAAATGTACAAAGCAGAACAATTTGTTGGAATCGATTCTTTATCAAATAGAGCGATTAATGGTGAAGCAAGAGGCATGAATGGTGCTGAAAGCTATCCGGGATTAGAGAAAATTGCTGACGAATACGATAATACTAAATCAGCAAATCTTGCTAATTTATATCTTGGTGGCATCTACCTTAGAAAAGGAGAATACAAAAAAGCAACAGAGGCATTAGGTAAATATGCGGCTACTGGCAGTCCGGTTGCAGATCCGTTGGCTTTAGGTCTTCTTGGTGATGCTTACAGTGAATTAAAAGATTACAAGCAAGCAGCTACTTATTATCAGAAAGCAGCAGATAAAGCAAGTAATAAATTTACTTCTCCAATGTTCCTTAAGAAACTTGGTTTAGTATATGAGCAATTAAAAGATCCTAAATCTGCATTGGATACGTATACTAAAATCAAATCTCAGTTTCCGGAAAGTCAGGAAGCAGTAATGATTGACGAGTACATTGCACGCGTAGACGTTCAGGTTAATAAATAAAATTATAATAATAACATGATATAAAAGGTTAGCAGATTTGCTGACCTTTTTTTATTTCACCTTTTAATTTAATTGAAAATGGCTACCGCATTAAAAAACCTTTCAGACTTTTCTCACACCACTATACCCAATGGAAGTGGTTTCAAGTTTGCAATCGCAGTCGCAGAATGGAATCCAGAAATTACAGGTAGTTTATACAACGGTGCACTGGCTACATTGATCAATAATGGTGTAAAAGAAACGCAGATTATCTCTGTTGCTGTCCCTGGAAGTTTCGAGCTTACTGCTGCGGCGGAAATTTTATTAAATAAACATGCCGATTTAGATGGTGTTATTTGCCTGGGATGTGTCATACAAGGAGATACAAAACATTTTGATTTTATTTGTGACGCTGTGGCAAACGGACTGACAAACGTGGGTATAAAACACGGGAAAGCGGTCATTTTTGGCGTATTAACCACAAACACGTTGCAACAGGCAATAGACCGTGCAGGTGGAATCCATGGCAACAAAGGTGATGAAGCGGCGATTACTGCCTTAAAAATGGCGCAGTTAACTGCCTCATTATAAACATATCTTGGTTTATGTTGTTAAACATCGTAAATTAGTAAAAATTATCATCTCCTCTAATTGTAACCAGTTAAAATAATTGTAATGAAAAAATTAGCAATCCTCCTGCTTGGCGTGTTTTTTGCAACTACCGTCCTTGAAGCATGTTCCAACCGTCTTTGCCCGGCTTATAGTTCATATCCTGAAGGCAGAAAAAGAAGGGGCTAGGCTTCTTAAATAAACTAAAATAAGAACTCATGCAGTGGAAAAATATAACTGATCCTACTCAAATCAGCGAAATACAAAAAGAAACAGGTTACAGTTTGATCTTCAAACACAGTTCACGTTGTTCTGTCAGTCTGATGGCTAAAAGACGATTTGAAATGGACTGGGAAGTAATCCCTGAAGATACAAATCTATATTTCCTTGATTTGATCAGCTACCGTGCCATTTCAGCACAGATAGCTGACACCTTTCAAGTGCATCATGAATCACCTCAGATCTTATTAATTAAAGATGGTGATTGTGTGTTTGACGCTTCACATGGAGAAATCTCCGCTGATGAAGTTGCAGAAACAATTAGTAATTAAAAATTACAGTTTTCTTTAAATCCGGGTGTAAGCTTTGCGCAACCGGACAGGTGTTAGCAGATCGTTCAATCAGGATCTTTTGTTTATCTGTGTAATTTTGATCAGGAAACTGAAAGTTCACAACGATTTCTGCTACCCTTCTTGGCCCTTCAGCCATAATTTTGATAATTTCACAAGTTGTGCCATCAATGTTAAATCCATGCTCTTCAGCAGCGATTCCAACAATGGTCAACATGCAATTGCCTAAAGATGTTGCAAGGAGGTCTGTCGGTGAAAAAGCTTCCCCTTTTCCTTTATTATCTATAGGAGCATCTGTGATAATTTCATTGCCAGATCTTTCATGGATTGAGGTGGTCCTTAACCCCCCGTTATACGTGATTTTTGAAGTTGCCATACTAAATAATTAGGATACAAGGTTACTACAAAATACTTAACAAGTCAATATTTACGGCCTTACATTTTCATCTTACAGCATTAAGAGCCTCAATTCAGGAATCGAACTTTGTGTTTTACGTACAGTATATAATAAGCAATTTTCCTGTTGGCAAATTAAGCATATGTCATTTTGACGAATATTCTCTCTAAACCCCCAGATATTCCGGGTAAACATTACAGCCTTCCAACATTTCAATTTATATAATTCAAACTGTTTGCTTAACTTTGTACTATGATCGAACTTCCGGTTGTTGCAGTAAACCCCGTACAAAGAAAACCAGATTGGCTAAGAGTTAAACTCCCTGTCGGCAAAGAGTATGCGCAAGTGCGCAGCTTGGTAGATACCCATAAGTTACACACCATTTGTGAAAGTGGTAATTGTCCCAATATGGGTGAATGCTGGGGTGCAGGAACTGCAACCTTCATGATTTTAGGAAACATTTGCACAAGATCCTGTTCTTTTTGTGCTGTTGCAACTGGTAGACCACTTGCAGTAGATACGGATGAACCAAATCGCGTTGCTAATTCGGTAAAATTAATGCTGGTAAAACATTGCGTGATCACTTCTGTGGACCGTGATGATTTAAAAGATGGCGGATCTATAATTTGGGCAGAAACTTTACAAGCTATACGCCGTGAAAGTCCTCAGACTACTCTGGAAACATTAATACCAGATTTTAGAGGTGTTTGGGATAACCTCTACAGAGTGTTAGAAGAAAGACCGGAAGTGATGTCCCATAACGTGGAAACGGTAAGACGCTTAACTAAACAAGTGCGCGTGCAGGCAAAATACGACCGGAGTTTAGAAGCTTTGAAAAGAATTTCTGAATTTGGTCTTAGAACTAAAACTGGAATCATGCTTGGTTTAGGGGAGACGGAAGACGATGTGTTGGAAGCAATGGATGATCTTGTTGAAAATGGTGTTCACATCCTAACCTTAGGCCAATACTTACAACCTACCCGCAATCACCATCCGGTGGTTGATTGGATTCATCCAGACCAATTTGCAAGATATAAAGAGATTGGTCTTGCTAAAGGTTTACGATATGTAGAGAGTGGTCCTTTGGTGAGATCTTCTTACCATGCAGAAAAACATTTATTTGATTTTTAAATAAGTACATACCCAAAACAAAAAATACTTTCTTCTGTTTAGTATTCTGTAGATAATTACACTTGGGAGCAACTAAAAAAATATCACTATCTGAAGATGAATTGATCCGCGCTTTAAAAAGTAGGGAGACAATTGCTATTCAAGCACTTTATGATATGTATTCTGGTGCATTACTGGGTGTTATATCCAGAATCATACCTCATCCAGAGGTCGCCGAAGATTTATTACAAGAAACTTTTATTAAAATTTGGAATTCGGCCGACAGCTATGACAGCAGTAAAGGCCGTTTATTCACCTGGATGATGAATATTGCCAGAAATTTGTCCATCGACAAACTAAGATCCAAAGATTTTAGGAATTCCTCAAAAAACCAAGACATAGATAATAACGTAGATTTCATTGACGAACAAAAAAAGGTAACTTTTAATGCAGACACCTTAGGATTAAGGGACATGGTGACTGCAATGAAACCAGAATTCAATCATGTTCTTGATATGGTCTATTTCAAAGGGTATACTCACGTTGAAGCGGCAGAAGAGTTAAATTTGCCATTGGGCACTGTTAAAACCAGGATCCGTATGGCTATTGTGGAATTAAGAAAGCATTTTAATTAAGTGGAAGATATTAAAGCATATATAGAAACAGGCATACTTGAACTTTACGTTCTTGGGCAGTTATCTGCGCAAGAAGAAAAGGAAGTTCAGGAGATGGCTGCTAATCACCCTGAAGTAAGGGAAGAGATTAGTGCCATTGAAATTGCTATGGAAAAATATGCCGTGTATCAAGCCGTCAATCCTTCTCAGGATTATGCCCCTAAAATAATAGATAAATTAGGACTTACAGATCCAGCGCCTTCTGCTAAAGTTGTTCCTCTACAATCTGCAAATTATGATTCTAAGATCAAAACCTTACGGTTTGCATTGGTTGCCTGTATCGCTTTACTGGTTGTAAGTGTTATAGCTTTATTGTCTGCGCATAATAAACTGGATTCTGCACAAGAACAAATCGTCAGTTTGACCTCTCAAAACAGCAAATTTGCGGCTACAGTTGGTTACATGGAAGAAACAAATAGAGATCTTCAAAAAATAGCTGATATTACTGGCAACCCTGCCTGGGCTGTT
>Ga0247813_10003501_pt1 | contig 10059 bp, 7 predicted proteins | sample UWRJL169409C1_FD_180719 | JGI IMG/M metagenome (GOLD analysis project Ga0247813, IMG submission 180719) | Plant litter microbial communities from Arlington Agricultural Research Station in Wisconsin, United States - UWRJ-L169-409C-1 | ecosystem: Environmental > Terrestrial > Plant litter >... | reverse complement strand
CGGGACCGAGCGCTTATGCAGCGGCCAGTACAGGAACAGTGCCGCTGCCAACAGCAACACCACGAACAGGCCGAGGACGACCTTCGCTAGTTTTTTCATGGGGATCTCAGGTAGGGAGACATGGGAAGGATGCCGCCGCTGCCGGGAACGCCCGTGAAGACGGGCGTCACAGCGGTACCTTGATCGCTATTTTAGCCGTTTCCGGTACGGATTTGGTGCAACGCAGCATCCGGTGGGTGTGCCCGACCGGGTCAGTCACTGGCCAAGGTGAAGTATTCAAGGAGGAAATAGCCGGCTTGATAGGCCAGTGCCAGCAGGGCCAGAGCCAGATGCGCGCGGCGCTGACGAAGAGCGAAGCCCAGCCCGGCAATGACCAGCATCATCACGGTGTGGACCCAGTAGGCATCGCCGAGCATCTGCCAGCGGCTGTGGCCCTTGATGGCGGTGTCGACCAGATCCAGCAGGGTGACCAGCGCCAGCATCCCGAAGAAGCCACCGCGCCGCTGCAGCAGGTAATTCTCATAGCTGCCGTACTCGCGCACATCGTCCGGAAACAGCAGCACGCACAGCAGGTACCACGCGGCGCAGTAGGCGATCACGAACAGATACAGCTCGAAGGTCCACTGCCGGATCTCGCCCAGCCGGAACTCCCACCACCAGAAGGTCACCACCGAGATCAGCGCCCAGACCACCCAGCACAGGTGGATCCATGACCAGCCGCGGCGCTGGGGGTGCTCGATGATGCCCGCCAGCCCGCGCAGCAGGGTGGTGATGCTCAGGCCGAGGATGATGCTCAGCACCACGCGGATGTGCAGGTAGACCGGATCGGTGTCCATCGACGTGCCCGCGGCTGGAATGCACCGATGCTGCAACGGGGCGGGTCGTCGGGTCGTGTAGGGCGGCCCTGCCGGTCGGGGGTTATCGCTTCTTGCGCACCAGCGTCGCCGAGGCCGCCAGCACTGCCCGGGTCAGCAGCGCCATGGTCTGCACATCGCCCTTCCAGTGCTGCCAGTACAGCGGCACGTCTTCCCACGCGCGCTGCTTCATGTGCACCAGCCGGCCGGCGTCCAGGTGGCGTTTGACCAGCGGCAGCGGGTTCATGGTCCAGCCCAGCCCGCCTAGATTGGCCTGCACGAACGCGCGGGTGGAGGGGATCCACCAGGTTGGTGCGGTCAGCGGCAGGTCGTTGCCGGCCAAGCGGCGGGCGAAACGGGCCTGCATGTCGTCCTTGCGGTTGAACACCAGCACCGGGGCCTGGGCCAGCGACTGCGCGTTGACGCCCTTGGCGAAGTGCTGCTCATGGAAGGCCGGGGTGCAGGTGGCGGCATAGCGGATGCTGCCCAGCGCGTGGATCTGGCAGCCCTGCACCGGCTCATCCAGGGTGGTCACCGCGCCCAGCACGGCCCCTTGCCGGAGCAGGGCCACGGTGTGGTCCTGGTCTTCCGAGCGCAGGTCCAGCGTGGTGCCGGTCTGCCGCGCGAACTGCAGGGCGGCCTCGGGGAACCAGGTTTCCAGGCTGTCGTGGTTGACCGCCACCGGGATGCTGGCGTGGGGCAGGTCCTCATCGGCGATGCCCATCCGGTGCAGCGCGTCGTGCTCGAGCAGGGCGGTCTGCTCGGCCAGCTGCACCAGCACCTGGCCTTCAGTGGTGGCCACCGCCGGGGAGGAGCGCTTGACCAGCAGGCGCCCGACCCGGTCCTCCAGCGCCTTGACCCGCTGGGAGACCGCCGAGGCGGTGACATTGAGCGACTGCGCCGCCCGTTCGAAGCTGCCTTCGCGGATCACCGCCGCCAAGGCGCGGAGCTGGGCATGGTCGATGCGCATGATCTTAAGTTTCGCTAAAGATGGTTAAGTAAGTTTAGCTCTACTTTTTCATGTTGCGGCGCGACAATACGCGCCATCCGGTGCTGTACGCCTTGGCGAGGCACCGCCCCCCAGTAATACACAGGTGGTATCCCATGTTTTCGATCATTGCCGGCGGTGCCGGTCTCAGCGCGTGGCTCAGCGGTGCCGCAACCGGCATCGGCCTGTTCGCGGTGGTCGGCGCGCAGAGCGCGTTCATCCTGCGCCAGGGCATTCTGCGCAAGCACATCGTGCCCGTGGTGGCGACCTGCGCCGCCATCGATGGCATCTTCATCTTCGCCAGCGTGGCCGGCCTGCGCACGCTCACCCAGGCGCTGCCGTGGCTGACCACCGTGGTGCTGTGGGGCGGTGTCGCCTTCCTGGCCTGGTATGCCTGGCAGTCGGCGCGCCGCGCGCTGGCCGGTGGCGGCGGCATGCACGTGGACGATGGCGACAGCAGCTCACGCCGCGCGGTGCTGATGTCGGCGGTCGGCTTCTCGCTGATCAACCCGCACTTCTGGCTGGACATGATGGTCATCGGCGGCATCGCCGAGAACTTCGGCAACGCACGCATGGCCTTCGCGGCCGGGGTGTTCACCGCCAGCTGCATGTGGCTGACCGCCCAGGGCCTGGGCGCACGCCTGCTGGCCCCGTTGTTCACCAAGCCCAAGACCTGGCGCATCCTGGACGGCACCATCGCGGTGATCCTGTCGATCCTGGCGCTCAGCCTCGCGTTCCGCGGCATGCATTGAACTCTCTCCTCGATGCAGGTCCGGGAAATGGCACCGTTCGCGGTGCCATTTTTTTGCCTAGAATCCACGTTCCGGACATGACGTCCAACGGAGCATGGGGGAAGGATGAAGCGGGGATGCGTTTGGGGACTGTGTGTATTGCTGGTGGCCGGCCAGGCCAGTGCGGTGGATCTGGAGCACTATCTGCGCCGCGATGCCTTTACGGATATCAAGATTTCGCCCACGGGCGAGTTCTATGCGGCCACCATTCCGATGGAGGACCGCACCGGCCTGGCGATCATGCGCCGCGCCGACAGCCAGCTGGTGGGGTCGTTCGTACCGCCCAAGAACAATCATGCCAATGACTTCGACTGGGTCAACGACCAGCGCGTGCTGATCGGCCTGGCCGAGAAGTTCGGATCGCTGGATCAGCCACAGCTGACCGGTGAGTTGTTCGGCATCAATGCCGATGGTCGCGGGGGCGACCTGCTGATCGGCTACCGTGTGCAGGGTCGTGGCCTGGGTACCCGCATCCAGCCGAAAAAGGTCGAAGCGGTTGCCGCGTTCGTGATCGATGCGCTGCCGGATCATGACCGCCGTGTGCTGGTCAAGGTGATGCCGTTTTCCGACGATCCGTTCACCACGGCCGAACGGCTGGACGTGATCAGCGGCCAGCGCAACACCGTGGCGCGCGCGCCGGTGCAGCGCGCCGACTTCGTCGCCGATGGCAAGGGCGAGGTGCGATTCGCCCGCGGTGCGGGTTCGGACAACGTCAACAAACTGTACTACCGCGAGGGTGCGGGCGCGCCCTGGAAGATGATCAACGACCAGAATGTCAGCAAGCGGATCGAGCAGCCTCTCGGCTTTTCGGAAGATGGCAGCGTGGCCTACCTGCTGGTGGAGAAGCCGCGTGGTCCGGATGCGATCGTGTCGTGGAACCCGGTGACCGACGAGCGCCGTGAGCTGCTGCGCGATGAGGTGGTCGATCCGGCCAGGGTAATTTACAAACGCGGTACCTCCGTGCCGATCGGTGCGCTATACCAAGGGGAAAAGCCGCGTACCCGCTTCTTCGATGAAGCCTCGGCCGATGCGCGCCTGCAGCGCAGTCTCGAGCAGGCCTTCCCGGGAGAGGCCGTGTTCGTGACCTCGTCCTCGCGCGACGGCAAGCTGGCGATGGTGCGGGTCTGGTCCGGCAGCAATCCCGGCGATTTCTATGTCTTCGATACGCAGACCAAGAAGGCCGATCTGGTGGTCAGCCGCAGCCAGTGGGTGGACCCGGCCCAATCGGCGGTGGTCCAACCGATCGCGCTGAAAGCCCGTGACGGTCTGCCGTTGCATGGGTTCGTCACCCGGGCCAGGGGCAGTGAGGGCAAGCGGCTGCCGATGGTGGTGATGCCGCATGGCGGGCCGTTCTTCGTCCATGACGACGGTGCCTACGACATGGAAAGCCAACTGCTGGCGGCGGCCGGTTACGCGGTGCTGCAGGTCAACTTCCGCGGCTCGTCCAATTACGGTCGGGCGCACGCCCACGCCGGTGGCCGGGAGTGGGGCGGTACGATGCAGGACGACCTCACTGATGCCACACGCTGGGCGGTGGCCGAGGGGATTGCCGATGGATCGAAGATCTGCATGTACGGTGCGAGCTACGGTGGCTACGCGGCGCTGATGGGCGTGGCCAAAGAGCCGACGCTGTACAAATGTGCAGCGGGCTATGTGGGCGTCTACGACCTGCCGATGATGTTCACCACCGGCGACATCCAGCGCCGTGGCTCGGGCGAAACCTATCTGAAGGAATGGATCGGTGACCGCTCGCAGCTTGCCGCGGTATCGCCGGTGAACCTGGCCGACCGGATCAAGGTGCCGGTGTTCCTGGCGGCGGGCGGAGAAGACCAGCGCGCACCGATCCAGCACACCAAGCGGATGGAGGCGGCACTGAAGAAGGCGGGCGTGCCGGTGGAGGCGCTGTACTACCCCACCGAAGGGCACGGTTTCTACACCGATCCGCATCGCCGCGAGTACTACACGAAGTTGCTGGCGTTCCTGTCCAACAGTCTGGGTGGTGAGACCGCTGCCACGGCGGCAGCGGCGGCGCAGCCGTAATCCCGGCCAGCGCAGTGTGCTGAAACGGCAACGGCACCTTCGGGTGCCGATGCTGTTTTTACGGTCCTGGCAGGTCACTGGTCGAGAGAGCGACGTTCTGCCTAGAATCGGCCAGCTGGACAGGGTGTCCGGGACCGGGGGAAGGATGCGCAAGCAATGGTTGGCCGCGCTGTTGGGCGTGGGAGGTGCGTGGCTGTCGGCGGGGGCCGGCGCGGTGGAGCTGGACCGTTTTCTGCGTGAGGACGCGTTCAACAGCATCAAGATTTCGCCGGGCGGGGAGTATGTCGCGGCGACGATTCCGCTTGAGGATGCCACCGCCGTTGCCATCCTGCGTGCGGCGGACATGACGTTGATCGGGTCGTTCCGGCCACCGCGCAACAACCATGCCGGCAGCTTCGACTGGGTCAGCAATGAGCGGCTCGTGATCGGCCTGGCGCAGAAATCCGGCCGGTTGGATGAGCCGCAGGCCACGGGCGAGCTGTATGGCATCAATGCCGATGGCAAGGGCGGCGAGCTGTTGGTCGGGTATCGCGTCCAGGGCTACAACCAGGGATCGGTTGCGGCATTCCTCACCGATGAACTGGTGGACGATGATCGCAACGCGCTGATTGCGGTCTGGCCTTTTACCGAGAATCCACACACCCGGATCGAACGCCTGGATGTAGTCACCGGGCGACGTATCGTCGTGGCGCGATCGCCTGTGCAGCGCGCCGACTTCGTCACTGACAATGCTGGCGAGGTCCGGTTCGCGCTGGGTGCCGGTTCGGACAACGTCAAGAAGCTGTACTACCGCACCCGCGGCGGGACCGATTGGGAAATGCTCAACGATGAGGCCGTCAACCAGCGCGTGGAGATTCCCTTGGGCTTCTCCGCCGATGGCAGCCTGGCCTATCTGTGGATCGAGCAGCCCAAGGGACCCGATGCGATCGTCAGCTGGAACCCGCAGACCCGCGAGCGGAAGACGCTTCTACGTGATGATGTGGTCGATCCTGCGCGGGTGATCTACCAGCCGGGGTCGCGCGTGCCGGTGGGCGCGCTGTATCTGGGCGATGCGCCGACGACACGCTTCTTCGATCCTGCGTCGAGCACTGCACGTTTGTACCGCAGCCTGCAGGCAGCCTTCGATGGTCCTGTCTATGTAACCTCCAGCACCCGCGACGCCCGCACCGTGCTGGTGGAAACCTGGTCGGGCCGCAATCCGGGCGACTTCTACCTGTATGACACGGTTGGAAAAGTGGCCAAGCACCTGACCAGCCGCAGCCAGTGGATCGACCCGAGGCAGAGTGCCGAGGTGCGTCCTTTCGCGCTGGCCGCGCGCGACGGGTTGCCCCTGCATGGCTTCCTCACGATTCCACACGGAAGCACGGGTAAGGATCTGCCGATGGTGGTGCTCCCGCATGGCGGCCCGATCGGTGTGTTCGATGACGGCAGCTATGACCGCGAGACGCAGCTGCTCGCGGCGGCGGGGTATGCGGTGCTGCAGGTCAACTTCCGCGGGTCCGCCAATTATGGTCGTGCGCACACCCAGGCGGGCCGGCAGCAGTGGGGCGCGGCGATGCAGGACGATGTCACCGATGCCACCCGCTGGGCGATCGCGCAGGGCGTGGCCGACAAGAGCCGCATCTGCATCTACGGTGCCAGCTATGGCGCCTACGCGGCGCTGATGGGGACGATCCGCGAGCCCGGCCTGTACCAGTGCGCCGCCGGCTACGTGGGTGTCTACGACCTGCCGATGATGCATGCGCGTGGAGATATCCGCGATGCCCGGTCCGGGCGGACCTATCTGCGTGAGTGGCTTGGCGCGCCCGATGCACTGGCGGCGCGTTCACCGGTGAATCTGGCCGATCAGGTCCGCGTGCCGGTGTTCCTGGCGGCCGGTGGCGAAGACGAGCGTGCGCCGATCCTGCACACGAAGAAGATGGAAGCCGCGCTCAAGCGCGCGGGTACGCCGGTGGAAAGCCTGTACTACCCGACCGAAGGCCACGGCTTCTAAACGCAGGCGCACCAGCGTGAGTACTACACCAGGCTGCTGGCGTTCCTGTCACGCAGCCTGGGAGGCAGAACCGCATCGGCCAGTGCCTCGGGCGGGAAGGACAACGCACCGTGATCGATGGGCGGCGGCCGTGTGGCCGTCGCCCAGCAGTTACTTCACCCCGTGCATCATCCGCTTCAGCAGCGGCGAGCAGATCAGCGCCACCGCCGCGCAGCCCAGGCCGATCCACATCAGCAGCCAGAACAGGTGTTCGTAACTGGCGGCGGCGCTGGCGATATCCATGGTCTGGCCTTCCGGTACCTCGATCGCGGCGAGCTTGCCGAACAGCGCCGCCAGCGTTTCCGAAAACGCGGTGGCCAGGAACCAGGTGCCCATCATCAGACTGACCACGCGCGGTGCGGCCAGCTGGGTGACCGCCGACAGGCCGACCGGCGACAGGCACATCTCGCCGATCTCCAGGATCAGGTAGGCCAGCACCAGCCACCACACACTGGCCATCTGCCCGGTCGCGCCGACGTGCTGGGCGGCCAGGGCCAAGGGCACGAACGAGAGTGCGGCGAAGATCAGCCCGATCGAGGATTTGACCGGCTTGGACGGGTCCATGCGGCGACGGTCCAACCACGCCCACAGCATCGCGAACAGCGGCGCGAGTACCACCAGGAACAGGCCGCCGAGGTAAGTCAGCGAGCCGGCCGTCTGCGGAATCACCAGGCAGTCGCGGATCAGCATCACCAGCATCGCCGCGACGATGGCGATGAACAGGTTGCGGGGCGCAGACGAGCCAGGGTTCCGCTCCGACAGGCGCGCGGCCACCACGAAGCCCAACGGCGCCAGCAGCAGCGAGGCGATCGACCACGGCAGCGGGGTGCCACCCTGGACCACCAGCGACGGCACCAGATCCTTGGTCAGCAGGCGATCGGTAAAGGTGACCCACGAGCCGTAGGTCTGCTCGTACAGGGTGAAGAACACCAGCGCCATGAAGATCAGCGCCATCAGCGCGATCATCTGCTGGCGCTGCACCGGCGTACAGCGGGTACCGGTGAACCACGCGAACCAGACCAGCACGCCGCCGAGCACGACGATCATCAGCATCAGGGCCAGGCTGATTTCACCGCCGAGTGCGAACGCGCCATTGGCCGCGGCCCACATCAGGGCAGCGACGGGGATCACGCCGAGCACGGCCACCGCATAGATCAGCCACTCGCGGCGGATGCCCAGCACGCGCTGGCGCAGGGCCGGCAGATCGGACGGTTCGGCGTGGCCCTGCAGATACTTCTGGCCCCACAGGAACATGCCCAGGCCGATCACCATGCCGATGCCGGCCGCGCCGAAGCCGTACTTCCAGCCATAAGCTTCGCCGAGGAAGCCGCACACCAGCGAGGCGAACAGCGCGCCCAGATTGATGCCGGCGTAGAACAGCGAGAAGCCCGAATCGCGGCGCGGATCGTTTTCCGGGTAGAGCTTGCCGACGATGGTGGAGATGTTCGGCTTGAGGAAGCCCACGCCCATGATGATCAGGGCCAACGAAAGGTAGGTGATGCCCAGGGCCGCGTCATCGCGCACGATCGCGCCATCGATGCGGACGGCGGCATGCCCTTCGAACGCCATGCCCAGATGCCCGAGCACCAGCAGCACGCCACCGAACACCACCGCCTTGCGCATGCCCAGCCACCGATCGGCGAGCAGGCCGCCGAACACCGGGATGCAGTAGACCAGGCCACCGTAGGCACCAAGCAGATCCAGCCCGGCTTTGTCACCGAACAGGTGGTACTTGGTGAGATACAGCAGCAGCAGCGCCTTCATCCCGTAGAACGAGAACCGCTCCCACATCTCGGTGAAGAAGCAGATGTAGACGCCCTTGGGATGGCCGAGGAAGTCGTCGGTAGCGGTGGAGGTAGCGGAGGCGGGCAGGGCGGCTGCGGTCATCGAGGGATCGGGCAGGGCGGACAAGGGGGCGAGTATAGGCCCGGGGCGAAGGCTCAGCCGTGCCGGGTCTGGCCGCTCCGCTGTCTACAGATAGCGAAGCCAGGCCAGATCCCGCCGCCGCGCCTTGAACCGCGCGAATGCCCGTGTCGGCCAATACAGCGCCAGTGCCAGCACGGCGGTGATCAACCACAGGCTCGCCACGTGGTCCACCGCGAAGTAGCTGCCGTGGGTCTGGCCCCAGCGCGCTTCGGCCAGCACGTACAGCAGCTTCAGCACATACAGGTGCAGGAGGTAGAAGAACATCGGTGCCGCGCCGATGTCGGCCAATGGCGCCAGCGCCCGGGCCACGCGCGGCTGTTCGTACAGGCGCAGCACCAGCAGGCCGATGCCCAGGGTCAACAGCAGGAACAGCAGCGAGGGCGGGTACTTGGTCACGTTGAAGAAGCTCATCAGCGTGTTGCCCAAGGTGGCGAAAGACTGCCACGGGCTGTCGCCGTAGACGTTGACCGCCCGCAGCACCACGAAGGCCAGCAGCGCACCAGCACCGGCCATCCACAGGCGGCGCTGACGCAGCAGCGTGTCACCACCGCGCGCGAACCACGGGCCGATCACCCAGCCCAGCGCGATGACGCCGATCCACGGCAGCACCGGATAGGAGGTACGCAGGCGCAGCCCATCGGTCACGGCGATCCAGTCGCGCTGGTGCAGCACTTTCCACAGCACGGCCAGCGCCCCGTCACCCTGCACGCGGATGCCATCGAGCAGGTTGTGCCCGGCGATCAGGGCCAGCGCCAGCACGGCCAGTGCCCCACGCGGCAACCACAGCAGCCCGGCCAGCGCGATCATGCTGATGCCAATCGCCCAGATCACCTGCAGGTACATCACGCTGGGCGGGAACTGCAGCGTCCACGCGAAATTGACTACCAGCAGTTCCAGCACCACCAGGAACAGGCCGCGCTTGAGCAGGAAGGCGGATGCGGCCCGGCGCCCATCCGGCTTGCCGCTGGCGTACAACCAGGCCGACAGGCCGGTCAGCAGCACGAACACCGGGGCGCACAGATGCGCCAGCAGCCGGCTGACGAACAGCGCCGGCTCGACCTGCTCGACCACCATCGGATCGCCGACCTGCTGGTGCATATAGAAGGTTTCACGCACGTGGTCGAGCAGCATCAGCACGATGACGGTGCCGCGCAACTGGTCGATGGAGGTCAGGCGGGAGGTGGGGGAATACGTCACAGCAGCGCCGGTTGCTCGGTGCGATAGGATATAACATAACCAAAGTGGATGGGTCCGGGCCTGGACGTTGCCGAGTCCGGCGGGTTGCGGCCGCGACGGCACGCGCAGGTCACCACTACTGGACTTGCCCGTACATGAACGCTAGCGTGGCAGGGATTTTTTGCCAGCAGGGGCTTCCATGAACAACGACGCTGCGCCACGCCAGCTCACTTTCCGCGCGGTGGTGCTTGC
>Ga0247813_10003500_pt1 | contig 10061 bp, 11 predicted proteins | sample UWRJL169409C1_FD_180719 | JGI IMG/M metagenome (GOLD analysis project Ga0247813, IMG submission 180719) | Plant litter microbial communities from Arlington Agricultural Research Station in Wisconsin, United States - UWRJ-L169-409C-1 | ecosystem: Environmental > Terrestrial > Plant litter >... | reverse complement strand
GGATGACGATGCGCACACTGGTACTGAACGCGGGCTACGAGCCCCTTGGCGTTGTGTCATTCAAGCGAGCACTCGTGCTGGTGATGAACGAGAAGGCGACCATCATTGCAGCGGATGGCGAGCACCCGGTATTCGGGCTCTCCGGGGCCTGGGACCGTCCGTCTGTGATCATTCTGCGTCGCTACGTGCGCATCCCGAGCGGGCGCAGCGTGCCGGTCTCGCGGCGCGGAGTGCTGCGGCGCGACAACGGTCACTGCGGATACTGCGGGGGAGCCGCCAGCACGATCGACCACATCACGCCGCGGTCGCGCGGGGGCAAGGACAGCTGGGAGAACCTCGTCGCATGCTGCCTCAAGTGCAACAACGTGAAGGGAAACCGCACGCCGGGCGAGATGAACTGGCGGCTGCGATCGACGCCCCGGGCACCCCACGGCTCGTCGTGGATCGTCCGCGGAATCGAGCGGGCAGAGACCTCTTGGGAGGAGTACCTCGCGCCCGCCGCTTGAGCCCGGGATCGTGCGGAAAGCAAGCTCGGGGTAGAGATCGTTGATAACAATCCCGTAAACTCAACGGGTTCCGAGGCGCGGTCTGCGCCATTCATCGTGTTCGAAGGGTTGGCTCCGTGATTGTTTCGTCTTCGACAGAGTCGCGACGAACAACCCCAACCCCCAGTTTCTTCATGCGAGTGCGCAAGCAGGGCATCGCGGTCGTCACCTTCGGCGCCGTCGCGGCGCTGATGGCTACGCTGGCCCTGCCGTCGTACGCCTACAGCGAGCCCGAGGCCGCGCCCGTTCAGGCTCGGCAGATGGACACGGTGAGCGTCGAGGTGAGCGACAGCGCTCCTCCCACGGCACTGGTCCGGGAGGCGTTCTCCTCCACAACGCCGGCCGAACTCGCCAGCACGCGTGCAGCGGCGGCCGCCGCCGCAGCCGCGGACGCCGCTGCCGCCGCAGCGGTAGCGCGACGCAATCAGGCAGTCACCTACACGCAGTCGGACACTCCGCGCGCGGCCGGCGACGACTACCCGTGGCGCGATGCCGCGATCAAGACCCTCTCGCCGCTGCGGTACGTCTACCGCGAATGCGTCGACTTCGTCGTCTGGCGTCTCAACCGCGACGTGGGCAGCACCTCGGCCCCGTTCGCATACGACTGGGGCTACCTCACCCCGGGCAACGGAAACGCCGCCGCCTGGAAGGGCGCTTGGGAGCGACACGGCTGGCCCGTGAGCAACACCCCCAAGGCCGGCGATGTCGCCTACTGGGCGAACAACCACGTCGCCTACGTCAAGGCGGTCAACGCCGACGGCACGGTGTTCCTCGAGGAGTACAACGTGATCAAGTACACGTACTCCACACGCACGATCCCGGCATCGCAGGTCGACGCCTTCCTGTCGCCTCCTCCGCGCTAGACGCGGCTCGCGGTCGGGGCTGGATCACCCGCCGCGCTAAACTCGATCCGTCAGCCTCTGTAGCTCAATGGAAGAGCAAGTCCGTCCTAAGGATTAGGTTGGGGGTTCGAGTCCCTCCAGGGGCACCTCGGCACCCGCGCTCGTCTGTGCCGGTTCACGACGCGGCGCGATTCAGGACGCGCTGCCGGTTCAGGATGCGGTGGCCGTTCGGGATGCAGCGCCAGTTCAGGACGCGGCGAACTAGCGGGGGTGCGAACCTGAAATTCTGCTGTGCTGCGCGGTTCACGCGATCGCATGGCCCCCGCCGCTGCCGTCGGACCTTTCGAGCGCCGTCGGGATCGCGAAGGCGACGCCCGTGCGTCGGAATCAGCCGACGACGCGCGATTCGGGAGCGATCGGCTCTGTTTCGCCATGTCGTGCCGCCGGGCTGCCGGCATCCGCTGCCCGTTTAGCGGCCTTGTCTACGAATCTCACCCACATTAGAGAATGCAAATTCAAGCCCCAATTTAGGGGCTTGAATGTTACGGTCGCAATGGGTCTGAAACCGAAGCGAAGATCGCCAGACCAAATCCCGAGTAGACCAACCGGAGCAGATTTCGTGCGCTCAAAAATCGATACCCCACGCCCCGCGCGTTCGTCGCGGGGCATCCGTCGACGCTATCAGGCAGCCCTCGCGGCCGTGGCCGCCGGCGCCCTGGTGCTCGTCGCGTCAGCGCCGCTCGGCGCATCCGCGGCTGAGGCAACCCAGTCACTGTTCGCCTCCACGGCGACACCGGCGATCGCCGCCGACACCGATACTGCGGCCGTCGAGCTCGGCGTGAAGTTCACGCCGAAGGTCGATGGCAGGATCACCGCCATCAAGTTCTACAAGAGCGCTCAGAACACGGGCGCCCACACGGGTTCGCTGTGGAACGCGGCCGGAACCAAGGTCGCGTCTGTGACCTTCTCCGCCGAGACGGCGTCGGGGTGGCAGACCGCCAATTTCGCCTCCTCGCCTGCGGTGAAGGCCGGCCAGCAGTACACCGCGTCGTATCAGGCGCCGAAGGGCCGGTACTCCGCCACGAACAGCGGCTTCGACGCTCCTCTCACCAGTGGCAGTCTGACCGCTCCGGTGGGCGCGGGCGTGTACAAGTACGGCGCGAGCGGGTTCCCGACCACCTCGTACAGAAACTCCAACTACTTCGTCGACGTGAACTTCCTGCCGAACGCTGTGCCGACCTCGCCGTCGGACCCCGGCGTGACGGCGACCGTGCGCCAGGTTGACGGAGGCGTCGGCTACTACGGCAAGTTCACCAACGGACTGCCGACGGCGAACACCTACTTCCCCGTGGGCGTCTGGTACGAGAGCGTGCTGGGGGCGTCCGATGCTGCGATCGACAAGGCCGCGGGCATCAACACCTACGTGGAGCTCACGAACAACTCGGACCTGACCGCCATCAAGAACGCCGGGTCGTACTCGATCCCGTCGTCAGCGAACTCGCTGGCCAGCGGCTACCTCCTCAACGACGAGATCGACATGATCAACGGGCCGGGCGCCGGCTACACGATCATGGAGGACGCGCTGAAGAGGGTGCCCTCCGGGGTGATGTCGTACGCCAACTACGGCAAGGGAGTGACCTTCTGGGAGACGAACGCGGAAGCGGCCCAGTTCGTCAAGTACCCGGCGCTGGTCTCGGCCGACAACTACTGGTTCACCGACCCCAACATCTGCGGGGCCTGGGAGGGCGCGTCGATCGCGGGCACACCGGGAACGGCGCTCACCGCGCCGCAGTGCCGCCTGGCCGCGAACTACGGCAAGACGGTGGACAGGGTGCGTGAGCTCGTCAGCCCCCTCGGTAGCAAGCCGGTGTGGAACTTCGTCGAGGTGGGCCACCCGTTCACCCTGAACTCGGCTCCGACGATCACCGCACCGCAGATCCGTGCCGCGGTGTGGAGCGGGATCATCCACGGTGCACGTGGCACGATCTACTTCAACCACAACTTCGGCGGCTCCTGCCAGAGCCAGCACGTGCTGCGCGACAGCTGCGGTGCCGGAGTCCGTCCGACCGTCACTGCGGTGAACAAGCAGGTGGCCGCACTGGCTCCCGTGCTGAACGCGCCGTTCGTCGACGGGCTGGTCAGCACCACCGGCAAGGTGGACACCGCGGTGAAGATGTACAACGGATCGCTCTACGTGCTCGCGGGATCCGCTCAGCCCGCCGCCCAGACGGTGACGGTGACCAACGAGTGCACAGCCGCGACCACTGCCACGGTGCTCGGCGAGAATCGCACGGTGCCGGTGTCGGGCGGCAAGTTCGTCGACACCTTCGCCGACGGCAACGCGGTGCACCTCTACCAGTTGAACGGCGGCACCTGTGGCCTGAAGTAGCCGCGCCACTCGGCCACCACCCCCAGCCCCGCGGTATCGGGCCGGGGGTGGCGGCCGTTCCGCGCCGCCGGAGACCGCTGCGTCAGCGCCCCCGCGCGGTCGTCGCGCGCGTGCCGCGATGGCCGACGGCTCGGCTCATGCCGAAAGCTGGCTATCCTGAACGTGATGTTCTACTGGTTCATGAAGACGATCGTGGCGGGGCCGCTTCTGCGCACGCTGTTCCGCCCGCGCCTCGAGGGTCTCGAGAACATACCGGCCACCGGGCCGGTGATCCTGGCCAGCAACCACCTGTCGTTCATCGACTCGGTGATCCTGCCGCTGATGATCAAGCGGCGCATCTACTTCCTCGCTGCCAGCACCTACTTCCAGGGCGGCGGTCTGGGCAAGTGGGCCGTCAAGCGGTTCCTGCTCGCGACCGGCATGATCCCGATCGACCGGTCCGGAGGCAAGGCCTCGGAGGCGTCGCTGCAGGCCGGCATGAGCGTGCTCACCAAGGGCAATGTGCTCGGCATCTACCCCGAGGGCGGCCGCAGCCGCGACGGCAAGGCGCACCGCGGACGCACCGGAGTGGCACGCCTGGTGTTCGAATCGGGTGCACCGGTGGTGCCGGTCGCGATGATCGACACCGACAAGGTGATGCCCAGCGAGGGCGACGGACGGGTGAGGATCCAGCGCATCGGCATCTCCTTCGGTCCGCCCCTCGACTTCAGCGAGTTCGAGGGCAAGGACCGCGACCATGCGACGCTGCGCATCATGACCGACCGGATCATGGATGCCGTGGTCTCCATGAGCGGTCAGGAGTACGTCGACGAGTACGGGGCCGCGTCGCGCAAGAAGCCCGAGTAGCGCGGAAGGCCATGGAGTAGGGACCCGGCCCCGCCCCGGCGCTCCATCGAGTTGCGGTACTGGTCGAGTTTCGTCGTGGTCTGGGCGAGATCGTCGACGGCCCGCTCGAGGGCATCGCTCCGCCGACATCGTTCATCGATTCCGCACGGTCGCAGCCCGGTCACGGTCGAGGCGACTTGTGGCGTGGCAAGCGTCAGGACAACTCATTCACTGATTTCGTCGGAAGGGCCGATCGGAGCCGATCCGGCACCCGGTGCCGACGTGCGCCGGGTACGCAAGATCAGGAGCGCGAGCAGCGCGGCCGTGCCGAGCAGCAGCGTCGTCTGGCGGTTCTCCCGCGCGTCGTGGCACAGCCGGTCGGCATCGGCGACGGCGCGCTCGAGCAGTGACGCGTTGGTGGCGCTGTCGTCGGCGTCCCGAACGTCGTCGATCCACGGCCCGGCCGACTCGAGGTAGGCCTGCACGGTCTCCTCTCGCTCGCCGCCCGTGGTGAGCCAGACATCGCCGGGCGTCTCGACGCCGAGCGGGCGGCAGGCGATCACCCCGTCGGTGGCCCCGAGGTGCAGTGTGGGAGGGGACAGGTACAGCCAGCCGAGCGCGACGAGCAGCAGCAGGGCGATCGCCCGGGGGAGCCAGCGGTGGATCGCGGCCTCCCAGCTGTCAACCCTGTCGTCGATCGCGTCGCGCGCCCTGATAGTCCCCATGCGGCCGATCGTAGCAGTCGCAAATTTCCCTCAGAAAACGGATTCACCCGCCTGTGGCGCTTCCGCGGGGCCGGCAGTACCCTCGTCGCATGTGTCGGAACATTCATACCCTCCACAATTTCGAGCCCGCCGCCACCGACGACGAGGTGCACGCCGCCGCACTGCAGTACGTGCGCAAGATCAGCGGATCGACGAAGCCGTCGAAGGCCAACGAGGAGGCCTTCGCCCGCGCCGTCGACGAGATCGCTCACATCTCGCGGCATCTGCTCGAAGACCTGGTGACGACGGCGCCGCCGAAGAACCGCGAGGTCGAGGCGGAGAAGGCGAAGGAGCGCTCGGCGAAACGGTTCGCCGCGGCGTAGCCCGGGCGCCCGAACGGGGCCGCCGCCCGAAGGCGACGACCCCGTCGGCTGTGTGCCCGGGCGCGGGTCTCACCGGAACTGGCTGAGACTCTGCGCCTGGTGCTCGGCGTGCACGCGCTCGCACTCGAGGCGGGCCTCGTGCGTCTCGGCGTAGCGGGCGGACGACTCGCGCACGTCGACCGCGAGCGGTCGGCGTCCCCATCGGATGAGCGCCATGCCGAGGTGGAGGGCTGCTCTGTCCAGTGGTCCCACGCGGCGCACGGCGTGCGTCCCGGGGGTGCGTGTCGATTGGGGCGGATGTTCGTGGTGACGTATCGACGTCGCCAGTTGCGTTCTCATTGTGGGTGGGTCCTTGCAGGGTGAGGCGTCCCCGGGCGCTCTGACGAGCATCCGGAGTCGCCGAATAGAGGGGTGGCCGCTCGAGCGGGGCGCGAGTCGGCGGGGCGCGGCGCGGGATGCGTCACGTGCGGGGTGGTCGACCGTTCGGCAGCGGGGCGCAGCGATGTGCGGGTGCTGCCTGGTCTGGCTTCGAGAGCGTCACCACCGACTGGACCGGTGGGTTACTGCTGCCGGATCAGGCGGTGAGGACGCCGACGAAGCCGACGGACGGTGCGAATGCGAATGCATCGTTGTTTGTGATCACGTTGGGCTCCTTTCGTCGTAGTGGCGTAGGCAACACCGTAGCGGTGCGAACACTGAGCGCGCAACAACTTTGTCGCGCGGGGTTTCGTGACGGCAGGCGCTACTGGGCGGTGAAGGCTACGAGCACCGACACGGTGCCCGGGAAGTGCAGTCCGGCGGGGTCGACGGTGAAGTTCGCGAATGCGGGGTCGGCGACGGTGGACTCTGCGGGGGCGACGGTGGTGAACATGGTCATCCTTCGGTGAGGTTCGCGGGTGCCGAGTGCGCCCACAATCCACTCTCGTCGAGGATCGCTCGCGTGTAATCCTCCGCGGGGATGAGATGCGCCTACGCCGAACGGTCGACCCGGTAGGTCGCCACCACGATCCCGCTGGGCGAGGTGAAGCTCGACACCACCTCGACCGGCATGAAGGTGCCGCCGAAGAGCCGTGTGCCCGAGCCGAGCACCACGGGCACGATGGTGAGCAGGTACTCGTCGACGAGGCCGGCAGCGGCGAGGTCGCGCACGAATACTCCGCTGCCGAGGACCACGAGGTCGCCGGTCGACTCGCCCTGCTTCAGCCGGGACACCGAGTCGACCGCGTCTGCGGCGAGCTGTGTCGAGTTCGGGTGCGGCAGCACCGCATCCGCTTGCCGCGAGGCGACGTACTTGGGCGTGCGGGCGAGCACCTCGGCGAAGGGGTTCGGCTCGGGGGTGGAGAGCCAGTGGCCGACGAGGTCGTCGTAGGTGCGGTGCCCGAAGACGAGGCCGGCGGTGCTCGCCATTCCGCCCATCGACGCCTGGGCGGCCTCGGGGTCGCGCCCGAGGTACTCGGTCGCCCAGCCGCCGCGCTCGAATCCGCCGCGGGTGTCTTCGTCGGGGCGGCCCGGCGACTGCATCACGCCGTCCAGGGAGATGTTCTCGACGACGATCAGCTTCGACATGGCGGACTACCTCCGGTGGTGTGCGACGAGCCTCCAGTCAACTGCGGAGGGCGGACGCGGCACAAGACTCGCGAGACCACCGCGGTCACGGGGCGGGAGGCACCTCGACCGGCTGCAGGGTGGCGATCTTCGGCTCGCGGTTGTCGCCGGAGGAGCGTCCGGTGAGCCGGCGCCCGATCCAGGGGAGCACGTACTCGCGCCAGTACTCGGAACTGCGCTGGGAGTGCTGCATGCCGGCCGCGCCGCCGCTCCAGCCGTCCGGCAGCTCCACGCCGAGCGCGGCGAGCACGTTCGCGGCGACGCGTTCGTGGCCGAGCGGGCCGAGGTGCAGTTTGTCGCGGCTCCAGTAGCGCAGCTCGGTCAGCTCCCGGTCGGCCCAGTTGTCGACGAAGGTGGTGTCGGCCAACGGCAGCCGCTGGCGGATGCGCGCCGCGAACTCGTTGCCGCGGGACTGGATGAAGCTGCCGAGCGGGATGTGCCGCGTGGGATTCGCGCCGCTGACGAGCAGCACGTGGGAGCCGCCGGCCGCCGCGCGCTCGGCGGCGTCGACGAGCTGGTCGGTGATCGCGGCGATCGACACCCGCGGACGCATGATGTCGTTGCCGCCGCCGTTCAGGCTCAGCAGCTGCGGGCGCAGGGCGATGCCGGCGTCGAGCTGGGCGCCCACGATCGGGGCCAGCAGCCGGCCGCGGATGGCGAGGTTCGCGTAGGTGACCGGCTCGGGCGACGCGAGGGCGAGCCCGAGCGCCACCAGGTCGGCCCAGCCCCGGACTCCGCCGTTCGCGGTGTCGTCGCCGACGCCCTCGGTGAAGCTGTCTCCGACGGCGACGTAGCTGCGGTAAGCGGATGTCATGGCTCGAGTCCATCACACTCGCGTGCGCCGATGCTGTGTTCCGTGTAGGCTCTTGGGATTGGGCATCGAGAAATCTGCCCCCAGCGCCCTTCTGACAACCGGCCGCACCTCAGATTTCAATCAGAACCGCAACCGGCGCAATCGCCGGTTCGCGTGACACCCTCACCGGCCGTGGCACATCCACGAGACCGGAACACGAAGCAGCCGCGCACCTCAGGTGCGATCTCCTGCTTTTCGTGAGCGGAACATCCGCTCACGTCGACGCTGTGTATCAGCGCACCAGACGAAAGCACACCAGCATGACAACTCACATCACACTCACCCGTAAGAACGTCGAATTCATCGTCGGCGGATACTCGATCCTGGCCGCCGGCCCGATGTTCTTCTCGCGCTCGCGCGAGCTCTCGGCCATCCGCGACAACGCGGCGATCCACGGCATCGACGACATCAGCGAGGCCGACTTCGACTTCGCCATCTCCGAGCGCTTCGGCGCCGGGGCGACCTACGAGTTCCCCGCCGCCTGATACCACCCGGAACCACCGGAACGAGGCCGGCCACCGCTCATGCGGGGGCCGGCCTTCGTGCGTCCCTGCGGTGCCTACGGCGGGGTCACGAAGACCGCGACGGCGGCGGCCGCCGTTCCGATCATGTAGAGCAGCACTCCGCCCCGGATGCAGATCGACTTCTGCCGGTCGGCCACCGGGATCTCCCACGAGAGCACCGGGCAGCCCGCCCAGGCGAAGCCGGCCGTGCCGACGAAGGCGAGCGAGACGCCGACCCACCACACGCCGGCCGCGAGGGTCGGCAGGTCGGAGGGCCGCCAGCCCGAGCCGAGCAGACCCGCGAGGGGGATGCCCGCGGCGATGATCGCCGCCGCGAACCAGATGGTGCCGCTGAAATCGATGCGGCGCAGCTCGGCGACGACCGACTCGTCGTCGATGTCGCCGGTGACGGCATCCGGAAACTCGGTGCCCGGTCTGGTCCTGCCCCCGGCTGGCGTGCTCGTCATGTCCGCTCCCAACTTTTTCGATGACCTATCGGGTTTACGACTCGCGATGCGCGGGTGTCAACCGGGTAGGGCTGTGGATTCGCCGACCTAGCACGCATGCCTGCTCCTGTCAGGGCCACGTCGGCGATGACGCGGCGGGATATGTTCGATATCCGCACCTGACCAGACGCATCGCACGAGAGGGGCTCGACGTGGACGGCTTCCCCACCGGGCTGCGCGCCTCGTTCACCGACCACGGGGTGCTGCAGAGCGCTGCTCTCGGGCGCACCCGCATCGGGCTGGCCGGGCTGCTGAAGGTCCGCGGCCACCGCGCTCGCCGCGTCGCCGTGCCGGGCGCGGCCGTGGAGGGCTTCCGGTGGCGGCTGCGCGATGTCTGGGACACCACCTGGTGGCCCCAGGGCATCGCGCCGGGGGAGCACCACGGAGTGCCCGTCGTGATCACGAGCTGGTTCGCCCAGCCGAAGCGCGGGCGGAAAATGGGTTCGCGCATCAGCGTCGTCGACTACAGCGACCCGCAGCGTCCCCGGTACCACCACGTCCTCCTCGTCGCTCCGCGCCGGGAGCACGGCGGGATCGCGCTCGACCCGGTGGTCGTGCACGCGGGTGGAATCGCGGTCGCCGGCGACCGGCTGTTCGTCGCGGCGACGTTCGGCGGCATCCGCGAGTTCAGGCTCGGCGACATCATGCGCGCGCCGTCGCGCGGCGCCCTGCGGCGGCCGGCCGGGCCGTTCGGCTACCGCTATGTGCTTCCGGAGTTCGCCAGCTACGCGCCGGCGTCGGCGAAGAAGACGCCCGAGCGGATGCGGTACTCGTTCCTCTCGCTCGACAGTGCGGCGCCCGGGGACGGCGAGGTGCGGCTGGTCAGCGGCGAGTACAGCACGGACGATCAGCGGCGGCTCGCCCGGCTGCGGCTGGTCGACGGACGCACCGAGATCGACGAGCTGC
>Ga0247813_10003498_pt1 | contig 10064 bp, 8 predicted proteins | sample UWRJL169409C1_FD_180719 | JGI IMG/M metagenome (GOLD analysis project Ga0247813, IMG submission 180719) | Plant litter microbial communities from Arlington Agricultural Research Station in Wisconsin, United States - UWRJ-L169-409C-1 | ecosystem: Environmental > Terrestrial > Plant litter >... | reverse complement strand
GCAGGCTGGCGATGACCAGGGCCAGAAGGACGGCCGGGGCGATGACGCGAGGAACCAGCGCCCACCCGTCGAGACCGACCTCCCACAGCGCCCACAGCACGGTGAAGGCGAAAACGCCGAAGTAGATCCACGCGCCCAGCAGCTTCAGCCGGAACAGGCCGACTGCCGAAGCGACCAGACCGAGGCCCGCGAGCAAATAGTAGAAGGAGCCGCCAAGACTCAGGAGCCAAGCCCCGCCTATGACCAGGGTGATCCCGATCAGGGCGAAGACGACGGCGAGGACGCGTACGGCGATTCCGCCTGGCCCCCGTCCGTTGGAGAAAATGGCCATGGCTTGGAACCTCCGGATGACGCCAGCTTTGCCATGACAATACACCTGTCAGTCAGGTGGTTCCCACACGTTCTGTAACAGTGTTGCCTGCGGATCGCGCCGCAGTGACGAAAATCCAGTGCTGGCCTGCCTCGCTAAGCCTTACTCAAGACTCATGTGTCATTGCGGTGTCGTAATCGGATTCCGCATGACCCGCTTTTTCAGAGTTCTCGCCGCGACGCTGGTCGCCGCCCTGTTGGTCGCCGAGGCGGCTTCCGCAAAGGCCTCGGCCCCTCCGCGCAGTCCGCTGGAGCTGGCGGCCGTCGTCGAACGGCGTGCTGGGCAGACCGATTTCGATGCTCTGCAGCGCTTTGGCGATCAGGCCATGACGCGGACTGATCAAGAAGGTCTGAATCGCCTCTATCACGTCGCGTGGATATTCTTGAACCAGGGCGAGTTCGAGATCGCCAAGACCTGGAACGATCGTCTGGCCGCGCGCGCCGCGGCGCTCTCGGACGCGCGATATGTCAAGATCGCCCACCTGAACGCTCTGGCCATTCGCTATGACACCGGCGACGCCGCGGCGGCGACCGACATGGCCAACCTGGCCAGGACCGAGACCGACTGGTTCGCCCGCGTTCACGCCACCCGCCTCAGCGCTCTGGCGCTGATGGATGAGGACCGGATCGGCGAGGGGCTGAAGATGTTGACCGACATCGACGCCGTCGTGCCCGACGCCGACCCCTACGCGAACGCCGCTCGTTCCGGCATATGGGAAGTCGCCGGCATCGGCCTGATGAAGCTCAATGACTTCGACGGCAGCGCCCGGGCCTTCGGCCGTTTCGAAATCGACTTCGCCAATCCCGCCTATCCACGGCCCGACTTCGACAGCCTGTACAACCTCTCTCGCCTGGCTTCACGCGTGGGCGACGTCGGCTTGGCCCAGCACCTGTACGAGGCTCATCACCGTCTGGCGAAGCGCGCCGATCTGGACAGTCTTTCCGTCTACGACGCCAACCTGTGCGCCATGGTGGCCGAGGCGCGGGATGCGCCCCGTGAAGTGCTCGCGTGTCTTGAGCCGTATGGTCACGACCTGGGAGCCGCGGCCTTTCTGGCGGGGCGTCTGCTGCCGATGCGGGCGATCGCCTACGCCCGGACGGGGCAGGTGCAGGAGGCCCGCGATGATCTGGCCGAGATCCGCCGCCGCCTGCAGCTGCGGTCCTTCCGGGAGGACATCACCTCCGAACTGCCCCACGCCGAGGCCGAGCTTCTGTTCGCCGAGGGTCGGCATCGCGAGGCCTATGAAAAGCTGCGCGCCTACTACCGCGCCGACTCCACCCTGTCCGCCAAACGCTTCAGCGCCGGCATTCGTCAGGTCACCGGCGACATGCAGGGACAACTGGACGAGCGTCGGCAGCAGCTGGAGACCGCCAAATCCAACACCACGCTGCAGCGTGACGTGATCCGGTCGCAGAACTGGATCGTCGGCATCGCCGCCGTCTTCTTCCTGTCGGCGATCGCGACCCTGATCTGGCAGTTCCGCCTGGCGGGCCACCTGCGCGCGGCCCGCCAGAAGGCCGACGCAGCCAATCTGTCCAAGAGCGAATTCCTGGCCAATATGAGCCACGAGATCCGCACGCCGCTGAACGGCATCGTTGCCATGGCCGATACTCTGGCGCGCGCGAAGCTGGGCGAGCGGGAGCAGGAGATGGTCGGGGTCATCCAGTCGTCGGGGGTGACGCTGGAACGGTTGCTGTCCGACATTCTCGACACGGCCCGGATCGAGTCGGGCAAGGTGACGATCGAGCCGGCGCCATTCCACCTCGCCGACGCCGTGCGCGGCATCGCCATGCTCTGGCGGCCCCGGGCCGAAGAGAAACAGGTCGGCCTGAACGTGACCATCGACCCGGCGCTGGAACGCGTCGTCACCGGCGACCCGGTCCGCTTCCGCCAGATCCTGACCAATCTTGTCAGCAACGCCCTGAAGTTCACGTCCGAGGGATCGGTCAGCGTGACGGGCGAGATGACCGCCGCTGGCTTGGTGCGGTTCACAGTGACCGACACCGGCGTCGGCTTCGACGACGGGCAGAAGGGGCGCATCTTCGGCCGCTTCCAGCAGGCAGACGGCTCGATCACCCGCCGGTTCGGCGGCACGGGTCTGGGACTGGCCATTTCGCGCGATCTCGTCGAACTGATGGGCGGGACGCTGGATTGCGAGAGCCGGCCGGGCGAGGGCGCGACCTTCTGGTTCGAACTGCCCCTGCCGGCCGCAGAGGTCGGCGCGTCGACGCCGGCGCCGGCCGAGGTTTCGAACGATCCACACAACGAAGACAGGGTCTTGCGTATCCTGCTGGCCGACGATCATCCGGCGAACCGCAAGGTCGTCGAGATCATGCTGTCAGAAAGCCCGGTTGAGCTGGTCATGGTCGAGGATGGGCAGCAAGCCGTCGACGCCTGGGGCCAGGGCGGGTTCGATCTGATCCTGATGGACATGCAGATGCCCGTCATGGATGGCCTGACCGCCACGGCCGCGATCCGCGCGCTGGAGATCCAGGAAGGCAGGGTGCGCACCCCGGTGATCATGCTGACCGCCAACGCCCTGGCTGAACACGTGGAGGCGGGCCGTCAAGCGGGCGCCGACGGACATCTGGCCAAGCCCATCACCATGGCGACCCTGTTTCAGGCGATCGACGCTACTCTGGGTCAGGCCGGAGAAGCACGCGACGCCGCCTGAGATCAGCAGGCCGGGGTTGTTCCGAGGCGGCGGTCAGGCAGGATGTGGGGGGCGGGTCACGCAGGGCTTTGAAAGCCCGCTCAAAGTCACCCGTGAGACAGCCTCAGGCGCGGGCGAACTTGCGTTTCAGCGCCGCCTTCACGTCGGCATAGACCAGATCCAGAAGGCTCCACGGCTCGACGCAGTAGCGGCGGAAGAGGCGACGCGGATCGGCGACCAGTCGATACAGCCACTCGATGCCCGCGCGGCCCATCCAGCGCGGCGCGGACTTCTGGGCTCCGGCCTCATAGTCGAAGGCCGCGCCCACCGAGAAGATGGCGCAGTCCGGCAGGGCCTCGAGGTTCTGGACGATCCAGATCTCCTGACGCGGCATGCCCATGCCAACGAACAGGATGTGGGGATTAAAGGCCTCGACTTCCTTCAGCACCGCCGCGTTCTCGGCCGAGCCGGGGGTCGCGTCGAAATAGCCGTTGTGCGCCTTCAGGCGGGCGCGGGGATAGCGGCTGGTCAGGCGCTCGACGGCGATGTCGACGACGTCCTGGGTTCCGCCCACATACATGACCCGCCAGCCGTTCCGGTTGACCAGGCTCCAGAAGTGGTCGCGCCAGTCCAGATAGGTGCAGCGATGGAACTGGCGGCTTTTGAGACCCAGGAGTTTGGCGAACTTGACCAACGGGGTCGAGTCCAGCTCGACCAGATCGGCGCGTTCGTAGAACCGACGCATCTCGGGGTTCTTGCGCAGCAGGTACAGGCTGTTGGGATTGTGATTGGCGATAATCGCCTGACGCCGTTCAAGGATCCAGCGCTCCGTGTGATGGAGCACCTCCTCGGGCTTCACCAGATCGACCAACTGGCCCATCAGGCGGACGCGTTCCTGCGGCCGACGCGACTTGCGGAATCCCGCGCGCGCCTGGACGCGGCGGTCGGGCTCCACGCTGGTAAACCGGAAATGGGTGCTGTCGGCCATCGCCGGACCCTAGGTCCGCGTCCATCAAGTTCGGGTAAGGAGACAGCGTTAACGAAATCTGACCCGTCCAGGCGCCGGATTACCCCTTTCGCGGTGCGGCATGATCCCGTCATATGGACGTCCATGTGGAGCCCAGTGTGAAGCCCATCGCCATTCTGGAGACCGGCAAGCCGCCCGCGGACCTGCAGGACGCCTTCGACGACTATCCCGCCCGCTTCCGCGCCTTGCTGGGCGAGGGGGTGGCTACGGTGCGGTTCGACGTACAGGCGGGACGGTTGCCCGACGATCCCGAAGCCTTTCAGGGCGCGATCGTGACCGGCTCGGCCGCAGGGGTCTATGACGACCTGCCGTGGATTCCGCCTCTGCTGGACTGGCTGAGGGCGGCGCGAGGCAAGACGCGGCTGGTGGGCATCTGCTTCGGGCATCAGGCCATGGCCCAGGCGTTCGGCGGGCAGGTCGCGAAGTCGGACAAGGGCTGGGGCGTCGGTCTGCATCGCTATGACATCGGGGCGCACGAACCGTGGATGTTCCCCCGCGCCAGGGCCATTTCGATCCCGGTGTCGCATCAGGATCAGGTCATCGCTCCGCCGCCCGACGCCCGGGTGATCGCCTCTTGCGACTTCACGCCCTACGCCGGTCTGGCGTGGGACGACGCCCGGATGGGCGCGATGTCCTTCCAGTGCCACCCCGAGTTCCAGCCCGAGTACGCCGCCGCCCTGGTCGAGGCGCGACGCGGGCATCGGGTGCCCGAGGCCGTGGCCGACGAGGCTATCGCCAGTCTGGCGCGACCGAACGACCGGGCGGTGCTGACGGCGTGGATCCGGGCCTTTCTGATGCTGACCCCGCCGCCGGTCGAAGGCGAGGGCAGTGGCATCTAACCTGCAGGGCAAGAGGCGAGGTGACCCAATGAGATACGCAAAAGCCGCTTTCCTGCCCCTGATGCTGGGCTCAGTCGCCCTGTCGGGGTGCGCCACGACGCCTGCGGGACCGACGGCCCCATGGGCCCAGATGGCCGACTGCGAAGTGGTCATGACCGCGCTGGACGCCTTTTCGCGTCCGCTGGACGGGCCGTTGCTGGTGAATGCGATCGCGACGCCCGAGACCCCGCCCTTCCTGCCCCAGAAAGCGGAACAGCGCAGCCCGGGGCCCTTCGACATGTCCTCGTGCCAGATCCCGGACGTCGAGTTCGTCCCCACCGGCGGGACGGTTACCCTCGGACGCCCCGAGATTCACGACGAGAGCGTCATCGTCCCCTATCGCGAGCAGGGCGGAACGCTGGTCCATGCCGAGCTGGAGCGCACGCCCCAGGGCTTCTGGCGGCACAAGAGCGCCTACCTCGCCGCGCCGGTGACCGCTCCCTGATTTTTCCGCTCATCCCGGCGAATGCCGGGATCCAGATGCAGACTCCGTTGATGAAGCAGGCGGCGTGGAACGTCTAAAACCAGATTTGTGATCTGGGTCCCGGCATTCGCCGGGATGCGCGGTGGGAGGTTACGGCCACTTCACCGAGGGCGGCATAGAGCTGAGGATCGAGTCGACGTTGCCGCCGGTCTTCAGGCCGAAGGTCGTGCCCCGATCGTACAGCAGGTTGAACTCTACATAGCGGCCGCGCCTGACCAGTTGTTCCTCGCGCTCGGCTTCGGTCCACGACTCCGTCATCCGCCCGGCGACGATGGTGGAATAGGCGTCCAGGAAGGCCGTGCCCACATCGCGAGTGAAGGCGAAGTCCCGGTCGTAATCGCCACTGTCGTGGTGGTCGTAGAAGATGCCGCCGGTCCCGCGCGGCTCATTCCGGTGGGGCAGCCAGAAATACTCGTCACACCAAGCCTTGAACCGCGAGTGCCAGTCCGGGACGTCGCCGGGATCATGGGCGTCGCAGGCGGCCTTCATGGCGGCGTGGAAAGCGAGGGTGTCCGGCGCCTCCGCGTGACGATCCGCGTCCAGAACCGGGGTCAGGTCGCCGCCGCCGCCGAACCAGCTTTGGGTCGTGGCGATGAAGCGGGTGTTCATGTGCACCGCCGGAACCCGCGGGCTCCAGGGGTGGCAGATCAGGCTGATGCCGGTGGCGAAAAAGCGGGGATCCTCGGCCGCTCCGGGGACGGTCTTCGCATAGTCGGCGGGGAAGACCCCGTGCACGGTCGAGCAGTGGACGCCCACTTTTTCGAACAGCCGGCCGTGCATCATCCCCATGACGCCGCCGCCGCCTTCGGGCCGTGTCCATGGCGTGCGGACGAAGCGGCCGGGCTCGCCGGGAAACAGGTCGGCCGGCGCCGCATCCTCCAGCGCCTCGAACCCGGCGTGGATACGGTCGCGCAGGGCCTCGAACCAGGCGCGGGTCTCGACCTTCTTCAGGGCCAGGGGATCGGTGGTGACGTCGCTCATGCCGGGCTTGAACCACATCAGGGCCGGCCGGGGTAGGGCAGGAACGTCGATGTCGTGGGCGCCCCGCTGTCCAAAACGTAACTTTGATACCGGAACGACGTCTGCCAGTTTCCCGCATCTGCTCAGGAGAGATACACATGATCCGCACCGCCCTGCTCGCCGCCGTATCGCTCGCCGTTCTGGCGGGACCGGCCCTGGCCCAGTCCACCGGCGAGGCCGAGGTGCGGCGGATCCTGCAGACGACGCCACTGATCGACGGGCACAACGACCTGCCGTGGGCGCTGCGCGAAGGATTCGGCAACGATCCCCATGCCGTCGACCTGACGGTGAACCAGTCGACCAACGCCAAGACCCTGCATACCGACATCGTGCGGCTGAGGGCCGGCGGCGTCGGCGGGCAGTTCTGGTCGGTCTATGTGCCCGCCACGATCACGCCGACCGAGGCGGCGCGCGAGACCTTCGAGCAGATCGACACAGTGCGTCGCATCGTCGCCGCCCATCCGGATGTTTTCGAATTGGCCACCACCGCCGACGACGTGGAGCGCATCCACAAGGCCGGCAAGATCGCCAGCCTGATCGGGATGGAGGGCGGCTATTCGATCGACGACTCCCTTGGCCTGCTGCGCGAGTTCTATGTCGCCGGCGCCCGCTACATGACGCTGACCCATTCGAAAACCACGACCTGGGCCGACAGCGCCACCGACGATCCGAAATGGGGCGGGCTGAACCCGTTCGGCGAGGCAGTGGTCAAGGAGATGAACCGGATCGGAATGATGGTCGATCTGAGCCACGTCTCTGAAGAGACCATGCTGGACGCGATCCGCGTGTCCGAGGCTCCGGTGATCTTCTCCCACTCTTCGGCGCGAGCGGTGACGGACGTCGCGCGTAACGTCCCGGACAACGTCCTGAAACTGATGCCGGCGAACGGCGGAGTGGTGATGGTCACCTTCGTTCCGGGCTTCGTCAGCGAGGGGCAGCGCCTGTGGGTGCTGCAGCTGGAGGCCGAGGCGCAGCGTCTGGGCGTCGATCCCCGCGCGGCGACGCCCGATCCCGCCTTGAAGGCCTGGGCGGAGGCCCATCCCCGGCCCCACGCCACGATGGCCGACGTCGTCGCCCATATCCAGCATGTGCGGGACGTGGCGGGCATCGACCATGTCGGTCTGGGCGGCGACTTCGACGGCGTCGGCGCCCTGCCGGACGGGATCACCGGGGTGGACGCCTATCCGGCCATTCTGGCGGCCCTGATGGCGAATGGCTGGACCGAGGCCGACATCCGCAAGATCGCCGGCGAGAACGTCCTGCGCGTCATGCGCGCCGTCGAGGCCGTGGCTGTGGCCAAGGCCGGCGAACGGCCGTCTCTGGCGACGCTGGAGCCGGCGACGCCCGCCGCTTGACGATCAGGCGGGGACGCGTGCGGGAAGGTCGGCGATGGTGTCGCGCCCGTCCTGGGTCAGGGCCTTGCCGAGGTAGAGAGGCTTGAGGACGCTGCTGGCGGTAGCGGCGTCGATCGGGTCGCTTAGATCGCGGTCGGCCAGCAGACGCAGCGCTTCCACGATATGGCGGTGCTGGATGACAGGCCCGATCCGGTATCGGTCGCCGATGCCGGGGATGCCACGGGGGGTATTGATGCAGTCCGCCCGCAGGGGAGAGACCATATACTGGTCTGACGGCACCTCGATCGTGAGCTTCTGGACGATCATGCCGCTTTGCACTTTCTGGCTCTCAGAGACGAAGATCAGGCCGGGAGGTAGTTCGACGTTGATCGGTCCCCCCGTCGTATTGCGGAACTGCAGGCAAACCCTCACCTGGCCGACGGGAAGGCCGACCTGTTCCAAAGCCGCCTCTGCCGCCTCCGCATCCGGGCGTTTGCAAGTCTCAGGGTCAAACGGGTTGTAGCTTTCGATGACGGCAGCCAGCTCGATGCCTTCTGGTGGGGACCATGACTCGCCCGTTGGCGCAGCGAGGCTGTAATTGAAACCGGGAAGCTCGGCGGCCAGAGCCGGGCTGCCACTCAGCACGGCGACGGCCAAGAGGCCGAGGAAAAGGGTGCGCAGGGACATCGGATAGACCGGGAAGGAGCGTCGGGGGACGGGGCGGCTTCAGGGTCGCGGGCCGGCCCGTCGGGCTCAAACCGAATGCGACGAAGGTTCGTCCAACCGTGTTTTTCCACGTTGGTCGTCGCGCCGTCGCAACGCGGTCGCGACGGTGGAGGGGGAGGGTTAGCGACGGAGGAACCCTGATATTCCAACGTCCGAAGGAAGCGTCCTCATGCTCCGCAATCGTCTTCTCGCCGCCGTCGCCGGCGGCGCCGTCCTGATCGGCTCGGCGCCGGTCACCGCCCAGTCGCAGACCACGACCGGCCCGACCGCCACCTACTGGATGACGGCCCAGACCAGCTCTGGCCTGCCCGCCATGACGCCCGGCCGCATGGACCCGATGGCCATGATGCAGGCGATGAACGCGCCGGGCGGCGTCCAGCACAGCCTGCTGCTGCAGCTTCAGTCCACCCAGGCGCCGACCGGCGCCGTGCGCGCCGAACACGTGCCGCCGGCCGCGCTACAGGCGGGTCAACGCCTGCCGCTGGCCAGCGTCGAACGCGCCACGGGCACGGCCGATGAAGGCTTCGAGGAGATGCCTCGCGACCAGCCGCGCATGCTGATCTATTTCGGCTGTGGCGAGACGGCGCGCGCGCCGGTCACGATCCGGCTGGATCAGGAGGGCGCGCGTCAGTTCGCCGCCATCGCCGCCTCGGGCAAGGTCCAGCAGCAGCGCGGACCGGCGCCGGGCGCGGGCAAGACCTATGGCGAATGGCCCAATGCGCGGGCGCGTCAGAACGTGCCGGCCAGCGGCTCTCTGGTCGGCGAGCATCTGGTGCGCGGCAGCTATACGCCCGACATCCGCTTCAGCCTGACGCAGGATCAGGACTTCCTGGAGCCCTTGGTTCTGACCGGGGTGACGGCGACCGGCCCCATCCGTCTGGGTTGGAATTCCGTCGCCGGGGCGCAGGGCTATTTCGCCTATACGATGGGCGTGAACGAAGCCGGCGACATGGTGATGTGGAGCTCCAGCGACGTGGCGACCTTCCCCATGATCGTGCCGGAACTGCTGTCGCCCGAGAATCTGCGCACCCTGAAGCAGCGCAAGGTCGTCCTGCCGGCCACGACCACCAGCTGCCCCGTGCCGTCGGCGGTCACCGCCGCGGCACCGGAGTCGACCCTGCGGGTCATCGCTTTCGGCGACGAGACCGACATCGCCTGGCCGCCCCGCCCGACGGACCGCCGCCAGCCATGGAATATCGAGCATGTGGTCAAGGTCCGCTACAACTCGACCATCGGCGTCATGCTGGGGTCCGACATGGACACGGGCGACGGGGATGGTTCGGAAGAGGCCGGCGCCAATCCGCTAAACCCGCTGGACGCCTTGCCTATCCCCGGCGCGGCGCGAGCGCTCGGTTCGGCGCTGGGCGCCTTCCGCCGGAACCGTAACTAGCGCGGCCATTCTAGCGAGTCTGGCGCAGGCCTTCCCACAGACCGATCCCGGCGCTGACCGACAGGTTCAGCGACCGGGCCTCGGGCCGAATCGGGATGAAGACCCGGGCGTCGGCGGCGGCGTGGACGTGCTCCGGCGCGCCCGCCGTCTCGCGACCGAACAGCAACACATCGTCGGCCTCG
>Ga0247813_10003497_pt1 | contig 10065 bp, 7 predicted proteins | sample UWRJL169409C1_FD_180719 | JGI IMG/M metagenome (GOLD analysis project Ga0247813, IMG submission 180719) | Plant litter microbial communities from Arlington Agricultural Research Station in Wisconsin, United States - UWRJ-L169-409C-1 | ecosystem: Environmental > Terrestrial > Plant litter >... | reverse complement strand
AAGCCCCATCTCCATTTATGACTCCTGAGCTTAGAGAGAAAATGGGTATCGCTGCGATTAAAGGCGCACTCGCTGTAAATTATGAAGGTGCGGGAACAGTAGAATTCTTGGTAGATAAACACCGTAATTTCTATTTTATGGAGATGAATACTCGTATCCAAGTAGAACATCCGGTAACAGAAGAAGTAATCAACTTTGATTTAATCAAAGAACAAATTAAAGTGGCTGCTGGTATTCCAATTTCTGGAAATAACTATGTGCCGAATATGCATGCTATCGAATGTCGCATCAACGCGGAAGATCCGTTTAATAACTTCAGACCTTCGCCAGGTAAGATTACCAACTTTCACTCTCCAGGCGGACACGGAGTTCGTGTAGATACCCATGTGTATGCAGGCTATCAAATTCCTTCTAACTACGATTCGATGATTGCGAAATTGATTTGTGTAGCGCAAACGCGTGAAGAGGCGATTTGTACCATGGAGCGTGCATTGAGCGAATTTGTAATCGAAGGTGTTAAAACAACTATACCTTTCCATTTAAAACTAATGAAAGACCCTAACTTTAGAGCGGGTAATTTCACTACTAAATTTATGGAAACGTTCGAATTTTCAGAATAAACTCATCTTTTTATATAAAAAACTCGTATACATACGAAACACTTTGACAAACTACTGCAGTTTGTCAAAGTGTTTCGTATTTTTGTTTACTAATTATTTCAATGAGCGATAATAAAACCAAGAATCTAATTGATTCCATAAAAAATAAAGGCAAAAGTTTAGAGGCAGAAATGTCTTTTTTCGATCATATAGACATCCTGCGCAAACACTTACTAAGAGCCCTAGCAGTAGTTACACTTTTTACTTGCGGCGCTTTCTACTTTTCGGATTTCATCTGGCATAGCATCATTATGGCTCCAAAAGACCCTAATTTTTGGACGTACAGAATGATGTGCAAACTGGTAGAAGCCTTTCCCAATGTAATCTCACAAGATTTTTGCATTACCAAAATCGAGGCAAAAATCATTAATACCCAAATGGCTGGCCAATTTACCTTGCTCATGAACTCGAGTATTGTGGCCGGACTGATGCTAGGCGTTCCCTATATTCTTTTCGAAGTATGGTTGTTCATTAAACCAGCCCTGTTAGAAAATGAAAGAAAATCCGCCAGCGGCTTCGTGCTTTTTGCCTCTATCCTATTTATTTTAGGGGTAATGTTTGGCTACTACATCATTTGTCCGATGTCGGTTAACTTTTTGATTAATTTTACGGTAAGCCCTGATATCGAAAATACCTTCCAAATCGATTCCTATCTGTCTACCGTACTCACACTTACCATCGGTACGGGTATAATTTTCCAATTACCTGTAGTGATCTACATTCTTTCGAAATTGGGAGTAATGACTCCTCAATTTATGAGAAAAAGCAGGCGTTATGCTGCGGTACTCATTTTGGTAATTTCGGCGATCGTAACCCCTACCGCCGATCCCTACACCATGTTAATTGTTGCCCTACCGCTATTCTTATTGTATGAATTGAGTATTATGATATCCGCTAACATTCAAAAGAAAAAATTAGCTACAGAAAAGGAATTTTATAAAAACTAATCTCATCGTCATCTCGAACGAAGTGACAGATCTATTGCATAGATCTGTCCTCGCCGCGCTGCGTTCGATATGACGGTTTAGCGCAACAAAATCTTTACGCGTAATTTTTATTATTCTACATAAATTTGAACAATGTCTACAGATAAAAAATACAAGATTGCAATTGGATCAGACCATGCTGGATTCGAATACAAAGAGCTACTAAAAGCGTATTTGTCTGCCAATGAAATCAAAGATTTTGGCACTTTTGCTGCCGACTCAGTTGATTACCCTGATTTTGCACATCCAGTTGCTTCAGCCATAGAAAATTGCCAATTCGAATTTGGAATTTTAGTTTGTGGAAGTGCAAATGGAGTGGCGATTACGGCAAACAAACATCAAAATATCCGCGCGGCTATCTGCTGGTTAAATGAGATTGCCGCCCTAGCCCGTCAACATAACAATGCCAACATTATCTGCATCCCTGCGCGATTTGTATCTACTGCTTTAGCTAAAGAAATGGTCGATACTTTCTTAAATACCCCATTTGAAGGTGGTAGACATCAAAACAGAGTAGATAAAATATCATGCTAACTAATACCCCTCATAAACTAATCAAAATGATAAAACAACCAATTCTATACACCGGCTTAGCAATGTTGCTGAGTTTGAGTGCGATAGCGCAAGACCAAAACGCTATTAAATTTAGCAAATCCATTACCAAAGATAGAGGTCACGACCATTTGTCTATTCTAGCTTCAGATGAATATGAAGGTAGAGAAACCGGTAAAAAAGGCGCTTGGATGGCTGCCGAATATATTAAAAAACAATTTCAAAGCTTTGGTTTGGTAGGTCCAGTTAAAGGTGGAAAAGACCCTTATTTCCAAAAAATTGGATATGCCTCTATCGGACTTAAAAAATCTGCTTTAACCGTTAACGGAAACGCTAAAGAAAGCTTAAAAGATTATTACATCACCCCTGCCACAGTGAGTGCTAAGGGTTACAATTTAAAAGGAAAATCAGTTTTATTTGCTGGCTTCGGCATCAGCAAAGATGATTTTAATGAATATGCTGGACAGAATGTAACGGGCAAAATTGTTATGGTTTTCTCAAGCGGAGATCCTAGCGCTAAACCTGCACCAGCTCCTGCAGCAAATGCTCCTAGAGGTCGCGGCGGACAGTCTAGTGTTGGAAGCTTACAAAATAAAATAAAATATTTGGTAGATAACAAGGCTGCTGGTGTAATCGTGGTTGATCCGATGATCGATAACATGACTCCTCAATTTAAAAACCGTTTAACCAATAGCAATCCTTATTTAAAAACAGAATCTAGGATGAAAGCGATGGCAGCCTCTGCTTCTCTTCCAACTGTAAATGTAAGTACTGCAGTCGCAAATGAAATCTTAGCGAGCGCAAATACAACTGTTGATGCGCTTAAAAAACAAATCACAGAAACTTTAAAACCAGCTACTGTTGAGCTTAAAGTTCCTGTAAGCTTTACGGCAGCTAGTCAGGAAACGGATGTAAGAGCAGAAAATGTATTGGGTTTTCTAGAAGGTTCTGACCCTGTATTAAAAAATGAAGTGCTTGTGGTAACTGGTCATTACGATCATATTGGTTTAGTTACAGATCCAAATGCTACAGATAAAGTTAACAACGGTGCAGACGATGATGGTTCGGGCACTACAGGTGTTCTTCTATTAGCAGAAGCCTTTATGAATGCTAAGAGAGCAGGTAATGGCCCTAAAAGAAGTATCTTATTCATGACAGTAGTTGGTGAAGAAAAAGGATTACTAGGTTCTGAATGGTATGCAGAACACCCGATTTTCCCAATTGCGAATACCATTACCAATTTAAATATTGATATGATTGGTCGTGGCGACGATGATCGCCCGGGCAACAATGATTTCGTTTACATCATCGGTTCGAACATGCTTAGCGACGACTTAGATCGCATTGGTAAAAAAGCAAATACTGATTATGTGAACATCACTTTGGATGAAAAATATAATAACCGTACTGATCCTAACCGTTTCTACTACCGTTCAGATCATTATAACTTTGCTAAATTTGGAATCCCTGTTATCTTCTATTTTAACGGTGTGCATAAAGACTACCACAGACCTGGAGATGAGGTGAGCAAAATAGATTTCCCAATGTTGGCAAAAAGAGCACAATTAGTTTATTTTACAGCTTGGGAACTAGCGAATGGCGCAAATCGTCCGGTAGTAAACAAAAACGACGACGGTACGCCGAAAACGAAATAGTATTGTGCATGGTGCTTGGCGATAAATGCGAAGCGTTAGCAAAACGAAAAAAATCCCGATAGCTTAATGTTATCGGGATTTTTTTATTCCTACTGCATCCCCGACTCCCCGACTTCGTAACTCGAAACTGGATTTTTTATGTTAACTAATTATCTTGCATATAAAAGGCAATTTATCTAAGTTTGAACATGAACAACATGGCAGAAGATTTTTTGGTAAAAGCCGATGAAAAAGCATTTGATATGCCGCATCGCAAAACCATTAACCATAACATCGGGAAATATAATGCTGCGGTTGAACGGGGTTTATCCAAATTTGAAAACTTAGAGGCTTCAAAGAAGAAAGCGCATGTAACCAAATGGCGTGTGATGGAGAACTTGGATAAATTTTTACCCGAATTTGAGGCCAACTTCATTAAAAGAGGTGGAAAAGTGATTTGGGCCAATGATGTAGAAGAAGCACAACGTGAAATTCTCAACATCATCCAAAAAAGAAACGGCAAAACAGTTATTAAATCGAAATCGATGACCACTGAAGAAATTCATTTGAACGAATTTCTTGAAAAAAATGATATTGAATCTTTAGAAAGTGATTTAGGCGAGTATATTGTTCAACTTCTAGGCCAAAAACCCTATCATATTGTCACTCCTGCAATGCACCTCAGCAAAGAGGAAATTGCACAATTATTCCACGAGAAATTTGGCACCCCTATTGACGCCACTCCTCAACAATTAACTCAAAAAGCAAGAGAATTATTACGACACAAATATCTGGAAGCTGATATTGGTATTTCAGGAGGAAATTTCTTAATTGCGGATACTGGAAGTATTGCTTTAACCGAAAATGAAGGTAATGCACGCTTATGTACTACCTTTCCGAAAGTGCATATAGCCATTGTTGGCATCGAAAAAATTATCCCATCTATCGCAGATCTTGATTTATTTTGGCCGCTATTAGCCAGTCATGGCACTGGGCAAAACTTAACCGTTTACAATACGATTTTAAGTGGTCCACGCCAGCCGAACGAAACCGATGGCCCAGAAGAAATGTATGTCATTCTCTTAGATAATGGACGTACCAATCTCTTGGCGCAGAAAGATCAACGTCAGGCCTTATATTGTATCCGTTGCGGAGCCTGTTTAAATGCCTGTCCGGTATATAAAAACATAGGCGGGCACACCTATAACACAACGTATAGTGGACCGATAGGTTCTATCATTACCCCCCATTTTAAAGGAATGGAGGAGTTTAAGCATCTTAGCTATGCTTCTAGCTTATGCGGAAAATGCTCAGAGGTTTGTCCAGTAAAGATTGATATCCATAAAATGTTATTGCTAAACCGTAGAGATGCGGCTAGCACAGGAGCAAACACCAAAGTAGAAGGCATAGGTTGGAGTTTATGGAAAAAAGGAATGCAAAAGCGCTCGTTAATGGATTTCTTCGGCGGAAAAACTAAAAATTTCTTCCTCAAAAAATTCTTTAAGAAAGGCTGGGGTAAATATCGAGATCTGCCCGAGGTAGCTCCTAAGTCTTTCGCCAAACAGTGGCAAGAAGGCCAAAGAAATTCAGAAGTGTAAGTCTTCAACATATCCTAAAACCCAACAATCCTATTAATCATTGTAAAATGCAATTCGACAGAAAAGATAAAGACGATCAATTTTTACTAGATCTCTATAAAAAACTGCTTTATCCACGAATGGTAGAAGAAAAAATGTTGATTCTTCTGCGTCAGGGTCGTATTGGCAAATGGTTCTCGGGCATAGGACAAGAGGCGATTGCAGTAGGTAGTACCTTAGCCATGCAAGCAGAAGAATACATCTTACCCATGCACCGTAATTTGGGTGTATTTACAACAAGGAACATTCCGTTAAAAAAGCTAATGGCGCAGTGGCAAGGTAAAGTATCAGGCTTTACCAAAGGCCGCGATCGTTCGTTCCATTTCGGCACTCAAGATTATAAAATCATCGGAATGATTTCTCATTTAGGCCCACAAATGGCATTGGCCGACGGAATTGCACTAGCCGATCTGATAGCAGGGAAACCTAATGCGACACTAGTTTTTACAGGGGAAGGGGCAACTAGTGAAGGCGATTTTCATGAAGCGATTAACGTAGCCTCGGTGTGGAACCTACCGGTTATTTTTTTAATCGAGAACAACGGCTACGGCTTGTCGACTCCAATAAACGAACAATTTAAGTGCAAACAGCTGGTAGATCGCGCATTAGGTTACGGTATCGAAGGCCGTCAAATCGATGGGAACAACGTGCTAGAAGTATACGATACCTTAAACGAAATTGCAAAAGACATTCGTGTTAACCCCAGACCAGTTTTAGTAGAATGTTTAACTTTTAGAATGCGTGGTCACGAAGAGGCTTCAGGTGTGAAATATGTCCCACAGGAGCTGTTCGACGAGTGGGCTATCAAAGACCCTGTTAAAAACTTTGAAGCCTACCTTAAAGAACTGCATATACTCAACGAAGACCTGATCCCAAGTATAAAAACGGAAATCAAAAAAGAAATAGAGTGGGAAGTAGAACTTGCTTTTAGTGAAGAAGAACCCCAAGCAAATACCGCGGTTGAGGTGCAGGATATGTATTATCCCTATCAGCAACAAGTCGTTTCCTCTTCGAATGAGCAAACTGAAAAGCGCTATATAGATGCGATAACAGAAGGCTTACGAGAAGGCATGAAACGCTACAACAACTTAGTGATTATGGGACAAGACATCGCTGAATATGGTGGTGCTTTTAAAATAACCGATGGTTTTGTAAGCGAATTTGGCAAAGCACGAGTGCGCAACACGCCTATTTGCGAATCCGCCATTGTGGGTGCTGCTCTAGGTTTATCCATCAATGGCTATAAAGCCGTAATGGAAATGCAATTTGCCGATTTTGTAACCTGTGGATTTAATCAGATTGTAAACAACTTAGCTAAAACGCATTACCGTTGGGGCGAAAAAGCCGATGTAGTGATAAGAATGCCAACTGGTGCTGGAACTGGCGCTGGCCCCTTTCATTCACAAAGTAACGAGGCTTGGTTTACCAAAACCCCCGGTTTAAAAGTAGTATATCCGGCATTTCCTTCTGATGCTAAAGGATTGTTAATTGCAGCTATCGAAGATCCGAACCCGGTGATGTATTTTGAGCATAAATATTTATACCGCAGCCTCTCTGGTCAGGTACCAGAAGGCTATTACACCGTCGAAATTGGGAGAGCCAACATTTTAAAAAAGGGCGAACAACTCACGATTATCACCTATGGATTAGGGGTTCACTGGGCATTAGATTACTTAAAAGAAAACCCTGAGCTTGCTGCAACTTTGGTAGACTTGGTTAGTTTGCAACCTTGGGATAAAGAAACCGTAAAAGCAGCGGTAAAAGCAAGTGGAAGGGTTGTAATCTTACATGAAGATACGCTAAGCAGTGGTTTTGGGGCAGAAGTAGCGGCCTGGATAGGTGAGCATTGTTTTAGTGACCTTGATGCACCTGTAATGCGCTGCGCAAGCTTAGATACGGCTATACCAATGAGTAAAGTATTGGAAGATGATTTCTTGGCTAAGAAGCGATTAGGGCAGACTATAGAAAAATTGCTGGCTTATTAAGACCTATAGAAAAAATTCCTTTAGTTTTATGTCTAGCTCTTTTCCCCGAAGGTTGCTTGCTACAATTTTACCGCTCGGGTCTATCAGATAGTTAACTGGAATGGCCGTTACCTTATACTGTTTGATCAGCAAATCATTTTTGTCCTTCCAAGTATGTACAAACTGCTGCGTGCCATCTTCCACAATGGCTTTTTTCCATTTTTGTTTATCGGAGAAGTTATCGATTGAGACTTGAACAATCTTAAATCCTTTTTTACCATATTTCAAGAAGGCCTGTTTAAGATAAGGAGATTCTTCCCGGCAAGGCTTGCACCAGCTTGCCCAAAAATCAAGAAGTACGTAATTCCCCTTATAAGTACTTAATGTATGTTCAGTTCCTTTGTCGGTGATGAAACTAAAATCAGCTGCGGTTACGCCTAAAGCTAGTACGTCTCCGGTAGGTGGAATATATTTTTTGGTGTCGATGAACCAATTTACCTTATCCTTCACTACTTCTGACTGTGGAAATCTTTTCAAGATATCTTTTAATAGTTCTCCGAAATCTTCCTCGCTATAGTCAAATTTCAATAAGTTGAGCCCTGTGAAAACCGTGGCTACGCTCTTTGTACTTTTGAGTAATGCTATTCTGTAGCTTTTCACTAAGTTCGAAAGAGAGTCTATTTCTCTTTTGACGCTAGGTGTATTTGCTCCTGCATACTGGGTCTCTAGGGCAAATTTTTCTTTACCCCATTTAGTTGGAAAGTACATCATATTGTTCCAATCAACGCTTGATGGAGAGTTTTCAAAACGGAATTTATTTAGATAGGTATCCGGGCTCCCCATAACACTAAGGTCCATGTAAATCTCTGGGATGGAATGATTATCAAGAACTGGGTTGAGTACGAACGTTTTCTGGTTCTTATTATGAATAACGAGTTGGAAATAGAGCTCTTCCCCAACTGGCAAAGCCTTAAGTTCCAACGTACCACTAGGGGTATTAAGTACTGCTGAGTCTACGGCAACGACTTTTTTACCGACGAATTGGAGGAGCTTCATTTTGCTTCCTGCAGCGTTAGACAGGTTTATTCTTAGCTTTGGATAATCCCGATGAGTGTCAGTTTGCGCCTTCAAAACCAGGGCTGTTAAGATTATGGCAGCAGTTAATGCAAGTTTTATTTTTAATCGCATAGCTAATTTAAGAATTGAAACCACAAATTTGTACAAAATTTTTATCGAGAATTATCCCCCACTATTCAGCATCTTCGTAATGTTTCTTAAAAATCGCTGCAATAAAGAGCTATCCTTGGTAATAATTTCGGCATCGGCTACCATACCCGGTTTCAATACGATTGGATTATCTGGGTTTTTCTGTTCCACCTTCCCAAAATCAATCTTGGCCACAAATACACTATCCTTTACTGCTACATCCGTAATGTAGCTAATCTTTCCACTCATCATCCCGTATTCTTCGAATGGATAACTTCGCAGTTTAATGAGTGTACGTTGTCCTAATTTCACTTTTCCCATATTGTATTGAGGAATTTCAACCTCGCCAAAAAAGTTGGTGTTGCCAGGATTAACAATAAACAATTCTTGGTTCATGGTTACATTTTGATTCTCTTGTAAAATTCCAGCATAACCTACCATGCCAGCCAATGGAGAAAAAACTACGTATTTCATTAGCCAGCTATTTGTTTCTGTAATCATCGCATTTAAAGCCTGTCCAAATTTTGCTTGTTCCTCCCGAATCGTATGGGTGAGCGTTACCATCTCCTTTTGCTTGGCCATGTAGCTGCTATTATTATTTAACAATGCAGTAGCCGTTTGCTGTAGCGGGTATTTACTCGATAGGTATTTATTTTCTTGCTGCTTAAACTCGCTGTTCGAAATCACATTCTTACTCTTCAACTTGCGATAGGCATCGTACTCTTCTTGTGCATTCGCAAATTCTTGCTCCTGAATTATTTTTTGTTGTTGAATTTGAGTTTTAAGTTTTTTGATTTCTTCTAAATCTCTTTGTAAATAGTTCCTTTGAGCGAGATATAAACCTCCGCTCTGGGTATTTACGAATTGCAGATAAGCTTGATAAAAAGATTGATAATTTCCCTGCAGTTCGCCCAAATTCAAGTCTGTACCTACAAAATCTTTCGTAGTGATGGACTGCGATGAATTTAAAGACTTATTAAGCTTAGCCAACTTATTTGCCAACTCGATTACCTCTTCGTGCCTACCTGTACTTTCTATAAAAGCAAGTGGTTGCTGGGCGGCTACCTGTTCATTCTCCTGAACCAATAACTTCACCAATTTGCCAGATTGATGCGCAATCGCACCTTTAGGCGAATTTAGAGAATTGATTTTTAACGATGTCTTTACCACATCTGGGTACCTTATAAAAGCTGAAAGTAAAATAATAGAAAGCAGTACCATCAAAATCAAGAATATTCCACGTCTTAAGATCCATGAAGGTACGGCGGTGATGATTTCCTGTATTTCTTCGCTATTGCGATAGGTTTGTTCTATTGGCATATTTTATTGTTTTAACTTCCCAATTCCAATTGGTTCTTCACTAAATTATAATACTCGCCCTTGTTTTTGGTCAGCTCAGCATGCGTACCCTGCTCTATAATCACTCC
>Ga0247813_10003496_pt1 | contig 10066 bp, 9 predicted proteins | sample UWRJL169409C1_FD_180719 | JGI IMG/M metagenome (GOLD analysis project Ga0247813, IMG submission 180719) | Plant litter microbial communities from Arlington Agricultural Research Station in Wisconsin, United States - UWRJ-L169-409C-1 | ecosystem: Environmental > Terrestrial > Plant litter >... | reverse complement strand
GTGCGCCAGGGCATGGTGGCGGTGGCCAACGACCGGTCCGGCGGCGCCTATCGGCAGAGTCAGTTGGGCCTTGGCGACATCCAGATGGCCGGCAAGACCGGGACGGCCCAGGTTCGCAGCTATGATCGGGCGGCCTCGCGCAAGAGCTCGTCCGTCGGATGGGCGCTGAAGGATCACAACCTGTTCGTGGCTTTCGCTCCGGTCGACAATCCTCGATACGGCATCGCCGTGATCGTCGAACACGGCGGTATGGCCGGCTCCACCGCGGGTGCGCCGCGTGCGCGTGAGATCATGCGGACGGTTCTGCTCAAGGACCCGGAGATGCGCGATCGCATCACCCGCCCGCCGCCACCCGAGGCCGTCGGTCCGATCACCGAGGACGAATCGAACTTCGGCGCCGCGCCCGTCGAGACGGAGGCCGACGTCGTCGCGCCCGCCCGTCCTCGCGCCCCCACCTCGGGTCCGCGCCCCTATCTGACGGAGCCGCGCGGATGACCGCATCCGCACTGACCCGCCCCGGCGAACGCGACCGTATCTCGACCAAGGTCGGCGAGATCGACTGGCGGTTCGTCGTCCTGTTGTGCATGGTCGCCGGCGTCGGCGGAGGCATGCTGTATTCGGTCGCCGGCGGATCGTGGGAGCCGTGGGCGGCGAACCATCTGATCCGATTTGGCGTCTGTCTGGTGCTGATGCTGGCCCTGTCGATGGTGAACCTGAGGATCTGGTTCGGCTCGGCCTATATCGTCTATGGCCTGGCCCTGATCCTGCTGGCGGCGATCGAGATCCCGGGCGTCGGCTATACGGCCATGGGCGCGACCCGATGGATCAACCTCGGCTTCACCCGCATCCAGCCGTCCGAGATCATGAAGATCGGGGTCGTGCTGGCCCTGGCCCGCTATTATCATGGGGCGACGGCGCAGGACGCGCGGCTCAGCTGGAAGCTGATTTTCCCGGTCGGGATCATCGGCCTGCCGTTCCTGCTGGTGGCGCACCAGCCGGATCTGGGCACGGCCATGCTGATCGGCCTGACCGGAGCGGCGATGATGTTCATGGCCGGGCTGAGCTGGAAAATCATGGCGGCGGCCGGGATCGCCGTCATGGGACTAGTGCCGCCCTACATCATGTTCGGGATGCACGACTATCAGCGCCACCGCGTGCTGACCTTCCTGTCGCCTGAAAGCGATCCATCGGGCACCGGCTATCACATCACCCAGTCCAAGATCGCGCTGGGTTCCGGCGGGCTGCTGGGCAAGGGCTATGGTCTGGGCAGCCAGAGTCAGCTGGAATTCCTGCCCGAGAAGCAGACCGACTTCATCTTCGCGGCCGTGTCCGAGGAGTTCGGCTTCGTCGGCTCGTTCAGCGTCCTGCTGTGCTACGCCTTCATCATCCTGATCGCCCTGCGCATCGCCTCGCTGTCGCATAGTCATTTCGGGCGGATGGCGTCGGCTGGCGTGACCTCGACCTTCGCCCTGTACGTCCTGATCAATGGGGCCATGGTCATGGGGCTGGCGCCGGTGGTGGGTGTGCCCATGCCGCTGCTGTCGTACGGCGGCACGGTCATGCTGACGGTGATGATCGGATTTGGTCTGGTGATGGCCACGCGGGTGCACCGCTACGCCGAACTGCCCAAGGGGCACGGGCTGATCTAGACCTTCGCGCGCGCCGCGTTCAGCTTCGCAAGCAAGGCCCTGCGTGCGGCGTCCTGTTTCGCGGTCAGAGCTTTCGCCGCGGCCTCCAGAGCCGCGCGGTGGGCCTCGAGTTCAGCCGTCTCTCCGGCCTGCGCCTCGTCTAGCGACGCGAGTTCGGCCTCCAGTGTCCGGACCGCCTCGCGGGCCTTCGCGGACGCAGGTGTCGCCTTGGGCCTTGCGGCCTTCGACACCTTGCCGATGTCGATGGACAGGCCGCGTTCGATCACCTCGCCGGGCGAGGCGAGGGCGGCGTCGTGGTCTGGGCCCTCGACAATCTCCGAGGCCAGACCGCTCTTGAAGATATCCGCGCCGATGCCCCAGGCCTTCAGGGCGCCGGGACGGGAGGTCGTCGCCACGGTGAAGGCATGGAAGCCGTCGGACCAGGTGAAGACCTTCAGCCGGGCCATGGGTCCTAAAGCGTCGCCGCCCAATCCGTGGCGCGGACCAGGCTGTCGATGATGCCGGGCTCGGACGAGGCGTGGCCGGCGTCGGGGACGATGTCCAGCTTCGCTTCCGGCCAGGCGCGGTGTAGCGACCAGGCGCTGGCGATCGGGGTGACCACGTCGAACCGCCCTTGCGCGACCCAGCATGGGATGTGGCGGATGCGGCTGATGTTGTTCAGCAGCCAGTTCTCCTCGGGGAAGAAGCCGCCGTTGACGAAATACCAGCATTCGATCCGCGCGAAGGCCACGGCGAAGTCGGGTTCGGCGAACTTGTCCGGCTTGGCCGCCGGGCCCTCGACGCTGACGGTTTCGCCTTCCCAACTGGACCAGGCGATGGCGCAGCGCTCGCGCTCGGCCTTGTCGTCGCCGGTCAGGCGTTTGTAGTAGGCGGCCATCAGGTCGCCGCGCTCGGCCTCGGGGATGGGGGCGACGAACCGCTCCCACGCGTCCGGGAAGATCATCGAGGCGCCGTCCTGATAGAACCAGTGCAGTTCTTTCTTCGTCAGCAGGAAGATGCCGCGCAGGATCAGGCTCTCGACCCGTTCCGGATGGGTGATGGCATAGGCCAGTGACAGGGTCGAACCCCAGGAACCGCCGAACACGGACCATTTGTCGATGCCACAGCGTTCGCGCAGGCGCTCGATGTCCTCGATCAGGGTCCAGGTGGTGTTGTCTTGCAGCGAGGCGTTGGGGCGCGACTTGCCGCAACCGCGCTGGTCGAACAGGACGATGCGGTATTGGGCCGGGTCGAAATAGCGCCGCATGCCCGGATTGACCGCGCCGCCGGGACCGCCGTGCAGGACAATGACCGGCTTGCCCTGCGGATTGCCGCACTCCTCATAGTAGATTTCGTGATCGCCGCCGGTCTGCATCCAGCCGGAGGCGAAGGGCTCGATCTCGGGGTAGAGTTCGCGGCGAGGCGCGTCGGTCGCAGGAAAGGCCATCCGGGGGAACGATACTTTCAGCTTGGCCAATTCAGGCGGCGGTGGACGGATTCCGGAATGCGGCAAAGGCGAGCAAAAGCCAACCCGCAATCATCAGCACACCGCCGATCGGGGCGACCGCGCCCATGGCCGGCATGCTCAACAGGGCGATGAAGGCCAGCGACAGGCAGAAGATCAGGCCGCCGACGGCCGCCAGCCAACCCGCGATTCCAGCCAGGCGCGCGGGCCACAGGGCGCAGACGAGGGCCAGGACCGCATGGACGATCTGGTAGTGGGCGCCGGTCGTCAGCAGGGTCTTGATCTGCGGTCCCGCGCCGTGGGCCGCGAAGGCTCCGAGCACGACGGCCATAGCCCCGTTGAAGGCGGCGAAGACGGCGAGGTTGCGATTCAGTGTCATCTCCAAAGCCTAGCTCACGGTTGGGCCGCCGTCTGCTATGGCACGCCATGAAATCGTCCCGGCGAGTCGCGCTGCAATATGTGCTGCTGTTCGGCGCCAATGGCGTCAGCCTGCCGTTCGCTGGCCTGTGGTTCCGCGAACAGGGTCTCAGCGGGGCGGAGATCGGCATGCTGCTGGCCGCGCCCATGCTGGCGCGACTGGTCACCGGCCCGGCGATCGCCCTATGGGCCGACGGGTTCCGGCTGAGACGCACCGCCATCGCCATCCTGGCCGGGATCGCGGCCTGCGCTTATGCGGCGACGGGTCTGGTCGAGGGGGTCTGGCTGTGGGGGCCGCTGTGGTTCGTGGCGGCGACCGCGGCGGCGGCCATCATCCCCCTGATCGACGTGCTGAACCTGAGGCTGGCGCGACGGGCCGGGTTCACGTTCGCCTTTCCCCGGGGCTGCGGTTCGGCGGCGTTCGTGGCGGCGAACATCCTGATGGGGACGCTGCTGGTGCGGGTCCCGGTCGACGCCGTGATCGTCTGGATCGCCGCCGCGGCGGCCCTGTTGGCGGGGGCGGCGGTGTGGATACTGCCGGCGGAGCCGGTCAGCGATGGCGCGCCCTTGGCGGGGCGCGAGCGGTTCCGCGGTCTGGGGCGGCTGGCGGCCGATCCCCGGTTCATGACCGCCATCATCGCCGTCGGCTGCGTCCAGGCGGCGCACGCCTTCTACTACGGCTTTTCGGCCATTGCCTGGAAGGCGCAGGGCATTGCTGAGAACATGACCGGCCTGCTGTGGGCCTTTTCCGTGGTGGTCGAGATCGCCTTCATGTGGTGGGTCGAGCCGTGGCGGCGCGCACGCGGTATCGGACCGTGGACCGTGCTGGGCATCGGGTCCGCGGCGGCCATGGTGCGGTGGACGGCGCTGGCCTTCGCCCCGCCGCTTTGGCTGCTCTGGCCGTTGCAGACGCTGCACGCCCTGACCTTCGCGGCGACCTACTTGGCGGGGGTCCAGTTGGTCGAACAGTTGAGCCCGCCGGGCAGCCAGACGGCGGCCCAGACCCTGAGTTCGGTGCTGTCGGCCGGAGTGCTGATCGGGCTGGCGACCCTGGCCGCAGGGCCGCTGTATGACGCCTGGGGGGTGGGCGGCTATCTGGCGATGACGGGACTGGCGGCTATCGGCGGACTCGCTGCGCTGACGGCGCGAAAGGCGACGGCGCCCGCTGTCTGAGGATGCCTAGCTGTGGCGGGCGTGGGGCAGGGGCGACAGGTGGCGGGCGATGGCTCCAGCCGCGGCCTTCACCCCCTTTTGCACCGTCGTCAGGCTGATGTCCGAAGGCGCGCGCAACAAGCCGATGGCCGGGGCGTCGGCGTCGTCGCGCAGATCCGCCAGCAGGCTGTAGAGCAGATAGTCGCCGACATCCTCTTCGCCGTCCGAACTGGCGTCGGCGGCCAGACCTGCGTCATGCAGGGCGCGGACCATGTCCGCGATGGGCGCGGTGGCGCGGGCGACCGCAGGTCCGGTTTGAGTCAGTTTGACGCCGCCGGTCAGGGCCCGGTTTTCGGCCCGCATCTGCAGGCGGAAGGCCTCGCTGCGTCGGTTATGACCGACCAGCAGCACGGCGCGACATTCGCGATCGCGCAGGTGCCGGCTCAGCAGGGCGGCGAGTTCGCCCGGTTCCCGCGCCGAGACGGCGAGCGTGCGGGCGCCGGGCGGGTTCCAGGGCTGACCCGACAGGTCCTCGACCGGATCCCAGGCCGCGTCCCCGAGGTCATAGGCGCAGATGACGATGGCCGGACGCCTATCAGATCGGATGTCGGCGCTCGTATCGACCATGGACCTGCTCAAAGCGTGACAGAGATGTGACAACAACCGCGACGGTGTCGGTATCGGGCGGCGTTCGTCAACCCCAAACCCTCGTCCGGCGACCCTTGGACAGGGAGCGTGGCTGTCAGGACAGGTCGCCGACCGCCGCGTCCAGCAGCAGGAAGGCGCGGCCGGCGTCGGTCGCCAGAATGGCCATGACGCTGCTCGCATCGCCGGTCCGTCCCTGATCCGCGAGGCTCTGGCCGAAGGCGCGGACATAGCGTTCTGAGTCGGATCGCAGTTCTGGATCGCTCATCACCCGGCGTGAGACGCTGCGCACGGCGGCGGGGGCCACGCGGCGGACGATCTGGCGAGCGCGGTCCGGATCGCGGCCGGCGAAGGCGTCAGCGGCTTCCTCGACTCGCGAACGCGGCAGCAGGGCGTTGGGATCGACGCCCATGCGACGGATCGCGGCCGTGATCCGATCGGCCATGGCGTCTGCGTCGCTGGGCATGACGGGCTGGTCGAGATCGAGCGGCGTTTCCTCGCGACCGCCGTCATTGACCAGATCACTCCAGTCCAGACGGGCCTCGGTGGCCGGCGCCGGGCGTTTGCCGATGTCGCTCGGCGTCGGTTCGAGCCGCAGCCGTCCGCGCAGGCCGAAACCGTCGTCCGCACGCGTATCGGGACGGTTTTCGACGCGCGAGGGCCGGGCGCGGTCGTCGTCGGCGGGCAGGGCGGGCGCCGGTTCGCGACGGCGGGTCGTCGGTGAATCTCCGGACACGACCCCCATCAGGCGCACGGCCTCGGTCAGCATGTCGTAGTTGCGGCGGACCCGTTCCTGGAAGCCGACGTCCAGGGCTTCGGTGTCTTCGGCGGCCTTGCGCGAGGCGGCGGCGAGGGCGGCAAGACCATCCTCGACCGTGCGACGGACGTCGTCGGCGCGGGCGCGGGCCTCTTCGGGCAGGCGTGACGAGCGTTCGTCCAGATCGCTGATGGCGGCGTCGACCTGACCGAGGGCCTGGACCATCTTGTCCATGGTGCGTTCCAGCCGGTCGACCGCGCGCTGGCCAGCGGAATCGACCAGTTCGGCGGTCTCGTTGACAATGCGACGGGCCCCCTCGATGCGGGAATCGGCGGCCACATCGGCCTTCTGGGCGGCGTCGAACAGGGTCTCGCCCAGACGATCGGCGCGAATCTGGGCCTGGCTGGCGGCCTCGGCGGCCAGCGCCCGGCTGTCTTCCGCCGTGGCCTGCAGGGCGGCGAGCGCCCGGCGGGTCTCCTCGATCAAGGTGTCGCGAGCCTCAGCGGCCAGGGCCTCGAACCGGTCCAGCGCGGTCTTGGTGGCGGCGTCGAAGCCGTCGGCCTCTCGCTGGGACATGTCGACGAGAGCGCGGAACTGATCGGTGGCGGCCTCGACCAGGTCGCGGATAGACTCGGCCGAGCGGGCCGAGGTCGTGCCCAGATCACCGCTGGCCGTGCGGGCGGCGTCGAGTTGTTCTGTCAGTTGCGCGCGCTGGCTCTCGACCTGGGCGGAGAAATCCTCCTGATCGGTGCGCAGGGCGTAGGCGGCGGTGACGAGGGCGGCGCGCTGCTGGCCCAGGCCTTCCTCGACGGACTGGATCTGTTCGGCGACGCCGGTGCCGGCGTTCTCGAGCCGCAGGGTCTGGCGGGCCAGGTCGTCGGCGGCCAGGCGGGCGGCGTCCTGGGCCTCGCCGGCGGCGGCGGCCAGATCGGAGGCGCGTGCGGCCAGCGCCGCCTCGGCCTCGCGCAACTGGGTCTGGGCCAGGTCCGAGGCGTCGACGATCATGCGCGACTGGCGCTCGACTGCGTCCAGAACGCCTGCGGCCTGCGTGTCCAGTTGCAGGCCGAGGGTCTGCATCCCCTCGCGCTCGCGGCCCAGCTGTTCGGCGAGGCGGCGCGCGGTGCGGCCGGCGGTCTCGGCGGCCTCGTTCAGGCGGGTGGTCTCCTGAACCAGCACTTCGCGCAGCAGGGCCATGTCGTTGCGGGCGCGCTCGGCGGCGAGAGCGGCCTGATCGATATCGTTGCGCAGGGTGACCAGCACCTGGCCGGTCTGCTGAGCGGCGAGGGCGGTGGGGGCCACCAGCGCCTCGGCCAGGCTGCGGGCGCGGACGGTCTCTGCGGCCAGCCCAGCGCCCTGACGCACGGCGTGGGCCAGCAGGATGGCCAAGCCGGCGGGCGCCAGGGCGATCAGGACGTAGAGGGCCAGCCGCAACGGATCGAGCGCCGAACCCGACCCAAACTCATAGGCGGCCCATGAGGCCACGCCGCCGACCCACAGCACCGAGGCGGCGCCGGCCAGCAGATAGGCGGTGCGGCCCGAGGGCACGACGGCCGGGGCTATCGGTCGGGAGGGAGGCGAGGACGGGGCCATAGATGTGGAGGACTGATAGGCGGCCGGCGGTGACTCGGCGCTTTCCGCGAAGGTCGAGACGGCGAGAGGCGGCGGAGGCGTTTCCGGGGCCCCGGGGGCGAAGTCGGGAATTGACAGCGGTGATTCGTGATCGCCTCCGCCCCGCAGCGCCTGAGCCTCGCTTTCACGTTGGGCCTCCGCCAGACGGCGCCGGCGACGCTCGGACAGCGGACGTTCGGACGGGGAGCGTTCGGCCTTCGCGGGTTCAGGCGGCGAGACGTCGGCGGGTTCGACGTGAGCGATCGCTTCGGGCGCAGGCGTTTCCGAAGCGACCGTGTCTTCGGGCTCGGACAGGTTGAGCGGCGGCCGCTGGCGGGATTTCATGGAGCGTCGGTCTCGATCATGCATCCTGCGCGCCGGGGAAGGCGCGCGAGGCCGGCAACCCTAACGTCTATGATCCCGTCCGCAAAGACGGGGGGACCAATTCAGCAGGGCGCCGAAGGCTGGACCGGCGTCCGTGCGACGGGCGCTTCGGTGCAGTCGGCGACACGGTGGACTTCGCGATCCGCTGCGCGGGGCATGTCCAGATCGACGCCAAACTGGGACAGGGTCGCGGCGGCGAGCATGGCGATGAAGCCGGCGAACAGCTCGATCAACGCCTGCATCTGTCCATTCCCCCGAGTGTTTCAAGCGACACCATATCATGCCTGCAAACCGCCGGGCAGACAATCCGTCGCAAAGTCGGCTTACGACAGGTCATGCGACTCATTGACCGCGCGGGACCGGCTGTGGAACGGAAGAGAGCAACGGCGCGTCAGGCTTACGGGCGCGGATCGCCATTCACGGAACGCCCGACGCCATGACCGGAACGGATGCGAGTTACGACGACAGCCTGCTGGAAAGCGGGTCCGTCTGGCGCGTGGCCAAGGCCGACCGGTTCGCGATCCTGATGGAGAACCAGGTCTATTTCGACGCCCTGGCCTCGGCGTTGAAGAAGGCGAAACGGTCGATCGTCCTGCTGGGCTGGCAGTTTGATCCCCGGACGCGGCTGGATCCCGAGACCCGGGCCGGGGACCGTCAGGCCGAGATCGGTCATCAGTTGCGGATGCTGGTGCGCAACAATCCCGAGCTGGACGTGCGGCTGCTGATCTGGAAGTCGCCGCTGTTGATCGCGGCGTCGCAAGGCTTCTATCCGCACAAGGCGCAACGCTGGTTCCGCAAGCGGATGGTCGAGTTCCGGCTGGACAGTCCGGGGCCCATCGGCGCCTGTCATCACCAGAAGGTGGTGATCATCGACGACCGGATCGCTTTCTGCGGCGGCGGCGACGTCTCGACCGACCGCTGGGATTCGTCTGAACATCTGGATGACGACGTGCGGCGCTGCCAGCCATCGGGCCTGTTCAGCGCGCCGCGTCACGAGACCATGTGCGTGATGGACGGGGCGGCGGCGAGAGCCTTGGGCGATCTGGCCCGCGAACGCTGGTTCCGCTCGACCTGGGAGCGCACGATCCCGGACGATGTCGATACGGACCCTTGGCCAGACGGCGTCGGCGTGGACATGACCGACGTGCCCATCGGCATCGCCCGCACCGAGCCGAAATGGGGCGGGCGTGGCGAGGTGCGCGAAAACGAGACCCTGCATCTGGCGGCGATCCAGAGAGCGAAGCGGCTGATCTATCTGGAGAACCAGTACTTCACCTCGCCTGCCATCGCCGCCTGTCTGGCGCAGCGGCTATCCGAACCGGATGGGCCGGAGATTGTACTGGTCTCAACGGGCAACAGCCCCAGCTGGTTCGACAAGATGACCATGGACACGGCCCGGTCCGAGGTCCTGTACAGGCTGGAGAGCGCGGACAAATACAACCGGTTTTCGGCCTTCGCACCGCATACGCCGGGCGGCGACCGGATCATCGTCCACGCCAAGGTGTCGATCATTGACGACAAGCTGTTGCGGATCGGCTCGACCAATCTGAACAACCGCTCCATGGGTCTGGACACCGAGTGCGACGTGGCCGCCGAGCCGCTGGATCAGGCCGGGCGCGACGCGATCCGCGACTTCCGCCACCGCAGCATCGGCCATTTCATCGGCATCAGCGGCGAGGAGTTCGCCGCCTGCGAGGCGGTGATGGGCTCCACGGGGCAGGCGATCCTCAAGTTCGACACCGGCCGAATGGACCCTCTTGGCGCCACACCGCCGTCGCAGGTCGAAAGGTTCATCGCCGAATGGCAGCTGGGCGATCCCTCATCGTCCGAGAACGCCTGGCGGCCCTGGAAACGGCGCAACCCGTCGCAGCGGCTGGCCGACGGCCAGTTCAGCCAGTTGCGCGAGCGCTAGCCTCGATCTCGAAATCGATGATCAGCGGCAGATGGTCCGACGCCATCCGGGCCAGGGGCGAGAAGGGGGCGAAGACGTCCGTGATGCGAACCTCCGGA
>Ga0247813_10003493_pt1 | contig 10072 bp, 7 predicted proteins | sample UWRJL169409C1_FD_180719 | JGI IMG/M metagenome (GOLD analysis project Ga0247813, IMG submission 180719) | Plant litter microbial communities from Arlington Agricultural Research Station in Wisconsin, United States - UWRJ-L169-409C-1 | ecosystem: Environmental > Terrestrial > Plant litter >... | reverse complement strand
AAAAATAATCATTTCAAAGGAAATATTTTACTTATTGTAGGCGCTACACTAACAATTATACACCTATATATCAGTCACTTAAACTCAAATTAACCGCCTGATTTTTTCACTTTATAGCCTTCTTTTTGTAGCATTAAAACCACCTTATCGCGGAAGTCTCCCTGCACAATAATTTCTCCGTCTTTGGCACTTCCACCAACGCCACATTTAGTTTTCAGCATCTTCGATAATTGCTCAGCCTCTGTCGCAGTACCCATAAATCCGGTAATCAGCGTCACAGCCTTCCCCCCACGGTTCTTCCTGTCCAGCATTACCCTTAAATCCTGCTGATTATTTGGAACACGTTCCGCTACCGCATCATTTTCATCTTCATAGCTGAATGAAGGATCTGTAGAATACATAATTCCACCAAGGTCACTTAACGATTTCTTTTTTACGGCCATCTCTCTTTATTTTAATTTTCCGACAGTTTATTTGCGAACAGACCTAGTCCCTGCTCATATTCCGGTATGATGATATTTAATGAAAGTGGCGCGATAGAAACAGCAATTTCCCTGCCCATAAAAAAGGGCTCTCCATCAATATGTATCGCTCCATCATCTACCCTTGTAATCTGAATATTCTTTCCTTTTATAATCTCCACCATATCTGATTTATCAGTCGTAGCACTAATCATATGATAAGCTAGCAAGGGTATTTTATACAGAGGGAAAGATTTTATGATACATACATCCAATAAACCATCTGTTACAGACGCATGTGGCGAAACATGTGCATTATTTCCGTATTGAGAAGAGTTCGCCACACTGACTACAAATGCTTCACGGGTGTAATGCACACCATCAATCAGCAGATGGTAGGTTTCGGGCTTATAATTTACCATCTCCTTGATCCCTAATTTTACATAGCCTGATAATCCTCTTTTTTTGTTGCCCACAAACACTGAGCTGATGTGCGCATCAAAGCCCATTCCTGCCATGTTGAAGAAAAACTTGTCATTAAAGGTTCCTGTGTCAATCTTGCTCACGTTCATCCCGTTAATAACCTGAATAGATTTAGCGGTATCCATGGGTATTTTGAGGAACCTGGCCAGTCCGTTTCCAGAACCAAAAGGTATGATTCCCAGAATTTTTTGCTGCTGCATCACTTTTGTAGCGATCTCATTGATCGTACCATCACCACCTACGGCAACGATGATATCAAAATTCTTATTCGCTGCTTCCTCAGCAATCTCTGCGGCATGACCAATATACTCCGTGAAACTATAATTGGGATTAAACTTAGACCGGTCTAAGTTTGCATCAATTATAGCAGGAATCTTAAGTTTATCCTTACCGCCGGATATTGGGTTGATAATAAATAGAATGTTCGACTTTGCCAAAAGGGTGTGAATTAATTACGGTTACAAAATAATTGATATTTTTTGACTAATTTGAATATATATAGTAATTTTGCAAACCTAAGGTGGACTGATTTGCGATGTTATGCTAGCATAACGGGATTGCAACCACGTAAAAAAAAGTGCTAACCATTCATACACTTCCTTTTACTGCCTGTTAAGCAGGGTCATGATCCATTTTATATAATTGTTTATTATAAAATTAATTATTTAAAATGTCATATTTATTTACATCAGAATCTGTTTCTGAAGGCCATCCGGATAAAGTAGCAGATCAAATTTCAGATGCACTAATTGATAATTTTCTAGCATTTGACCCGGAATCTAAAGTTGCATGTGAAACTTTAGTTACAACCGGACAAGTATTTTTAGCTGGGGAGGTAAAGTCAAAAGCGTATCTTGATGTACAAAAGATTGCAAGAGACGTGATCAGCAAAATTGGTTACACTAAAGGTGAATATATGTTCGATAGTAACTCTTGTAGTGTATTATCCGCTATTCATGAGCAATCTCCTGATATTAATCAGGGTGTAGATAAAGCAGACAAAACTACTCAGGGAGCTGGTGATCAGGGCATGATGTTCGGTTATGCTACGAGAGAGACTGAAAACTACATGCCATTGGCATTAGACCTTGCACATAAAATCCTGATTGAACTTGCAGCGATCCGTCGTGAAGATACTGAAATCAAATATCTGCGTCCTGATGCAAAATCTCAGGTTACGTTAGAGTACAACGACAATAATGAGCCTGTAAGAATTGATTCCATTGTAGTTTCTACACAACATGATGATTTTGATGAAGAGCAGGCAATGCTGGCTAAAATCAAAGAAGATATCATCAATATCTTAATTCCACGCGTATCAAGTCAGTATCCTCAGTTCAGTAAATTGTTTAACAAGGATATTAAATACCATATTAACCCAACTGGTAAATTTGTGATTGGCGGTCCTCATGGTGATACCGGCTTAACTGGCAGAAAGATTATCGTTGATACTTACGGCGGTAAAGGTGCACATGGTGGTGGCGCTTTCTCAGGAAAAGATCCTTCAAAGGTTGACCGTTCTGCAGCATATGCAACAAGACACATTGCTAAAAACTTAGTTGCAGCAGGTGTTGCAGATGAAGTTTTGGTACAGGTTTCTTATGCGATTGGTGTAGCACAGCCGATGGGTATTTACGTAAACACTTACGGAACTGCAAAAGTGAAAGACGCAAACGGAGCTATACTAACAGATGGCGAGATCGCTAAGGCAGTAGAGAAAGTTTTTGACATGACTCCTTACGGCATCGAAACCCGTTTCAAATTGCGTAACCCTATTTACTCAGAAACTGCTGCATATGGTCACTTTGGTAAAAACAATGAGGTGGTGACTAAAACATTCAGAGCTTCTAATGGTGAAGAAAAACAAATTGAAGTTGAATTGTTTACCTGGGAGAAATTAGACTATGTAGATGCAGTAAAAGCTGCGTTTTCGCTATAAGCTTTAATACAATCTTTTTAAACCTCCGTGAGTCGGCCGACTCACGGAGGTTTTTTTTTGCCACGCCATTTATAGGGGTTGGAGGCATAACGAGTTAGAGACGATGCTGAGCAACGTTTGTATTGCCAGGTCTTAAACTGGTCCTTAACAGGTCATAAGCAGGTCGGCAGACCTGTTAAGGACCCATTAAGGGCTGGTTAAAGACTTATCCAGATCCTGTTAATTCAAACGATGCTCACTATCGTTACAGGCTTTGTTACGCTGCAATTAACCTCCTGAACAACTAATTCTTATAGATAGCACAACGATTCGTTTGTAACAATTACAACATGTGTTATAATATTCACACCCATCTGTGTTATATTGCTTAAAATCAAATATATAACCCTATGGCAATCTCGAAAAAACGTAACCTTAATGACTTAAGTGGAAAGGTTGGTAATACTGTATTTTATGAACTCAATGGGCAGTTCATAGCACGAAGTACCCCCGACAGGCATAAACCTTATACGAAAGGTGAATTGGCTAATCAAAATAAATATACCATCGTAAATAAATTTTTAAAGCAAATCAAAGATGTTTATTCAATTGGCTTTGAATTCGTAGCGAAAGGTACAACGAGCAATGCTTATAATAAAGCAGTGAGTCGCAATCTTACCGCAGTAAGCGGAGAACGTGGGGCACAATACTTTGATTACGCCAAAGCTGCAATTTCCGAGGGGAAATTACCAATGGCTAAAGACACGGCAGTAAGCCTCAGGCCAGAAGGCATACAATTTACATGGAATCCAGAGAGCGATGAGAAAACCATGCCTCAGGATGATCAGGTAATGATACTACTTTATTTCCCGGGTACATGGGATAAGACCGTATTTCTTAAAGCCGGGGCTGAAAGAGCTAAAGGGATGGAATTATTGGTAGTGGAAAAGTCAAGGTACCCTAAGGCACATGTCTATATCGCATTTATCAGCAATAACCGAAAGAGTATTTCAAACAGTCAGTATCTGGGTGAGCTGAATTTTGGAGCAGATCATTAGTTTTTCAACTACAATAAACCAAACCATTTCTGTAAGGCATTGTTATAGTAAAAAACAATCTTTATTATGGAACGTCCAGTAGAAATGAATACACTTAGCCAGATTTTAGAAAAATTAAGGCAAAAAGGTTTAGATAACGAGATAAAGATGACTGACCATGGCAAAATGCAGGGAGTCGGCATAAACAAAATTTATAATCCTGAAGATTTATCTATCATAAAAACCTATCGTTTTGAAGGGGATTCTGATCCGGGCGATAATTCTGTACTCTATTTATTAGAGGACAAAGACGGACAAATCGGTTATATCATGGATGCTTACGGTATGTACAGCTCCCAGGAAAATGGCGGGTTTGATGATTTTCTAAAGAAAATACCTACCGCAGACAGAGATTTGCAGGAGTTATTCAAATAGCTAAAAGCAAAAGGCTGTGTTGACACAGCCTTTTGCTTTACAGTATCATTTTTCCGGCAGTAGTGAAACAGTGTTGATGCGCTTAAGGCTTTGGCACAGTTATACTTTGTTTCCAGTTCCATTCCGGTGGATCAACCCCCAAAAGGTGTTTCACGAAAAAGTCCCTCCGCTTGTGCTCCCCATAGTCACCCCCAAGAGAATGACCCATCCCGGGAATCTCCAGAAAATCAAAATTCTTATTTGCTTTTACTAATGCATTAATCACTTGTATCGTAGATGAGGGATCAACATTTTCATCCAGCTCACCAAGAATCAATAATAATTTCCCTTGTAGCTTATAGGCATTCACTACGTTTGAAGAGGCTTCATATTGAGGGCCGATTGGATATCCCATCCATTGTTCGTTCCACCAGATTTTGTCCATCCGGTTATCATGGCACCCTGAAGAGGATACAGCGACTTTATAAAAATCGGGATGAAACAATAATGCACCTGCAGAATTTTGTCCCCCTGCAGAGTTACCAAAAATCCCAACCTTACTGATATCCATATAAGCGTATTTTTTTGCAGCTTCTTTGATCCAGATTATTCTATCCGGGAAACCCGCATCTTTCAAGTTTTTCCAGCATACATCATGAAAGGCTTTTGAGCGGTTAGCTGTCCCCATTCCGTCTATCTGAACGACGATAAATCCAAGCTCTGCCAGTTCATGTAGAGAACCCCGGGAATCTGTAACAAAGTTTTTCGGTACAAATGAATCCTGCGGACCAGCATAGATATATTCTATTACAGGATATTTTTTTGAAGGATCGAAATTAGTAGGACGGATAATCATTCCCCAGATATCGGTCTTCCCGTCCCTCCCTTTGGTATGGAACACTTCCGGTAGTTTCCAGCCCGTTTTTACCAAAGGAGAAATATCTGCCTGTTCAAGCGGCATCACCACTTTACCATCAACAGCACTTCTAAGTACCGTAACCGGCGGCAGGTTGATCCGGGAATAAGTATCTGTAAAGAACTTCCAGTCAGATGAGAAAACCGCTTTATGGTTTGCATTTTCACTAGTGAGGGCTTTCAATCCGGAACCATCAAAGTTGATCCGGTAATAATGAATAAAGTAAGGATCCTGATCAGCATTGCGCCCGCTTGCTTCAAAAATGATCTGCCTGTTTTTTTCATCTACGTTGATCACCTTTCGCATTACCCAATTCCCTTTGGTAATCTGATTTTTAAGTTTACCTGAACCATTATATAAATAGAGGTGATTCCAGCCATCACGTTCTGAAGCCCAGATGATTTCCTTACCATCTGCAATATCGTAGCGGTAATTTCTACCGCTGTAATTGATAAAGGTTTTACTGGTTTCTTTAATGAGCGTATTCACTTTCCCGGATAGGGCATCCAGTTCCATTACCTGGTATTCCTGATGTCCGCGTTGATTGTATTCAAATGTAATAGCTCGACTATCCCTACGCCATTCTGGCGACGACAGATTGTACTGCGCTGGGATCAAAGATAAATCTACCTGCAGTTGTTTTTTCTCAGCAACTAAAAACACCGAGGGTTGTTTTTGTGATAATGCATCGCCTGGTTTCAGGTAATTTCTGCTGTGCAGTTTAGGCTGCAACTGATCTGCCGGAGAAGATTCAATCAGGTAAACCATATGGGGCTTATTAGCCCTGATTTTATTGGTCGCTAGTTTTTTACTGTCGGGAGACCAGGTAATTTGCGGAGAATAGTAATCGCCCTCAGAACCATCAAAACTTAAAGCATATTCAGGTTCGTTTTTCGCGGAGCTGCGCAAATAAACATTGTAATTTCTGATGTAAGCCAGCCATTTACCATCAGGAGATGACTTCATTTTGCCTTGCGGACCGTCATCTTCCGGGTCATCATGATCCACTACCGCAGCAGCAAGTTTATTCTGTTCCTGCATCCGCTGAAATGCTGGTGTATCAAATGTTTTGCTTTTTTGATCTGCATCTACCAATAGGTGTTTCTCTCCTTCCGGGGTCTGCATACGATACAGGAACTGATGCTGACCAGGCAACCATTGGATCAAATCAGGCGCAAAGTGAACCGAATTTACCAACTGACCATTTAGTGCTTCAGCACGCTGATAATCTTGCAAAGTACCTTGTGCCAGTATATAAAACGGAGATAGCATTACCGCTATTACACCCGCAGCCTTTTTAAAATGATTTATCATAATCGTAAAAATAGCTGCAATTAGCTAAAGTTTTAGCCCGTAAATTGTTTTTTAGTAACCATTTATTAGCCTTTTCCCTATTTTCAGTCATCTCCAGTATTTAAAAAAGCACAAGCCCCTTTAAAAAATTAAAGAGGCTTGTACTTAGAGGAAATTAACTATGAAATTCTATTTTGCTTAATTGGCAGCATCCCACCAAACGCGATCTGTTAATTTTGCACTTTGCTGAGGCTGTACATTACTGCTCATTTCTACTTGCGGATAAAGTACCCGGCGGGGTATTGCCGACAAGCTATTCTTTACCCTGGTTAAGACAGGAAAGCCAGTCCGGCGAAAATCAACAAAACTCTCCATAGAAAGAAAATTGGCTACACCTTTCTCTTCTATAATCAGTTGAAGTGCATTACTGCTAGTTAGCGTTCTCGATGCGAGATAGGGCTCATAATCTGCACTTGTTACACCTAACTGTGTCATGTGTGAAACCACAGCAGTCCTGTAAATTGGCGTCGCTGCAGCTACTCCCGAGACGATCAGTGTCGCTTCAGCTTTTAGAAATAAAGCCTCCGGATACGTCAGCAGGTAATTGTTAGCCGCTGCACCAGTGTAAAAACTGCTCGGGCGCGAGTAAGACTCCAATGAACCGATCCCCTCCTCACCAATCAGCCTTCCGGTATACAAACCTGTTTCTACCGCCGGCGCTACCATTTTCGTTAGACGCGGGTCGTTACGGGTTTTGAAAGCATCAACAACTGTAGAAGACAGTATAATGGTACTGGCCGACAAAAAGTTTTGCTGCCATGGATTTTCCAGACCCGCACCCCCATTATACTGCAGCCTGAAGTTATCATCCTGTCCTGTCATTCCTTTTTCCAGCGCTGTTAAGGCCAATTGTGCCTGTGCAGCTGCTGTGAAACCCGGTGCTTTCGTGAGGTGCATATAATAACGTGCTTTTAAAGTATAGGCCAGTCTGGTCCATTTACCATTATCGCCGCCATAAAAGAAATCATCGCTGCCCGGAACCGTTCCTGCATTCTTTGCCAGATCCGCAATACCTGCATCCAATAAAGTCTGCATCTGCTCATAGATATTTTTCTGAGGATCATACACTGGTTTCAGATTGGCAATACCAGAAAATGCCTGCGAGTAAGGAATATCTCCCCATAGATCAGTCGTCAGCCCAAGCGTATAAGCTGTAAGGATTTTTGAAATACCGGCATAATTAGAATTGCCATTTGCTTCCGCCTGTTTCGTCAGCGTAACAAGGTTGTTTAAGGCTCTCACATAAAAGTTGTTCCAGTCATCGTTTACATCCTGGTTGTACATCAGATAAGTCCCTGCGTTGGGTGGCGCCTGGTTTAAAGCCATCACCTGCATATACTGCAAGACGATATTACTTACATTACCAGAATACAGCAATGAGCCAATTACCGTCTCTGCAGGAGAAAGTATCAGACTTTCCTTAACAGCAATAGGCTCGTTCGGATTGTCATTTACATCAATAAATTTCTTACATCCGCCGAAGGCAATCATGCTGCAGCCAAGTAAAATTATATATATCTTTTTCATATGAATAAATTTGTTTTTATAGGTCATGAAGCTTGCATAAAGCTTTATTTATCTCTTTTGTATGCTATAAGCTTATGCAGGTTTCATAAGAACAGATTAAAGAGTAAGCTTTAAATTAAAATCAATAGAGCGTGAAGTTGGAACCGAGAAAGAGTAAATCCCCTGCGAACCATTTGAAGAGCCAAAAGAACTTACCTCAGGATCGCCACCTGTGAAGTGAGGGGCGTAGATCCATAAGTTGCGCCCGGTTACGGCAAAGGTGATCGCTTTAAAAGGACTTTTCTTCAGCATTGCAGGCTTAATGGTATAACCCAAACTCACATTTCTCAATTTAACATAAGTACCATCCTGGATAACAGATTCAGTCACCCCATTGATACGCTGGTAATAGGCCTGACCATTAACGGCTACCGTATTTGGCAAACCAGTAGTTGCATTGATACCCTCTACTACTCTCATCCCCCTGTCTTCTGTCACTTTAGGTGTGCCATAAAAATATCCGTAACCATCAACGTTATTCTGTATATCACCTCCTTTTTTCATATCAAAGAAGAAACTGAAATTGAATTGTTTGTACCTGAAACTATTGTTGATACCACCAATCCAATCCGGATTGATATCACCAATGATCCCTTGCGTATCGGCAGCAAAAGGCAGTCCGGCATCATCTGTCAGCAATTGTCCTGCTGCATTCCGTGCATAGCGGCTACCCACAATGGTGCCGTACGACTTATCCAGCACAATTGTAGTAAAACCATTGAGTATCTGTGGCAGGTCTTCATAAATAGATTTCACTTTACTCCTGGTTCTCGTAAAGTTAGTTGTTATGTCCCACTGGAAATCTTGACTTTTCACAGGAACAAGATTTAAAGTAGCCTCAATACCCTTGATCTGTAAGCGTGCCGAGTTTACACTCGTAGAAGCGAAGCCCGTAGAAGGTGCAATAGATACTCCGGGAATAATCCCTCCAACCGTATTCTTAGTGAAATACGCTGTCTCAAAACTAATCCTGTTTTTCAGGAAACCCATTTCTAGACCAGTTTCGAATTCGTTTACACGCTCACTTTTTAAAGTTGGATTGGCGAGTGTTTGACTCAACAGGAACCCTGACTGTCCTCCATAAGGAAAGGTGATGTTCCTGACAGTCTGACTCTGATAACTGGTTGCCAATGCATAAGGGCCAATGCTGCCATCATTTCCCACTGTTCCATAAGAGATGCGAAACTTGGAAAAATTGACTGCTTTTTTCAAAGACTCAGAAAAGAATTCAGAGAAGATAAAACTTGTGGCCGCTGAACCATATGGATAGAAGTTTTTCCCTTTCGCTAATACGGAGTTTCCGTCATAACGGCCGGTTAAAGAAAGCACCAGAAATCTTTTGTACTCAATATTTGACTGTAGGTAAAAGCCCACCTTGCGCGACTGATAGTAGTTCTCACGGTAGGCGATATTAGACGCAGAACTGATATTATCCAAACCCTCTACTGCCAGGCCTAATCCATTTGCGTAAGAATTTTCTGTGTAGGTTGAATAGATATTATTACCCAAAATCGCATCTACATTAAAATCTCCGAATTGCTTTGTTGCAGAAGCAATCAGGTCGTTGTTAAATTGCCTGAACATGGTATTACTGATCACATAACGGCCATTGATATTAGAAACTGACTCTGCAGATTCCTTGTATTTGGCCTGTTCAGTATATACGTCGGCACCAAAGCGCTCAGTAATTGTTAACCAGGACAGGGGTTTATAGTCTGCCGTAAAAGTTGGCAAGAAGCGATTAACCTGTGAAGTATTCGAAATATTGTCTAATACCCAGTAAGGGTTATTACGGGAGTAACGATATAATCGCTGTGTACCATCGGCATTTGTAGAAGGCTGAAGGTCATAAGAAACAGGTGCAGAAAAGATTGTCCATACAGGACTTTCCAGCGCATAACCTTCCGGTTGTCTTGTATTGTCC
>Ga0247813_10003492_pt1 | contig 10075 bp, 9 predicted proteins | sample UWRJL169409C1_FD_180719 | JGI IMG/M metagenome (GOLD analysis project Ga0247813, IMG submission 180719) | Plant litter microbial communities from Arlington Agricultural Research Station in Wisconsin, United States - UWRJ-L169-409C-1 | ecosystem: Environmental > Terrestrial > Plant litter >... | reverse complement strand
AGGCCGCCATGAAAGGTGGAGTCCTACAGGTGCCGGTCCGATCTCGGTGATACCATTTCGTGGCAACTATTGGATAGGCCATGATTCCAATCGAAGCGTCAAATTTCTCGCCTTTGGATGCGGGCGCATCTTGCGGCGACTGCACAGAGCCCGAGCGGCTGGGTTTTCAGTTCAGCTACGCTTACCAGCCGATTGTGGATGTACGGGCGCGGAGCATCTTTGCGCATGAAGCCCTGGTGCGAGGCCCGGCCGGCGAAGCTGCTTCCAGCGTGCTGTCGCGCGTCAATGACGATAACCGCTATCGCTTCGATCAAGCGTGTCGCGTCAAGGCCATCAAGACCGCGTCGCTGCTCGAGATGCCAGGCAAGTTGTCCATCAACTTCATGCCCAACGCTATCTACCGCCCAGAGCTGTGCATCCAGGCCACGTTGCATGCCGCGCGCGCACACAGTTTTCCTGTTGATCGAATCATTTTTGAAACCACAGAAGGTGAACGTGTCAACGACGGCAAATGGCTATCAGAGGTGCTACGTGAATACAAACGTATCGGTTTTCAGACGGCAATCGATGATTTCGGTGCTGGTTTTGCCGGACTCAATCTGTTGGCCGATTTTCAGCCCGACATTGTCAAGCTCGACATGGAACTGATTCGCCATATCGACCAACGTCGAGTTCGTCAGACGATTGTTCGCAGCGTGGCACGGATGTGCGAAGAGCTCGGCATTAGGATCATTGCAGAAGGCGTGGAGACGACGGAAGAGTGTCTCTGTCTAGATGATCTGGGTGTGCGCTTGATGCAGGGTTACCTGTTCAGCAAGCCGCTATTCGAAGCAGCGGCGCGGGACGCAAGCCTCAACTGGCCGGCGTTGGCGAGTTGAGGCGAAACGGCAGGCATTGAACACTGAAATCTGCCGATATTGATTTGTGTCAACCCAAGCGCATCTCGAAACGCAAAGGCCGCTTTCGAAGCGCTTGGACAGGCAAAGCCAAACGAGTTTCTTCAAGCTAAAACAAACTAGGCCCTGCACGCACACGCATGGCGAGCCTGGCCCTCGTGCGGCACACAAGAGCGTTGGGTAAAACGCGCGTGAGCCCATCTACGGTGCGTTAGCGTACAGACAAGAATCGTCTCGTGGCACATGCTAAAAGGCTGGGCGCGCCGCGCCTTCACACCTGGTGATCGCTAAATCGATTGCCTCAGGAAGGGCTTAACCATGCGTGCGCTTTTCTATCAAGGCCCAGGCCAGAAAACTCTCCAGGAGCACCCCAAGCCAGAGATAAAAGCTCCCGGCGACGCTATTGTGAGGATCACCAAAACCACCATCTGCGGTACCGACCTGCACATTCTCAAAGGTGACGTGGCAAGCTGCCTGCCGGGAACGGTTTTGGGTCATGAAGGCGTCGGCATTGTGGATTCTGTGGGGTCGGCGGTCGATACGTTCAAACCTGGCGACAGGGTGCTGATCTCCTGTATCACCGCCTGCGGGCGCTGTGTAGCATGCCGCAAGGGCATGTATTCGCATTGCACAACCGGTGGCTGGCTTCTTGGCAATAGCATCGACGGCACGCAGGCTGAGTTTGTGCGGATTCCCCATGCGGACACCAGCCTGCATCCAACCCCTGAAGGCGCCGACGAAGAAGCTTTGGTGATGCTCAGCGACATTCTGCCCACCGGTTTCGAGTGCGGCGTTCTCAATGGCAAAGTCAAGGTAGGCTCAAGTGTGGCCATCGTTGGCTCGGGGCCGATCGGGCTGGCGGCCCTGCTCACCGCCCAGTTTTATGCACCGGCCGAAATCATCATGATCGACATAGATGACAACCGGCTCGCTGTCGGTAAGCACTTTGGCGCCACCGCGACCGTGAACAGCAGCACAGGCGATGCGGCACAGCAAGTGATGGCACTCACAGACAACCACGGTGTAGACACGGCGATCGAAGCCGTGGGCATTCCCGCGACCTTCAAGATTTGCCAAGACATCGTGGCAGCGGGGGGCACTATCGCCAATGTTGGTGTGCACGGCGTCAAGGTCGATCTACACCTTGAAAAGCTGTGGTCGCACAACGTCACGATTACCACCGGACTTGTGGACACGAACTCTATCCCTATGCTGCTCAAAACCGTGCAGTCAAAGCGGGTTGACGCTCGGCAATTGATTACGCATCGCTTCAAGTTCAGCCAGATACTGGAGGCCTATGACACTTTCGCAAACGCAGCCAGCACCAAGGCCTTGAAGGTCATCATCGAGGCTTGAGCGCGCGGGCAGAAGGAGCGCGCATTGAAGGCAGTGTTCTCTACCGAATCAACAATGCGGGCACACTACAACGTGCCATCACCGACATCGCTACTGAGCCCATCACCATGTTGCCTAGAGCCGAATGCCCGTGAGAGCCCATCACAATCAGATCCGCCTTTTCTTCGCGCGCGACCTCGGCAATGGTTTCGGCCGCATGGCCATGTGTCTTGAGAACGCGCAGCGACCATCCCTGCATTTTCGCGAACGCCTGTACTGGCTGTAGCACGGCTTCTGCTTCGTCTTGGTAATAGTCGTCTACCACCTGCTTGTCCAAGAATCGCGCCGCACGTGCGGTGATGGATGCAACGACGGTGATGGCAAGGTACTCGCATCCGGTGCCCAACAATTCGTCATGTGCTGCAAGGTAGGCCAGCATGCGTTTGGTGTAGGCGCTTCCGTCCACGGCAAGTAAGACTTTCATGCAGAACTCCTGGGTGAGATTTCCGGCGAACGCACCACCAATACCGGGACTGGCGCCAAGCGAATGATTTGTTCCGCTCCGCTTCCGAGAAAGAGGTGCACCACACCACGGCGGCCGTGTGTGCCCACTACGATCAAGTCCGCAGGCCAGTCGATCGCCGCTTTGGCCACGGTGTCGCCGAGCCGCTGGCCGAAGGTAGCGAAGAGCACATGGTCGGCTCCGACACCGGCCGCACGCACGATGGCCATGGCATCGTCGAGGATCTTGGCGCCCTGGTCTTGCACGACTTTGAAGAGATCGGCCGAGTAGTCTCCCGTCTGGTCAAGGCCCAAGACAAACGGACTTTCATCCGCAACATACACCAGCCGCAGCTGCGCTCGCCCACCGGACCCTGTGGCCATCTGCAGCCCTGCAACCAGGGCTTTGTTGGCGGTTGGACTTCCATCGACGCAGACCATGATTCGTTCGTACATGCTTTCCCCAGCGACTAGGTTGCGACACCTTGCCGCGAGAAAAAGAACCTATCGCAACATGGTGCGCGTGCTGCACCTGCCGGTCTGTACGCTGGCAAACATAGCCGAACTTTAATGTTGAACTAGACGCGGCGGCGGGACAAGCTGCCGCGCAAGTGGCCGTAAAGTCCGGGCATGATGGGGAGGCTATTCGAGATTAGCAAGCGTCAAAAATGGCACGGAAATCGAGATCGCCTCTTAAACCTCACACGAAGAGTCGTCCCCGGAAAAAGTAGCACTTTAGCCCGGCCGCCGATTTAGAAGCTTCAGCGAGTAGCAAATGAGCAGCTCACGCGATGTGTGACACAGTTGGGCAGCAGCATCCATCGCATCCCCAGCTTTCGGTAAGAGGTCAGAGACAATCGTAAGCGAGGCCAGTTCACGTGTGTCGGGTCAGGCGACGCGTTCGGTAACGGACCTTGCAACAGACGATTGAGCTCTAGACGCGCTGCTGCCACAGCATCAGAAAAGGGCTGGAGTGCCGGTTCTCTCACTCGCAAAGCAAGCGAAAGCCGGATGTTCGAGAGATGTGACATCAGCTCATAGGCGGTAGATGGCCAAAGGGCCAGTTCCGAGGGTGGAGGTCGCACGGAAGAGGGCTTCATCAAAGTGTGGGACTGCACGGCCGCGATGATGCGTATTGCGTCATGCGCTCGCTGTCGCGCGAATCTTGGCAATCCTGGGCCCGCTCCACTTAGCTTGAATACCTCAGTCGTGTACATGCGCATCGCTTCTTGTGCCGCGAGTAGATCGCTTGGCGGCCGGCGCTTCTCCCAGCTTGGAAATGCGTAGCTTCCAGCCATCCAATGATGGCGCCGAGCACTGTGCCTGCGAAGCGCTCGACTACGCTGAAACCGGCCCCGTATGTCATCAGATGTGCCTGCAAGACTGCGGCGCAGAGTCTCCGCTGCATCTTCAGTTTTACGGATCTATGGCTGCCGGCAAGCTCGCCGGACGGCCCAAATGCCACATGCGTAAAGCGACATGGATCTCCAAGGCCCGGGTTGCATTGCCCCAGTGCCCTACGATTTCTTCGATGGTGGCCAAGCGCTGGCGTACGGTGTTGACATGCAAGCCCAGCTTTTGGGCGGTCTCCTTGGCATTCTGGTTTTGGTCGAAGTAGCACAGCAAGGTCGACAACATGTCGGAGCCGCGCTTTTCGTCCTGCGTGATCAGGTTGCCTATGGTGGCGCGCAGGAAGGTATCGAGACTGACCCGGTCATGGGTTTCGAAGAGAACCGAATACATGGCCATTTCATTTTGGCCAAGAATATGGCCCTTCACGCCAAGCCGTTGGAGCACGGCCAGCGCGCGGCGAAGGGTGGCGTACAGAGCCGGTATTTCTTCAACAGCTCTTACCGGTTTCGACATGACACCGCGGAAGCCGATGCCAAATTCCCGCATGGCTAAGGCGATGAACGCCTGCGTCACTTCTGCGGCCTTGGTGGTGCTGCATAAGACGGCGACGGCACCGTCAATCTCGTCAAACAAGACACTCGGCAACGGCGTGCCTGTCCTGAGGCGCCGCATGATGTAGCTTGCCTCCAGTTCGTCCATTTCGACAAGCATCAGCGACATCGGCTGATGGAGGTTGACGCCCAAACGCTCCGCACGATCGCGCATCAACGCTGGGGCATCCTGGCGAAATGACACCATGTTGTGCAGCAGCGCCGAGGCATCGCGCGTCTTTGCGGCCTCAATTCTTTCCTGGGACAACAAGACGACACCAATGATGCTGGCGCTGCGTTCGAAGGTGCGGATGGAAAGTTCGTCGAGTTCGCTGCGCCGAAAAAGGAGAATGGCCCCAAGCACATCGTTGCCACCGATGACTGCGATCACCCGGCAGATTTCGTCCCCTGCGCGATAGGCGATAGTAGACCGGCCCTCGCGGCGGCTAAGGTTCAAGGCCTGCCAAATGGCGTTGCTTTGGGGGCCGTGGGGCGCATAGGTCGCAGCGGCCGTGCCGTCGTACCCAGGCGACGTGGCTCTGCTGATGACATGCGATGCCTCGTCCACGATGAGCAGGCTTCCCCCCAGCAGGCCCGCCACTGACTCACACAGAACCGACAGCGATGCGCCTTTGGCGAGCAGCGACGTCAGTTGCTCATGTGCCTCGGCTGCTGCCTGGATATTGCGGGTATGGCGTTCGAGTTCGGCCCTCGCTGTTTCTGCGTTGTGCAGCGCGACACCTGCGTCCTCGAAGGCCCGGGCATTTCGAATCGCGACGGCGCCGTGGGTGGCCAGTGTGCTGAGGATGGAAACGTTCAAGGCGTCGTGGGTGCGGTGGTACCGGTCGGCGACGAACAACAGACCGATCACCTGTTGGTCCCAGATCAGTGGCACACCCACTAGCGCGGCGATGCCTTCGGCGCGAAAAGTATCGTCGAGCGCAGGATCATGGGTGAAGCGCGTGTCGTGCAGGTAGTTCGGTGTGGCAAATGGCATGCGCGTCGTCATCACCAAGCCGGCCACGCCGAGGTTTCGGCCGGCTGTCATGCGTGCGACGCCTTGCGACAAAGCGCCATCCGCAGCCATGGCCTTGAACTCCGAAATAGCCGGGTCGTAAATGGACAACCACGCCAGGTGTGAACCGAGCAGGTTGCGCGCCCTGACGACGATCGCCCGCAGCAGGTCGCTCAGCTCCAACCGGCTGGAAAGGTCCTGCGCAGACTCGCTGACGGCGAGCATGCCGCGTTCGCGTTGTTGCTGGAATTCCAGTCGATTGCGTACCGCCATCGCCATCCGCACCACTTCGACAAGACTCGAACGCCGAGCCGCGATGGGCAGTGCCTCGACCCGCGCGAGCCGCTTCGAAAATTCCTCCGTTGATGCGCCCTGATTCAATAGCCGGATCAAGTCGGCAAGTATGTCTTCGACGGTGGACTCAAGATTCATTCGATTCCTAACGCTTTGCTTCTTCGGTCTGGCGACTCGCATCGCCGCTAAAGCCTTGGGGCCAATTTGGCTAGAGACTCGTCGCGAAGCGATGTATCCGGGGAAATGTAAACCCGAGCCCTGCACGTTCGAAAGCAAAAAAAAATGAAAACACTAGGGTTTACACGGCGTGGTGCAAGCACATAAAGCCCCGTGTGAATGTGTAAGGTGAACACATTGGATCGATGTCCTGCGGTCAGCATACTTACGGCACCCGTCGACCGAAAACCGCCATGCGAGATCTATCGATGAGGCCAGACCGATCACCCTCCAGACAGGACCCCAGGATTCGACCTTATGAGTATTCTTGATTCACTCCGCCCCACAACCGGTCTGCGGGTGTTGGTGACAGCAGGGGCAAGCGGCATCGGTGCAGCGGTCGCCAAAGCCTTTCATGAAATCGGTGCCCATGTGCATGTTTGCGACATCGACCGGGGGGCGCTCGATCGCTTGAATGCCGAGGCGCCGGGCATTACGGCAAGCGTGGCGGATGCAGCCGTTCCCGGTGACGTTGATCTGGTGTTCGATGACGTACGAGGCGCGCTGGGCGGACTGGATGTGCTGGTGAACAACGCCGGGATTGCCGGCCCGACAGGCCCAATCGAATCCATGGATGCCGCGGGTTGGGAGCGCACGATCGCGGTCAACCTTAACAGCCAGTATTACTTTGCACGGCGCGCCGTTCCGATGCTGCGCGACTCGGCCCATCCGAGCCTGATCTCGATGAGCTCAGTGGCAGGTCGCCTGGGATACGCCTTTCGCACGCCCTACGCATCCACCAAATGGGCCATCGTCGGGCTGATGAAATCGCTGGCGATTGAGCTGGGGCCATCCGGCATTCGTGTCAATGCGATCCTGCCCGGCACGGTGGAGGGCGATCGCATGAGCGGCGTCATAGCCGCCCGAGCTGCGGTGGCAGGTGTCAGCGAGAGCGTCATGCGCGACGAGTACCTGCGCAAGATTTCCTTACGCCGCATGGTTTCCGCCAATGACGTTGCCGCAATGGCCTTGTTTCTTTGCTCGCCCGCCGCGCGCAACCTGACGGGGCAGGCGATCAGCGTTGATGGCAACGTCGAATACCTCTAACCCCTGTGCGATAACTTTCCGTTCCTAAATCCAATAACCAAGAGACAACTCATGAAAACATGTAGTACTTTGAGTGCCAGCCTGGCCGTTTCGCTTTGCCTGGCTTCTTCTGTCGCAGCCGCAGCTCCGATCAAAATCGCCGTGATCGAATCTCTGTCAGGCCCGCAGGCGGCCACGGGACTGATCTACCGCAATGCGGTTCGCTACGGCGTGGAAAAAATCAACGCGGCAGGAGGTTGGAATGGCGAGCCCTTGCAACTCGTCGAATACGACAACCAGGGCGGCCCCACCGGTGCCGCCGACAAGTTGAAGGCCGCCATTGCCGACGGCATACAAATGGTCGTCCAGGGGGCCTCTTCGGCCATCGCCGGGCAGATCACCGACGACGTTCGCAAATACAACATGCGCAATCCAGGTAAGGAAATCGTTTTCTTCAACATGGGTGCCGAAGCGCAAGAACTCACCGGTGACAAGTGCCAGTTCTACCATTTCCGATTCGCTGCGAATTCTCAGGTTCGGACCAAAACCTTGGTCGTGGCCATGAAGCAATCGAATGCTCTGGGGACGCGGGTGTACTCGATTAATCAAAACTACTCCTGGGGCCAGGACATGGAGAAAGCGATTGTCGAAAACGCTGCGCTGGGCGGATACGAAGTCGTCGAGAAGACGCTGCACGATGTCAACAAAATCCAGGACTTTGCGCCCTATGTCGCCAAGATCAACGCTGCCAAAGCAGATTCGGTCTTGACCGGCAACTGGTCGAACGACTTGCTGCTGTTGATGAAAGCCAGCAAAGCCGCTGGCCTCAAGACGCGCTTCGGCACGGTCTACCTGGACCAGCCAGGCAACCTGGCCAATGCCGGTGATCTGGCCGTCGGCCACTTCGTGGCACAGACCTTCAATCCCGAGGCAGGCGGTGCCGCCTCAGAAGAATTCGTGGCGGACTACAAGGCCAAGACGGGACATGTCCCGGTTTTCGTCGAAGCTCACACAGCCTTCGGAATGGCCATGGTGGGTGATGCGCTGAAGCGCGTCAAACCGGAAGGCGGCGCATTGAATGTCAAGACCTTCGCGACAGCACTCGAAGCGACGAAGATCCAAACTCCGATGGGACAGCTCAGCATGCGGGCCTCGGATCACCAGGCGTTGCTGCCCATCGTGGTGTCTGCGGTCACCAAAGACGCCAAATTCAAAGTCGAAGAAACCGACATGGGCTTTAAACCTGTGAAGCTCTTTACCGCCGAGGAAGCCGCCGCCCCAGCCCAGGCCTCCTGCAAGATGCAGCGTCCCGGTTGAGAGGCCGGTTCACTTCGCCTGACGTGAAGTGAGTCCACGCACTATTCCTGCCGAGGATGCTCTCGCATCCTCGTCCCCCGATATCAGAAACCAGTAGAGCGTTATGGTTCAGATTGTTATTTCATTGCTCAACGGCGCCATCTACGGTTTGCTGTTGTTCATGGTCTCCGCTGGGCTCACGCTCATCTTCGGAATGATGGGGGTGCTCAACTTCGCGCACGCGTCGTTCTACATGCTCGGGGCATATTTCGCCTACACCTTCCAGCCTATTGTGGGCTTCGGCTTTGCATTGCTGCTGTCACCGCTTCTGGTGGGCTTGGTGGGTGTGGTGATCGAACGATTTTTTCTGCGACGTGTGCACCACCACGGTCACGCACACGAGTTGCTGTTGACCTTTGGCCTTTCCTTCATCATTGCCGAATTGATCAAGCTGTTCTACGGCAACTTCCCGGTCAACTACCGCGTTCCGAACGCACTCGACTTTTCGGCGTTCACGATTGGCGGCGCGAACTACCCGGTCTATCGCATTCTGATGGGCGCCATCGCCATCGCGATGTTCGTGCTGATCTATCTGATGCTGACCCGTACCCGTGTGGGCATCGTCGTCCGTTCTGCCATCTACCGGCCGCGCATGGCCGAAGCCTTGGGCCACAACGTGCCGCTGGTCTTCATGGGCGTTTTCGGTGTAGGGGCCGCCTTGGCTGGCCTGGCCGGTGCCGTGGCTGGTGCGTTCTACACCACCAACCCGAACATGGCGCTCGAACTCGGTGTGATGGTGTTCGTGGTGGTGGTGGTCGGTGGGCTGGGATCACTCGGCGGTGCCATGCTTGCATCCTTGCTCATCGGCATGATCACTTCGCTGGCGGTGAGCATCGACGCGAGTATTGCCGACCTGTTGGCACCGCTCGGTGGCCGCGAATGGGCAGAGAGCATCGGTGGGCTGCTCACACTCAAGTTGTCGAGCTTGTCCGCAACCATTCCTTTCGCCTTGATGCTGCTGATTTTGCTGGTGCGCCCGCACGGCTTGCTCGGCGAAAAGAACTGACTATGAAATCTCATTTTTCGCTACTCGTTGGTGGCGTTGCGTTGCTCGCCGCTGTGCCTTTCCTGCTTTCGCAGGGACTTGTCAACGCCGCCATCCAGATGCTGATCGCTGCTTTGTTTGCCTGCGCCTACAACCTGCTTTGCGGCCAGGGCGGCATGCTGTCGTTCGGCCATGCGGCGTATTTTGGTGTCGGCTCGTTCGCTACCGTGCATGCTATGAATGCTTTGGGTGGCGCAGGATTGCTGCCAACGCCGCTGTTGCCTCTGGCGGGTGCTGTCGGCGGCTTGTGCTTTGGTGCGCTGGCCGGTTATTTTGCGACCAAGCGCTCGGGCACCTATTTCGCGATGATCACGCTGGCCATTGCTGAGTTGGTGCATTCGTTGGCGCCACACCTCAAGGGCTTGTTTGGGGGGGAGGCCGGTGTTTCCTCAACCCGGATGCCGGCATGGGGCTTCACCTTCGGGTCTACGAACGAGGTGTACTACCT
>Ga0247813_10003491_pt1 | contig 10082 bp, 11 predicted proteins | sample UWRJL169409C1_FD_180719 | JGI IMG/M metagenome (GOLD analysis project Ga0247813, IMG submission 180719) | Plant litter microbial communities from Arlington Agricultural Research Station in Wisconsin, United States - UWRJ-L169-409C-1 | ecosystem: Environmental > Terrestrial > Plant litter >... | reverse complement strand
GAACAAGCTTGGCACCGATCCAGCCCTCAGACAACAATGGGAAGAGGTTTCGACCCGTTTTGCTTACGTCTACGCCGATCCCGAGACCGCCTTCCGGGCGATGAACTTCGATGCGGTGCTCGTGGATAAGGAAACGGCCAAACTGGCGCTTCAGACGCTGACGACCGCCCCGGCGTCGATCGGACCGCTCAGGGGCAAGACCGGCATTCTAGCCAGCAAGACTGAGCGCGAGGACCGTCGCGTTGCAGACCTCAATGTTGCGGCCCTGAAGCGCGATCTTGAGCAGTATCTGAGGATGCGCGAGACCGCCGTGCAGCGGCTGCAGGCTGACGAGAAGGTATTGCGTCAGCGCGTGTCGATTGACATCCCGGCGTTGTCGCCGGCAGCACATGTGGTGCTGGAGCGCGTGCGTGATGCGATCGACCGCAACGATCTGCCGGCGGCCATGGCATATGCACTGAGCAATCGGGAAACCAAGCTGGAAATTGATGGGTTCAACCAAGCCGTCACCCAGCGGTTCGGGGAACGCACACTGCTCACCAATGCCGCGCGCGAACCGTCCGGAAAGCTCTTCGACAAACTCTCCGAAGGGATGCAGCCCAAGCAGAAGGAGCGTCTGACAGCGGCCTGGCCGATCATGCGCGCGTCCCAGCAGCTCGCCGCGCACGAGCGCACCGTCCAGACCTTGAGGCAGGCCGAGGATTTGCGTCTCGCCCCGCGCCAGACGCCGGTGATGAAGCAATGAGGCGGCGGCTTCTCCTGTTCCTGGCCTGCGTGGGCGGGGCGATCGCCGCACTAGTGGCAGTCGCCTATATGGGCGGCTTTCGCTTGAACCTGACGCCGAGCGAGCCGCTTGGGCTCTGGCGTATCGTGGCCTTGCAGCGTCCGGTCGAGGCCGGGGATCTCGTGTTCATCTGCCCACCGGCGACCGCGTCATTCGAACAGGCACGGCGCCGCGGCTATCTCAGGCGTGGCCTATGCCCCGGTGGCTTTGCGCCGCTGATCAAGACCATTGCAGTCATCCAGCGTATCGCCATTGGCGACACCGTCGCTGCTTTCACTCAGGTATTCGCGGAATGGCACGATGATCGATGCGGCACTTATTCAGCAATGCGCCGACAAAGCTATTAAGCGTGAGATCGTTGTGATGTTCATCAAGCGGGCAGGTCCACGGGATCCGCTGACCATTACCGTGCGATTGAGAAGCCGTAACGTGCTTTTGCCGAAATCAAGGACGCCGGACGAGGCTCTCGCGCTAATCCGTGACAACCTCGGCCGTAACACCGTGCGTGTCGGCAACGCAATATCCCGCCGGGGTCGGCATTATGGAGGCAGGGCAGCTAAAGCCCGATCTCGTCGGAGTCTGTGAAAACATCCGTATGGGTACCGCGCTGTTTGCCAAGGTCTACCGGATCGTCACCAGGTGGTATGGAAGCCCGACAGCCAAAGATGTGCTGAAGCAGTTGTTCGATGACGCGATCATCGCTTGGCAGACGGGGTATTTCGACGGGACCGCGGTGTTCGGGCAGCGGATCCGCGTGAGGTCATGTTCGCCGAGCCGGAGCCGGCCCAGCGCGATGGCGCCGATTTACAAGCCGGCCTTCCTCAAAATGAAGCCGAACCCGTGGTGCCAGTCTAGGCTGTTGCCTCCGTTGCGAACAAGAGTGGGATCCTGATCGACCTGACGGGAATTGGAGGGACACCGCGAAGTTTCTGCAGATCTGCAAAGTGTTTGTTTTTCCATCGCTCTAGCGAAAACGGCATCAGCCCTTTATAAGGGCCGGTGGGACAGTACGCGCTGTCCCGGGGTGTGGAAACCTCTATCTGGCGGTTGGTGTCGGCCGATTCGATACCAAAATCCTCTGGCCATTGGCCGGTGGGCCTGCGACGTATGTCCAGGTGCTCCGGTGCTAAAGGTCGCAGGACTGTCCAGGTACAGTTTCCAACCCCCGGCTTGGGATCAGAGTAGCGTTTGCGGGGGCGTACCGCAGACCGGACCTGAGGATTTGGAATGTCATCAGAAAATGATACTGTAACGAGCACATGCGAACTTCGCCCGGTGATCGGGCTCACGCGCGGGCTGCCGAGCTCCGACATCGAGACATTGGCAGTAAATGCTATCAAGCTTCACAGGCAGCTGGTGGAGAAGGCAGATCAACTCTTCCAGGCATTGCCAGACGACTATAAAACTGCAACAGCTACCGGGGGTGCGCTGCATCTCGAATATATCGAGGCAATGATCGAGATGCATGCACAAATGAGCGCGGTGAACACGCTAATAGCGCTTCTGGGTCACATTCCGAAAGTCTCGGTCAGTTGATGCTGCCCATCAGATAAGTCCTGCGCGGATGGCAAGCGCGACGAGATGCGGCATTGTGTGGATGCGGAGACGCTTTCTGGTCTCTTCGAGCTTGCTCTTCACCGAATTGTATTTGACCCCTTCAAGGCCTGCCGCCTCTTCCATGGTTTTGCCGACGGCAATCCATTGGAGGTAAGCGGCTTCCTTAGGATTGAGCCAAGCCGGATGCTGTTCTGTCGGGGTGAGTGGTAGGAAGGACATACGGGCATGGAGTTGCCCTACTGCTGCAGCGGCGGACACTGCGTCGATATCGCGCTCGATGTCGATTATCGTCCTCTCAGAGGCCAAAGTGAACATCGACATCGACCCGTTTGCTGCCTTGATCGGAACCGTAATGCCGGAGCGGATCCCGAAGTCAGAGGCTTGAGCATAGAAGGCACGCTCGGCTTTCGAGAGACGCGGCCGTTCCTGGTCCGCACTCCAGGTAAAAGCCAGCTTCAAGGACTTTGAACGTTTTACGACCGGATCAACAGCTTCATAGTTTCGCTGGAAGTAGGTCGAGCACCATTCCGGAGGATAGTTGGACGCGGCGATCGTATGGCCGGGTCGGATATACAGATAAGCGTATCCGCCGAAGCCGGCTTTGTCTGCGAAATCCGCAAGGGCTTGCTTGAGGATGCTCTCGTCGCCTTGTGTTGCAGTGATATCGATCAGCTTGTTCAGCCAGTCCTGCATATGTTACTCCGTTGGTGTTCAAGTGGAATAGGTCACGTGAGTCATTCGAAGTTCTTATAATGTACGCGCTAAATAAACGTGAGATTTAATTGCTATACTTGATGAATTTAAGATCGGTCTACTAACTTTAGTACGTATAGTTTGCTGGATCATACTTAACCGAACCAATGATCTGCACTTCTCCAGACTGGAGAGATGGTCGTGATCTATTAAGCTACCTGCCTCCTGTGTAATTGACAAAATCAGCACTCGACGACGTTAACAGCCAGTCCCCCGGTCGACGTTTCCTTGTATTTTTCGCTCATGTCGTGACCGGTTTGGCGCATCGTCTCGATACAGGCGTCGAGCGGCACGAAATGCGTGCCGTCACCCTTCATTGCCAGCGATGCAGCGGTCACCGCCTTGACGGCACCGAGCGCGTTACGCTCGATACAGGGGACCTGGACGAGGCCCGCAATCGGATCGCATGTCATACCCAGATGATGTTCAAGGGCGATCTCGGCGGCATTCTCGATCTGTTCTGGCGACCCACCCATCACCGCGGCAAGACCCGCTGCAGCCATTGCGGCGGCCGATCCGACCTCGCCCTGACATCCCACTTCTGCGCCGGAAATGGACGCGTTGTGCTTGATGATACCTCCAATGGCAGCTGCCGTCAGAAGGAAGTTGCGGACGTCTGTCGGCGTCGCACCTTCGTGAAAATGCAGGTAGTAGCGCATCACGGCTGGGATGACGCCTGCGGCCCCGTTGGTCGGCGCCGTGACGACTTTTCCGCCGCCGGCATTCTCCTCGTTCACCGCCATGGCGTAAACGCTCAGCCAGTCATTGGCGAGCGTAGGGTTGAAGCGATTGCTGCGCCATTCGGAATTGAGCTGATCGTGGATGTCGCGGGCCCGGCGGCGGACTTTTAGGCCGCCCGGCATGATACCGCCGACCTTCAAACCGCGATCGATGCATCTCGACATCGCGTCCCAGATCCGGTCAAGCCCAGCATCAAGTCGCGCCGTAGCCACGGCCGTTTCCTCGTTTGTCCGTTTCATCTGGGCTATCGTAAGGCCGGAACTACGGGCCATATCGAGCATCTGTCTGGCTGAGGAGAAGGGATAGGGAACGGGGGAATCGCCGGACGATTTTTTCTGCCCGCGCATCGCTTCCAGTTCCGTATCGGTGACAATAAAGCCGCCGCCGATCGAATAGTAGATGCGTTTCAAAAGCAGGCGGTTGTCGCGATCATAGGCGGAAAAAATCATGCCGTTGGCATGGCCGGGCAATGGCCGCTTCTTGTCGAAAATCAGGTCGGTCGTCGGCTGGAACACATAGGGGGGATGGCCGGGTGGCGTGATCCGCCCCATTTGTTCGACCTCAGTAATAAGGGCGTCCATGCGATCGGGATCTACAGAATGCGGTTCCTCGCCGACTAGGCCCAACACTACCGCCCGGCCGGTGCCATGGCCGATGCCGGTGAAGGCGAGTGAGCCGTGCAAGCTGACTTTCAGTGATGCGACCTGTGCACCGGCCGGGCGGGGCCAGTCATTCGAAAGAACAAGTGCGAGAAACCGGTTGGCCGCCGACATCGGGCCCATCGTGTGTGAACTAGACGGCCCTATGCCGATTTTGAATACGTCGAAAACTGATAGAAACATCGCCCTTTAACCTCCGTGGCCGACAGCGCGAATCCCTCTCGAGCCGAAAATTAATAGCGCCTGCTCAGCACGCTGCGACAAATATGATCTCGACCAATATATCGGGATGCGCCAGGCTGCATTGGGCGGTTGCTCGGGCCGGAGGATTGGTGAAGTCGACCCAACGCTCCCAAACCGCGTTCATCGCGTCAAAATCACCGATGTCGCGAAGCCATATCGTCGCCGAAAGCAGGCGTGATTTGTCTGTCCCGGCAGTGGCAAGCTTACCCTCCGCTTTCTCCAGGATCTGCTGCGTCTGGCTGCCAATACCCTGCGAAATGTCGTCAGCCGTCAGACCGGCGAGATAGGCAACACCATTGTGGGTGACGACCCTGCTCATACGCGGTCCCGATTCGAAACGTTCAATCATCTGCGATCCTTCTTCTGTTGTGTTTGTAGTATTCACCAAATCAAAACAGTCGTCTGGTTTCGCCGTCGCCTTTCAGGCCGGCAAGTGCGCCGAGTGTGATTGGCTTGACGGGGTTGCGGATATGAAAATAGCCGATCTCATTCGGGGTCTTGTCCAATGTCCGTGCCATGAGCTCGGTGACGGTCAGCCCACATAGACGGCCCTGGCAGGGCCCCATCCCGGTCCGTAGGAAGGTTTTGGTCTGGTTAGGTCCCTGCGCACCGCGAACTGCGGCCGCTCGGACCTCTCCGGCATGCACTTCCTCGCACCGGCAGACCACGACGTCGTCGGCCGGCATCCGGAAAACCTCGGCTGGCTTGTAGAAAGCATCGATGAAAGACCGGCCACGCAGAACCTTTTTCATGTCATCCTTGAGAGATCGTGCTTTCAGGTCACAAACTGACGTCGCGACCTTGCCCATATCTCGGGCAAAGTGTAGTGCTGCGATTGTTCCCGAAATCTCCGCCGCCAGTGCACCCCCGATCCCACCCGTATCACCGGCAATGAAAAGACCTGGCACGCTCGAACGGCACCCCTGGTCCAGGTCCGGTTCGAAAGCGAGGCGTTCTGCGCTCCAGCTATGTCTGCAACCTGCCGCCATCGCTAGGTTGACCTGCGGAACGACGCCTTGGTGCAGGAGCATAGTATCTGCAGCGATCGTCCTACGTCGCGCGCCGACTTCAAATGTGATCGCCTCCAGGCGCTCACTGCCGGTCGCTTTAAGAGATGTTACGCCACGGATGATCCGTGTTGAGCGCCCGACTTCCCGCAGAAGACCAACACCCTTGCGGAAATATGCTGACACCAGAAATCCCGGCAGATGGGCAAAGGCTTTCCATAAGTTTGCATAGGGCGTTGTGTCGAGTAAAGCTGCAACCGGCACCTGGCCTCTCGCAAACTGGGCGGCAAGCAGATAGATCAGCGGCCCGGTCCCGGCGAGCACGACCTTGCCTTCAGGTACGGCGCCGCTCGCTTTCAGCATCGACTGTGCGGCACCTGCCGTCATGACTCCGGGCAGGGTCCAACCGTTGATTGGGAATGGTCGCTCAAGGGCTCCGGTAGCTATCAACACACCTCTCGCGGAGTAAAGTTTCGCGCTGCCGGCTTGAAGGACGCCGACAGAAAACAAAGAGGTTTCGGCATGCCGCTCCACCATCCAAACGGTTGCGCCGGTGACAACTCGAGCTCCGCAAGACGATGCGTCCGCGACGAGACGCGCCCCATAAAAGTAATCCTCGCCGAGTATTTTTTTGTCCGAGATGGGCGAAATCGACACGTTCCGGTAGATCTGGCCGCCCGCGTTCGAACCTTCGTCGAACAGGGCGACAGTCAATCCATGTGTGACCGCTTCCACGGCAGCTGCCATTCCGGCGGGGCCAGCTCCGACGATGAGCAGGTCAAAATCGGTTGTTTCCACTTCACCCATCACAGTGTCTCCGCCGAGAGCGAGCGTCGGCCAGAGCCCGTTTTCACGGTCATGCCTTCGCGCGCAGTCGTCAGGCAAGCTTGCCGGTTTCCCTCTCCATCAATTGTCACGAGACAATCGAAGCACACACCCATTCCGCAATAGATGCCGCGAGGCGCGCTCGTGACGGACGTTCTGCGGACTGGTAAGTTCCCGGCGCACAGCAAAGCCGTCGAAACACTGTCTCCATCCGCAACCCTAACCTCTCTGCCATCTATGTATACGGTGATCGAGAGGGTCGGTTCACATAACCGTCGGAACATTGGAAAATCTCCTCGCACTGAAAATATCGAGCCGCCTTGGTAGGAGCCCTTCTGCAAGATCGGCAGCCAGATCAAGTGCGTGAGCGGCGGCGAGGGTAATGCCTGAATGGCAGGTAACCAGAAACGCACCCGGGTAAACCTTGCTTTGGTCATAAATCGGGCATTCGTCCGGGCTAAGCACACGCAGGGCGCTCCAAGTCCTCACCACGCGTGCACGGGAAAGGACGGGGAACATTCTCACGGCGTCTGAGGCCAGGTCAGCCAAAACGGGTGTGGATGTCAGGGTGTCAAAATCTGCGTCCTCCTTCGAGGCTCCGATCATCACGCCGCCCTCATCGGTTTGACGGACGTTTCCAACCGGGTAGTCCAAAAAGCGATCCAGTCTTTCTGTTACGATGATTTGCCCGCGTTCGCCACGAACCGGCGCCGACATGCCAACCATCGGTGCGAGGTTGGCATTGCCCAGGCCCGCCGCAAGAACGATGCGCGGTGTCGACAGCTTTTCCCCGGGCAGTTGCACTTCGAACCCATTTTGAACCGGTGTGATACGCTCGACGGTGCTGTTCGGCCGATATACGACCCCCCTGAGTTCACAGGCGCGATGGAGCGCGCCGAATAACCTTAGAGCGTTCACGTGTCCATCCAGGGGACAAAAGCTACCACCAACAACCTCGGGCCCAAGTGCAGGCAGCATAGCGGCCAGCTGATTACGGCGTAAAATCTCGAGCGGATGGTGATCCTCTCCCAGTTCATGTTGAAGCTGGCCACGAGCCCTTATCCGCCCCTGGAGCTCCTCCTCGCTGAGGCAAAGCAGGAATCCACCGCGTTGCTCCAGGCCAACATCTATGCTCGACGCCGCCTTGAGTTCATCCGCAAATTGCTTCCAAAGTGAAACAGATCGGCGAGTCCACTTGGAATACTCCGGTGTGCCGATCCCTTTCGTATGCAGCCAGACCAATGCAAAGTTTCCACGCGATGCCCTTAAGGCTCTGTCGCCCTCGTCCAGGACGGTCACTTTCAATCCTTTGCGGATCAGCCCGAACGCGATGCACATGCCGACAACGCCGCCCCCTATGACAACGAAGTCTCGTTCGCCTGAAGAGATCAAGAACGCCTCCCGTACGGCGTCAATGCGAAGACATTGCACGCGCGCGCTGTGAACACAGTGACGGCAACAGCCTGTGCAGAGACTACTTGTTGAGCTTGTTTCAACCCATCGTCATGAGTGAGTTCTTTTTCAGAAGACATGCGAACATCCTAGCTTTCGATCGCCATTATCGTCCGTTCATCTACATAATTTCAAATTCAAAATTCGAGCGCAAGGATACAAAAATGTTATCGAGACGATGCTGTCGGGCTATTAGTCTGACTGGTCAGTCGCAAGTAACGCCGCCTTATAAAGGGGGGCAATAAAGTCATCGGCGAGTGCCTGCACGCCATCAGCAAATTCGGTCGCTAATTTTGAAATCTGCCTGTGTTTGGCAGTTAGCATGAAGAACCCGACGTCCAATTCTGGAACCAAAGGTCTAGCTTCCAAGCCGTGGCTCATGAATGTCATGGCCGCAAAAGGATCAACGATCGTCACCCCTAGGCCTCGCGCAACGAGTGCACAAGCGATGCCTGCTAGAGGCGTTTCGATCAAGTTTCCCTGATGTCCATAAGCCCCGAGCGCGCGTTCTATGGTATGGCGCGTATAACTCCCCTGTCCGAGCATGATAATCTTCTCATCAATGAGCTGATCGGCCGACAATTTGGAGAATTTCGTCAGCCTATGGCCGGACGGCAGAACCACGACCGCATGTGCCTTTATCTGTTTCTGGTTCAACATGGGGCGGTCGGTTGGTACCTCGGCAAAACCTAGCTCGAATTGCCCACCAATGACACGTTCGATCACAAGGTGGGAAGGGATCCCGTCGAGCAGTATCGATAGTTTCGGGCGGCTGGCTGTGAATGCTGCGAGACATTGTGGGAGAAAACCGAATGCCAGGGCCGGAAGTGCTGCGATACGCAAGGATCCTGTCACTGTTAGTCGAAGGTCAGCGGCATAGGCTCGCAGCTGATCAAGTCCAAGATAGGACCGCTCGACTTCAGCCAGGAACGTCACGGCTTCAACGGTCGGCGTGATCTGGTTGCCCCTTCGATTAAACAGATTGATTTTCAGATCGAGTTCGAGATCTCGTATCAATCGGCTTACTGCAGGCTGCGTGATCCGCAAGGTCTCAGCAGCGGTCGTCATGCCCCCGCTTAGCATGACGGCTCGGAATGCTTCTATCTGTCGACCAAAGTTTGACATCGCTCCATAATGTTTATGTATCGAAGGACGTCAATAATGAATTTGACATTATTGAGCCCTTAGCAAAGATCTTGAGGTCTGCAACAATAAAATAAGGGGAATACGATGTTCAGCAGTTTAAAATTCATTGCCATCGCTACGGTGTCAGCTCTTTCTATCTGCGCCGCGGCTCATTCGCAGGAAACACTCGTCGTCGGAGGTTACGCTGGATCGACGGAGAAGATCATCCGCGAACAGATCCTTCCTAAGTTCGAATCCGAGAATGGCGTTAAGGTGACCTATGTTGCTGGCAACTCCACTGACATCCTCGCCAAGCTTCAAGCTCAGAAGGACAACCAAGAGTTCGATGTAGCGCTGATCGATGATGGTCCCATGGCGCGCGCGGTTTCACTTGGGTTCTGCGCGCCGATTACGGACGTTGATTTCACCCAATTCTACCCTTCGGCGGCATTTCCGGAACACAAGGCATCTGGACTCGGCCTGCTTGCAAGCGGACTGATGTATAATGCTAAGGCATTTGCGGAAAAAGGCTGGGCAAAGCCGACGTCTTGGAATGACTTGAAAGACCCAAAATTTGCTGGCAAAATCGTCATTCCACCTATGAATAATGGGTATGGATTGTTGACAGTGGTCATGCTAGCCAAAATGAACGGCGGTGGCGAGCAGAACATCGACCCCGGTTTCAAGGTTATCAAGGACGAAATTGATAAGAACGTGATTGCGTACGAGCCGTCGCCTGCGAAGATGACCGAGCTGTTTCAAACGGGACAAGCTGTCCTTGGAGTATGGGGGACGTCACGAGTGCAAGCTCTGGCGAACACGGGGTTTCCAGTCGATTTCGTGTATCCCACCGAGGGCGCGCCTGCTGTTATGACGGCCATCTGCCCTGTAGCGAAAGCCTCGGTTTCGCCTAAAGCGCAAGCTTTCGTAAAAATG
>Ga0247813_10003489_pt1 | contig 10084 bp, 9 predicted proteins | sample UWRJL169409C1_FD_180719 | JGI IMG/M metagenome (GOLD analysis project Ga0247813, IMG submission 180719) | Plant litter microbial communities from Arlington Agricultural Research Station in Wisconsin, United States - UWRJ-L169-409C-1 | ecosystem: Environmental > Terrestrial > Plant litter >... | reverse complement strand
CCCCAAAGAGATGATTTACTGATAATCATGGGAATCACTCCCATCGCAGCGGCGGCCGATGTTAAAAAAATCGGTCGCATTCTTCTTTCACCGGCATGGATTGCCGCTTGTTTAACAGTCATTCCCTCCTGGATGCGCATTTCGCCAGCAAAATCAATCAGGATGATCCCGTTTCGGACTACAATCCCGCAAAGGCTGAGCATTCCTACAAAAGATGTAAACCCAAACGGATAACCAGTGAGTATCAAACCTAACCCCGCTCCAAATAAACTGAGTGGCATGGTAACCAGACTTAGTCCGGCATGCTTCAGTCCTTTAAAATGAAAAAGTAAAATGAAGAAAATCAGAATAATACTTGCCAGCAATGAAAGACCCATTGGCCCCATGTTTTTAATCATTTCTTCCCGCTCGCCACCATAACTGATTGACACACCGTCGGGTAATACCAGGTCGTCCACCTCCTGTTTAAAGCGATCTAAAACCTCTGCCGGCACGGCATCTTTTTCCGTGTCTATTCTAACTGTCAGCGTTTTCACCCCATTTCGATGTGCAATCTGGCCTTCTGTCCAAACCTGGCTGAGCTCCGCAATCTGGCGGACCGGCACTACAGAACGGGTGGATGGAGAAGCAATATACTGATCACTGATATCCGAAGGTTTATTACGCAGGTCCCTGGCAGTTTTGACACTGACATTGATATCATAATCCCCCTCCCATAAATGCGTGGCACTTAAACCCTGGAAGTTCATCGCCAGCGCATCAGCTAAATCTTTCTTGGTAAACCCGAGCCTCCCAGCTTCATCAGGCTTAATCCTGAGTTCGAACGCCTGGTTCATCTGCTCGTAATCTGTGCGGACCCATGCTACATCTTTCACCCCTTTAGTGAGTGCCATTACCTTGTCTCCCACCCCTTTCAGGTCAGCAATACTATCTCCGCTGATCCTGATTTCAATTGGTGCCAATGCAGCGATCATACTCAGCTGTTTCATCCGGATATACGCATCGGGAATAGAGTCGCTGAAGGTGTGCTGGTATTCTTTAAGTATCTCTTCCGTTGTCTCCTCAGAAGTAGTATTCACCAGTATCTGCGCATAATTTACCGCAGGAAGGCTAGGCGCATAGACGGTATGGAAACGGGGTGATCCGGAACCGATAAAACTGGTGTAATGGGCTACCCGCTTATCTTTTGACAGTTTTTTCTCCACTTCCTTTACCACAACAGCTGTGCTCTTAAGGTTATTCCCTGTAGGAAGATAAATTTCCACCGCAAACTGGTTCCTTTCAACCTTAGGGAATAACTGCTGTGGCACATTTGCCAGGAAAACTATACCAAGTAACACTGCTATAACAGCAGCGGCTACGGTTAAACGGTCATGTATAAAAGCTTTTTCCAGCATCTGATTGTAGAACCCCTGGAGGCGGTCGAGCAACGATTTTTTCTGCGTTTTCCCTGTTGTTTTTTTCCCTGTATCAGTCAGCCCTTTTTTAATCAGCACCGTATTGAGGTAAGGGACTACGAGCATTGAAATAATCAGGGAAAGTGATAATGCAATAATGATCGTAACGGGGAAAATACTAATGAAATCACTTGCGATACCATTTAAAAAGATCATTAGCGGTGCAAAAGTAGCTGAGATAGCTAAAGTAGCAGTGAACACCGAAGGAAAAAGTTCTTTTGCGCTATTGACTGCGGCATCCCAGACAGAAAAACCGTGGTCCAGTTTCTCCACGTGGTTATCGATCACTACAATAGGATCATCTACCACGATCCCGAGTACGATAATTAACGCCGCAAGCGTAACGGTATTCAGTTCAATATTAAACATGTACATAATCGCCAGTGTACATAATATTGTGATAGGAATCGTAGCACCGGCTACTCCCGCAATTCTTAAGGGCAGCAGCAGCATAGTAATAATCACTACAGCAATCAGCGCAATCCCAAACTCTTTCATAAAATGGGAAATAGAATCGTTAACCACCTCCGGCTGGTTCGCCAGTTTGCTTAATTTGATATCCGCAGGGAAATTTTTGGTAATCAGTGCCAGGTGCTCGTCCAGTTCCTCGCCGAATTTCACAATATTTTTGCCGGGCTGCATTTCCATAGATATCACAATACACTTGGTTCCGTTTGTAGTTACGTAAGCATCGGGATCTTCATATTCACGGCGTACATCAGCGATATCTTTAAGCCTTATTATATTTCCGTTGTCGTCTGACCGGATAATTAGCTGAGCCAGGTCACTTTCACTATTATAATAAGTTTCTACGTAGATTGGCCTGTCTATCGTGTTGCCTTTAATCTTTCCGGAAGGGCTTATTGCTCCCTGACTTTTGATTGCCTGCATCACTAAGCCCGCATTCAGCCCATAAGACGCAAGTTTATTATTATCTACATAAACACCGATCTGCTCTTTCAGGTTACCCGTATGGCTTATTTTAGAAAGGGAAGGGATTTTCCTGATTTCATTTTCCAGTGATTTTACATATTCTTCAAGTTCTTTGTAGGGGCGGTCTTTTGACTCTACCGCCAGCAAAACTGCCGAAGTGCTGCCGAAATCACTATTAACCAATACGCCGAGCACGCCATCCGGCAGTTGTCGCTGTAAAAGCAGCATACCATGTTTCAGTTTGCTCCAAAATGCCTCTGTTTCAACTGCGTTGGGCTTCTCAGTAATCTCCACATAGATATACATCATACCATCCTTCGAAAAGGAATAAGTTTTGGTTTTATCTACCTCCTGGAAACTGAATAAATATTCTTCCACCTTATCGGTCAGCTGTTCCTCTACTTGTTTTGAAGAGGCCCCAGGATAATAACCGATCACCAGTCCCTGTCTAACGGTAAATTCGGGAAATTCATTTCTCGACATATTAAACAGGGCATACAGGCCAAAAACAACTAGTAAACCCGCAATACATAAAGAAATTTGCCTGTGTTTCAGCGCAAGTTCTATAATTGATTTTTTTTCCATTTTTTGGTGATCCTAAAGCGCTTTACTGAACAATTTTCACAGCGGTACCTGAAGTTATTTTCTGATAACCAGAAACAATTACCCTGTCAGATGGTGTCAGTCCTTTACTGATCACTACAACCTCGTTCATCAGTTCGCCCCGCTTTACTTTTTTCCTTTCGGCCTTATTCCCTTCTTTATTCACCACATACACGAAATTATTATTCTGTTCGTCTACCTGCAATGCGATCAGCGGAATACGTACAGCACTACTGTCTCCCTTGTTTTCATGAGTATCGCCGGCAAAAAATACATTCGCTACCATACCAGGCTTTAGTTGTCCGTTTCTGTTGGATACCCTGATCTTTACGTTATAGTTATGGGAAGCACCATCAGAAACTACGGCAACCTCATCAATTATTCCTTTAAAATCTCTGTTTCCTAAAGCAGCGACCTTAACCGTTGCCGTCTGTCCTTTACTGAATTTGTTTATTTCAGCTTCCGGTACTGCTACCAGAATATTCACCTCATCCAATTTTACCAATTTCAGCACCGGTGCTCCGGGTGCTGCCAGATTTCCCGCTTCTGCGGTTTTCTCACCTATATAACCATCAGTTGGCGCATATAACTTCGTATGCGCAATATTCTGATAGGTTGCCTTTGCCATGGATACTGCCTGATCTGCATTTGACCGAGCTTCAACTACTTTTACCTCAGCAATACTACCTTTTTTATAGACCTCGTCGATTCTTCTGTAATTGTCCTGAGCCAATTTCTGCTGTGCCAGTTGTGCGTTATACTGATCCCGATAAACCGTTTCATCAATAGCCGCCAGCAACTGCCCTTTTTTCACTTGCTGCCCTTTCTCCGCATTGATCTGAATAATAGTACCGGAAACCTGGAAAGCAAGCGTAATCGATTTACTTTCCTTAACCGTCCCATTATAACTGATCTCTTGTGCGGTTCTATCAGTATTGTTCATGGAAAGAACTCTAACATTTATAGGGGCAACGGATGTCTTTTCTTGTTTTTTATTCCCGCAGGCAGCCAGCATGGTGATCAGCGGCAACATAATTAGTAGAGAAGAGCTTCTGAATAGCATAAATTTAAAATTAAGAGATGAGTTTATTTAAGTCCGCGCACTACAATACCAATCAGCCATTGTATACGCTGTTCCAACAGGATATCCGGAGAGCCGCAAAAGGCATCCTGTTCTATTCCTCTAAGTGAAAGTGTGATAACGGAGACAAAAAAATCGAGCTGATCAGGCGAGATATAAGCAATTTCTTTTTTATCAATACTTTGCTGAAATATATCTTTCATTACTACAGCTTCCAATTTTGATAACTGTGTCCGGAAAAAGGCTGCTTGCTGACTTCCTTCCAGGATTTCCGTGACCAGAATGGTATAAATATCAAATTCCTGATGAAGTTTTTCTAACTTTTTTGAGGTATAACCGACTAATTTGGATTCGAGTGAAGATGAATGATCAATTACTGCTGTGGCAATTTCTACAATTTGTTTTATCTCTAAACTTATAAAGTCCTGCAGTACCTGATCTTTGTTACTATAATATTTATATACTGTTGTCCTTGATTTTACCGCTAGCCTTGCAAAATCATCCATAGAAGTCTTAGCATAACCATGGAGCCTGAAAACTTCTTTTGCAGCTTCCATGATCTGGCTTTTCTGCAATTCATCTTTTTCTGTAAGAATGCTGTCTTTCGATGTTAATGGCAAAATGGAATAGTTAATTAGAAATTAATATGAACAAAAATACAGATTTTGTTCATTTGTTCATATTAATTGTAAACTAAAATTTCAGTTTATATGAATTAGCTGAATAACCTCTTAAATGTTAACATAATTACATCCCTGATTTCCTGCGGCAAATCACTTTCATCTTTAAATTGTATTGCCGGGGTATCAGCACTGAAAATGAAATGATCGTAAATACTTTCAGTTTTTTCCAGCTTCTTTTGTATAGATTTCAAACCAAAGTATAAATGATAATCCAATTCGATCTGGTTTATCAAATTATAAAATAATTCCTGTTGCTTTTGCAGGTCAGCCACTTTCATTGGTTCGGTTTAGTTATTTGGTTTATGAGACTAAAGTAAATATTACCTTAGCCTACATTTCAATTACGTATAATGACACTTAAAGGGTCTAAACAAACGTAACATTACATTAGGCAGACAAATATACTTAAGACTAATTCTCTAATCAAATAATTATATATAATGATAATATCGTGCCATCATCAGGACGCTTATTTACTGATAGAATGATTAAAAAAATAATATATTTTAGTTGCCGCGCAATAATTACGCTTGATTAGCGTCTTATATCCGAGAGCGTTAATTAGATAACGGGGATCTTCCTTCTGGAAGTTCCCCGTTTCTTTTTTATCAGTGTCCTGAACATGAGAATAAATTGCTGTTATTATAAGTTATATAAGTAATCGTTCAATACCGGCAGATCGGCTGGTGCCCAATCAAGCGCCCCTAGTTGTCCGGGCAATAACCATAGAAAGGCAGCATGTTCTGCTAACTTTATTTCACCACCTGTAATTTCACAGCGGAAAGGAATCAGGCGGATAGCCTTGTTTCCTTCCCCATATAGATGAGCAGTCATTCTTCCGCAGACCACTATCTCAACGCCTAATTCTTCTGCGATCTCACGCACTATACAATCTTCAGCAGTCTCCCCTATTTCTACTTTACCACCGGGAAATTCCCATTTCATTGGCAAACTCATAGATTCCCCTCGTTGAGTTACCAATATCTCTCCACCTTTACGGGTAATTAGTGCACAGGATACATCCGTCATACTGTAAAAATATCAAATTCAATACATTTTCCGGTATTTGAACTATTCATTTAATTACTGCAAATCCATCAACGACGACAAATACAGGGTATTCATCGGCAAATAGATTGTGCTGATAGATTGCGGCCATATCCCCTCCGATGGTGGCATATGGTTTGGACTAAGCTATACAACTAACACACAAACAAAATGAAAAGAATAGTTTTAGCTGTAATTTTCGGAGTAGCTTCGTTAAGCAGCATTAGCACTAACGCACAAGTAAACGTAAATATAAATATTGGTTCACAACCACAATGGGGACCTACAGGGTATGATCATGTAGATTACTATTACCTGCCAGATGTAGACGCCTATTATTACGTACCTACAAGCCAATACATTTACCAGAATAATGGTAACTGGATATGGAGAAATAGCTTACCATCACAATATTCCAACTACAACCTATACAATGGTTACAAAGTGGTAGTGAACCGAAACAGGCCTTACCTGTCCCATCAGAATGATGTTAAGCAATATAGTAAATACAAGAACTATGGCGGTAAACAGGGTAGCATCAGAGACAGTAAAGAGACCAGGTATGTGAATGTAAGAAATAACAAAGGAAATGCTAATATGCAATCCGGCCGTAACCCGCAAACAAGTAAACCGGTCATTAAAAGTAATAACAACCGTTCGGATAATAACAGAAAGGTCGTAAATAGCAGGGGAGGTAACACTAAAAATAGCGATAAACAAGGAAGAGGAAACGATTCCCGCGGAAGGAAATAGACTACACAAAACACACCTGCAAAAAACGCTGATCTCTACAGAGATCGGCGTTTTTGCGTTATATTAGCCTAATGAACCTTTCTTTAGAAAATAAATATGCGGTGATCTGCGGAAGCACACAGGGAATAGGACTGGCAACTGCAATTATTCTTGCTGAACTAGGCGCCAGTTGTGTACTGGTTGCCAGAAATGAAGACGCACTGATTAGGGCGGTTAAAGAATTACCTGCAGGACATGACCAGCTCCATACTTATGCAGTTGCAGATTTTGCGGATACTGTTGCTGTAGAAAAGGCGATCAACAAGATTGTAGAGTCGCAACCAATTGACATACTGGTAAATAACAGTGGCGGTCCGCAACCAGGGCCAATTACAGCCGCAACATCAGCTGATTTTCAAAATGCTTTTAATCAGCATCTGATCTGTAACCATATTTTAACCAATGCCGTTTTACCCGGTATGAAAAGCTCGGGGTCCGGACGGATTATTAATATCATCTCCACATCAGTTAAAACCCCATTGCCAAACCTCGGCGTTTCCAATACTATACGTGCCGCAGTAGCTTCATGGGCTAAAACTTTATCAAATGAAGTCGGCCGGTATGGTATCACTGTTAACAATGTACTACCTGGTTTAACTGACACGCAGCGCTATAAAAAACTAGTGGAAAACACTTCGAAGGCACAAAATATAACGGCAGAAAAAGTTGAAGAAAGTCTGATTAATTCAATTCCGTTGCGAAGAATAGGAATGGCGGAAGAAATTGGTAATATGATTGCATTCCTTGCATCACCAGCAGCGTCATATATCAGTGGCACAAATATACCTGTTGATGGAGGCAGAACATCAGCGTTATAATCACTGATTTACTCATATAACTAACAGGTTAAGAGGAGATACCAACAGTTTTTCCACACTGGATGTTAACAACCTAATATAAACTGTATAAATAGCCTGATCCTCCACAATACAATTAAAATTTGATTGTAATTCCCATCCTGGAAAATGTTATTAACACAATACATGCCCTGTAAATCAACAAGATAAACTAGTTATCAACATATCATCGTTAATAACTAAAAATTTCTATATATAAAAAAAGCCGGATAAATCCGACTTTTTTCTTGTTGTATAAATTGTTTGGAAATGAGGCTTATTGAACTACAACACCATCTTTGGTGATTTTTATAAATGCTACCTCTGTACCTTTTTTCACATCAATATGGTAATACTGAGTTTTGTCGGCATTGGTAACTAAAAACGCTGCCGTTGGCGCCCACTCTTTATAAGCATCTGCTTTTAAAGTGGTTGTTACCGGTGCAGGCAAGTCTTCTAATTTAACAGGCACTTTTTGAGTACTGTCTTGTTGTATTGTTATCGCTATTGGAGCTTTATTTTCTGATGCTTTAACTGTTGAAATTCCTGCAATTGCAACAACGGCTGCTGTTAAAATGAAATTTTTCATAAAATCTGTTTTTTAAATTTGGCGTGGAACATAATAATGCTGAACCACTGCTGTTCGTTTAATTCAACTATTTAATCTGTAAACAATAGTATGATAATGATGCCAAAAGTGAGACAAGGAGATATACTGCTTGAAATCAAAGAATTAAGAATATAACCATAAATAAATCTGTAGAAATGCTCTACAGATTGCTGAAATAAGTACCAAAAAAAATGCTGACATCCATCAGCATTTTTTATTAACTACCTATTATAAGCCGAAGCCTATTCCTTTAACAGCTAAACACACTGCGTATATTCAAAAAAAATTAATTCCTTAATTATAAAGAATTAATAACAAAAAAAATAGCATCCATACAAAGGATGTTAACTGAATTATATGGATTTTTTATTAATTAATGTTCTAATATATAGTTATTTCACAACAAATATAAAAAAAAGTGTTTTTTAACACAATAAAATCATTTTTTTTACGTCACAACTTAAATTTTGATGACAAAAGTGATAATAAGGATATCAAATAGAGTTAATAATCTATTTAAAACTTATAACAAGCTAGCAAACACGCCATTTAACGAGAGATAAAATTTTTATATATTTATCGCCGATGGAAAATGAAAAGCCTTTATTACTGCTGACTGAAAAAGAGCAACGCATATTGGGTGTACTGCTTGAAAAGAGCAAGACCACACCTGATTATTACCCCATGACGACTGCTGCGATTACCACTGCTTGTAATCAAAAAACTTCAAGAAACCCTATTGTTAATTATGATGAGGAAACGGTTATCCTGACATTAAATACCTTAAAAATAAAAGGGCTGACCAGCACAGCTACTGGTGGAGGTAGCAGAAGTATCAAATACAAACACAATCTGGCAATTGTCTATCCGCTTGTTCCATCTGAACTAGCAGTAATCTGTCTGCTAATCCTGAGAGGCCCGTTAACACCTGGTGAAATTAACACTAACTCTGCACGGCTCCATGAATTTGATACGATCGAAGAAATACAGGAGATATTACAAAAATTGGCAGCTGAAGAACCTCCTTATGTTAAACAGCTCTCCAAAAAGTCAGGACAAAAAGAGGCACGGTTTATTCATCTGTTTGGCGGGTTGCCGGACGAGCAGGCAATAACTGACCCCGAAATAACGCAGCACCAAAATAATCATAACGAAACGATTTACCGTGATAACAGTGAACTGGAAGATAGAGTTGGTAAACTCGAGAAGGAACTTGAAGACATCAAAGAAATGCTTAACATATTATTGAATCAATAGCTGTTAATCCAGCGATACAAACAGCTCCGACTGTGTTAGCCATCGCCCATTTATTTTACGCCACATTGCCGAATAGTTTCCCCTGAAACTATCTGTTTTATAATTCCATATGCCGGTTTCCCAGGCGAGAATCCCACTGTTACCAATAATAATCTCCGCAGGTATGCGTTCAAAAACCGGCGAGTCTTCTTCGAACATCTGATTAAACACCTCAATAAGAACATCTTTACCTATATACTGCCCCCCCTCTCCCGAAATAACGATCATATCGTCCATCCAAAACTGCGCTATACCATTAACATCCTGTTTTGCTATTGCTGAATTGGAGTATATGCGTGACTGGCGTATCAGTTGTACTTCTGTTTCCTTTAGTTCTTTCAATATCTGAGTTTTAACAATTGGTTTGTAATATAATGACTAAATCGTTTCTTTTTACATAGAATTTCGCTTATTTGCCGCATATAACATAACGATGCATATAGGAATAATTGGCTTGGGAGATATGGGCAAACTTTACGCAAAAAGTTTTGCCAATGCCGGACACCAGGTTTGCGGAGCAGATTTGCCGGAGTTTTACGAAAAACTGGTGGAGGAACTTTCTCCTTTAGGTATTGAAGTTTTAGCAGATGGAAAAGCTGTGTCCCGGAAGTGCGACGTCATATTCTACGCTGTTGAGGCAGAAAAAATAGCCGAAGTTGTAGAGCGTTTTGGTGCAGCTACAAAGTATGGCGCAATCGTTGCAGGACAAACATCAGTAAAACATCCTGAGATTGCTGCATTTGAAA
>Ga0247813_10003488_pt1 | contig 10085 bp, 7 predicted proteins | sample UWRJL169409C1_FD_180719 | JGI IMG/M metagenome (GOLD analysis project Ga0247813, IMG submission 180719) | Plant litter microbial communities from Arlington Agricultural Research Station in Wisconsin, United States - UWRJ-L169-409C-1 | ecosystem: Environmental > Terrestrial > Plant litter >... | reverse complement strand
GGCCTCGACAGCAGGCCCGAGCAGATCAGGCGCGTCGCCGACGCATCGCTGCGCCGCCTGCGGACCGAGACCATCGACCTCTTCTACCAGCACCGCGTCGACCCGGACGTTCCGATCGAGGACGTCGCCGGCACCGTTGCCGAACTGGTGGAGGCGGGCAAGGTGCGCCACTTCGGCCTGTCCGAAGCATCCGCTGCAACGATCCGGGCAGCGCACGCCGTCTTGCCGGTCACCGCCCTCCAGAGCGATTACTCCCTCTGGACCCGCGACCCCGAAGGCGACATCCTCGACACCCTCGGCGAACTGGGCATCGGTCTCGTCCCGTTCAGCCCGCTCGGCAAGGGATTCCTCACCGGAACTGTGACCGCGGACACCGGCTTCGCCGAGGGCGACATCCGAACCACCATCCCGAGATTCAGCGCCGACAACCGCGGCACCAACCGGGTCATCGTCGAGCGAGTCACCGCCCTGGCTGCGGCGAAGGACGCCACGCCCGGGCAGATCGCCCTCGCCTGGCTGCTGGCACAGCAACCGTGGATCGTCCCGATCCCGGGAACCCGCCGCACCCCGCGCGTGGTGGAGAACGCCGGTGCTACCGCGGTCGCGCTGTCGGCAGACGAGCTCTCGGAACTGAACGGACTCGTGGCGAGTGTCGGGGTGAGCGGCGATCGGTACAACGAAACCGGAATGGGCTACGTCAACCGCTGACCGCGGCACCCACGAGACCGGGCGGCCCGAAACCGCAGACCCGTAGGGCGCCGCGCGTGCGGCGCCGAGTGCCGGAGACGGCTCGCGAGGCGGGGCTGGGAGAATGGCACGCATGGACAACGCTGAACGCATGACAGCCGGCCTGATCTACTCCCCGAACGATTCGGGCCTGATGCAGCAGCAGAACGCCGCGCTCGAGCTGCTCTTCGATTTCAACGCGACCCGTCCGTCGCAGACGGACGAGCGCGCGGCCCTGCTGGCGAGGATGTTCGCCTCGATCGGGGAGGGGTGCTACGTCGAACCACCGCTGCGGGCGAACTGGGGCGGGGCGAATGTCCGCTTCGGCGACAACGTGTACGCCAATTTCAACCTCACCCTGGTCGACGATGGCGAGATCGTCGTCGGCGACAATGTGATGTTCGGTCCGAACGTGGTGGTGACGACGGCCGGGCACCCGGTGCTGCCGGAGCTTCGGGTGCGCGCCGCGCAGTACAACCTCCCGGTGCGGATCGGCTCCAACGTCTGGATCGGCTCAGGCACGCAGATCATGCCGGGCGTAACGATCGGGGACAACACCGTCGTCGGAGCCGGCAGTGTCGTCACGCGCGACCTGCCCGCCGACGTCGTCGCCGTGGGGGCGCCGTGCCGTGTCGTTCGGGAGATCGGCGAGCACGACCGCGTTTTCTATCAGCGCGAGCGGATGTTCGACCTGCCGGTCGAGGAACTGATCCAGCTGCTCGGCGACTGAGGCCCGCGATCGCGCATTCGTCGGCGGTCCGTCGACGATCTCGACTGGTTCGAATTCGCCTCGACCCCCGATCACGGGCGTACGCACTGACGCCGCAACCATCGGACGACTCGGTGTCGCCGGCCTGGTCGATCCGATCGACGGGCGCGAGGTCTCGTCGCAGCGGGTCGCTACCGAGCTGGTCGACCGCTCCCGGCTCGTCGCTCCTACCTGATTCTCTGCGGCATCAGCCGATCGGTTAGTCGACGTAGGCGAACCGGCGGCCGTGGCTCGCCCAGGCGTTCACGTTGGCCGTGCCCTGGCCGCCGTGCGGCGCGACCTCGCGCGTCGGCACTCGTCTGCATGAGTGCCGACGGCGCGATCCGATCAGCCCTGGCGCGCCTTCATGCGCGGATTGAGCTTGTTGATGACGAAGGTGCGGCCGCGTCGGCGCACGACCTGCGAGCCGGGAGCCTTCTTGAGTTCCTTGAGCGAGTTGCGGACCTTCATGTCATCCAGCTTTCTACTTGATAATGGTTCTCACTAGACTAGCGGAGCGGGCAGACGCCCGCCGAATGGAGAACCGATGCACCTGGCCGTAACCGTGATCACCGGGCTGCACGATGCCCCGAAGCGGGCCACGCTCCGCGCGCTCGGCTATGCCGGAGTCGGCGACGAGGTCGAATCCGAGAACGATGAGGATTTCGCCCGCGTGCTGGCGGAGCGGCTCGTCGCAGACGCTGAGGACGGCGCGCGCGGCACGACGGCCGTCGAGGTGCCCGCGGATGCCGACCCCGCGGAGCTGGCCCTCGTTCTCCCGCACGTCTTCGAGTCTCGCGGTCGCGACGTGGGTCTCGCGGCGATCGTCACCGTCGCGACCGCGGCAGACGTGCGCGAACTCCTCTTCCGCGATCCGGGAAGCGACGACGTGCCCGTCGGGCGGTCGGAGCAGCTCGCGCTGCAGCTGGAGTTCGCCACGGTGGTGGTTGTGGCGGATGCCGCCTCGATCAGTCCAGCGCGCATGCTCGAGGTTCGCGGCCTCCTGTCGAAGCTCAATCCGGCGGCCCTGCAGCTGGAGCTCGATCCGGACGGCTCGCTCCGCCGGATCGGACCGGCCCGGAGCCGCGCCCCCGTGGAGGCTCTCGGCCGCACCGTCGGCTGGATGCTCGAACTCTCCGGCGTCCCGCTGCCGACGATCGTGCACGGGATCGGATGCGTCGTCTACCGCGATCCGCGCCCCTTCCACCCCGTGCGCCTCGCGGCAGGCATCGACGATTGGCTGGAGCCCGCCGATGCCGGGCTCATCGTGCGCAGCAGGGGCCTCGTACGCCTCGCCACGCGCGCGGACCGGATTGGATCCTGGTCGACGGCGGGCGAGGTGCTGGCCCTCGACCCCACGGCGATGACCAGCTGGGAGGAGAACTCGCCGTCCGGCCAAGAGCTCGTGTTCTTCGGCCGCGACCTCAACCGGGACTACATCACGCGGGTACTCGACTCCTGCCTGCTCTCCGACAACGAGCTCATCGCCGGGCCGCTGGAGTGGGAGGGCTACACCGACCCGTTCCCCGCCTGGAATCTGGAGCACGGGCACTGACCCGCGCGGCGCCTACGAGCCGATCGGGTAGTCGACGTAGGCGAAGCGGCGGCTGTCGCTCGCCCACGCGCTCACGTTGGCCGTGCCCTGGCCGCCGAAGAGATGCACCAGGGACGTCGCGTTCGCCCAGTCCCCGCCGCGCACCAGTCGGAGCTCGACCTCCACGTCTGCCGGGTGTCCCGTGGTTCCCGTGGGGAAGCTCAGGTAGTAGGCCAGGGTGCCGTCGGGCGAGAGGTGGGGGAACCAGTTGACCCGCTCGTCGACGGTGAGCTGCTCGACGCCCGAGCCATCGGGGCGGAGCCGGGCAATCTGCGCGTGGCCTGGCTCGTCGCTGAACTGCTCGGTGTTGACGTAGATCCAGGAGCCGTCGGGGGAGTACTCCGCTCCGTCCACGGGGGCGGCGCCGTCGGTGAGTGGCGTGTCCGATGCGCCGTCGACGCCGATGGTGTGCAGTCGGGGCACTCCCCAGGCGCCGGCGTCGTCGAGATCGATGCGGATGTAGGCGAGGTCTGCGCCGTCGGGACTGACGCCGTGAAGGAAGCGCATGGCCTCACCGTCGTTCGGGGTCGTCCTCGTGGCGTGGCCTCCCGCCAGCGGCGCCGCGTAGATGTGGCCGTCGTTGGCGGACACGAAGACGGTCTCCCCGTCCGGGGCGAGCACGTGGTCGTTGTTCAGTTCGGGGACGCCCTCGAGCGGGATCGGCTCCGGAATCGATCCCGGCCGGGGCGCGAGTCGCCAGAGAGCGCCGTCGGCGTTCAGGATCAGGTCGCCCGACGGCGTCCAGTTGGGCGCCTCGTACAGGCGGTCGGCGGATTCGTGGATGAGCGTCGCCGTCGCCTGGGCGATGTCCATGACGAAGATGCGGGAGCGTTGGCGGGAACGAAGCGTGCGGGCCTGGGGCATGGGTCCATCATTCCGGTCTGTGAGGCGAAAGCCCGCGCGCGGCATCCGCTCTCGTAATTTTCTTTCTCGACGCTCGTTGCCTGTGTCGGCGGGGGATTTCGGGTAAAACGACAGCTGTTGTTTGGTAAGGCTAACGTGAACATTTCGATCAATGGGTCTAACGTCGCTACCCGTGCCTAAAGCCAGCGGGGGTTTAGCGGGGCTGCGGCGGTTCATTCTGAGACGTTCGTCGTCTTGCGCCGTCCGCCCACGAAGCGGATCGGTCCCCGACGATTCGCAAAGGAAACACCAACGCAGTGACGTCCTCATCCACCACCTCCATCTCACCGGACACCGATAGCGGACGGAGGGCGGCGCGGTCACGCCCCGGCCTCCTCGAGCGGATCGGCATCCCGACCTCCCTGCGATGGGGGTTCGTCGCCGTGCTGCTCTTCATGACCGGCACGGGTGTCGAGTCCAACTTCATCTCGCCGTTCATGGCAGGCGCCTTCGCCGACCAGGGTGCGGCGACGACGGCGGCGACGATCATCGCGTTCTACGGCGTCTCCGCTCTGATCGCGTCCTACTTCTCCGGGGTGCTCTCCGACCTCTGGGGCCCGAAGCGGGTCATGATGCTCGGCTTCGCAATCTGGGTCGTCTTCGAGGTGGCGTTCCTGTGGAGCGTGCAGTCCGGGTCCGTGCCGCTGACGACCGCCTCCTACGCGCTGCGGGGGCTCGGATTCCCGCTGTTCGCCTTCGCGTTCCTCAGCTGGGTCAACCACGTGGTGCCGCAGAAGCGCAACGGTGTCGCCGTCGGCTGGTTTTACGTCGCCTACACGGGAGGTCTGCCCACCCTCGGCTCGCTCGTCGCGCTCTTCGCGATCCCCGCGTTCGGTGGCGGCCTGCAGGGCGAGTTCCGCACGATGATGCTCTCCGGCGTGCTCGTCGTCGCCGGCTTCGTCGTGCTCATGGTCGGCGTGCACGAGAAGTCGGGTCTGGGCCGCATCGCCGCGGCGAGCGAGTCGACCGGACGCGTGCTGATGGCGGGAATCACCGCCGCGATCCGCGAGCCGCGACTCGTGGCGGGCATGGTCGTACGTCTCATCAACACGGCGCCGCAGTACGGCATGTTCATCATCATGCCCACCGTCGTCGCCACGGAACTCGGCTGGGGCCAGTCGCGCTGGCTCACCATGACCGTCATCGTCTACGGCGGCAACATCATCTTCAACGCGCTGTTCGGTGCGCTCGGCGACCGCATCGGATGGATCCGGACCGTCAAGTGGTACGGCATCGCGGCCGCGGCCGTCGGGCTCCTCGCCTGGTGGTACGTGGCGCATCTCGTTCCCGCCGGCAGCGACTGGGGCTTCTGGGTGACGACCGCGGCCGGCACCACGTTCGGCATCCTGCTCGCGGGCTTCACGCCGATGGGCGCAGTCATCCCGGCCCTGGTTCCGAAGAACCGCGGTGCCGCGATGTCGATGTACGCGACCGCCGCCGGCGGCGCCGTCTTCCTCGGCAACCTCGTGGTCGCGGCCGTGCTTCCGTGGGGTGGACCGGCAACCGTGGTGTGGGCCTTCGTGGCACTGTACGGGGTCGCCTTCGTCATGCTCACCGTCGTGAAGTTCCCGGATCCCATCCGCGATGAGCTGCGGGAGAAGAAGGAGCTGGCCGCGGGGTAGCGGCGCGGGAGGTTTGGGGGTGTGAGATCTCGACAAGCTCGATCCGCGGGACTGGGTGCTCGATCCGCGGGACTGGGTGCTCGATCCGCGGGACCGGGGCTCGATCCGCGGGGCGCGGCGGGAGCTCGATCCGCGGGACTGGGGCTGGATCCGCGGCGGAGCGGCGCCGAGAGCCGCGGATAGTCTGGAACGCATGGAATTCCTGCCCCTGATCATCCTCGTCGCCTGCTCCGTCGGGCTCACCGCCGTGGCGCGGAGACGGGGATGGCCGGCCCCGCTGCTCGTCACCGCGGTGGCCCTCGCGGTGTCGTTCATCCCGGGCATCCCGGAGTTCGACATCGAGCCGGAGCTCATCCTCACCATCGTGCTTCCGCCGCTGCTCTACTCCTCCGCGCTCGAGGTCTCCTTCCAGAGCTTCGCGCGCAGCAGTAAGCACATCTACCGGCTCGGCGTCGGGCTGGTGCTCGTCACCGCCCTCGCGGTCGGACTGCTCGCGTGGTGGCTCATCCCGGGCATCTCGCTTCCCGCCGCGCTGCTGCTCGGCGCCGTCGTGTCGCCTCCCGACGCTGTCTCGGCGGCCGCGATCGGCCAGAAGCTCGGCCTGCCGCGACTCGTGATGACCGTGCTCTCCGGCGAGAGCCTCATCAACGACGCGGCCTCGCTCACCCTGCTGAAGGTGTTCGTGGCGATCGTCATCGGCTCGGGATACTCGGTGGTGGCCGACATCGGCATCTTCGGATCCGCCGTCGGGATCGGCGTCGTGCTGGGCGTCGCCGTCGGCGGCCTGTTCGTGCGGCTCCGCAGCCGGCTCAACGACCCGGTGATCGAGACCCTCATCGGGCTCCTCCTGCCGTTCGCCCTCTACATCGGGGCCGAGCACATCGGTGTGGAGCCCTTCGTCGGCTCCGGCGTGATCGCCGTCGTCGCCGCGGGCCTCGTGATCGGCTTCAACTCGCCCCGTGCCGGCTACGCCTCCCGACTGCAGGAGCGGCCGGTCTGGTCGGCGCTCGACCTGCTGCTCGAGGGCTTCGTCTTCGCCCTCATCGGTCTGCAGCTCAAGGGCAACCTCGAACGGCTCGCCAACACCGACCTCGGCATCTGGGCGAACGTCGGAATCGCCGCGGTCATCCTCGTCGCCGTCATCCTCGTGCGGCCCCTGTTCGTCTTCCCCACCTACTACGTGAGCCTGTTCGGCAGCAAGCGCGAGGGCGAGAAGCGCCAGGCGATGTACGAGAAGCGCTCGCGCTCGTGGCTGGAGCGCGAGCGCAGGCGCGGCCGCGAACCGAGCGCGGCGGCCATGGCCCGTCTCGACCAGCGCCGGCCCGACGCCGACAAGCCGATGAACTGGCGCGAGCTCACCGTCGTCTCCTGGACGGGAATGCGCGGAGTGGTCACCCTCGCGGCCGCCGCCTCGATCCCCGAGGAGGTGCCGGGGCGCGACACCCTCATCTTCATCGCCTTCTTCGTGACCGTGGGCACCCTGCTGCTGCAGGGCCTGACCCTCCCGCTGGTGATCACGAGGCTCAAGGTGACCGACCCCGACCAGAAGGCCCGGGATCTGCGCGAGGAGAGGCACGTCGCCGCGATCGCCCTCGAGGAGGGTGTCGCCTTCGCGGATGCGCACCGGGAGGAGTGGGTCGCCAAATACGGTGCGCCGGTCGCCGACCGGGTGCTCGAGCGGATGCACGGTCAGATCGCCCGGGAGAATGCGGCGTCCCGCGACGACGAGCGCGACGATGCTGCCGCCGGTGCGGGGCGCGACCGACCCGACTACGACCAGATCCTCCGACTGCGCAAGGAGATCATCCGCTTCAGACGCGAGGTGCTGATCCGCGAGCGCGACGCGGGCTCGATCGACGAGGAGGTGATGCGCGAGGTGCTGCTCGGCATCGACGCCGAGGAGTTCGCGCTCGACACCTCCGCCCAGGCACGCATGCGCGGCTGACCGATCGCGTAGGCTCTCTGCGATGTTAGACAGGCTGGTGACCCACGACGTGCTGGACGACGACTGCGGTCGCCAGCACGCTCTGCTCGACGCGGCCATCGCGGTGGTGGAGCGCGCCGGTACCCCGGACGTGACGATCGAGGAGATCGCGGATGCCGCGGGCGTCGAGCCGCGCGCAGCATCCGCTCTCTTCCCCTCGGTCGACGAGCTGCTCGTCGAAGCCGCGCTGTGGATGAGCGCCGACGACCTGCAACTCGCCACCGTCGCCGTGCCGACCGTGAGCGCCCAGGCGCGGCACTACGCCAAGCGCCGGGCCTTCTACCGCGCGATGCGGCTCGGGCCGGTCTCGAAGCTTCTCGACGCGCGCATGGCGCAGGTGATCGCGCCGCTCATCTCGGAGCAGATCCGCATCCTCGTGGGCGCACGTCTGACCGAGAACGCGCTCGCCGCTCTGACCGGCGAGGTGACTGCCGAGTCGTTCGCCGTCACGAACCGGTGGATCGTCGAGAGCGACGATTCCGCCACGGCAGAGTCGCTGTACATGGAACTCGAGGCGATCGTGGTGCGCCGGTTCGACGATGTGCGCCGGCTTCAGGCGGACTCCGCTACGTAGGAAACATTAGAGTCGCCGCACGTCGGTTGACAGCGTTTCACTTTGGTGCCTAGATGGAGTGTCCCCCATTCGAGGGTGCCGACGAACCCGACGCCGGACCGCTGAGCAGAGTCGCTGAGGTCCCGCAATGCCACTGAACCGTACTTCCGGCGCGCGTAAAAGCCGTATCGCGCTCGTCTTCCTTCTCGCATCCGCGCTGGCCATCGGGTCCGCGCCGATTGCCGCATCCGCGGCTCCCAGCCCGAGCGCGCGGGCCAAGGCCCTGCTCGCGCAGATGACCCTCGAAGAGAAGGTCGAGATGCTGAACGGCGAGATCAGCCCGCTGTACGGCTTCTACAACGACCCGATCGCGAGGCTCGGAATCCCGGCGCTCACCATGTCGGACGGCCCCGCCGGCGTGCGGGTCGCCAATCCCGCGGTGAACGGAGGCAAGTCGACGGCGCTGCCGGCGCCGGTGGCCCTCGCCGCGAGCTGGGAGCCCGGACTCGCCAGGGACTTCGGCACCCTCGCCGGCGAGGAGGCCTTCGCCACCGGCCACAACGTGCACCTCGCACCGGCCGCCGACATCTTCCGCGACCCGCGGGCGGGCCGCGGCTGGGAGGCCTTCGGCGAGGATCCGCTGCTGTCGGGCAGGATGGCGGCCGAGGAGATCCGAGGGATCCAGACGAGCCCCGTGCTGGCCGATATCAAGCACCTCGCGGTCTACAACCAGGAGACGAACCGTCTCAACGGGGGAAACGCGGTCGTCGACGAGCGCGCCTATCAGGAGGTCTACATCCGCCCGATGGCGATTGCGGTGAACGACGGCAAGCCGGGTTCGGCGATGTGTGCCTTCAACAAGATCAACGGCGTCTGGGCCTGTGAGAACCCCGACCTGCTCACCACGATCCTGCGCGAGCAGCTCCACTTCTCGGGCTTCGTGATGAGCGACTACAACGCAACGCACACGACACTCGAGGCGTTCCGGTCGGGTCTCGACCAGGAGCAGCCGGCCGACTACCACTTCGGCCAGGCCTTGATCGACCTGGTGAACAACGGCACGGTCTCGATCGACGAGATCAACCAGCACGTGCTGAACGTGCTGACGCCGATGTACCGCTTCGGCCTGTTCGACCAGCCGGCCGTGGCCGGGCCGCTCGACGTGGCCGCCGGCTCCGCTGTCGCCAGGGAGATCGCCGAGAAGTCGATGGTGCTGCTCAAGAACGAGCCGGCGGCAGACGCGCCGCTGCTGCCGCTGTCCGACGGGATCGGCTCGATCGCGGTGATCGGTGCCGACGCCGACACGGATGCCGCGGGTGGCGGATCGGCGCTCGTCGCCGGGGCAGATGTGGTCTCGCCCCTCGCGGGCATCACCGCCCGGGCCGGGGCCGGGGTCGACGTGCAGTACGCCCAGGGCACCGACCCCATCGGGAACGGCGCGGTGCTGCTGCCCGGTCCCGACGTGGTCCCGTCCGACGTGATCACCTCCGGCGACGGCACGACGCCCGGCTTCACCGCCCGCTACTGGACGAACCTGAACCGGGAGGGCGCACCGGGGATCGAGCGCGTCGATCCGACGGCGTCGATCAGGCTCGGCTTCGTGGCGCGGGTGCCGTTCAACGCGCAGTCGCCGAAGCTGCCGGACACCCCGCCCGACTACTTCAACACGGTGTCGGCCGATTGGAACGGCACGCTCACGGTCCCGCTGTCGGGCAGCTACGAGTTCTCGCTCGGCGTCGAGGGCAGCGGCACGCTGTACATCGACGACGAACCGGTGGCCGCCATCGACGACGCGGCGGACTTCGCCTCCGCCACGTACACGGTGGAGCTCACGGAGGGCGATGTCCACGACATCCGCATCGAGTACACGCACGATGTGGCGGCGGGCACCGACGGCGGCGCCCAGGTGAAGTTCGGCTGGACTCCGCCCGAGGGATTCCTCGCCGAGAAGGCTC
>Ga0247813_10003487_pt1 | contig 10085 bp, 10 predicted proteins | sample UWRJL169409C1_FD_180719 | JGI IMG/M metagenome (GOLD analysis project Ga0247813, IMG submission 180719) | Plant litter microbial communities from Arlington Agricultural Research Station in Wisconsin, United States - UWRJ-L169-409C-1 | ecosystem: Environmental > Terrestrial > Plant litter >... | reverse complement strand
AACCGGCGGTCTTGCCGGAGAAATCCATTTCGTCGGCGCCGAGCAGGAACAACACATCAGTTCCGGTCAGCATTTCGGCAGCCGTCTTGCCCCCCTCACCCGGCACGAAGCCAAGGTCGAGACCACCGACGCGCGACGCGGCCGTGTGGAGGACTGCAAAACCGTTCCAGTCTGCGGTAACGGCGCCAATGGCGCCTGCGAGCTTGGCGGCGGCGGCCAAAACCGAAGCGCCATTACCGCCGGAGATCGCGCCCTGACCGATGATGATCATCGGACGCTCTGCCTTCTTGAGAACGCTAAGGAACTTGCCCTTGCCTGCGACGAGTTCGGCCAGCGTGTCCGTGCCAGCGCCGAGATAGTCGTAGGAATAACGCAGTTCCGCCTGCTCGCCGATCACGCCGATCGGGAAATTGGCCATCCGGAACCGCTTGCGGATACGGGCATTGAGAACAGACGCTTCAAAGCGCGGGTTCGAACCGATGATCAACAGCGCGTCGGCACTTTCGATGCCCTGGATCGTCGGGTTGAACAGATAGCTTGCACGGCCGAAGGACGGATCGAGTGCGGCGCCATCCTGGCGGCAGTCGATGTTCTTCGAACCGAGCGAGGCGATCAGTTCCTTCAGCGCGTACATTTCCTCAACGGACGCCAGATCGCCGGCGATTGCGCCGATCTTGTCACCGCTGGTCTTTGCCACTGCGCCCTTGATGGCGGCAAAGGCTTCGTTCCAGCTGGCAGGCTGCAGGCGGCCGTCCTTCTTCACGTAAGGGCGGTCGAGACGCTGGGTCTTCAGGCCATCCCAGATGAAGCGGGTCTTGTCGGAAATCCACTCCTCGTTGATCTCTTCGTTGACGCGCGGCATGACGCGCATGACTTCGCGGCCACGCGTATCGACGCGGATTGCCGAGCCGACGGCATCCATGACGTCGATCGATTCGGTCTTGCCGAGTTCCCACGGACGGGCATTGAAGGCGTATGGCTTGGAGGTCAGAGCACCAACCGGGCAGAGATCAACAACGTTGCCCTGAAGCTCAGACGTCATCGCCTGCTCAAGATAGGTGGTGATCTCGGCATCTTCGCCGCGGCCAATCAGACCAAGTTCGGCAATGCCGGCGACTTCGGTGGTGAAGCGGACGCAGCGCGTGCAGTGAATGCAGCGGTTCATCACGGTCTTGACCAGCGGGCCGATATACTTGTCTTCGACGGCGCGCTTGTTCTCGTTATAGCGGGTCGAATCGACGCCGAAGGCCATCGCCTGGTCCTGCAGGTCGCATTCGCCACCCTGGTCGCAGATCGGGCAATCGAGTGGATGGTTGATGAGCAGGAATTCCATCACGCCTTCGCGGGCCTTCTTGACCATCGGCGTGGTCGTGAAGACTTCCGGCGCTTCGCCGTTCGGGCCGGGACGCAGGTCGCGCACGCCCATGGCGCAGGAGGCTGCCGGTTTCGGCGGCCCTCCCTTCACCTCGATCAGACACATGCGGCAGTTTCCGGCGACCGACAGCCGCTCATGGAAACAGAAGCGCGGAACTTCGGCGCCGGCTTCTTCGCACGCCTGAAGCAGCGTGAAATGATCCGGGACCTCGATCTCTTTTCCGTCGACTTTCAGCTTTGCCATCTTAGTCTCAATCCTGTCTTTCGTTCACCAGCGTCAGCGGCGAACAGATATTATTAGGCACGCCAATCTTTGAGCTAGAACCACCGGTTCCCGCCCGAAACTCAATCTCAGCCCTTCATCAGGGCCTTTGCCTGCTCGACCCAGCCATCCCGCGCGATACGACCGGCAAAACCGAGCTGATCATCAAAGCGCTGCACGTCCTTATCGCTCCACAAAGCGACATCGGCATAACGCCGCACGCCCATTCCATTCAAAACCTGCTCCAGCTTCGGGCCGATGCCGGAAATTCGCTTCAGATCATCCGCCTGCGTTTCGACAACGCGGGCGGCCTTCTGCCGCTTGGGCTTTTCAGCCTTCGCCGGAACAACTGCAACCGGCTCCGCGGCAACTGGCTTGGCCTTTACCGGCTGGGCCTTGCCCGGAGCCTTGGAAGGCACCTTTAATTTCACAACCGGCGCTGTTTTCGCTGTGGCAACCGGCTTCTCCACTGGTTCGGCCGCCTTTTCCACCGACTTTTCATCCGCCGCAACGCCGGTCTTCTGAACCGTGTCGGCCAGTCCCTGCATAGCGCCGAGCATGAAACCGGCGATCTGGCTGGTCATCCCGAAACCGATCGCCGTTGCCGCTGCCATGGCTGCCGCCGGATGCTGCATCAGCGGATGCAACGGAACCTTGGGCATATCCTTCAGCCATTCGGTCATGCCGAACGGATCATTGCCGGCCGGCCGCACGGTCGAAGGACCGGCAGGTCCTGCCTGCGTCCCCTTCCCCGTTTCGTTTCCCGGCCTGGCCATCTCGCTTACTCCGCCGCTGCCAGCACCGCGCCATGCGATGATGAATTGCGGGTGTATTCGTCGATGCGTGCTTCCATCTCCGGACGGAAGTTGCGGATAAGGCCCTGGATCGGCCATGCAGCCGCATCGCCGAGCGCGCAGATGGTGTGGCCCTCGACCTGCTTGGTGACATCGAACAGCATGTCGATCTCGCGCTTCTGGGCGCGCCCCTGAACCATGCGTTCCATGACGCGCATCATCCAGCCGGTGCCTTCACGGCACGGCGTGCACTGGCCGCAGCTCTCGTGCTTGTAGAAGGCAGCGAGGCGCCAGATGGCCTTGATGATGTCGGTGGAGCGGTCCATGACGATGATGGCGGCAGTGCCGAACGACGACTTGACGTCGCGCATGCCGTCGAAATCCATCGGCGCATCGATAATGTCCTCGGCCTTGACCACCGGACAGGACGAGCCGCCGGGGATAACCGCCAGAAGATTGTCCCAGCCGCCGCGGATGCCGCCGCAATGGCGCTCGATCATCTCGCGGAACGGCGTGCCCATCGCGTCTTCGAACGTGCACGGCTTGTTGACGTGGCCGGACACCATGAACAGCTTGGTGCCGACATTGTTCGGACGGCCGATGGCCGAGAACCACGAGGCGCCACGGCGCAGGATGGTCGGGGCCACGGCGATCGATTCGACGTTGTTGACCGTCGTCGGGCAGCCATAGAGGCCCATATTGGCCGGGAACGGAGGCTTCAGGCGCGGCTGGCCCTTCTTGCCTTCGAGGCTTTCGAGCAGTGCGGTTTCTTCGCCGCAGATATAGGCGCCGGCGCCATGGTGGACATAGATCTCCATGTCCCAGCCGAGCTTGTTGTTGACGCCAAGAAGACCGGCGTCATAGCATTCGTCGATCGCCGCCTGCAGCGCCTCACGCTCGCGGATATATTCGCCGCGCACGTAGATATAGGCGACATGCGCGCCCATGGCGAAGCTCGCGATCACGCAGCCTTCGATCAGCGTATGCGGATCGTGACGCATGATGTCGCGGTCCTTGCAGGTACCGGGCTCGGATTCGTCGGCGTTGACGACCAGATAATGCGGCCGGCCGTCGCTTTCCTTCGGCATGAAGGACCATTTCAGGCCCGTCGGGAAGCCGGCGCCACCACGTCCACGAAGGCCAGAGGCCTTCATCTCGTTGATGATCCAGTCACGGCCCTTTTCCAGGATCTGCTTGGTACCGTCCCAGTGGCCACGGCTCATGGCGCCCTTGAGCGACTTGTCATGGATGCCGTAGATATTGGTAAAAATGCGATCTTTATCGTCGAGCATGGTTCACCTAACTTATCGCGGCTTCTTGCCGAAAACTTTGATGTATTCGGCTTCGCCGCCCTTGGCCAGCGCCGCAGCCTGCTTGACCCAGTCGTCACGTTCGATGCGGCCCTTGAAGTTCAGGTAGCCGTCCACCCATTCGCGCTCAACCAGCTTCCAGCCCGCAACCTGCGCGAAAGTGAAGATACCGAGTTCGTGCAGCGTGCCTTCGATCTTCGGACCAACGCCGGAAATCAGCTTCAGGTCATCGACAGCAGCCGGCTTTGCAATGCCGGCGGGACGGTTCTTGTCCTCAAGCGACGGCTTTGCAGAAGCGGCAGGCTTGGCGTCCGCGCCGCCTTCAGCCTTGGTCTCACCGGAAACCTTGTCGTTCGCGGCTGATTCGGACTTTGCCGTCGCCGGTGTCTTCAAGGCCGGGTCGGTTTCCGGGGCATCGGTCTTCGCACGTCCGGCATTCGATGGCGGCACGCTGACGGCAGCCTCATCACTGACCTTCTTGGCGCGCGGTGCCGCCGGTTTCTTTTCCGGGGCGAGCAATGTGGTCGGACCGCCGACGGGCGCCGAGAAGATCCGGTCGATCTGCGGACCCGGCTTGACGTCGCCACCCTTGCCTGCGTCGAAACGGTCGATGATGTACTCCAGTTGCGGAACCGTCAGGTCTTCATAGGTATCCTTGAAGATCATCACCATCGGGGCGTTGACGCAGGTCCCCTGACACTCGACTTCTTCCCAGGACAGCGTGCCGGCTTCGTTCGGCGTCAGCGGATTGGGATGAATGCGCTTCTTGCAGAGACTGATCAGCTCTTCCGAACCGCGCAGCATGCAAGGGGTCGTGCCACAGACCTGGACGTGGGCTCGCGTGCCAACCGGCTTCAGCTGGAACTGGGTGTAGAAAGTTGCGACCTCAAGGGCGCGGATATACGGCATAGCCAGCATGTCGGCGATGCTTTCGATCGCTGCCTTGGTGACCCAGCCATCCTGCTCCTGCGCCCGCATCAACAGCGGAATGACCGCAGATTGCTCGCGGCCTTTCGGATATTTCTTGATGGTGGCCTTGGCCCATGCGGCGTTATCCTTGCTGAACGCAAAGGCCGCTGGCTGGACGTTTTCTTCGGCTAGTCGACGAACGGACATTCTTCCCGCACCTTATCAGTTAATCGAACCGCACCGCGATGTCGTCAGGGTGACGAATTCGCAGGCATAGGCTGACTGGTCTTTTTGCAAAAATACGATGTAACGCGTGCCGTTCGGCACTGCAGCCCTGATCTCGTAGCCCTGGCTCAGAAGCTTGGCCATGCCGTTGCCCGACGAACCGCCGCTCATGGCAGGTTCATCAGACTTCGGTGCGGTTTCCTGCGCAAAGGCAGGAGCCGCAGCAAGCATCGATGCCAAAACTGTCAGGGCCATCCTGCACATCAACGATCAACCTCGCCGAACACGATATCGAGCGAACCAAGGATAGCCGACACGTCCGCCAGCTGATGTCCGCGACAGATGTAATCCATGGCCTGCAGATGGGCATATCCCGGGGCACGGATCTTGCAGCGATACGGCTTGTTGGTGCCGTCGGAGATCAGATAGACGCCGAACTCGCCCTTCGGCGCTTCGACAGCCGCGTAAACCTCGCCCTCCGGCACGTGATAGCCTTCGGTGTAAAGCTTGAAATGGTGGATCAGGGCTTCCATCGACCGCTTCATCTCGCCACGCTTCGGCGGCACGATCTTGCCATCGAGCGAGGAGACCGGGCCGACCTTGGCGTCGCCCAACAGGCGATTGACGCACTGGCGCATGATCTTGGCCGATTCACGCATTTCGATCATGCGGATCAGGTAACGGTCGAAGCAGTCGCCGTTCTTGCCAATCGGAATATCGAACTCCATGTCGGCATAGCATTCATAAGGCTGCGACTTGCGCAGGTCCCAGGCAGCGCCCGAACCGCGCACCATGACGCCGGAAAAGCCCCAGGCCCAGGCATCGTCCAGCGTCACGACGCCGATATCGACGTTGCGCTGCTTGAAGATGCGGTTGCCGGTGAGCAATTCGTCGATATCATCAACGGTCTTCAGGAACGGATCGATCCACTTGCCGATGTCTTCGACCAGTTCGTGCGGCAGGTCCTGGTGGACACCGCCCGGACGGAAATAGGCCGAGTGCATGCGCGCGCCACAGGCACGCTCGTAAAACACCATCAGCTTTTCGCGCTCTTCAAAGCCCCAGAGCGGCGGCGTCAGCGCGCCGACGTCCATGGCCTGTGTCGTCACGTTCAGGAGATGCGACAGGATACGGCCGATTTCCGAATAGAGAACGCGGATCAACTGACCGCGGATCGGAACTTCCGTCGCGGTGAGCTTCTCCACGGCCATCGCATAGGCATGCTCCTGGTTCATCGGCGCGACATAGTCGAGCCGGTCGAAATAGGGCACGGCCTGCAGATAGGTCTTGGTCTCGATCAGCTTTTCAGTGCCGCGATGCAAAAGACCGATATGCGGATCGACACGCTCGACGATCTCGCCGTCCAGTTCTAGCACGAGACGCAAAACGCCGTGCGCCGCCGGATGCTGCGGGCCGAAATTGATGTTAAAATTCCGGACGTTATGTTCGTTCATGCCGCTTGCTCCGAGCCGAAACACCTTCGCGATAGCGTAGGTGTCGGCCTTCCTTGTTCTTACTGCTTTGCCTTCTCGTCGCCAGGCAGAACGTAATCCGTTCCTTCCCAGGGCGACATGAAGTCGAAGTTTCGGAATTCCTGCTTCAGTTCAACGGGCTCATAGACGACACGCTTGACTTCGTCATTGTAGCGAACCTCGACGAAACCGGTCGTCGGGAAGTCCTTGCGCAGCGGATAGCCCTCGAAACCGTAGTCTGTGAGGATGCGGCGCAGGTCCGGATGGCCGGTGAAGAGGATGCCGTACATGTCGTAGGCTTCCCGCTCGAACCAATCGGCACCCGGATAGACGGCGCAGGCCGACGGCACCGGCTGATCTTCGCCGGTTGCGACCTTTACACGGATGCGCAGGTTCTGTTTCGGCGACAGCATGTGATAGACGACATCGAACCGGTCGGGACGCTGCGGCCAGTCGACACCGCAAATATCCGTAAAGTTGATAAAGCCGCAGCGGGGGTCGTCACGCAGAAAGGTCAGCAGCTCGATAATGGTGTCTGCCGTCGCCGTCAGCGTCAGTTCGCCAAAGCTGATGACGGCATCCGAAATCAACGCGCCACGCGTTTCGCGGATATAGGTAGCAAGTCCGTTCAGGGCTTCACTCATGTTCAGGTCCCCTGCCCTTACCGTTCGATCGTGCCTGTGCGGCGGATCTTCTTCTGCAGCAGGAGCACACCGTAAAGGAGCGCTTCTGCCGTGGGAGGACAGCCCGGCACATAGATATCGACCGGCACGACGCGGTCACAGCCGCGCACCACCGAATAGGAATAGTGATAGTAACCGCCGCCATTGGCGCAGGAGCCCATCGAGATGACGTAACGCGGCTCAGGCATCTGGTCATAGACCTTGCGCAGAGCCGGAGCCATCTTGTTGGTCAGCGTGCCAGCGACGATCATCACGTCGGACTGGCGTGGCGAGGCGCGCGGCGCAAAGCCGAAACGCTCGGCGTCATAACGCGGCATCGACATCTGCATCATCTCGACGGCGCAGCAGGCGAGACCAAAGGTCATCCACATCAGCGAACCGGTACGGGCCCAGTTGATCAACTCGTCCGTCGAGGTAACCAGAAAACCCTTGTCGGCGAGCTCATTGTTGATCTCGCCGAAATATTTGTCATTGCTGCCGATCAACTGGCCGGTCGAGGGATCGACGATCCCCTTCGGCTTAGGCGCGACGAGCGTCGTGCTGGACGTCAGTTCCATTCCAGCGCTCCCTTCTTCCATTCATAGATAAAGCCGATGGTCAGCACGCCGAGGAACGACATCATCGAGAAGAAGCCGAACCAGCCCATGTCCTTGAACGATACCGCCCAGGGAAACAGGAACGCCACTTCGAGATCGAAGATGATGAAGAGAATCGACACGAGGTAGAATCGGATGTCGAATTTCATGCGGGCGTCGTCGAATGCGTTGAAGCCGCACTCATAGGCCGAAAGCTTTTCGTCGTCAGGCGCCTTGTGGGCGACGGCGAACGGCGCGATCAGCAGCGCCAGCCCGATAACCAGCGATATGCCGATGAAAATCGCGATCGGAATGTAGGAGCCGAGAAGGTCTGTCATTGTATCCGTCCCTGCCTGCGAGGCGCGCTGGAGAAGCGCAAAACAAAGGCTCACAGGCCGAAAAATATGTTGCAACGCCAAAGTGGTTAGCGCAGCCAGCGCCGCTGTGCAAGCCTTCAGAACGGTTTTCACCCCCTTGTGTCGCGGGAATGAAGACCGGCCAAAAGCTAGCATCTCCGGTGGGCAGGCGTAAATACCGCGGAATCCCGGCCGCCCTATGCAAGACAGACCGCCAAGCCCTTGCGCGGCAACGCCGGGGACATATGGTCGCGCTCGCTAAAATCGATTGAAATCGAAATGCAAAAACCTCGAAGGGCGGACACGCAGGCGCACCCAACACACCAATCGGAGCTGCAACAAGACTGCATGGCCCCTATCCGCCTTTTGCATGGGTAGCGATATTGCCCGCCCGCTTTTGTCCGAAAATCCGGGACGGATCGCGCAATACCAAAAGCTGTCCTCAATACAGCCTGCAACCCTGAAGGATAAACGCAATCCTCGCACAAGCTTGCTTAGGTAACGTATCGCTAATAGAGGGCGAGATCATGGACGATATTCCCTGGCGTGAGAGTGTTTTACTCGAACTGAACGACCGCCAAGACGTGACCAGCGTCTCCAGCTCGCGGGAGGCCGCCGACCTGCTCCTCAACAAATGGCCGAAAAAACGCGGTCCCAGTTACAAGCTGGCGGTCATGACTTGCCTCGATTCGTTTACCGGCAAACAACCACCCGAACTTGCCCGGCAGGATCTGATCGCAGCGGCGATCGAAGCGCATATCCATGTGAAGCCGCGCTCCATCAGCGTCTGAGACGCTGACCGTCAGCACACGGGAATGGCGGCCGGGCATCGGCCACCACAGACACAAGCATTTTAGCCATTGCCTGCAACGGAACAGAGGAAGGTCTGTATGCCGTGAAAAAGATCGCGCACCATCGCTACCCCCTCGCCGCCGGGATGAGGCCGCCGGCATGGCGGCACACGCCTGATATTCTCGAAAGCGACAAATGGCGCTCCGGGCACGTTGGCACATACATGCCGCACACCGTGCGGATCAGCCAGTTGTGCGACGAGGGAGAACGCTGCGGCGAATCCAAGCCGCTGACGGCGGCCGACCTGCAGGACATGCTGTCTTTGACCTTCGGGCTGGACGAGACAACAGTGCGCTTCGTCTGCAACCAGATGGAGGAGGCCGGCATATGCGAACTGCGCGATGAGACCGGCACATCAGGGTATCTGATCGAGAGAATCCTGCACGCCTGACGCATTGTGAAAACGGCAAGAACCGACCGGGACCAAAGGTCCCGTCGGCTTTCAAATCACACTTGCATTTGAAATCTTAGCGGAAAATGGCGCGAGTGACGGGGCTCGAACCCGCGACCTCCGGCGTGACAGGCCGGCACTCTAACCAACTGAGCTACACCCGCGCATTATAGTACAAAGTACCCGGACATAAGCAGAAACTGCTATTCTTGAAATGGCGCGAGTGACGGGGCTCGAACCCGCGACCTCCGGCGTGACAGGCCGGCACTCTAACCAACTGAGCTACACCCGCGCATTTCATTTCAAGTCGTCCGGATGTTTTTGCATCCGCTCGAACCGGCTTGGCCGTCTCGATGAGCGGCTAACTACGAGGTTCGTCTTTGGGTGTCAAGCAGGTTTGGAGACAAAACCGTGACAGCCATCGAATTGTTTCCACAGGTATGAAAAAGCACCCTCGAAATTCCAGGCACCCCGGGGAAGCGCTTCCCCCTGCAGCATTATTTGCTCCGTCAGCCCTCCCCTTTCCCATCCATCATGGCCCTGCCGGTTTTCCACATCCGATTTATCGGGCGGTGGCCAGCGATCATGGGACTTTGCAAAAAAATCAAAAAAATCTTCCATTCCGCTCTTGCGGTTTTCTGCCGATACGCATAGATCACGGCCACCGACGCGGCAGACACTGCTTCTGCTTCGCGAAGGGCGATTAGCTCAGTTGGTAGAGCGCCTCGTTTACACCGAGGATGTCGGCGGTTCGAGTCCGTCATCGCCCACCATTTTCCTTTTGTCCGACCCGGATACATAGGTAACAGATCGTACCTAAGACATAGGTGACAACCTCGTGCCGAACGGGTTGTCGATGGTTTGCAAAGTCCTCTGCTCCAG
>Ga0247813_10003486_pt1 | contig 10089 bp, 6 predicted proteins | sample UWRJL169409C1_FD_180719 | JGI IMG/M metagenome (GOLD analysis project Ga0247813, IMG submission 180719) | Plant litter microbial communities from Arlington Agricultural Research Station in Wisconsin, United States - UWRJ-L169-409C-1 | ecosystem: Environmental > Terrestrial > Plant litter >... | reverse complement strand
GCGGCCTTCGCGCGCAGGTTGAGGTCGAGAAAACGCACCCGGAGCGCATCCGGCGCGGCCGAGGCCGGACGCAGAATACGGATGTCGCGGCCCGCCAGCGCGCGCTGGGCATCCGTGACCTCACCCCGCGGGCCGCCGGCCGCCGGGGTCTCCCGCAGGTGCACGAAGTCGGCGTTCGGGTCGAACACCACCATCGGTAGCGAGGTGTGGATCAGGAGCTGCTCCAGCGCCACCCCGAGGGCGTAGGTCTTGCCGGAGCCACTCTGACCGCACCAGAAGGTGTGCCGGTTGAACCGCTGTGCGAGCAACCGGGCCGGAATGTGGTGCGAGGCCTGGAAGGAGCCGATGGGGAGGGCTGCGGTGCTGTCTCCGTAGAGCAGCTCGGTGGTGCGGGCATCCGCCGGATGCAGCGTGGCCGAGGCGAACGCCACCGACTGGCGCACGTCGAGGTGGCGCAGTTCCGCGTCGAGTAGCCCCAGGATCCGGCCGGCGCCGTGCGGCGCCCCGCCGATCGCGAAGCTGACCTCCTCCACCTGGCCCAGCTGCTGCACCTCGCCGGGGGAGGCCAACACGACCAGGCTGCCCGGTTCGAATACGGACTCGGTGGTGCCGATGAACTGGAAATACCGGCCATCGATGGACGCAGCGGCGGCGAGCTGCGGGGGAGCGGTTTCAACATCTCTCATGGGTCGGCCCTTCGTGCGGAGTACGGGAAGAGAACCTCGCTGGCTCAGGCAGCGTAGTGCCGTTTGTGCGGATGCGGGCGGATCCTGCCGTGCCGCCCTTGTCACGGCACTGCCGACGAACGAGAATTGGCGTTTTAACGTATCTGCGAAGGAGGGGCGACCATGTCGGAGCTGACCATCATCAGGCAATCGCCGGACCCCGACCACTCGCACGCCCAGCAGCGCGGTCGCCGGTCCGTCGCCGAGCAGATCCGGGCGCTGGGCCAGACCCGCATCGGTGCCCTGTTGCTGCTGGCGGCAACGGTGGCGGCGATCGTCTGGGCGAACCTGCCCTCGGATTCCTACTCCGAGTTCTGGGACACCCACCTCACAGTGGGTGTGGCCGACCTGCAACTCAACTTCACCCTGCATGCGCTGGTGAACGACGCGCTGATGGCCATCTTCTTCTTCACCGTGGGACTGGAGGTGCGGCGGGAGTTCGCGATCGGGGAACTCACCAGCTGGTCGCGGGCCATGGTGCCCATGATCGCCGCGGTGGCCGGCCTCATCCTGCCGGCGCTGCTCTTTGTGCTCATCAGCGCCGGGTCCGGCCAGGAACACGCCTGGGGCGTCGTGATCTCCACCGACACCGCCTTCCTCGTCGGCGCGCTCGCGCTGATCGGGCCCCGGATGCCCGGCCGGCTCCGGGTGTTCCTGCTCGCGCTCGCCGTGGTCGACGACATCGGCGCGTTGGCGATCATCGCGCTGGTCTATACCGCGAACTTCAACCCGCTGCCGCTGGTGGTCGCGGCGATCGGCCTTGCCGGCGTGTACTTCACCCGGTATCTCCGCGGCGGTCGAGGCCCGGTCTACGCCACCCTGGCCATCATCGTCTGGATGGCGTTCCTCGCCTCCGGCGTGCACCCCACGCTGGCCGGCGTGGCCATCGCGCTGCTCGTGCCGGTCTACCGGCCGAACCGGCGTGACGTGGAGCACGCCCTCGACCTGGCGCGCACCTTCCGGCAGTCCCCGAACACGGAGTACGCCCGCGCCGCCGCGAACAGCCTGCGCGAATCGATCTCGATCAACGAGCGGCTGCAGACGGCGTATGCCCCATATGTGGCCTACGTGATCCTGCCGATCTTCGCCCTCGCCAATGCCGGCGTGGAGCTCTCACCGGAGATCCTGGCCGCCGCCGCCTCATCTCCCATCACCTGGGGCATCATCGTGGGTCTGGTGGTGGGCAAGCTGCTCGGCGTCTTCGGTTCGACGGCGCTGATGCGGCTGACCGGCCTGGGCGAATTCGGCCCCGGGCTCACCCTCGACCGCATCATCGGCGGGGCCGCGCTGTGCGGCATCGGCTTCACCATCTCGCTGTTCATCGTGGACCTGGCCATCGACGATCCCGCCGTGCAGAACCAGGCCCGGGTCGGGGTGCTCGCCGCGTCGGTGCTCGCGTTCGTGCTGGCCACCGTGATCTTCCGCATCTCGGATGCCGCGCATCCGCCGACCACGGCCGGCCGCACCCTGCTGCGTCCCGTCGATCCCGCCCGCGACCACGTCTACGGCCCGCCCGATGCGCCGTTCACCATCGTGGAGTACGGCGACTTCCAGTGCGGGTTCTGCCTCAAGGCCACCGGATCGGTGGAGGAGGTGCACCGGGAGTTCGGCGACAGGTTGCGTTACGTCTGGCGGCACGCACCCCTCACCCGGTTCCACCCCAATGCGCTCGCCGCCGCCGAGGCCTCCGAAGCCGCCGCCCGGCAGGGCAAATTCTTCGAGTTCGAGCGCAGCCTCTTCGCCGACCAGGAACGGCAGCTGCCGTCGGACATCGTGCGCCGCGCCGAGGAACTCGGCCTCGACCTGGAGCGGTTCACCGCCGACCTGGAAACCGCCGAGGTAGCCGCCCGGGTGCGGGACGACATGCTCGACGCCGAGGCAATGGACATCACCGCGGTGCCCACCTTCTTCATCAACGGGCGCCGGCACACCGGCCCCTTCGACGCGCAGTCGCTGATCCGGGCGTTGGAAGCGTCGGTGCGGGAGGACCAACCCGGCGCGACAACGCCGTAACCACCTCCGGAGGCACCCTCGTCCACGTTGACCTATGTCATAGTGGACGATGTGGCTCTCCTCGACATCCTCATCCTCAGCAACCTGCGCGCAGGTCCCGTGCACGGTTACGAGCTCAAACAGCGGGTGCAACGCCCCACCGTCACCAAGCTGAGCAACAACTCGCTCTACCCGATCCTGCGCCGGTTCGAGGAGGGTGGCGCGGTCACCAGCATCCGTGAGGCGCAGGAGGGCCGGCCGGCCCGCACCATCTACGCGATCACCGACCAGGGCCGCGCGCTGCTCACCGAGTTGGTCTCCACCCTGCCCGCCGGCCTGGCCGCGAACGAAGAAGAGTTCCTGGCTCGGGTGAACTTCTTCGCCGAGATCGAACCCGCCGCCCGCCACGGCATCATCGAGGCACGCAACCTCGCGCTGGATGCACGCATCGAGCAGGTGCGCACCCTGCTCGCCGAGACAGCGAACTCACCGGCGGCCGCCTGGCGTGCCCTAGCCATGACCCACCTCGCCACCACCCTGGAAGCCGAACGTCGCTGGGTCACCAGCCTCGACACGTCGATCGAGCCTGGCACCCCGCCCACCGACTCCGAAGGACCGCAATGACCACCACCGGCACCGCACCGGCCACAGCCGCGTCGACCCCGCTCGGCGCCATCGCCCGCTATGGGCTGTTGATCGGGCCGCTGCTCAGCATGATCGACTCGAGCATCGTCAACGTGGCGGTGCCCGACATCGCCACCGAACTCGGCGCCGACCTCACGGCCGTGCAATGGGTCGTGAGCGGCTACCTGCTCGCGCTCGGCGTGTCACTCTCGGTCACCGCCTACCTGGCCAAACGGTTCGGCACCATGCGCATCTACACGATCAGCATGATCCTGTTCGTGCTGGTCTCGGCCGCCTGCGCCATCGCGCCCACCATCGAGTTCCTCATCGCTGCCCGCGCCCTGCAGGGCTTCGTCGGGGCACCGCTGGTTCCGCTCGCGCTCAGCATCCTGCTCGGCAAAGACGGCATCGGCGGCGGCAAGGTGCCCATCTCCGCCGCGCTCATCCTGTTCCTGGCGCCCGCGCTCGGCCCCACCCTGGGCGGCCTGCTCATCGGCGCCGGCGGCTGGCGCTGGATCTTCCTGGTGAACGTGCCCGTCGGCATCATCGGCCTGCTCCTGCTGGTGCGGATCCCGTCGAGCATCGGGGCTCAGCCCAACCGGGCGACCCAGTTCGATCCGGTCGGGTTCACCCTGCTGGCGGTGGGCTTGACCGCTGCCCTGTTCGGTGCGACCGAGGGAACCGCGGAGGGCTGGGACAGCCCCGCCTCCTACGTGCCGCTCGGCGTGGGGCTGATGCTGCTGGTGTTGTACACGTTCTGGGCACTGCGGCACGCGCATCCCGCCGTGGACGTGCAGATGATCCGGAACAAGAACTCGGCCCTCGCCCTGCTGCTGCAGGTGCTTTGCTCGGTGATCGCGTTCGGCACTGTCTTCCTGATGCCGATCTTCACCCAGTCGGTGCAGGGACACTCCGCCATGGCGACCGGGCTCGCGCTGTTGCCGCAGGGCATCATCATGGGTGTCGGCACGGTCGTCGGCCAGCGGCTCTCCCGTATCGTGCCGCTGCGGATGCTGGTGGCGTTCGGCTTCCTCGTGCTCGCCGTCTCGAGTGTGTTCCTGCTCTCCCTGGAGCAGGACACCCCGCTCTGGGGCACCGCGCTGATGCTCTCCGGCCGGGCCATCGCCATCGGCTTCGTCACCACACCGCTGTTGGTCGCGATGCTGGCCCCGCTACCGGAGGAGAAACTCGCCGACGGCAACACCCTCTTCAACATCACCCAACGACTCGGCGGATCGATCGGGGTGAGCATCCTGGGCTCGCTGGTGGCTGGCGGCGCCACGCTCGCCGCCACCATCGACGCCTTCCACGTGGTGGGCTGGGTGCTGATCGGCATCGCGTTGGTGGGGCTGGTCGTCTCGCTGTGGCTGACCGAACCACCACGAGCGGGCGACCAGCCGGCCGCGTACGCCCCGCCGGCCCTGGCCGAGTAGACCGCGCCGGGCCGGCGTCGCCCCGCGAAGAGCACCGCCCGGCAGGGGGCAGCCCGTTTCGCGAAGTCCGCAGTCGAGATACTGTCGCTGCCACCGCCTCGATAACCGTCGGTGGGGCAGTGACAGGAGGCCTCGAATGAGCCGGCCCGCACCGATCAGCTGGTTGCTGCGGCATCCGGTCGCCAACGCGGAGTCCCGGGAATCCGCCGCTCTGCTCGTGGGCGCGGCAGTTTTCGTGGTGGGCGTGATCCCCGCCGCGATCCTCTTCTGGGGACACGATGTGCCCATCAGCGGGCGCGGATCGGTCGGGCAGTTCGTCGCCCTCGTGAGCGCCGGCGCCGCGATCGTGGTCTGCATCGCGACCCGGATGGTCATGCACGCCAGCCGGGCGGAGGGAACGCTGCTGGACCCGGGGCCCACCGGCCGCGACGGCCTGCTGCGCTGGTATGACATCGGGGCGATCGCCCTGGCGCACGGGGTGATCGCGCTGCTGGCCTGGCTCGCGGTCGCGGGCTTGCTCAGCCGCAGTTTCGTCGGCGCCGTGGTCTTCCCGGTACCCGCGATGCTGCTCGCGGCCGTCGCCATCGCGGTCACGGCGTACACCGTCTTCCTCTCCGCGGTGGGACTGACCCCGATCCTGATGTCGGTCGTTCTGGCCGTGTTCGTTGTCGCAGGCACCTTCGCGAGCATGTTGAGCGCCGGCGACCCGCTCTGGTGGCAGAAGAACCTGAGCACGCTGGGAATCTCCGATGACATCTCGGCGCTCGCCTTCAACCTCACCGTGCTGATCGCGGGGATCATCGTCACCACGTTGGCGCACTACGCGACAGCAGCCATCCCCGCTGCCACGTCGTCGGAAGCACACGGCCGCGCCCTCGTGCGGGGCGCGTTGGTGCTTCTCGGCATTCTCCTGGCCGGTGTGGGACTCTTCCCGCTGGACCAGAACATGACCGCGCACAACGTCTCGGCCGCGGGGATGCTGGTGGTGTTCGTCACCGTCGTTCTTGGCCTGCGCTGGTGGATACCCGCCATGCCGCGGGTGTTCCTTCTCCTCGGCTACGTCTACCTGGGCATCATCGCCCTGCTGGCGGTGTGGTTCGTGACCGGCTACTACACCCTCACCGCGGTCGAACTGGTGGCCTTCCTGCTGATCTTCAGCTGGCTGATCGTGTTCCTCCGCCACACCGGGGCGATGTCGCCCGCCGAGATTGGAACCCGGGCCGATGGCGCCTCCAGCTAGCCGCCGGTTCCCGGGCGACCTTGTCACCGAGGCGTCGGTCTACGGCACGATCCTGGTCAGCGGCATGATCGTGGTCGCCGGCGGTTACGGGGCGACCTCCTGGCAGACGTTCCTCGGCGTGATCGGCACCGTGATCGTGTTCTGGGCCGCACACGTGTACGCCGGCGCGTTGGTCGAATACGGTGTGAACACGGCCGAGGATCCGAGCATGCGCACCGCCGTGCGGCGCTCCCTCCGGCACTCCCTGGGCTTCCTCACCTCGGCGGTCCCGCCGTCGATCGTGCTGCTGCTCGGGGCGTTGCGGGCCGTTCCCGATGATGTCGCGGTGTGGACCGCACTCTGGCTGGGGGTGCTCATCCTCGGTGCGCTCGGCTACAGCGCATTCGCCCTGCGCGGGAGCCCCTGGCCGATTCGCATCCTCGGCAGCCTCGGGACCGCGGCGCTCGGGGTCGCGATGATCCTGCTCAAGGTGGTCGTTCACTAGGACGCGGCGCACGAGGTCGAGGCACTACGACGCGGTTTGGTTCCGGGCCCGGAGCACCAGCTTGACCAGCTCGCTGAGCAGCAGTAGCAACACGGCCGGCGCCAGGCAGATCGCCCACTGCATGCCGGTGAGCGTCACGGTGCCGAACAGGTCCTGCATCACCCGCAGCTGGGTGATCAGCATCGACCCCAGCACGGCCCAGGCGAACGCCCAGAGCAGCTTGGGGTTGGACACCGTGGCGGGCCCGAAGGCGCTCTGGGTGGGGTAGCGCAGGTCGAGCGCCACGCCGATGTTCATCAGGCCCAGCCCCACCACGGCCATGGTCTGGCCGACGACGAGCGACTCGTAGCTGGTCTTGCCGATCTGCACCAGGGCCAGGGTCGCCGCGGCCAGGTACAGGCCGGTGATGAGCAGGCGCACCATCATCGAGCGCACGATGATCGGCTGGTTGAACGGGCGGGGCTTCTTGTCCATGATTCCGGGGGTGGACAGGTCCAACCCCATCACCGCACCGATGGGCGCCACGATCGCGAGGTGGATCCACAGCACCTGGGCCGGGCTGAGCAGGGCGGTGCCGGCGATCGCGAACACCGACGAGCCGATGAACGCGAGGATGAACATGTACAGGTTGGCGACCTGGATGCGGATGAACTTCTGCAGGTTGTCGTAGACCAGCCGGCCCTGCTCCACCGCGGAGATTATGGTGGCGAAGTTGTCGTCGGCGAGGATCATCTTCGCCGCTCCCTTGGCCACGTCGGTTCCGGTGATGCCCATGGCGATGCCGATGTCTGCCGCGGCGATGGCGGGCGCGTCGTTCACGCCGTCGCCGGTCATGGCCACGATGTTGCCCCGGCGCTTCAGCACCTCCACCAACCGCACCTTGTGCTCCGGCGCCACCCGGGCGATCACGCCGATGGTGTCGACCTGGCTGTCAGCCTCCGCGTCGCTCATGGCCGCGAACTCGGTTCCGGTCACCGCCCGGCCGGGGATGCCCAGTTCGTCGGCGATCGCCGCGGCGGTGACGGCATGGTCGCCGGTGATCATCCGCACCCTGATGCCGGCCCGCTGGGCCTCGGCTATCGCCGCGACCGCTTCGGCGCGCGGCGGGTCGACCTCGCCGATCAACGCGCACAGTTCGAGGTTCTGCATCAGCGCCATCAGGTCGCCCGCGGGGTCGAACGTGGCCGGATCGAACTCCCGTTGCGCCAGCGCCAGCACCCGCCGGCCCTGGCCCGCGATGCGGGTGTTCTCGGCGAGGACCGTGCCGCGGTCCTCCTCTGTCAGCGGTTCGGCACGGCCGCCCGGCATCCGGCTGGTGCTCGACCGGCCCAGGAGCACGTCGGGCGCCCCCTTCACGTAGGCCCGGATCACCGGGTTGCCGCCGGCGCCGGGCATACGGTGGAAGGTGGCCATGAACTTGTAGTCGGAGTCGAACGGTACCGACGCGACCCGCGGGTTGTTCCGACGGAACTCCCGCACGTCCACGCCGCCCTTCTGCGCCAGCACGTAGAGCGCAGCCTCGGTGGGATCGCCGACCACCTCGCCGTTCTGGATGTCGGAGTCGTTGCACAGCGCGCAGGAGAACATCACGTAGTCGAGGTCGGGTTCGGCTTCTCCGCTGGTGCGGTTGACCCGGCCGTCGAAGCTGTAGCCCTCCCCGGTCACCGTGTAGCGGTGCTGCACCGTGCTGATCTCGCGCACGGTCATCTGGTTGAGGGTGAGGGTCCCGGTCTTGTCGGAGTTGATCGCCGAGGTGGAACCCAGCGTCTCCACGGCCGGCAGCACCTTCATGATGGCGTTCTTCTTGGCCATGTTCACCGAACCCACCGACAGGATGGTGGTGACGACGGCGGGCAGCGCGTCGGGGATCGAGCCCACGGCCAGGGCCACACCGATGCCGAACAGCACCGTGAACGATTCGCCCTGGATCAGGCCCAGCACCACGATCACCAGGAATGCGAACAGGGCCGCGAAGATGATGAACAGGGTGAGCCGGTCGACCTGCCGGGTGAGCGGGGTCTTCTCCACCTTCTGCTCCGACAACAGGTGGGCGATGTGGCCAACCTCGGATCCCATACCGGTGGTGGTCACCAGGATCTCCCCGTGCCCCCGGGTGACGTTGGTGTTCATGAACACGGTGTTGACCCGGTCGCCGAGCGGCACGTCCGCCCGGTCGATGGTCTCGGTGCTCTTCTCCACCGCCACGCTCTCACCGGTGAGGGCGCCCTCCTCGATCTGCAGGGTCGCCGCGATGAGCACCCGGCCGTCCGCGGGCACCCGGTCGCCGGCATCCACCACCACGATGTCCCCGGGCACGATCTCATCGGCGGAGACCTCGACGATGTCACCGTCGCGGCGCACCTTGGCTACCGCCCGCATCATGCTGCCCAGGGCCGCCGCGGCCTCCTCGGCCTTGCTCTCCTGGTGGTAACCCAGCCAGGCGTTGAACAGGGTGAGCAGGAACAGCCCGATGGCGGTGCCGTACTCACCGATCAGCAAGCTCACGCCGGCGGCGACGACGAGCACGATCTGCATGTAGTCGCGGTAGTGCTTGAGGAACCGTTTCCAGGTGGGTTCCGCCTTCGTCTCGGTCAGGATGTTGGCGCCGTACTGCTGCAGTCGCTGCCGGGCCTCGGCGGCGGTCAGCCCGTCGGCGGGCCGCACGCCCAGCCGGTTCGCCGCCTCCTCGGCGGGAAGTGCGTACCAGGCCGTTTCAGCCGGAGTCATTGTGGCGGCCGGTCGGGACGAGTCGGTCATGAGGTTCCTCCTCAGCAGGGAGCCTGGATGCGCGCCCTAGAAGGGCGTCGGGATATGCCGCAAGGTCAGCTTCGGTTCCTCGTAGCCGCCGGGCTTCTGTCGGGCCGGCAGCTTCACTTCTGCGGTCGGTTCGGACTCGTAGGGCACCTGGTCGAGCAGGTGGCTGATGATGTTGAGCCGCCCGCGCCTCTTGACGTCGGTGTTGGCGATGTACCACGGCGCCCCGCCGATGTCGGTGGCCCGGAACATGGCATCCCTGGCCCGCGAGTAGTCGTACCAGCGGGCGTAGGACTCCACGTCCATCGGGGACAGCTTCCACGTTTTGCGCGGATCGTTGATGCGGCTCTCCAACCGGCGGGTCTGTTCCTCTTCGCTTACCTCGAGCCAGTACTTGAGCAGAATGATGCCGGAATCGACCATGGCCCGCTCGACCAACGGTGCCAGTCGCAGAAAATCGTCGGTCTGCTCCGGGGTGCAAAAGCCCATCACCCGTTCGACTCCGGCCCGGTTGTACCAACTGCGGTCGAAGATGACCACCTCACCGGCTGCGGGAAAATGCGCCAGGTAACGCTGCATGTACATCTGGGACTTCTCCCGCTCGGTGGGGGAGGGGAGCGCCACCACCCGGAACACCCGTGGGCTGACCCGCTCGACGATGCGCTTGATCGTGCCGCCCTTCCCGGCGGTGTCCCGGCCCTCGAACACTATGCAGATCTTGGCGCCGGTGCGCTTCACCCATTCCTGCATCAAGACGAGTTCGCCCTGCATCGTCGCCAGTTCGGCTTCGTACCGCTTGCGGCCGAGTTTGCCGGTGTCTTCGGCGCCGGATGCCTT